>Ga0315276_10000012_pt1 | contig 114872 bp, 122 predicted proteins | sample YL17G05_0_MG_FD_204542 | JGI IMG/M metagenome (GOLD analysis project Ga0315276, IMG submission 204542) | Sediment microbial communities from Yellowstone Lake, YNP, Wyoming, USA - YL17G05_0 | ecosystem: Environmental > Aquatic > Freshwater > Lake > Sediment | place: USA: Wyoming | collected...
ACAGTCCCTAGTGGAATTGAAGTAACGATTGCAAATAGGAATGTTAAAGTAAAGGGTCCAAAAGGTGAGCTAAATTATAAATTTTCACCTTTTATAGAAGTCGAAATGGCCAATAATATAATTATTATAAGCCGTAAAGGCGATGATAAGAATATACGCAGTGCTCATGGCCTGACCCGCGCATTAATTCAAAACATGATCCACGGCGTATCCAAAGGTTTTGAAAAGCGCCTGGAAATCATAGGTGTGGGCTACAGGGCACAGGCAAACGGCAAAAAGATCACTTTACATCTCGGGTATTCACATACAATTGAATTTTCTGCCCCTCAAGGGGTCAGCATAGAAATGGATAAAGAGGAAAAAAATATCATAATCGTTACAGGCTACGATAATCAGCTTGTTGGCGAAACAGCCGCCAATATCCGTAAATTCCGTAAACCGGAACCTTATAAGGGCAAAGGGATACGATACTTGGGTGAATACGTGCCACGAAAAGCCGGTAAAGCTGCTGTCAAAACAACCGTTTAATCATTAATTTCATTGCATAATTATGTCTTTGTTAAAAGTTCAAAAACGCGCCAGGAGGCACAGGAGGGTTCGGGTTAAAGTAACCGGTTCAGCTGAAAAGCCACGTTTGTCTGTATTCCGGAGCAATACTGCAATTTATGCACAACTGATCAATGATGAAAAAGGAGAAATTCTTGCTTCATCGTCATCTCTTAAACTTAAAACTGGCAAAAATACCGAAACTGCTAAAAGAGTCGGGATGGAGATAGCAAAATTAGCCAAAGAAAAGAAAATATCAAAATGTGTTTTTGACAGAAGCGGTTATCTTTACCACGGAAGGGTAAAAGCCTTGGCTGATGGCGCGAGAGAAGGCGGATTACAATTTTAACATTTTACATTTAACATTTTACATTTACGTAATTAATTTCAGAATTAAATATGGCTAAAAAGAATCAGGCAAAAATGCCACCACGAGAAAAGGAAGCTAAAGAATTCGACGAAGAAGTTCTTCAGATTGACCGTGTAACACGCGTGGTAAAGGGTGGGCGCAGATTAAGATTCCGTTGTTTAGTGGCTATTGGTGATCGCAAAGGGCGTGTAGGAATAGGAATAGGAAAAGCAACTGAAGTTATCAATGGAATAAAAAAGGCGATTTCCAAAGCTAAACACTCACTTTTAAAAGTTCCGATTACAGATTTCGGTTCAATTCCACATCCTGTTTCAGTTAAATATAAAGCAGCCAAACTTTTTATTATGCCTGCCGCCCCAGGAACAGGCGTTATCGCGGGTGGCTCATTGCGTAAAATTTTAAGCTTAGCAGGTGTGAAGAACGTATTGGGCAAAAATCACGGTTCTACAAATAAAGTCGTCACTGCTCAGGCATCTATGCTGGCATTGCAGAAACTAAATCCATTAAGAAGGCCTGCAACGGCAAATCCGGAAAAAGATGATTCAAAACAACCTCAGGAAAAACCTAAACAAGAAACGAAAGAAAGTGAAAAAAAGAAAATTTTAAATCCAAAAAGCGTGAATACACCAAATAAATAACAGATTATTAATTAAGTTTTATGTTTCTAAATTCTATTAAACCAAAATCAGGTTCTGTAAAAGCAGGAAAGCGCGTAGGCCGCGGCAATGCATCAGGGCATGGAACATATAGCGGTCGCGGTTGCAAGGGACAAGGACAACGCAAAAGCGGAACTGTCCGTCCTGGTTTTGAAGGCGGTCAGACCCCTTTAATGAGGCGTTTGCCAAAACTCAGAGGTTTTAAAAGCCCTACAAGAATCCAATATCAGGTTTTAAATGTGGGCGATTTAGAGCGTTTTAAAGACGGAGATGAAGTAAATGTTTTAACACTAATCGAAAAAAAATTAATTAAAAGAAAAGATTGCCCCGTAAAAATACTTGGGAATGGTAAACTGACAAAGAAATTAACCGTAAAGATACATAAGCTTTCCGCCTCCGCCAAAAAGAAAATACTATCAGCCGGCGGAAAAGTATTATGATTTTGCATTTCGTATTTCGTATTTCGTAATCTAATTCTGCATTTCTACAATTTAACATTTAATATTACATTGAAAATTGTTTAAATACCTTCGCCAAATTTGGCAGTCACATACCTTAAGGCGTAAAATTCTTTTTACATTTGTAATTTTGTTAATTTACAGGATTGCCTCACATATAACTGTTCCTGGAGTGAATATTGATGTATTAAAGCAGATTTTTGACCAAAATAGCCTGCTCGGGGTATTTTCAGCTTTAACCGGTGGTTCCATGAAAAGCTTCTCAATAGTATTAATGGGGCTTGCGCCTTATATCAATGCTTCGATTATTGTGCAATTAATGACAGTTGTTATTCCAAAACTCGAAGCATTATCAAAAGAAGGCATAGAAGGGCGAAAGCAAATCAATAAATATACTCGCTGGCTAACTATCCCCTTAGCATTTGTTCAGTCATATGGAATGATCATACTCCTTAACCGCAGCACACAAGGACAACTGATACCCGGTGTCAGTAATCCATGGATTGTTTTTTCAATAATGACTATAGTCACAGCGGGAACCATTTTTTTAATGTGGTTGGGAGAACTTATAACAGAAAATGGTATCGGCAACGGTATCTCTAATATCATCTTTGCGGGTATCATTGCTGGTATGCCAACGGTATTTGGCAGGATGCTTGGCACTTTTCAGGCAGGAGATAACACAAAAATGGTGCATTTTGTACTTTTTGTGATATTGACCCTTTTAATGCTCATTTTCGTCGTACTAATATCCGAAGGCCAAAGGAATATCCCAATAACTTATGCAACCCGCGCCACAGGAGGAAAAGGGGAAAAATCAGTAATGCCCATCCGCGTAAACCAGGCTGGCATGATCCCAATCATCTTTGCCATATCAATGGTAACCTTTCCATCAGTCATGGCTCAATTTTTCAGCGCGTCGCAGTCAAACACTTTACAGTCCATAGCCAGTTTTATCAATAAATATTTAAACTCCAATAATCCGACGTATTTTTATATCGTCATTTATTTCCTTCTTATTATCGCTTTTTCCTATTTTTACGTCAGTGTAACGTTTAATCCTGACAATGTCGCCGAGAATATACAAAAAAGAGGAGGCTTTATCCCGGGTATTCGCCCAGGAAGGCAGACTGCAGAATTTTTAGGGAAAACTTCAAGCCATCTTAATCTGTTTGGAGGTGTTTTTATCGGAATAGTAGCTGTGGTTCCCATTATTTTTACTAAATATACAACCCTTACTTCCGGTGATTTGATTATTAGCGGTTCCGGATTGATCATCATGGTAGGTGTAATTTTAGAATTAGTAAGGCAAATTGATGCCCAGTTAGTTATGCATGATTACGAGAAACTTTATTAAAAACGAAACAGCAAATTACAATCTCTAATACCTAATTTCTAATATCTAATTTGTGAGCCAGATATTCCGTATGACCAAATTAGAGATTAGAAATTAGGCATTAAGAAAAAAGATATGGATATAATATTGTTCGGAATGCAGGGATCCGGGAAAGGAACTCAGGGTAAGGTATTGGCTGACAAATACGGCCTTAAATTTTTTGAGATGGGTGGTGAATTACGCAGGATAATTGACTCCAAATCACCTTTAGGTGAAAAAATCAAAAACATTGTTGCTTCGGGCAATTTGGTTGACGATGATACTATTATGGAGGTTGTCGGAAATTTTATTTCTAATACCCCTCCCGAACAGCCCATACTTTTTGACGGAATACCCAGAACACTTAAGCAGTCAGAAAAATTATTGAATTTGTTGGCCAAGAATAACAGAGATGCGTTTGCTGTTTTAATCAAAATCTCCGAAGATGAGGCGATTAAACGTCTGACACAGCGAAGGATCTGCAAGTCATGCAAAGGCGTTTACCCCCCATCATATAAATCCGATAAATGCCAGATTTGCGGAGGTGAGCTTGTAGTAAGGCATGATGACAATATGGAAAGTATAAAAACCCGCCTTTTGACTTATGAAAGAGAAACTGTCCCCGTAATAAATAGTTTTTATGAAAGAGACCATTTAATTGAAATCGACGGGGAACAGGGTATGGAAGGCGTTTCAAAAGAAATGATAGAGAAAGTGGCTTATTTGTTTACTTAAACGAAATAACGACACGACGAGGCAAAGAAATCTGTCGCGGCGGATCGTGTCGTTACATCATTGTGTAGTTGTTTCGTTATTAAAGTATGCACGGTTTTATACCTATAAAAACTTCAGATGAGATTCAAGCAATGCGCGAGGGTGGCATGATTTTGAAGAAAGCCCTTGAAACCGTCAGCAAAGCAGTTAAGCCAGGCATATCCACATATGAACTTGATAAACTGGCTGAGCATACGATTTTGTCCTACAAAGGCGCAAAACCTGGTTTTAAGGGTTATAAAGGTTTTCCTTGCACTTTATGCACCTCAGTTAATGAACAAGTAGTACATGGTATACCAAGCAAGCACGTCATATTGCGTGATGGCGATATCGTCGGCATAGATTGCGGCGTTTTTTTTAAAGGATTATATACTGATGCCTGTGTGACAGTTATTGTGGGTAATGTAAAACCTGAAGTCAGACATTTTGTCAAAACAACAAAGAATGCGCTTGATAAGGCAGTTAAACAAGTCAAGCCAGGTGGGTATGTCGGCGATATATCAGCGGTTATACAAAAAGTTATTGAAGACCAGAGTTATTCTCCCATAGTCGAATGCACAGGCCATGGGGTTGGCAGGGATCTTCATGAGCCCCCCGAGATACTTAATGTTGGCAAAAGAGGCACTGGTTCAAAAATGCAACCCGGAATGACTTTGGCCATTGAACCGATATCAGCTATGGGCAAAAAAGATGTTTTTACTGAAAAGGATGGTTGGACTGTTGTAACTGCAGATGCAAGCTTTTCAGCTCATTTTGAACATACTGTGTTAGTGACTGATAATGGCTATGAAATTTTGGCTTGACAATTATTATATTTATTTCAAAAAAACACTTGCGTCAATTAATTGTATAATGTAAACTCTTACCGCTTTGTTCAATTAAGACAATATGGCTAAAGAAGTCATTGAGGTAGAAGGTAAAATTGTGGAAGCGCTTTCTAATGCGACTTTCAAAGTTGAACTAATTGGCGAGCAATACAAGGGGCATACAATCCTAGCCCACGTATCAGGTAAAGTGCGCATGAATTATATACGCATACTGCCTGGCGATATTGTAAGAGTTGAAATGACACCTTATGATCTGACCAAAGGTAGGATAACTTATCGACATAAGTAATTTGTAAAATCATCCTATGAAAGTACGCGCTTCCGTGAAAAAAATATGCGACAAATGCTGTGTAATAAAGCGCAAGGGTGTGGTGCGTGTAATTTGTCCAGCATCCAAAAAACACAAACAAAGACAAGGTTAACATTTCGCATTTTGCATTTCGCATTTTGCATTCTCAATTTTAAATTTTTCATTAATTGATATTATGGCGAGAATTGCTGGAATAAATTTACCTAAGGGCAAGCGTATAGAAATAGCTTTAACTTATGTATATGGTATTGGACGACCGTTAAGCCGAAAGATTTTGTCTACTCTTAGGATTAATTTGGATACTAAAGTTGAAAATTTATCAGCATCTGATGAACAAAAAATACGTGATGCAGTTTCTAAGTATATGGTTGAGGGGGATTTAAGGCGTCAGGTTGCCGGCAATATAAAAAGGCTTCAGGAAATCGGAACTTATCGAGGTTTTCGGCATAGGCGCAGACTCCCTGTACGCGGACAACGCACAAAAACAAATGCAAGGACTAAGAGAGGAAAAAGAGTTACGATGGGAAGCGGAAAGCTAAAACAGCAAAAGACCTAATTTTTTAGTTTTCCGTTAAATTCGTAAATTTACAATATTTATTAATTTATTTATGCCAGAAGAGAAAGCCGTAGCTACAGCGCCAGTTCAAGCACCGGCCAAGGTCAGCAAAAAGAAAATTCGCAAAACAGTACCTTTGGCACATGCTTACGTAACCGCAACTTATAATAATACAATTATTACTGTAACTGAGCCAAATGGTAATGTATTAGCTTGGGCTTCTGCTGGAGTATGTGGGTTTAAAGGCACGCGCAAATCCACTCCTTACGCCGCTACAGTTACTGCTGAAAAAGTAGTTGAGAAAATTGCCCCATATGGCGTAAAAAGCTTGAAAGTTTTTATAAACGGTGTGGGTACAGGAAGAGAGCAGGCAGTACGCGGACTTCATTCATCTGGCCTTGAACTCGAAGCTATATTTGATACTACACCAATACCACATAATGGTTGCCGCAAAAAGAAATCGCGGCGCGTTTAACCGCGGATTAATAGGATTAATACCCAGGTCTACAGCCCTGCGACCTTACAACTCTAAAATTTCAAATTTACTATTATATTTATTATCATCAATGAGATACACTGGACCTAAAGCAAGATTATGCAGGCGTTACAGAACTAATTTGTTCGGCGCATCAAAATATACAAAAGTGCTTGAACGAAAGATGGCTAAACCTGGAATGCATGGCGCTAAGTCATCCTTTAGCAAACCGAGCGAATTTGGTACACAATTGGCTGAAAAGCAGAAGGCTCGCATTTTATTCGGCATTTCGGAAAGACAATTTAGAAATTATGTTTTAAAGGCAACTAAAATGACTGGCGAAACTGGAGAGAATCTATTACGACTTCTTGAATTAAGACTCGATAATGTAATATATGTTGCACAATTTGCTGTTTCACGTATCCAGGCACGCCAAATGATTAGCCATAGACATTTCCGTTTAAATGGCAGACGGGTTGATATACCATCTATTCTTGTACGACCCGGAGATAAAATAGAGCTTTGTGAGAAAATAAAGAATTCACCTTTATATAGCGGATTAGAAAAACTCAAGGATTATTCTCCAAAATGGCTTAATGTTGATTTAAAGAAGGTTTCCATTGAAGTCTTATCTTATCCGGAAAAAGATGAACTCGAAAAGAGTATAGATAGCCAATTGATCGTGGAATTTTATTCACGATAAGCACTTATTTCAATTTCTTAACTTTAATGTCTTATGCATATTATCCAAGAAGAAATTGGTTTACCAAAAATAAAGACAGAGTCTTTTGGTTCTAACCATGTTGTGTTTACAGTAAGCCCTTTGCCTTCTGGCTATGGAATGACCCTTGGAAATGCGTTTCGTCGCGTTCTCCTTTCTTCGCTTCCTGGGGCAGCTATAACAGCAGTAAAAATTGAGGGTGTCACACATGAGTATGCGACAATTCCCGGGGTTCAAGACAGTATCCTTGATATTATTTTGAATCTTAAAGAATTACAGATTAAAAAAACTTCAAAAGATCCTGAAACTATAAAACTTTCTGTGCATAAAGAAGGTGAAGTATTAGCTAAAAATATTGAGCATTCCAGTAATATTGAAATTTTAAACCCCGATCTTCACATAACTTCCATAACAAAAAAGAATGCAAGATTAAATATAGAAATGACAGTTGAAAAAGGGGTTGGTTATGTGCCCGTAACATTAAGAAAGAAAAGCAATAAAGAGCTAGGAGTGATTTTAGTCGACGCAATTTATTCTCCTGTCAAAAAAGTCCGCTATGATGTTTCTAATACACGTGTAGGAGAGATGACTGATTTAGATAAATTAACTATTGAAATTGAAACTAATGGTTCCATTTCCCCAGAAGATGCGCTAAAATTCACAGCCAGTGTATTAAAATCATATTTTGATTTATTCCTTGTCGAAGGTGAAGAAGTTGAAAAAGATTTCCGCAGCGATCGCCAGCAAGTCAAGGCGAAAGAATTACAAGAAGAAGAGGAAGAGGCTAAAAAGGAAACTTATACTCCAATTGAGATTTTGAACTTTTCTCCACGTACTTTAAATTCTTTAATAAATGGAGGTATAGGATCCATTGAACAGCTTGTTAAATGCACACCAAGCAAATTAAGCAACTTCCGCGGTTTTGGCAAAAAAGCAATGACCGAAGTCGTTGATGCTTTGAACACAAGGGGATTAAAATTGGTAGATGAAAAGGAGTTTTAAACAATAATTACACTATTATATCTTAATTTTCTATGAGGCATCTGGTTAAGTCAAAAAGGGTAAATAGGAATGCATCGCATTTAGATTTAATGCTAAGGAATTTGGCAACTTCAATTATTTTGTATGAAAAAATCAAGACGACAAAACCAAAAGCTAAGCAATTGAAAGCTATTATTGAAAAATTGATAGTTGATGTTAAAGATAAGCCTACAGTTAATGTTTATCGTTTATTAAATTCATATTTATTAGATAAAAATGCATCTAATAAAATGGTGCATGAATTAACAAACCGTTATAAAGACAGAAATGCCGGATTTGTCAGAATCACTAATTTAGGTCATCGTGCCGGCGATGCTGCACCAATGGTACAAATTGAATTAGTTTAGCTATGAAATTTAAAACTTTTACGCCAAAGGCTCAAAATAAATCCGATAAGAAATGGTTTTTGATTGATGCAGAAGATAAGACTTTAGGACACTTAGCCTCTAAAATCGCCGTAATTTTAAGAGGAAAAAATAAAGCCACATTTGCCCCTCATTTAGATATGGGTGACTATGTTGTTGTGATTAATGCTGAAAAAATAAAATTAACTGGTAATAAGGAAAAGCAAAAGGAATATATACATCATACTGGTTATCTTGGGCACCTGCGACGTAAATCATTAATATTGGTACGCAAGACACACCCGTGCAGGATTCTTTATCAGGCAGTCGCAGGGATGATACCAAGAAATCGACTGAAAAAGTATGTATTGGAAAAATTGAAGATTTATCCTGGTTCAGAGCACCCTCATTCAGGCCAAAAGCTAGAAACCATTCTGATTTAATTTTTTAAAATATGCCTAAGACCCAAGAAAAAACCACCATTAAGAAAGAAACTGATTCCTTAAAGTTTAAAGGACGATTTTTTTATGCTAATGGTAAGCGTAAAACTTCAATCGCAAGAGTTCGTTTGTATGAAAATGGGAAAGGTGATATTTTTATTAATAACCACCCAATTAACGAATATTTTTATGGAACTCTGATTGGAAATGTAAAGTCACCATTAAAATTAGTGGACTTGCAGAAACGTTTTGACATTTCTGTTAACGTCCAGGGCGGAGGTATATCTTCCCAATCTGATGCTGTCAGACACGGTATTTCTAAAGCTTTAATTCTATTTGACTCAGCATTACGCACAGTTTTAAAAAAGGCAGGATTTATTACAAGAGATGCTCGAGTAAAGGAGCGCAAAAAATTTGGTTTGCACAGGGCTCGCCGTGCTCCACAATGGGCAAAACGTTAATATAATTATTTCAAATCCCGCCAAAATGGCGGGATTTTTGTTTGTACAATAACCATTGTCAGAGATTCAAAATTAGGCCGAGAGGAAGGTGGCCCCTCATTGCGAAAAGCAAGGAGGGGATGAAAGGGTGGTCCTGATTTTACGATATGATGTAACACTTCCTTCTGACCAAATCAGTACCGCCCCTTCCTCCCCGCCTACATTAGGCGGGGCCGCCTTCCTCCTTGCCAATCCCGTAGAATGGTTATTGTGCAGGATTATATTCCATTGCTGGCCAGCTATAGCCATAATGATTACCGGGGCTCCATATAGCATATCCTGTTGCGCCTGCATCGAATGAAGCTTTGATCTGCGCTTCAATATACCATGTGCCAAAATGAGGAGCTTTTAATGGAAAGCCCTGGATCCACGTACGGATTTCAGCACGGCCATTTGCTGATTTTACGAATCTTTCGATAGAACCTTTAACAAATGAATAAGGATCCCCCCATGGATTTTTGAAGCCATTATAACCAGGGCTAACATGTGATGGATAAGTCATTGGGTAAATAACATCAACGATTTCAGCTATTCTTGATGGATCTTGTCCTACAATCTGCCAATCTATATCTCCCCATACTATAGCGCCAAAAACATCTACACTTAATTTAATATTATATAAATCCGCAAGTCTTCGTGCTTTTTTAAGAAAATCAATAATTATATCAGCCCTCGAGAACTTTTCTTCATCATAATAGTAATCTAATGATTTGTGATAAGCGGCAGGGAAACGAATATAATCAAATTGGATTTCATCAAATCCCATTTCTGCAACCTCTTTCATCATATAAAGATTATAAATTTGGACTCCTGATTTCGAAGGATCGAGCCATCGATAATCGTATAAACCACCCCATTTATTCTTAATCCTCCATTCGGGTTTGCGTAAACCGACGTAAGGATCATTGAACACAACTTGGCGAGCTATTACATAAATTCCTTTTTTGTGCAATTCTTTGATTAGACTAGGCATTTTATCTAAGGTGGGTCGCCCAGGATTTAATTCTTTTAAGAGTGAAGTTTTTGGAGTAAAAGCAAGAACTCCACCACCGTGTTCAATATCTATAACAACTGCATTACCCCCACTTTCTATTAGTTTATCGATTAATTGAGGACCGATTTTTGATGCCATTGTATCCGCGGTCAGATAAATACTTTTAATATTTTTTGGAGATGTAAAACTAATTTGTTCATTATTTTGAGTATGCGAAGCATTAATATTATCTATGAAATTTGAAAAAACATCATAAACCTGTACGCTTGATGCTATGGCAAAATTCCCAAATGAATAACTTAGGAGAAGAAAAAATATTATTATAAAGAAAATTCTAGTTTTCAAATTTAATTAATTAAAATTTATCAAATAAATAAGTATTTCAATAATCCAATTCATACCATGATTCAGTCTCTGAATTATATAAATAAATCTTCTTATTTTTATCGGTTAAAATTTTACTTAAGGGAAAATTATATTTGGTCACTATTATCTTTTTGTCTCCTGTTTCAGGGTCTAGGCTTTCTATAGTAGTTTTATTTTCTTTACTATCATAGGTGTATGAAATCAGCATATTATTTATATCCCATACGGCATTACCAAGATTAAATATAACCGCTACTGGAATTACTTTTGCATTTAAAGGATCAATTTTATAAATATTATTTTCATCATCGTTTATAAGTAAAAATTTGCTATCTGGAAACCAAGTTGCATTTTTAGGGTTAAAACCAAGTACAATTTTTTTTCGGGTGGCCCTTGTAACATCGATTAAGAATATATTATTGTTTTCAACGCCAAATAAAAATTGATTGTCAGGGGACCAATATAAATTAAAATCGTTTGATACATTTTTTAATGATGCCACTATTTTAAAATTTTCATCTGGCCCCCAGATTTTAAGTTTTTCTTCACCTTTATCAATAAAAGCAAAATTTGTTTCATTTTGGTCCCATGCTGGAGCTGAGATTGCTAAATTTTCCAGCGCCCGCGGCAAGTTTTTTTTTGGTCTGGTTTCAAAAGATGGTATTGCAGTGCTAACATTCAATGATGGGATTTTTTTCAGTTCACTTGAATAATTCTTGGTCCTTCCCCTTTCAATATCAATTGAAACAGAATCAGAAAAATATCCATCTTTTTCAATTGTTATATTATGTAACCCTGTTTTTAGCTTTATAATACAGGGATTCTGAGCGCACGAAGTAGAAATATTATCTGTTGTTATCAAATATGGCGTAATGTTTGCTGTAACTTCCAATACACCCTTATTTAAGGGATAAAACCATATGTAAATGCCTGCTGCGAACAGAAAAGTTAAAGATAACACCAATAAATTTTTGAATCGAGAACTCTTTTTGAGCATGAATAGATTAACTTACATTTTCAAATTGATTAATGATAGGTAAATTTCCTTTCCATTCAATACTGATAATATCAATTCTCCATTCAGGGTCGTCAATATTTTTGTCATCAAGCCAATTTTCAGCTGTTTCTGCGATTTTTTGTATCTTCTCATCATCAACCGATTCTTCGGGATACCCGAAGCTGAGATTTTTTCTTGTTTTTACTTCAATGAACACAAATTCATCATACTTCGGGTCGACAGCGATAATATCGATTTCACCACTTCGTTTAAGATAATTGGTCTCAATAATCCGATAGCCCTTATTTTTAAGGTAATTTACAGCTAAAATTTCACCTTCTTTTCCAGTCGTTTTTTTATCCATTTATACAAAAAGACTTAATGTAACACACGCGCCCAATGGGATTATCAGATTATCGTCGATTTCAAAATTGAAGATCTTCACATTTGGCATTTCTAAAAACATAGCGATACATGAAGCAGAAATCGCCGCAACTATGTTTGGAACAAAATAATATGCGATAGGCACGGAAACGATCACGCCTGAAAGAGTACCTTCAATAAATTTATCAGGATTCAATTTTGTCCTGATTTTACCAAAATGTTTGCCAACTATATTTGAAACGGCATCGCCCGCGCTCAGTATCAATATGCCGGCATAGGCAATTTTTTCCTGGAAAAGCAGCAATACCAGAAAAGCGCCGATCGTATAAAACAGCACGCCTCTGCCCGGGAAGTTTTCCATATGATGGTCACGTTCAAAATGGCTTAAGAGCCATCGCACTGCCCTCATACGCTTTTTTTTAACCAATAATGACATTAAACTGCCGCCTATTATAATGCCAAAAAGAATTTGCAGATTAAGCAATTTATAATTATAAAGAAGAATAAGAATGGGCCCATAGAGCAAATGGATTATCTGGCGTCGGATTTCTTTAGTATGCATTTAAACAACGAAATAACGATATAACGAAGTAACGATATAACATTTGGTATGAAGTCTCAAGTCGTTGTGTGGATTTGATGAATATGATAAGTTATTTGAGCTGAATTAATGTCATAAAATCAGATTTATGCTGCTTACATGTCAACAGTTAGAGAAGAGAGAAAATAGATTATTAGCCCCATATGCAGTAAAAAGCTCTGAAAGCAGGGGAAGGGCTTATGAAGAACCCCGCGATCCTTACAGGACTTGTTTTCAGCATGACCGTGACAGAGTGATACATTCAAAAGCTTTTCGTAGGCTTAAAGGTAAAACCCAGGTTTTCGTTGCGCATTACGGGGATCACTATAGGTCAAGATTAACTCATACTATGGAAGTAGCCCAGATAAGCAGAGATCTTGCGCGTATGCTTAATTTAAATGAGGATCTGGCTGAAACAATTGCCTTGGCTCACGATTTGGGACATACCCCTTTCGGCCATACGGGTCAGGAAACAATGAATGAAATAATGAAAGTATATGGCGAATCTTTTGAGCATAATGAACAAAGCAGGCGGGTTGTGGAATATTTGGAAGAGAAAAAGCCAGAATTCAAAGGGCTTAATCTTTCTTTTGAGGCAAGGGATGGATTAATAAAACACAGGACTCCTTATGACAATCCAAGGGTAACCGATACGCTCATGCCATCAATTGAGGCCCAGATTGTGAATATGGCTGATGAAATCGCTTATATGAACCATGACATAGATGACGGACTCCGCGCAGGAATTATAAAAATGGAGGACTTGAATGATCTGCCAATTTGGTTAATGGTTTTGGAAAAAATCGACAAAAATGCATCTTTACCGTTCCGCATCACAGCGATAATTTCAGGTTTAATAAAACTTATGATAGAAAATCTTGCGAATAATACAAATAAATTGATCGAAAAAGCTAAAATCCAAAATGTCGAACAGGTATATAAGATAAGCAATCCATTATGCGCATTTACTAAAGATTTTTACGATGAATGCGCTAAATTAAAAAGTTTTCTTTATGATAAATTTTATAGGTCGTCTGGTGTTTCAGAATATAATACTAAAGGTAAAGAAGTCATAAGTTTTTTGTTTAAAAAATTAATGAATAATTATAATCTTATACCAGATAAAATCCGTTTAGGTGAAAATGTGTCAGGGACTCATATTTTAGTAAAAGATTATATTGCCGGAATGACTGACCAGTTTGCTTTGGATTTATATGATAAGTTAAAATAGTTCAGGTTGTTTGTCAGGTGGTTTATCAAGTCGTTTATCTAATTGTTTAGCTAAACAACTAATTACTTGAAAAACAACTTGAAAAACTACTTGAATAAACTACAACTAGCATGCAATGCCCTAAATGTAAAAATTTGGAAACAAAAGTTATCGATTCTCGCTTAGCGGAGCAGGGAAGAGTCATACGCAGGCGTCGTGAGTGTGAAAAATGCGGAAGAAGATTTACAACATTTGAACGTTCAGAAATGAGCAATCTTATGGTAAAGAAAAAAGATGGCACATTTGAGCCTTATAGCCGCACAAAGCTTGAAAACGGAATATGGATAGCCTGCGGAAAAAGGCCGGTCACAAAGGAACAGGTCGACAAAATCATCAATCAATTAGAGGAAAAATGGAGCGCGAATAAAAAAGAAGTTTCCAGCCAGACTATTGGAAATGATGTTATGGTGGCATTAAAAAAACTCGACCATATTGCATATATCCGTTTTGCCAGTGTTTATAGGAGTTTCAAAGATGTAGATGAATTTAAAGAGGAATTGGTTAAATTGCTCAAATAATTTATGGAAAGCAAAACAATTTTTTTTTAAAAATATTAAGCTCTGTTTGTACGGAAAAAAATGTGCCTAATATATCAGAAAGTGAAGGGCGCTTTTTTAATATGCTTATTTATATTTCTAAGGCGAAAAATATATTAGAAATCGGTTGCGGATGTGGATATTCGACAATTTGGCTGGCAGACGCGGCACGGAGAAATAATGGGAAAGTCGCAACAATTGATTTCAGCAAACCTTCTTACCAGCAAGCGGAAAAGAATATATATAATTCAGGCTTTTCTGACACTGTTGATTTATATTTTGGAAATGCAATTGACGTTATTCCAAAAATAATTAAACCTAAAAAATTTGATTTTGTTTTTGTGGATGGTGAAAAAAGGCATTATTGGGATTTTTGGATAACTATTGCTAATCGGCTTAATAAAAAAGCAATTGTGATTTTTGATAATGTAATTTTATTTCCAGATAAAACAAATGAGTTTATGAAAAAAATCAAACATGTGATAGGATTTGAACAAATAGTTTTGCCAATCGATAAAAATGACGGAATCATTCTTTTATACAAAATTTCCTAATCATATTCACAAAATCATAGCTACTCTGATAGTCATGATTTTTGTTGGATTAAACATTCACCTTTTTTCAGATCAGACTCAGTTTAGAAATATTAGATTGATATCAGATAGAGGAAATTTTAATATTAAAGCTGAACTTGCCACGACTTTTCGGCAATTGCGCAAAGGCTTAATGTACAGGGAAAAGCTTGATGTCGGAGAAGGTATGTTATTTGTATTTAAAAAACCGCAAATACCTTCATTTTGGATGAAAAATACATTAATACCATTAGATATGATGTTTATAGGAGAAGATCTGATAATAAAATACATCGAACAAAAAGCACCACCATGTTTAGATTCAGAGGATTGTAAACTTTATACTCCTCCAGTTCCTGTTAAGTATGTTTTGGAGGTTCCTGGAGGTTACTCAAAATTATTCGGTATTAAAAGTGGCAATTCAATGGAATTTGCAGATGAGGATAAGAGCTAATTATTGTTTTTTAAATACTCTAGAGCAGCATCAAGTTGAGGATCTTTATTAGAGGACATGTCGTCAACACTGCGTTCAACCACAATATCAGGTTTTATTCCGACCTCGCTGATATTGTTATTATTTGAAGTATACCATTTAGCTACCGTTATTCTGAGACTTGAACCATCAATCAAGTTTTCAACTTCCTGCACGGTGCCTTTGCCGAAACTTTGTTCGCCAAGGATTTTACCGCGTCCATAATCCTGTATAGCCCCCGCAACGATTTCAGAAGCTGAAGCGCTGCCTTTATTGATCAAAACAACCAAGGGCGTATTTGCGACCCTTGCCTTTCCGTTGACATATATCACTTCGTCCTCCTCAGGATTTCTTTTTTTAACCGAAACAACCTTACCTTTTTCAATAAATTCAGAAACTATATCAACAGCGCCATCAAGATAACCGCCGCCGTTATAACGCAAGTCCAATATTATCCCTTTAGGTCTTTTTGGCAGCATTTCGCTTATTGTTTTGCTAAATTCATCTTTGGTCTTGGTGCCAAACTGGTTTAATTCAATCAAAGCAATACCTTCTATCATTTTCCATTCCACACTGCTTACATTTATTGTTTCTCTTGTTATGGTTAGATCGATTGGTTCATTATGCCCTTTTCTGGATATTGTTAAAATAACTTTTGACCCTCTTGGACCTCTGATTTTCATAACAGCCTGTTCAAAAGTATATTCGTTGACATCAACACCATCGATTTTGAGTATGACATCTTCTGGCTGAAGACCAGCCTTTTTAGCAGGTGAATTTTTAAGAGGTGAAACAACTGTTATTAAATCATTGCGCAGAGTAAGTTCTGCCCCAATGCCTTCTAAAGTGCCTTCTAAACTATTTTGGAATTCCTTATTTTCCTTTGGTGTCAGAAAAGTCGTATAAGGATCATTCAGAGAATATACCATGCCCTTGATTGATCCATATACCATCTCTCTAAAATCCAAAGCCTGAGGGTCGACATATTTACTTGCAAGTATACCCCATACATCCCAAAACAACTTCATATCCACTTTTTCACCACTTGTACTTATTGAATTAGAGCTATTATTGGATATATCTATACTTTTTTGCCTTTCCTGATTAGCGCCCACATGCCAGCCTAATGTAAAAACGAAAAGAATCAGGATTACGATTCCAAGTATTTTTGGCGCTGAAGCACTTTCATTTATTAGATAAGAACTTTTTTTCATATTTCGATGGATTTCGATGGATTTCAATTGACTTCGATTGATTGGTATCCAGCGATATCCAACGAAGTCCAAAGATATCAATCGAAGTGATAATTAGTCGATAAACATTTGTATTAATTTAATAGATTCGCTGGATGTGCGGCTTGTAAGTTCTATCATAATCGCATTAAAAATACAACGCCCCTCAGCAACTTCAAGCTTAAAATTTGTTTGTTTTAAAAAACTATCCAAAACATTTTTCTTTTCAACACCAATCACAGAATCAACGGGGCCTACCATTCCAACATCAGTTATGTAAGCCAACCCCCTTTTTGTGATCTCTGCATCAGCAGTAGAGACGTGAGTGTGAGTTCCCCATAAAGCGCTTACACAACCATCCAAATAATGCTTCATGGCGATTTTTTCACTAGTCGCTTCAGCATGAAAATCAACTAAAATCCCATCTAATTTAGCTTTTTTGTGTTCAGCTAAAATGTTATCAATAGTCCTGAAAGGACAGTCATAGCAATGGTCCATAAAAACCCTTCCATTGAGATTAATAATAAGTATTTTTTTTCCTGCTTTATTTAAAATCTGATATCCTTTGCCTGGATTTCCAGGTGGAAAATTTGCAGGTCTTATGATTTTTGTATTCTTTTTTTCCATTTCCGGAAAAATCTCAGCACGCTTGAGGATATGATTCCCGGTTGTGAAAAAATCCACACCACTATCCAGCATTTCATCGTAAGTTTGTTTGGTCATGCCAATTCCATGTGCCAAATTTTCACCATTAGCTATTACCAAATCAATTTTATAATCTTTTTTTAGTTCCTTAATCGCATGTTTTGTGGCATGCCTTCCTGGTTTGCCGATGATGTCGCCGATGACTAGTATATTCATGTTGTGGGGCAGGTGGTGGGGCAGGTGGTGGGGCTGGTTGTGGCCACAATTAGCCCAACAATTGCCCAACAATTAGCCCCACAATTGTACTTATCCAAATATTCCTTTGCTTTGTTGCTTTATATCAAGCTTTGCCTCTTTCGCCAGTTCTTCATAAAGTTCACGCTCCTTTTTGCTTAATTTTTTCGGTGTATCGATAATAATTTTTACATAAAGGTCACCTTTACTGGAAGTTCCTACCCTCGGAACACCATAACCTTTTAACTTAAATACTATTTCGCTATTCGTACCAGCTGGAATTATTAATTTCACATCGCCATGGATCGTTTTAACAATAATTTCATCACCTAAAACTGCCTGCAGAAAATGTATATTCTGCGTTTTTTTCAGGTCATCCTTATCCCTTTCAAATTCTTTGCTCGGTCTTACGCTTATATGCGCGAAAAGGTCGCCTGGCTGGCCGCCCTTTAATCCAGCTTCTCCTTTACCGGCAAGGCGGATCGCGGCTTTGTCATTTATACCTGCCGGAATTTTAATTTTAATTTTCTGATTTCTGACAATCCTGCCTTCGCCTTTACATTCGCGGCATTTTTTTTCAGGTATTTTTCCGGCACCTTCGCAAATTTCGCATGTTGAGGCTGTCTGTATTTGCCCTAATGGCGTTCTCTGTATACGGACTTGTTGGCCCGTTCCCATACAGGCTTCACAATCTATAATTTTACTGCCCGGCTCATTGCCCATACCCATACAGTGCTCGCATGTTTCATATCGGCTTATTTCCACTTCTTTTGTGGTGCCGAACACCGCTTCTTCGAAAGTAAGATGGACAATAATCTCAATATCGTTTCCTCGGATAGGACCCTGCTTTTTTTTCGCGCGTCGCGCACCTCCGCCAAAGAATGTGTCAAAAATATCGCCAAATCCACCGCCAAAGTCAAATTTAACGTCCTGAAAACCACTGAAATCAAATCCTCCGAAACCAGGCCCCGCAGTTCCGCCAACAGAGCCAAACTGATCGTATTGCGCTCTTTTTTGTTTGTCGCTTAAAATTTCGTAAGCTTCAGATACCTCTTTAAATTTTTTTTCATCCTCTTTGCTTCCAGCCTTATCAGGGTGATACTTTAAAGCAAGCCTTCTGTAGGCTTTTTTAATTTCAGCGTCTGACACATTTTTATCGACACCTAATGTCTTGTATGGATCCATATATCAATAGCTAAAAGTGCATGAGCATGTGCAAGTGCAAGTAGTGTAACCCATGCACATGCACTTGCTCTTGCTCTAATTGATTTAGCTAATAAATATTATAAAAAATAGGTTTGTAAGTAAAGCTATTGTCCGGCTGGGATTTCAGCATCAGTTACTGCGAAAGCTGGTATTTCATTTAATTTGATTCCCGTTAGATTATTTTGCTGTTTAAATCGCTGTACAGCTGTAATTGATTTTGGATTAGGCGAGATTAAGTTTCCAGACATATCTTTTAAACCATTCATATCAATCCTATAGCTTTCGAGGTCCTGTTTTGTAATCCCTTCAAGTTCAAGATTTACGACATTGGGCTGAGTCAAAGCGGCGCTTTTTACTTTTACATTATCATTTTGCTCATTTTTTGTATTTAAATCAGCTATTGAGTATTTATTCACGTCTAAAACTGTCGCTGAATCCATCGGCTCGCTCCATATAATATTTATATGGCTTAAATCTGTAAATTCCTGTTCTATCGGATAAGGAGGCGTTGTGTCGGGCAAAATTTTCAGGCTTAAATCCGAATCGCGCTCTAGTTTGCCCATAAACATAGCCCTGTTTTCCCTTACTTCAAAATCATCGCCTTCCATCAGCTTCCCATCGGCGGTTTCAACAGTAGTTTTATAAAGCGCTTCACTGCCGGATTGCTTAATAAGACGGAGCTTAAATTCGTCGGGCAGCAGAAGAGTACGAGGTAATGTATATGTATATGTTAGGCTCATTTTATTGCCAGCCGGCAATATTATTTTAGCTCCGATCATTTTGAAATCGCCGTCAGTTTTTATTTCACTGTCTACAGGTATATTTACAGTATCGGCATTTTTTGGGATATATATTCTGAGGTAACCTTTATAATTATCGCTGTAGACGTTGGTAAACCCTGGGTAACGCAATGTTACCTCTGCAGTTATTTCCGGTATTTCTTTTGAAATATTTGCGTAATAATCAACTTCGGTCTGCAAGTAACGGTCCGCTTTTTTACTGCCAAGGTTAGCCAGATTAGCCGCTAAAAAATCACTTCTTTCTGGCAAAACAAGCGCGTTTGCCCACCCTTTATCTTTTAATTTATTTTCAAGGCGGTCATTTTTTAGCCAAACGTATAGATCTTTGTCATTCAGACCTTCCACAAGAGCGTTTTTAGCGGTAAACGGGTGCCATTTCATCTTTTTAATGATTTGAGACGCTAAATCGCTTAAGACATTTTTTCTATTAGCAAGAGCTTCAACATTGTGACGGTCAATATTATTTACTTCAAACTCCAACTCGCTAAATAGATTTTTTTTAGTCAGTTTTTTTCCGTTTAGCTCTATTCCACCTAGCTTGTCGACAAGATTTTCAATCAAGCTGAAATTAACGACAAAAATACCATCAACTTTTTTATCCGGATATTTTTCCTGATAAAACTTAATCAGCTCCTGCGCGCTGTCCGGAAAATTCGGATTCCAGTTGGCGTCCCTGAAAGTATATCCCTGGTACCATTCATTTTTCAGCATTTCTTCCATAGGATATGGTGGGATGACATAGCTTTTTGTGTCGATATCATACGAATTTTTAAAGCTTATATTTGTCGGAAATCCCATAAAAAAATCAATATTTCCATAACCAGTAATAAATCCGCCATCAGGTCTTAATTCATAGTTATTTTGGAGCAGAACTAAGTAATGTTTGCTGAAAAAAGTAAGGCCAAAAAAATGGTTGGCAAAAAACCTCAATTGTCCAAGCAGCAGATATACAACAAGCAATATCGCAAAAAGCATCCCGATTATTATGCTAATCCATTTTTTCACTCCTTTAGGAATATTAATTTTAGGCAGTTTAAACCCTGTTTTTTTATAACTCTGCCCTTGATATGGCGAATATGTGTAATCCATAGTTCCAATTGTAAATCCAATTGTAAATCCAATTGGGGATCCAATTTAGGATCCATAGGTGACCAATTGACTTATTCGATTATATAGGAAAAAGGCATGATAAACAATCGTGACAAGGATTGCGTCGTTTTTATGTAAAAGGTAAACTTATAATCGATCAATTAACAAAAAATAAATATGAAAGAAGTCATTAATCAAAAAACAAGAAAAACCCGAATTGCTGTTATCGGCGCAGGAATGGTGGGATCATCTTTCGCGTATGCCGCGATGATAAAAGGCCTTGCATCCGAATTGATCATGATAGACGTTGATGAAATGCGTGAAGCTGGCGAAGTTATGGATTTGACTCATGCCTTAATAGGCACAGAAACAGGAGGTGTCCGTGGAGGGAATTTTACGGATTGCGGAAATGTCGATGTGGTAGTAATTACTGCAGGCGTTGCCCAAAAACCCGGAGAAACCCGTTTGGACCTGATAAAAAAGAATACTTCTATAATGAAGAATATAATCAAGATGATGGGCAAGCTCAGGGAAGACACTGTTGTGATAATTGTTTCAAACCCCGTTGATATAATGACTTATATTGCCCAGCAATCTATTAAATTACCAAAAGGGCAGATTTTTGGCTCAGGCACGTCGCTTGATACTTCCCGCTTGCGATATAACATAAGCGAAATGCTTGGCGTAAACCTTCATAATGTGCACGGTTACGTAATGGGCGAGCATGGCGACAGCGAATTTGTGCCATGGAGTATTGCAAATGTTTCCAGCACTCCTATTACAAAACTACTTTCCAGGAAACAGATGTCTGAAATAGAAAAAAAGACAATGCGCGCGGCTTATGAGATCATCCAACGCAAGCATGCGACCTATTACGGCATCGGCGTTGTGATAACCGAACTTGTAGAAGCAGTCTTGCATGACAGAAAATTCATTATTCCTGTTTCAACTGAACCAGGCTCAGCATACGGAATAAAGGACATTTGCATTGGCGTACCTGCAGTTATCGGCAGGCGCGGCATTGAGAAAGTGTGGAAAGTGGATTTAACGAAATCTGAAATGGAGAAGCTGAAGAAGAGCGCCTCTATTCTTAAATCTTATTTACGGAAATCTTAATCTAGGACTAAGAACTAAGGACTAAGGACTAAGCAGAGTTTAAATTTTTTATTTCTATTTGCTAGAATTAATATATTTTTAGCTATTTCTGATATAAAATTACTTAGTCCTTAGTTCTTAGTCCCATGTTCAAAAAACCTTTCGTAGTATTGGATTTAGAAACCAGCGGAACGGACCCAAAAAAAGACGACATAATCGAAGTGGCGATGATCCGTTATGAAAACGGGAAAGAGGTGATGCGATATGATGACTTGATTAAAATCGATTATGAGTTGCCTAAAATCATAACTATCATTACTGGTATTACCGATAAGGAATTGCGCGAAGAAGGCCAGGAAAAGAAGATTGTATATAAGGAAATCGAAAAAGTGTTAAAAGGGGCTTATCTCTTATGCCATAACATTAGCTTTGATGCTGGTTTTCTCCAGGCAAAGGGTATTGAACTTGATATCCTCGGCTATATCGACACGATTCCATTGGCCCAAATACTTTTTCCAAACGCAGTCAGTTATAGCCTTGAGTCTTTGACTGATGATCTTGATATCGAGCACATCAATAAACATCGCGCTATGGGCGATGCTGAAGCGACTTTGGAACTATTTAAACGTTTATACGAAGAGATAAATAGTTTGCCAGCTTCGGTAATAAAAGATATTCAAAAATATTCCATGCGCTCATCATGGGATGGAGGAGCTATTTTTGAGGAAGCGAAACCGATTGTGGCTCCGATTGTGGCTCCGATTGTGGCTCCGATTGTGGCTCCGATTGGGGGCGTTAGGAAACCGCTTGAAGTGGAAGAAATTTTACAGGAAGGCGGAATTCTTCAGAAATTCTGGGAAGATTTTGAACCCAGGGAACAGCAAATCCAAATGGCAAATAATGTGATGAACGCTTTTGAACAAGGCTACCATCTGATATGCGAGGCACCAACAGGAGTCGGAAAGTCACTCGGATACCTGATACCAGCCGCGAATATAGCAATTAAAAATAAGTCCAAGGTCGTTGTTTCAACAAATACAATAAACCTGCAGGAACAGCTTTATGAAAAAGATATTCCTTTGCTCCAGAAAATTTATAAGCATGGGACAAATAATTCAGGCGTTAAAGCAGCCTTACTTAAAGGAAGGAGCCATTATTTATGCTTGCGTAGGTTTGCCAAATTCAAAGAAAAATCTCGTTTTACTGATGATGAGATGATACTCCTTTGCAAAATTTTGGTATGGCAGGCGATCACAAAAACAGGTGATTGCGGTGAGATACATTTAACCCGTAATGAAAATTTGATATGGGATTTTGAATTGTGTTCCGATAAAAAATTCTGTAGCCCCCAAAAATGCAAACCATATGGTGAATGCTACCTTCATAAAGCACGCAGAAAAGCGGAAGAGGCGGATATTATAATAGTTAATCACGCTTTACTTTGTGCCGACCTTCAAAGTGAAGGGGGGTTGTTGCCCGATTATAATTATTTAGTCATAGACGAAGCGCATAATTTTGAAGAAGCATCCACTGACGCGTTTGGGATGACACTGAAACAGGAAAATTTTAGCCTGCCATTAAAAATAATCAGGGGCAACCTTGAAACCATTAAAAAGCGTTATCAGGGCACTTTATTTGCGGGGCAACTGGCAATGGATAGAATAGATGGTGTTTTAGATTCGGTTGCAGATTTGGAAAATTTACTGGATAACCTTTTTACCGTAATCGCATATTTTGTGAATAAAAACGTGCGGGACTCAGGTTATGTCGAAAATCTTCTCATCGATAAAAATATTCTCGGCATGGAGGAATGGCTGAATCTAGGCGTTTCAGCCGAGGAAACCTGTGATAAAGTAAAAATTTGGTTAAGGCAACTCAAGGACTTTACCGATTTAATGCTTTTAAACGGTAATGAAGAATCGGAACAGAGTGGATTTGTTATGGAAATTCTTCAGGAATATGAAATTTTGCATGAACAGTTGGGTGGTCTGATCAATTTCTTTGCAGAAGAGGATTCAAGTGAGTTCATCCGCTGGATGACTTCCGATTATCAGGGCACTGTTACAATTAATTTAGCTCCGTACATGCCCGGAAAATTTTTGAAAGAAGGACTTTATGATCAAAAAAAATCCATCATATTAACATCAGCTACACTCGGTGTAAGGCTCAAGGACAAAAGCTATGATGCTCCGGAACAGCATCCTTTCACATATCTGCGCACAGTGCTTAGCTTGGATGATAAGTTTGAAGAATTGATTATCGATTCGCCATTTGATTTTGAAACTCAGACTTACGTTATGGTGCCAAACGACGCGCTTCCAATAACTTCTCCAAAAAGCACTCAACAGCTTATACCATTTTTCTCTGAACTTATTAAAAAAGTGGGCGGAAATATGATGAGCCTGTTTACATCCTACAAAATGATTGAAACGCTGTTCCTGGATCTGATGGAGCCATTGCAAAATTCAGGGATCCGGTTGCTGGCGCAGCGCATCAGCGGTGGACGAAATAAAATAATGAAAGCTTACATGAATGACCCAGCGCATTCGATATTATTCGGCACCGCGAGTTTTTGGGAAGGGGTGGACATAAAAGGCGAAGCGCTGACAACACTCGTGATACATAAATTACCTTTTGACGTGCCGACTGATCCGATATGCAAGGCCAGAGGTGAGATGTTTAATAATGGTTTTTATGAGTATTCTGTCCCACGCGCCATACTTAAATTCCGCCAGGGTTTCGGCCGCCTCATACGCTCAAAAAAAGATTACGGCGTGATGATTGTCCTGGATAATCGCGTGCTGACAAAAGATTACGGTAAATTATTTTTAGACGCTTTGCCGGAAAATATTACACTCGAGAGATTACCGCTAATGGAAATACCGGCAAAAGTGAAACAGTGGTTAGATCTGAATAGAAAAAAAGATTAAAATAATTAATCAGAGTCTTTATATAATTTTATTTGATTTCATCCTGTTTAATATAAATGAACGAATGACATAATAAAGCCCTCTCTCGAGGTTTACTTCGGAGAGGGCGGGTCTCGTCACTCGTGAACGACGAGACGGGAGGGCAACCTTATATATTTGAAAGAAAATTATATATGCTTTTCAGCCTCATTTGTTTTAACGCCTTCATTTGAACCAATTTGTTGCTTTATGGTTTCACGCCATTTATCAACTTTTTCTTGGTAAAAAGATCTTAATTTTTGAGGTATATTTTTCCAAAATGTGTCTAGTTGTTCAAGAATAAGCGACAATTCACTTTTTTCAAGTTCAATTCTATCTCTAGTCATTAGCATTTCATCATCATCTAAATGTTCAGGCATACTGATTCGATTCTTTTTTTCCCGGACACGGCGTAGTTTAGATCGAAAAATTTCTTTGACAGCTTTTTTAGTAGAAGCAATTAATTTCCTCAAAACACGTGTACATTCAGCTTTAGTCAATTCAAGCTGCTGATCAGGCTTATCATTGCCCTGAGATATTTCTAATTCTAAATCAGCGCATTTAGGCTCTCTTCTTAGTATTTTCATAATAGTAAAATAATTAAATAGGTAATCATTATTATAGGAATATACAGATCCGTCAATTATTATTTTATAATTGTTGTGAACGAAGAAGCACAATTTTCAATCTAATAGGGATAATCGATTTGTTATCACATTTGAACATATTTTTTAATAATTCCGATTGGTGCTTCTATTGGGGCCCCTCGCTACGCTTTGGTGCTCACATTGGAGCTCCGATTGGAGCACTCATTAGATCTCCTATTGGAAGTAACCGATTACTTTTAACTGTATTACCTCAGACCTTTTATTTATAATGGACAGCGTAAATGTTAATTATTTTGTTATGCCAAACACGATTTATGACGTTATTATTATTGGAAGTGGGCCGGCAGGGTATACTGCCGCTATTTATACAGGACGCGCAAATTTAAAAACTCTTCTTTTTGAAGGGTGGCAGCCAGGCGGACAGCTCACGACAACTACTGTAATTGAAAATTTTCCAGGTTTTAAAGACGGCATTCAGGCCACAGAATTGATGAGGCAGATGCGCGCTCAGGTTGAACGTTTTGAAGTTAAAATCATTACAAAAAATGTTACAAAAACTGTTTTAACCGAGAGACCTTTCAGGATTTATTCTGATAGTGAAGAATTTAAATCAAAATCCGTGATCATCGCAACTGGTGCCAAGCCAAGAACCTTAGGTCTTGCTTCAGAAAAAAGGCTATGGGCAAAAGGAGTTTCAACGTGCGCTACTTGCGACGGATTCTTTTTTAAGAATAAAGTTGTCGCAGTACTCGGAGGAGGCGATTCAGCGATGGAAGAAGGGAATTTTATGACAAAATTTGCCAGCAAGGTTTATATAGTCAATCGATCTGATAAATTCCGCGCATCCGAAATAATGATCGAGAGGGCAAAAAATAATAATAAAATAGAAATATTAAGTAATAAAGTTGTTGAAGATATGTTAGGTGATAAATTTGTTACTGGATTAAAATTGAAGGACTCAAAGACTGGAGAATACTCTGAAATAGAAGTCGACGGAATATTTTTTGCGATCGGCCATATTCCAGCTACAGATCTTTTTAAGGGTCAAATAGAATTAGATGAAACAGGTCTTGTAGTGCAAAAAGAAAATACAATGACAAGTATCCCTGGAGTTTTTGCAGCAGGGGATGTTGCTGACCATCGTTACCGCCAGGCTATTACTTCTGCTGGTCACGGCTGCATGGCGTCTATTGATGTGAAAAAGTGGCTTGAGAACAATTAAATTTGACATCCGAAACACAAAAATCGGTCCACCAGTGGCGGACGAATATATTATTAATGAAAAGCATTCCTGTACTGTTTGAATAGGGGAACGCTCGGATTTGCTAAAAATCTTCTCTGTCGAACATCGCAGATTTTTACAAATCCGCCCTCACTATGCAGCGGGCTATACGCCCTTGCTCCGTTCGGGATGCGTTTCTCGCTATTGCTAAAAACCCACTGCTTTTGGCATATATTCTTATATCGTTATGGCGAGCCTATAAAAATATATCCAGGAGGGCAATGGGTTATCAGAGAAAGTTAAACTGTTTTTTTGGAATAATTCTGACGTAATTTTTCAAGGTCTGGAGCTTGGCCTTCTGGTGGTAGAGCTTCTTTAGCCTTTTCAACGATAATTTTAAACACGTCCGGATGTTTAACGCATAGTTCCGCAAGCATTTTCCTGTTGATTTCGACACCCGCAAGCTCTAAGCCATAAATAAAACGGCTGTATTTGATGCCAAGATCTCTGCAGGCGGCATTGATTCTCAACGTCCATAACTGATGGAAGAAACGTCTTTTCAGGTGGCGGTCGCGATAAGCGTTTGTACCTGCTTTCATGGCTGCATTTGTACCTAATTTAACTGTATTTCTGCGTTTGCCGCGGAAGCCTTTAGTTATTTTAAAGATTTTTTTATGTTTATAGCGAGCCGTTACTCCGCGTTTTATTCTGGTCATCTTATTTCAGATTATTGATTAAATTTAAGCTATTATTTACCTGGAAGCATACGTTTAAGCTGTTTATCATATACACTGCTGGCTATAAACATATGCCGAGCTAAACGTTTTTGGTTTTTCGACTTCTGTTGCAGTAAATGATTATGGCTTGCCTTTTGGTGGGCAAGCTTGCCTTTGCCAGTTTTCTTAAACCGCTTTTTGGCTCCACTAGACAATTTTTGCTTTCCTGGTCGTGCTTTTCCTGGCATATTATTTTTATTAATTAAATAAATTTCTTACATACTTTTGACCATTGACCTTTAACTTTTGACTTGGAGCCAGTTTAATTAGGTCAATAGTCAAAGGTCAAATGCCAATTGTTACTTAGAGGGATTTAACATCATTACCATTTGCATTCCCTGTTTTTTTGGTTCCTGTTCCACAATACTTACATCTTCAACCAATTTACGGAACTCATTCATTTTTTGCATCGCAAGGTCTACATGTGTGATTTCGCGCCCCTTAAAAATCAATACGACTTTCAGCAGGTTTCGGTCCGCCAGGAATTTACGCGCCTGATTAGCTTTTATTTCAAGATCATGCTTATCCGTGCGAATGCTCAGGCGAATGGTCTTTGTCTCAGTTTTTTTTACCTTTTTCGCCTTTTTCGTTTTTTTCTTAAGGCTATATAAGTAGTTACCGTAATCCATGATTTTGCACACTGGCGGATTAGCCAGCGGTGCCACCTCGATAAGATCCAGGCCTTTTTCCTGAGCGCGTCTGATAGCCTCCTCAGTCGGAATAATGCCTACTTTTTCCTCACCCTCTATAAGCAGAACTTCACGGGCGCGGATTTCTTGATTATGTCTTAATTTTTTACTTATATAGAAAATTTAAAAATAAAAAGAGGGTCTCTAATAAAAGCGTTGAAATTTTAGATAAATAAACATTAAAAGTCAACGTTTTTGTTTAAATGACGTCAAAATCGACACGCATAATGTACATTTTAACCTTCTTTCGACCTGAGCTCCCGCTCGGGCCTGATGGCCTCGGAGCTTCGAACGGCAAGACGAAGGTTGATTTTTAACATTTGACTTCAGAAACTGTTCAACAAACTGACAATTCCAAGTTGCGCAAAATCTAAAGCCAAAAAGGCCAAAATCGGTGAAAAATCGATCATACCAGTCCTTGGCAAAAGGGAGCGGAAAATCCGCAATACAGGTTCAGTGATTTCGTATATTATTTGGGTAAACCGCCCAGGATAACCTGTTTGGAACCATGAAAGCAAAATCCTCACCAGAATGGCGTATTTCAGAATTCTTATAACGTTTACCAGAAAAAATGCTATGAATTCCATATTTATAACTTAAAACGACACGACGACACAACGATACAACAAAAATCCGAAATCCGAAATCCGAAATCCGATGTGTAGTTCCATTACTTTATTATATGAGCCCAATACAAATTGAATTAAATAAGGATTCTGGTTCTAAAAATTTGACAAAAAAAATATATTTGGTATTATAATTAACTAAATTTATTTTATCCAATATGAGCGGTATTATAAGAAATCCAGGTTTTGCGCCAGCAAATTTATTTACTGGTGATAATGAGGATCCTGCGGACGATCCTGAATACGGTCGGTCTAGGTTGGTAGACACATGTAACCCTGAAGATTTGGCTGATTATGCCGAACAATTATTTGCACTACCGGAAGTAAAAGCCTGTATTACCAAAATTAGACAAGCCACATCAAAAGAAGAATTAATCATAGCTACTAAAAAAGCATTCATGGATATAGGTAAATTTGCCACTAGCCATGAAGCACTTATTTCTGATCGTTTAAATATAATTGTCGACGAGGTACTACGGCGTATTGAAAAATAGTCACCTAAGTGAAATAAATACAGCCATTCGTCCGGTATCTTTATTTCGATGTGAAAAATATTTGTCCGAGTTGCATTTTGTGCATTCTCCATTAAGTTCGATCTGTTTTTCAGGAATACCGGCAGATTTTAGCTGGTCGATTGTTGCCTGCCAGAAATCAACATGATGTTTCTTAATATATGATTTCATAAAAGCTGGTAACTCTTTCTCCGGATCGCTGAACTTCGCACAACATGGTCCGAGCGAGGGGCTTATGCCAACAAACAAATCAGACGGATTGGTATTAAAGACCTCAGTCATTTTATTAATTGTTTTTCCGACGATATTAAGCGCGCTACTCCTCCAACCTGCGTGAATTGCGGCAATTGTTTCAGTTATCGGGTCAAATAATATTATAGCCTGGCAATCTGCGATTTTTATCACGAGAGGAATGTTCTTTTTGTTGGTTATAAAAGCGTCACCTGAAAGGTGTTTTTTGGGTCTTTTTTTTAAAATAATTACTGAATTGCCGTGAAGCTGTTCACTAAAGATCGGCTCATATTTGATAAATTGTTTTAGCAATTTTGCCTGTTTTTTGAAATCAGGCATGCTGTCATTGAAAGAGCCTGTTTGTCGGGTGGTGATGCCATGGTTGATTTTGCCAGAATAAGGCTTAAAAACAGAAAATTTTAATATCATTCTGGTTTATTAAGAAGCAATTTGGGGATAATTTCTAAAAGTTCCTGCGCGCGTAAACTGTTTTGTTCTTTTGCAAGTTCTTCAGCCGCCAAACCCAATATATTAGATGCTATCTGACAAGCTTCGAAAGGTTTACATTTTTGAGCCATAAGGCCAGCGATAAAACCACCCAGAACATCACCTGTGCCACCGACTGTCATCAAGGCGTTTCCGGTCTTATTAATCGCAATTTCATCTTTGTCCGCAATGATATCCTGAGGACCCTTGCATATTATTGTGGCATTAAGGTTTCTGGCCCATTTTTGCACATTTTTCGTGGTCGGGTTGTCACCGGTTAATTCCTTGAATTCTCCTCTGTGCGGAGTCAGAACCGTTATATCGGGCAAATTATTTGTATAGATTAATGCACTTGCGTCAACTACAGTCGGTTTTTGCATTTCACCCAATAACTCCTTAACTGCTTTTAGTGTGTCAGTTTCTTTGCCAAGACCTGGTCCTATGACAACTACATCGGCTTTATTGCTGAAATTAAGAATCTGTTTGACATCCTTAGATGTCAGATGATCCTCAGCGAAAGTCTGGATTATAAAATTTAGTGAATAAGTCCTAGCAACCTGCGCGTGGCACGGCGGAATAAACGGAAAAACTAAATCAACTCCTGAATATTCCGCGCCAAGGGCGCATAAAATAGGAGCCCCGTGATACATGGCGTTGCCGCCGATGACCATGACTTTTCCGTTTTCGCCTTTATGTGAATCTGGTTTTCTTTGCATGTTTGTTTTATTAACGAAATAACGATGTAACGATATAACGAAATAACAATTATTGTGATTTGAATGGGGAATTTGGGACTATCTGAACTTCTGGCTGAAGCTCCACGTTAAATTTTTTCTTTACGATCTGGTGTATTTTGACCGTCAGGCTAATAATATCACTACTTTTAGCGTTGCCATTATTAATAATAAAATTCGCATGCTTTGGGGATACAATTGCATCTCCGACTTTCATACCTTTGCACCCAGCCTGTTCAATAAGCCAGCCAGCTGTAGGGAATTGCCCAGGATTTTTGAAGAAACTGCCGCACGAATTACCGTATGGCTGTTTTGCCGCGCGTTCTTTCGTATATTGGTTGATTTCCGCGCGGATTTTTACAGTTGGCTCATACGTCAGTTTAAACGTCGCGGAAAGCAATATATCCTTATTTTTTTTGATTTTGCTTTCCCTGTATCCAAATTCAAAATATTCAGGGCTGACAAGAATCGGCTTATTTCCGTTTTCTGGTAGGATTATCGCGTGTGTCATAACATCTCCGATATGAATGTCTGGCACCCCTGCATTGCCATAAACTGCCCCACCAACCGTCCCTGGTATATTTGCCAGACCAGAAATACCGCCCAGATTATTCTGCGCCGCAATCAATACCATTTTTGATAGGTTTACACCGCTTTCGGCTGTAACTAGTTCGCCCTGAACATGCATTTTGGTCATTTTGTTGAGGATGATAAGCCCCGGATAACCTTCGTCGGCGAATAACACGTTACTGCCATTGCCTAAAATCATATATGGAATGTCCTGGATTTTCGCGAATTCACGAAGATGGAACATTTCCTGAAAACTGCCAGCTTCAGCTAAATATTTGGCAGGACCGCCTGTCTTATAGGTACAGAATTCCTTTAATGAAACGTTCCTTTTAACTTTAATTTCCATACATTGTGATGATACGATGATATAACAAGATATGATTATATAATGTATTCTTATAAAAGACAAGTCATTTCGTTGCTTCGCCTGCCTGCCGGCAGGCAGGTCGTATCGTCATTTCGTTACGATTGTACTATTTAATCTTATCCAAGGCAAAATCCAGGCGTTTCAGCACCTCATCTTTGCCAAGATATACCATTAAAGTCGAGAAATTCGGTGATTTTTCCGAACCGGAAAGCGCAACGCGAATAGGCCAAAGTACTTGTCCGTTTTTTAAACCCAATTCACTTACAATGCCGACCATTTTTTCCGATAATTCAGCGGTTTTTGAACTGTCTCCTTTCCCCCAGTCCGTATTACCGATAACTGATTTTACTCTCTCGAGGACTTTTTTTAGAATGTCCTTTGTTATATTGAATTTCGCGAACATTATCAAATCCAATGGATAATCAGGAACGTCGCTGAAAAAAGATGAAAGCGCGTCAGGTATTTCGCTTAATTTTTTAAACCTTCCTTCAAAATCCGGGTCCTGAAGCATTTGTTTGATAAGTTTATCCTGTTTGGCCGGCAATTTGCCTTTTAAAAATGGTTTAAGTTTTTTAAAAAATCCATTTAAATCTTCTTTGATCTCTTTTTTGATATATTCACAATTTATCCATTCCAATTTCTTAATATCAAAAACCGCTCCGCCTTTATGAACTCGGTCTAGGGAAAATTTTTCAATCAGCTCTTCCATGCTGAATATTTCCTGCTCATCGGGCGTGTTCCATCCAATCAGCGCCAAAAAGTTGATCAGAGCTTCTGGCAGATATCCTTCGTTCAAGTAATCATCAACCGATACCTTATTTTTACGCTTGCTCATCTTACTTCGGTCCTCATTTAAAATAAGCGGAAGATGCGCGAAATACGGTATATCCCATCCGAAAGCCTGATAAATGAGAATCTGTTTTGGAGTATTGCTTATATGGTCCTCGCCGCGGATAACGTGAGTTATTTCCATCGTGTGGTCATCCACGACAACAGTAAAATTATATAAAGAGTCGTCGATTTTTCTGGCTATGACAAAATCATCCAGTTCTTTACTCATGATCACAGTTTCTCCGCGTATCAGATCGGTGAACCTTAGGTCTTTATCCATCGGAACGCGAAGTCGGATTATAGCCGACTCACCGTTTTCGACCCTTTTTTTGCTTTCGTCAGGCTTCAGAATACTGCATCTGCCGTCATATCTAGGCGGAGCGTGTTTGGCGTTTTGTTCCGCGCGCATTTCCTCAAGCCTTTTTTTACTGCAAAAACAGTAATAAGCCTTGTTTTCATCCAATAATTGCTGAAGATATTTTTTGTAAATATCAGTCCGTTCGCTCTGTCTGTAGGGTCCGAATTTTCCGCCCAATCCAACGCCTTCATCGCCGATAATGCCGAGTTTGGCAAGACCACTAGCAATATTTTCTTCATATTCTTTTTTACTTCTTTCTTTGTCCGTATCCTCAATGCGGAAAACCATAACACCTTGGTTGTGTCTTGCGAACAGAAAATTATATAACGCTGTTCTTGCTGTGCCGATGTGCAGTAAGCCTGTTGGGGAGGGGGGAATTCGTACTCGGATCATATATTCAGTTTATTAATAATCACATCATATCAAAAAAAACTGAATTCGGTAAAACGATAGATATGAAATTACAAGCTACAAATCCCAATGAACAAAAAATATACAAATGACAACTCCAATATTCAAATTGTAATTTGGAACTTGTAATTTGGAATTTTATAAAGTCGAAGTTCAATACGTACCTAATGCAACTTTTTTCATCACAACATCTTCTATCGGCTTATCCGAGCTATCGCGTTCGACATTTACGATTTTATCTACAACATCCAATCCTTCAAATACCTGCCCGAATACTGAATGTCGGCCATCAAGCCAAGGTGTTGCTGCGGCCTGAACTATAAAAAACTGGCTTCCGTTTGTATTTGGTCCTGAATTAGCCATTGAAACTGCTCCGCGGATATTTTTTAAATCCAGACTGAATTCGTCTTCAAATTTTCCACCCCATAAACTTTCACCACCAGTTCCCGTACCTGTCGGGTCGCCGCCCTGAATCATAAAATCCGGAATTACGCGGTGAAAAATAATGCCATTGTAATAGCCCTTGTCGACCAAGCCGATAAAATTTTCAACAGTCTTCGGGGCTTTTGTAGGGAAAAGTTTGATTTTTATTGTTCCCAAACTTGTATCCATCACTACTATCTGTTCGCCTTTTTCCGGCATTGCTGTTTGGTCGAATGTGCTCATTGTTTGTGTGTTAGTTGTTATTGCTGGTGGCCCGTCCTGATAAACTTTGCTCAATTCTTCCTGATCGGATTTACCGCAGGAAGTCAGCAATATAAAAGAAAGGGCTATTATAATAGGATAAAGTTTTTTCATAAATAACCTGAATTAATTATAATGCTAAAGTTTATAAGGTACGCAAGTAGGACTACCATCTGTAACTGCAGCGCCACAATCAGTTCCATCGGTAGGTTTTACACCAGAGATCAAATCACTGCCATTTCCAATTACGTAAGCTTTCATAAAAGGCTCGGTTTCAGTTTCTTGTGTGGCTGCAAGCTGATATGCTTTCTTGTTGCTATCAACCCCATAACTATATTGTTGAGTAGCTGATGATGGGTCGGTTGGGATTTTTGGCATATATTTAGGCTTCAATGTATCTAAATCAGCTGGATACTTATTAGCATTTTCAATGTAATAAATTTCCAAAGCGCTTTGGATTGTTCCAATATCTTGGGCGCGTTTTGAATTTCTGGCCTTAGCTGTCTGTCCGCCCAAAGCTGTATATGCCACAGCAGAAAGAATGGCGATGATTGTGATGACCACAAGTAGTTCGACCAAAGAGAATCCTTTTTTATTATTTTTTCTAATCATATTTTTTAATAAGTTTTATCAGAGTATATTTTACAGACTGTCTATGTTAAAGGCAAATGGATTTCGGTCAGGCTTTCTTCCCTTTCTTCTTTATTATTAATTTCTTCTTTGCCCTTCTTAAGGGCACGAAGTGCCCGCAAACCCCATTGAAGGGGGTGCATAGGGGTGCATACGTGTTTACGTATATGCGCACATCATCCCCAAAAGAGGGGCGGATATATAAGATTTCAGATTTCTGACGCCGTCGGGCAAAGCCTATGGCGTCGACCGATTTGTGATTTTTTTCTTATGCGCGCATGGGACCCCTATCTAATAGGGGGTAAGAAAATCAATAGGGCAATGCTCTCCTCAAAATAAATTTTCTCCGCAAATTTATCTTTCGGAGTCCTCCACTTCAGTCGTCCATACGGACTCCTTTCGTTTCGGATCGCATTACTCGCTACTTACTGGGTAAGAAAAATAAATAAAAAGAAAATAAAGAAAGAAAAAATTTCGCATTTCTGATTTCACATTTCGCATTTATAATATATTTATGAAATTAATCGTTGGGCTTGGAAATCCTAGCAAAAAATACCAAAAAACGCGCCATAATGCAGGTTTTATGGCTGTTGACGCTTTAGCGGAAGCATATAATTTCTCGGAATATAAGAAATCAGATAAACACAAAGCCGAAATCGCTGAAGGCAATATATGGGATGAAAAAGTTTTGTTAACAAAGCCACAGACATTCATGAATCTTGCTGGAAAATCTGTGCAAAGTATTTTAAATTTTTATAAAATACCTATAAATGATTTGATTGTCATTTATGATGATGTGGCTTTGCCACAAGGTTCTTTGCGTATTCGTATGTCAGGGTCGGCAGGCGGTCATAATGGCATGAAGTCTATTATACAAGAGCTTGGAACCGAAGATTTTGTAAGGATAAGGATCGGTATCGAATCACTTACCGAGTTTAAAGGCGCGCTTGAGGATTATGTTTTAGGTAAACTATCAGCTGAAGAATCAGCTTTGATGTATGATAATTTGAAAAAAATCCCTGATTTGGTCAGAACACTTTTAAAAGATGGGATAGACGAGGCTATGCAGAGGTTTAATTAATTTAACATTTATAATTTTTCATTTTACATTTATTGTATTGATTGACCGTAAGGTCTTTTTTTGTTAGAAATGGATGGCTTTAAGTCGAAGACTCTGTTCGGGAGCAGTCCGGTGAAAATAATATTATTATAGTCAATCACATTGCTCGGGAGTAGCCAAGTGGTAAGGCAGCGGCCTTTGGAGCCGCGATTCGTAGGTTCGATCCCTACCTCCCGAGCAATGTGATTTTGACTATGGGACAGGGCCTTTGCGAAATTGCGAGAAATGCGATCTGAACGGAGCAACCATGAACCGAAGCGAAGCGCCTGGTTCATGGGCTGCGTAGTAAGGATGAATTTCGATGAAAACGCGAGCGATTTCAAGAAATTCAAGCATTCCCCTATTAAGAGCCGCCATTCGTAGGCCTGTACTGAGCGTAGCCAAAGTATTCGACCCCTATCTCACGAGCTGAGTTTTTGACATAGTTTTAGTAATTAGATATATTTAAGTCCTTTATTTTTTTATTTAATATATGACTGAAAACAATAATACTAATAATGAGCCTGAGACTGTTGAACAAATGGGCTGGGCAGAATTAGATAAACTGGCTGAAGAGGCTGGAGAAATTTTAGGAATTCATGACTCTTTAACTAATAAACATTTGGTCCAAAGAATGATCACTGCTGTCCGAAGCAGAAACATCCGCGTATTAAGAGAGCTTGCGTATGCATCTGAAGTATTTCCTTGCAGAGAAAATATATGTGAGGCTTTAAAATTGCTCGTATCAGTCCACTAAACACATAAAGCTTTTTGCCCATTTACTGTCGCGATATTTACTAACTGTTTCACTTCATAATATCGGCAGGCTTCAATAAGGAATAGGAGTTCAGTAAATAAATTGCCATCGATGAATGGGCAAAAATAATCATGTACATTGTCCACCCCCAAGCAAACGTTAATACCTGCTTCAATCAATTGAGGGACTGGCGCGATGGAATTATGCACAGGAGAAGTTTTGTGGCGGGGCTGTTGATTATCTATCATGGCTCGCGGGCATACGATTACGCTCATGTCAGCTTCTTTTATCAATTTTGAGATTTCTCTGATGTAGTCATCAGGCTGAGCTGCAAGCGAACAACAGTGCACGGCATTCACTCTTCCCTGCATACCATGTTCGATAACTTTTTTTGCCAGCATTTCCGTATCCCTTTCATCTGGGTCGTTATTTTGGTCAATATGCACATCAACTTTTTTCCCAAGGTTTTTAGCGATGCCAAAAATGTAATCCAGATGCTCTTTTTCGTGTGGCCTGTCCCGAGAAGGCAAGCCCCCCAGAACATCTACCAATGGCGCGGCTTTTTCAATCCACTTCTGTGCAGGGGGATTAAGTGCACCTTCCAATACCTGTGAACATAATTGTATTTCGATTTGGTCTTTAAATTTGTCTTTTATCTCCAAGGCGGCTTCAACACACATCATTCCGACTGTATTGTCGACATCAATATTGGTGCGCGCCACTTTTACACCCTGCTTTATCATATTTTTGGCGCTGACCGTAATCCGTTTTACCAGATTTTTATGGGTGTATTTTGCCTTTATGTCTTTCCATAACTCCCACTTCACCTCCATATGCTTATTGGTCATTTCAAGTTTTTCGGGGGTTATGACATAAGCTTTGTCAAAATGAGCGTGACAGCAGACAGGTCCGCCTTTTTCTGCAATTTTTTGCTTTAAAAGCGATATAAGATCCCATTTATGCATAACTTTGTTTAATTACGTATTAAAAAATGCGAATCTCTGTATATCTGCAGGCGCGATTGGCAAATCGCGCTTACCGATATTCAATTCATTTCATAATATTTTTAATCTCCTTCTCAATTTTATCCAGTTGCAGGTTACCGGTTCCGCCCTGATGTGTGGACATCTTTAGCCAGCGGGCGATATCTTTTTCAGTTACTTTGATCTTATTTATATTCTCGCCGATTTCCCTATAGGCGTCGCGGAACGTCATACCTTCCTTAACTTTTTCAAAAGCCTTATGCGCCGCAAATAATCCTGGCGATTCAAGCATAGATCTCATCAGCACTTCTTTATTGGGTTTGATATTATCAATAGTCGCGCCCATAGCATCTAAAGACATCTCAGTATATTTCAGGCCCAAAAATAATGGCCTCTTGATCTCTTGTCCGTCGCGATGGTAACCGGAAATTTTGTTCAGGATGTTCATGGTCATTTCATTCCTGCATGAAATAACGGTGGGCGTACGCCCTCGTATCAGTTCAGCGACATCGAGATTTTTCTTTTGCGGCATAATAGATGAACCTGTCGCTATGCTATCGTCAATATGAAAAAACTGAAATTCCTGAGTAGTAAAGAAAAGGAGGTCGGATGCAAGCCTGTTTAGCGTAAGCATTATCTGACAGCAGGCTTCCACTACAAGACCTTCGATTTTGCCGCGAGAATTGTGGCAGTAAATTACGTTATTTTGAGTTTTTTTAAATCCTATTTCTTTACTTAGCCAGTCGCGGTCAAAGTCAAACGGGGAACCGTAACCCGCTCCTGAACCAAGAGGATTCTGATCCACAATTTCATCAGTTATCATGTTCAGAAGCTTCACATCATCCATAAGGCTTTCGGCAAACGCGCCCATCCATGAACCAACAGTAGTCGGCATCGCTTTCTGCATATGTGTGTAGCCTGGCATAGCTATCATTTCATATTTTTTAGCGAACTGAATAAATTTTAGGGCAAGTTGCAGGGTTTTTTTGTTTATCGCGGCAGCCTTCCTCTTCAAAAACCATCTCATCATAACCAACACTTGGTCATTTCTGGATCTGCCTGTATGGATTTTTTTGCCCGTATCGCCAAGCCTTTCAATTAAATAATTCTCGATTTTTGTATGGCAGTCCTCATCTTCAAGCTTAAGTATGAATTTACCTTTTTTATATAGATCCAATATTTCGTCTAAGCCTTTTTCCAGATCCTTAAGCTCCCTTTTGTTTATCAGACCATGCTTTTTAAGCAGCCTTGCGTAACACCTGGAGCACCAAACATCATCAGGAATCATCTCCTGATCATACAATATGTCTTCGCCGGCATTAAATTCCTCAACGATTTTATTGAGTTTTACTTCCCTTTTCTTAAACCAGATTTTCTTTTTTATTGTTTCCTTTTTTTTAATTTGCAGTGCTGTTATATCTATTGTAGCTTTAGACATAATTGTATAAGGTTAATTTGGTTGTTTTTTATACTATAATTAGTAACAGGATTCTATTCAAGATTCATTTTGAATTCTGCTGAGAAATTCGGTATAATTATACTGTCTAAATAAAAAAATTATGAAGAAATTATTTTTGCTGTTAATGACTATTGCAATGCTTAGCGCTTGCTCTGCTGATAACAGTAGTCAAATAAGTCAGGAAAATTCAAAGAAACCAAGAATACCCAACGGGCCAAAAATTGCTCAGGCGAATCTTGAAGCCAATTTACTTGGTTCAACAGATACGCAGAAGGAAATGCAGGAAGAAAGCAGTTCACCTGAAACAGATATGAGTGGGCTTATAGAGAGAATCAATGAAAATTTAGAACAAAGTAATATCACAGTGCAGGACGTTGAACGAGGATGGTATTACGGATCCGAAAATGAAAGAAAAATAGGCACCCCAAATACATGGATCTGGGTGGATGAAGGTGAAAGGTCCCATTGGATAAGCCCTACCGCGCTTGACCAGCTAAAAGATATCCGAGATGATAAATTATGCCGTGAGACAGGAGGTTATTATGTTATATCATGTATGGATCGGGATCTTCCGCTTTGTGAAAATATTTCAAAAAGTGAATGTAAATGTCAGGAAAATACACAATGGCTAGATTTACAGGGATGTATACTAGTTGATAATGATGGAAAATTTATCGAAATCAGTGATTCTGATATCAACCATGGCTGGTATGGAGGACCTATAAATGGTAAAAAATTCAACACTCCATCGAACTGGATATGGTCAGAAAACGGAAATGATTCAAAATGGAAAAATCCGGGAGCATTTTAGAGCTTTAAAGTCCAGACGTGATTTTATAAAATTTTAGTTTTAAATTTGGTCAACTTTTATTTGACAAAATAACAAATTATATATAAAATAAACAACCTTGAATGGTTTAACCTATATTTTTATGTCCGAAATAACAGATGAACAAGCCCGCCAAAAAGCGGCTGAATTAATTTTAACAGGTAAAACCCTGGAACAGGCTGAGCTTCCGGCTGAATTGGCTGAAGCTATACGCAAGCTTGTTTCTGCCACTTTTGGAATTGATGTTTCCGCAAAGCAGGCTGAGGCGGAAAAAGCTGAGGAGCCAAAACCTGCTGATGCCGCCGAACTTGACCGCCAGCTGAATCTTGAAGCACAGTACTTCGAACGCCTTGATACCCTTAAACATTACGGTTTTTTAACTGAAAATGGCGAAACCAGAGAAGGCGATGTGCCCGTTCCTTCTTATGAAAAAGCCCTGAGTACTTTTAAGCCCGAAGAGCTTGAGATCGCAAACCATTTTCAGAAACCGATGCTCCTTCTTGTTCCTGAAACCTCCTTTGCCGCCAAAATCCAGGCTTTGGACGCTCATAGGCAGAGAATGCAGCAAAATTACACGTATGTAGATGAAATTTTCAGCAGAACTGATGTGAGTTCAGGCAAAATCGTCGGTTGGCGCGCCGTTATTGTTGATAGCGCAAAGGAAATGGAATCTTACGAAGGTGATATACTCTATTTAGAATTTAATAAGCGCATTGAAAACCGCAAAGCCGCCCGAAGACCAGGTGAAAAAGGCATGGACAGGCACAGGTATGCGCTTCTTATGATGGAAGCCATCAGAAACGGCGATCCTGTTGATCAGGAATTATGTACTTTATTGGATGATGACCCTGCTCTATCTGACTATGGCGTGCCGGTCGCACGCTTCAGTCGCTCCTGCCTGGCGGTCGACTTCGACTGGGCCAGCCCGAGACCTTTAGGTGGCAACGCGCGGTTCCGCTCCTCCGTGGGGGGGAGATGTGCTGATTTTCTAAGCTTTTTTTAGTTCGTACTAGAATGTAAGTTTCATAATTGATTACTTATAAAATTTATGTTATAATAATATGATTATTATTTCAAATTTTATACGTGATTTATAATTTACCCAAAAGATTCGCTAAGATATTTTTAATCGCAACATTTTCATTGGGTTTTATTTTTGCGTTTTCACAAAATTCTTATGCTAACTCAAATAATGATTTTTCGAAAGGCTTCGGTCTTATTGTGCATAATGGCAATCGGGATCGTTTAGTCACAAGAGCTAAAGTCCTTGAAGTCCTATTAAAATATTTTTCGAACATCCGGACTGATAACAAAGAAAAACCAATTATTGGGTTCAATGATGTCATTCCGTCATCCGACGCATTTAATTATGTCGAAAAGGCATGCCAGCTTAACCTATTTGACTGCTCGGTTGAAAAATTTAATCCTGACCTTAATATTACCCAGCAAGATTTACTTAATTGGTTTTTTAAACTTAAATATTTTAAAAATCCGGATTTATTAAATAAAAAATATCCATATTTATCAGATGGTTATCTGCGCAACTGGCTTGAGGCGCGTAACCTCAACCTTCTTACAAGCAGCCAAATAACATATTCCGCCTTACAGGATTTTCTTTACAGAAATAAAGTCGTTGAATCAAATTTAAACCTGCCATTCCGTGTAGGGCTTACTATTGATTATGATGAAATAAATGCGGAGAATTTTCATAATCTAAAGGAAATAGATTTAATCCGGAAAAATCTTAATGACTTAGTAAACAATTTGCACAAAAAGGATAAGTTATCCACTGAGGAAGAAAATTATTTGGCCAAAATCCAAAAAAATCTTCAGGCATTTGAAAATTTAAAGGAATCCCTGATCAAATATCCGTATTTATTAAGTCAAAATACAAATTTAACCACAGAAGTCATCAATGCAGTAAGACAGTATGGTTTGCAGGATATATTGTCTAGTTATTCATATGATTACAGCCATAATGCCGCCTATAGAAAGCATAATCTGGTTACGGGAGCCATGAAAATGAACGGCAGGATGTTTATGCCTGGTGAAGTAATTGATTATTTGAAAATAATTTCCGATAAACAACTGAGGGAATTCATTTATGGGTGGGTAATTTCCCAAGGCGAGGAACAATGGCAATTCGGAGGCGGAATTTGCGGATCTTCAAGCGTTATTTTCCTTCCTTCATGGAAAGCTGGCCTTGAAATTCTTGAGAGGCGCAATCATAGCAAATATTACAGAAATCTTTATCCAATAGAATATATTGGTCTTGATGCTACTGTATATAGGCCTAAACCGAATCTCAGAATTCGAAACAACATGGATTCACCAATAATATTTAGTGTAAAGGATGATAAAGAAAAACAAATAGTAACCGTTGAAATAATAGGAAATAAATCATACAAAGATATACGCATCGAAGGGCCGATTTATATAAATAAATATCACGTCAAATGGGTTCGACAAATTGAAGATTTCGATGGTAAAATAACAAGCGACGCGCTGGAAAGCCGTTATTCTGCTATTTATTAACTTCTTATGTTTAAAAGGTTTCTTGTTATTTTATTATCGATATTTTTTCTTGTAGCCTGCGGACAGAAGGAAGAGTCCGTGAAGGTTGATTTTAAAGGGCCAACATATCCACCTAATCCTACGAAAATGATGCCGACTTATGGGCCTAATGACCCTGTGCCAATTGATACCAATAGTAAATCCAATTGAGGGGCCAATTGTAAATCCAATAGTAAATCCAATTGTGGTTAATCTCAGGAACAAACAATGGGATTTTCAATCGGATTATCAATCGGATTTACAATTGGATAACAATCGGAAATTATGTTAATCCGTTTAAACAAATATTTGGCTGAGCAGGGAGTGGCATCCCGCAGAGAATCTGACCGCTTAATAGCTGATGGTCTTATTTCTGTAAATGGAAAAGTGATTACGGAAATGGGCGTAAAAATCGATTCCGAAAAAGACAAGGTATCAGTTAACAAAAAGGTGACCGAGAGACGGCAAAAATTGATTTATATAATGTTAAATAAGCCAGCTGGTTACGTCACTTCCGCGCAGAAAACAAGATTTGAAAAAAATATTGTAATGGATTTGGTCGATATAAAAGAGCGCGTGTATCCCGTTGGTCGATTAGATAAGGATACTACTGGTTTGCTGATACTGACCAATGACGGCACGCTCACTTATAAACTCACACATCCTTCTTCTGAATGCCCAAAGGAATATGAGGTCACAGTTGCTGGTTTTATAACTAATGGAGTTATTACAAAATTAGAAAATGGAGTTAAGTTATGGGGAGAAAAGACCAAATCTGCGATAGTCAGAAAAATAGGAGCCCGAAAAATGCGAATAATTATAACAGAAGGAAAGAACAGGCAGATTCGCAGGATATGTCAGAAAGTCGGCTTACCAGTGGTAAAACTCAAACGCGTATGCATCAAAGATTTACACCTTGGTGATTTAGAGGTAGGCAAATGGAGATTTTTGACTCGGGAAGAAATAGATTTACTCCAACAATGAACAATTACCAATGACCAATTCCCAATTAAAATCGGAGTGCGGTAAATTAGATTTAAAAATAACTGATTCTCAGGCAGGGTTGATGCAAAAATTTATTACTTTATTTATTGAAAGAAATAAATCGATTAATTTGGCTAAGATAAACAGCGAAAAAGAATTTGTCATTAAACATATTTTAGATTCTTTGACTATTAGTAAATTTATAGATTTTAAACCGAATTCAAAAGTGGCCGATTTGGGCACAGGTGGTGGCCTGCCCGGGATACCTTTAGCCATTCTTTTCCCTGATACCAGCTTTACCTTAGTTGATTCTGTTCAAAAGAAAATCAGATGTGTTGAAGAATTTACCAGCCGACTTAAGTTAAATAATATCAATTGCTTATCGGATCGTTTGGAGGCTATAGGCCAGGATAAAAAATATCGTGAGCAATTCGATTTGGTCATTGCGCGCGCAATCGCACCTTTACCTGTTTTGTTAGAACTGGCTCTGCCTTTGGTAAAAAAAGGAGGACTATTTATAGCTATGAAAGGGCCTGGTTATAAAGAAGAAATCAATGAAGCGGCTAATGCTTTGAAGCAATTAAGAATTGGATTACCAAAAGTTGAAAAATATGAATTACCCGAAGGTATAGGAACGCATTATCTGCTGATGTTCAGAAAGAATAAACCGACACCCTCTATTTACCCTCGCCGAACTGGGATCCCGAATAAAAATCCGTTATAGCAGTTCTATAATTACTTGTATTACAAGAAATATGCCAAAGCATTATCAGCCACAGGATAAATATTTTAAAAAAGCGAAAGAAGAAGGATATAGGGCGCGTAGTGCTTACAAACTTGAAGAGGTACAGAGACGTTTTCATATTCTTAAACATGGCGATCATGTACTGGATTTAGGCGCGGCTCCAGGTAGTTTTATGCAGTTTATAAGTAAACTTGTCGGTCAAAAAGGCGTAGTTATCGGAATTGACCTAAAACCAATCACGCCTTTTAAGCAAATAAACACTAAAAGTTATCAAGGTGACATTTTCGACGATTTGATATATAAAAAAATAGAAAATGAGACAGGAATATCAGAATTTGATGTGATCACATCTGATCTTGCACCATCGACAACAGGGATAAAATCTTTAGATGCAGGGCGCTCATTCCAGCTAAATGAACAAGTTTTAAAAGTTGCAAAAAAATATCTCAAGAAAGGAGGAAATGTCATCCTGAAAGCATTTCCTGGAGCAGATCATAGTGAATTAATTCGTTTAGCAAAGGAACACTTTAGGCAGTTTAAAATCTTTAAACCTGAAGCTGTAAGAAAATCAAGCCGTGAGGTTTACATAATCTGCATCGGCAAAAGATGATTTAAGCCAGTTTACAATCTTTTGTCTCATGAGCGGATATAAAGCTAAAAGCCTTTTTATTTTTTTCCGCACTTCTATTTTTGTTAGTGACGTTTCAGCATCAGCAGATTTCAGATTTATATCGCCAGTTTCCTGAGGTTTTATAGCAATCGTTCCTTCTGAATTGCTTTCAACATCAGCCAGTTCCCCAGCTGTATCGTCTACAAATATGGCCTTTTTCGGATCAATCTGGTTATTAGTTAAAAAACTCTTTATAGGCTCGCTTTTTTGACCAGTTTCATATGGTATTGTTTCATCAAAAAGACAACGGAGCTCAGGTTTTGCGACAAAAAAGCGATCGATTAATTCCATGCTATTTCTGGTCACCATTACTACGGGAATACCAAGGACATTAGCTCGTCTTACAAGTGTCAGTGTATTAGCTATAAGGCCTGCATCTGCCAATTCCTCATCGGTCATATTTATTACTGTGCCGTCCAAAAAGGTTTCATCCAGATCAACAAAAAGCACACCAGCCCGAACCTCCGTAGGAGAAGACAAATGTTCTAAATTTGGGTGAAAAAGTTCGCCCATCTTAATTATTTATATAAAAAAATTAAGATTATTTTTTAAGATTTTATGGCAGCCCTTATAAATTCCCTGAAAAGCGGATGGGGCCTGTTAGGCCTAGATTTGAATTCAGGATGAAACTGCGAACCTATCATAAATGGATGATTTTTCACTTCTACGATTTCCATCAGTTCATGGTCCGGTGAAATGCCTGAAAAAATCAAACCGTTTTTTTCAAGAGCTTTTTTATATGCATTATTAAATTCGTATCTATGGCGATGCCTTTCATTTATCAAGGTCTCCCCATAAGCTTTATAGGCATGCGTGCCAGGCAGTACTTTACATGGCCATGAACCGAGCCTCAGCGTTCCTCCTTTTGCCCTTTTTTCGCTTTGTCCGGGCAGGAAATGGACTACTTTATTTTTCGCTTTTGGCAAGAATTCTTCGGATGTGGCGTTTTTTATGCCTACAACATTCCTCGCAAACTCAATGGTCATCAGCTGGGCGCCAAGGCATAACCCTAGATACGGGATTTTTTCCTCTCGGCAATACTGTGCCACAAGTATTTTTCCTTCAGTGCCTCGCACGCCAAATCCTCCGGGCACAACAATACCGTCGACTTTACGAAGTTTTTTCCATTCAACCTTATCGTTTTTTTCGATTTTTTCAGCGTCGATCCAAACTACCTTGGGTTTGCGTTTATAATGGAAACTGGCGGCTTTAATGGCTTCTATCACTGAGATGTAAGCGTCATCCAGTTCATTGTATTTACCCGCTAACCCGATCAGTACCTCCTTATTGCTGGTTATTATGTTGTGCACCATTTTTTCCCATTCACTCAAGTTTGGTTTTTTGTACTTCAGATTTAATTTTTCACAGATAGTTTTTGTAAGATTATGCTGTTCAAAAATCAATGGCACCTCATAAATGTATTTCACAGTCGGAGCAGGTATGACAGCTTCTTTTTGCACGTCGCAGAATTTTGAAATCTTTATTAAATGTTTTGTCTCAATTTTTTCATCAGCGCGAGCCATGATTATGTCTGGCTGTATACCCATACTTTGGAGAGTTTTTACCGAAAGCTGCGTGGGTTTTGTTTTAAGCTCATTAGATGATTTAAGGAATGGAAGAAGTGTCAGATGAACGAATAAAGTATTGTTTCGACCCTCTTCGTGGCGCATTTGGCGCATAGCCTCCAAAAAAGGCTGGCCTTCGATGTCACCGACAGTTCCTCCGATTTCGCAAAGCATTATGTCGCATTTGGATTTTTTACCGGCTTCGCGGATTCTTCTTTTTATTTCATCGGTTATATGAGGGATTATTTGTATAGTCCCACCCAAGTAATCACCTTTACGTTCCTGATCCAATACGGTCTGATAAACCTGTCCTGTTGAAGTTGAGCTTAGTTTGCTAAGGGGAGTGTCGATGAAGCGCTCATAGTGCCCGAGATCCAAATCCGTTTCCGCTCCGTCATCTGTAACAAAAACTTCACCGTGCTGAAACGGGCTCATTGTGCCCGGATCCACGTTCAGATATGGGTCAAGTTTTTGCGTGAAAACCGAAAAACCGGAAGCTTTCATCAAATTGCCGATGGATGCTGACGCTATCCCTTTGCCAAGCGATGAGCAAACGCCTCCTGTAACGAATATATATTTGGGCATAAGATAAGGACTAAGGAATAAGGACTAAGTCCGCAGACTCCGTAGAGTTACGGACTCCTGCGGAGGACTAAGCAACAAACAACTAATATTTTAAACCGGTTACTTCGCGGACTTTTTGCATGGTTTTGGAAGTAATTTTACGGACTTTATCAGCACCTTTGGATAATATTGTTTCGACTTCTTTTGGATGGCTTTCAAGATATGCCCTTTTTTCTTTAAAAGGCTTGAATTGATTATAAATTTTTTCAAGCAGCATCTTTTTTGTGTCTCCATAACCCAGACCGCCTTTTCGGAATTGCCGCGCTAAATCTTCATTTTCTTTTTTATCCGCAAAAAGTCTATAGAGCTCGAATATTGTGTTTCCTTCCGGCTTTTTTGGCTCATCTACTTGTTTTGAATCTGTAACTATTCCCATAACCGCCTTTTTTATGACATTATCATTAGCAAAAATAGGAATCGTATTTCCGTAAGACTTTGACATCTTCTGTCCATCTGTTCCAGGAATAACAGCAATCTCTTCAGGTATTTCCGGTTCCGGCACAGTGAACACCTGCCCGAATACATTGTTAAATTTTATAGCTATATCCCGAGCCATTTCCATATGCTGTTTCTGGTCTTTGCCTACAGGGACGACATCTGCCTGATTAATCAATATGTCCGCCGCCATTAGCACGGGATAATTAAAAAGACCCAAATTAGGCAAAACCCCCTTTGCTATTTTATCTTTATAACTATGCGCCCGCTCCATTAACCCCATCGGAGTAAGGCAAGAAAGGATCCACGCAAGTTCAGTAGTTTCAGGAACGTCTGACTGAACCCAGAAATAACATTTATCAGGGTCAATCCCAAGTGCCAGGAGATCCGTCGCAGCCTCTAGGGTAAGTTTTTTCATTTCTTCACGGTCAATAAGCGTGGTTAACGAGTGAAGATTCGCTATAAAACAAAAAAGGTCGCTGGATTCCTGGTATTCAATCATACGCTTGATCATTCCGAAGTAATTTCCAATGTGCAAATTACCTGATGGCTGGATTCCAGAAAGAACTCTTTTTTTCATGTTATTTATGTCATTATTAAAGTAACAAAAATAGCATTGAAAGGTCAATGTCATTTCGTAACAGATATGGACTTGTAAAACAATAAGCCACCTATTATATTGAGATTGTCATTTAAAATCAAAAAAATGCCTAATCTTCAAATTACAATATCAGATGGCCCTAAACCAACCATAAAAATTTTTGAACTAAACGGCGAAATGGATGAAAGCAGCATTGAACCCTTAAAAAATGAAGTCGATGCAGTTATTGCAGATGAAAATGTAAAAAAATTAATTTTTGATTTAAAGAATCTCGAGTTTATCAATAGTAAGGGTATCGGTTATCTTGTTTATGCGCATACCCATGTTTCAAAATTACAAAAAGAAATCATTCTCACCAATGCTAAAGAAGCTGTAATGGATGTTATAAGTTTAGTCGGCCTTACCACGATTATAAGATATTTTGACACACTTGATGAGGCGTTTTTACACCTCTAAATATTTGTCAGTTTTTCCCATTTTTCCAGATATTCTTTCCTGCGATCGCGATTGTGGAATTTAAGCATGTCGTCAGTTACCACGACGCTGGCTTCAGGCCCAAGTTTTTTTGCTTTTCGGTATGTGTGTTTTTTAAAACTTTTTTTCAGTAAAAATTCAATAAAATCACCAAACCATCCTTTGAAAATTAATTCCAAAAACCGCTTTGAAAAATTTTTTTCACGGAAAGCAAACCGATAATTTGGCCGGTCGCTGAATTTTAGCCCATAATTTGCATAGAGCCAGCCAGCATTTTCTTCTCTAAATTTTTTGTAAGTATCTTCCCCGTATATTGGCATTAAAAGCTTAGTCCAGTAAGCCATATAAGGGTCAGAGGGTTTAAGTAAAAGAGGTTCCATGTTCAATTTTTTTGGAGTAACAAAAAAACTCAGGCAAAACCTTCCCGCAATTTTATCGCCATGCCTCCTTACGCCATGGAATTGAAGTATTAAGGTAATGATTAGGCGCGCTATCCACATACGGTCTTCCTTAATAACTATGAAAAGATCTATGTCGGAGAGTTCAGTGGGATTATCATAAGCAAGGTTATTGCAAACTGCTACCATTTCCACAAACGGGACTTTAACAATATATTGTCCATATTGCCGGACCCTTCCCCAAAATTTTTCTGCAATAAATTTTCTGGCCTTCCTTATATCAACCAACTTGCCACGTCCTTTCATTACATAATAATCGTGAATTTTTTCAATTTGTTCCATTCCCTCCAAAGTCCCTTTAATTTCTTTTATATGTATTGGCTTTCTGTAATTAAATAAATGTTCCTGAATTTTTTCCGCAGTTAAAGGGAATTCAAAAATATCGAAAAAAGCTATGGTTTGAAGTATCGATTTTTGCAAATGCATAGTTTGATTATATCTCAAGACTACCTTTAAAAACTACTATTTAATTTTCAATTTTTTATAAACACTAAATAAAAATAAATTATCAATAAAAATTCGTGTATAATCGGACTATGGGTAAATCTTTAGAAAAAATTATTTCAAAAATTCCAAATACGCCTGGTGTGTACAAATTTTTGAATGATCATAAAGTTCCTCTTTATATCGGGAAGGCCAAAGACCTTAAAAAGAGAGTGTCATCGTATTTTCGGCAATCAGCAAAACATGATATCCGTATTACAAAAATGCTTGAGCACGCTGAGGATATTAGTTGGATTGAAACAAATAGTGAAATCGAAGCCCTGATACTTGAGGATAATCTGGTTAAAGAATTACAGCCAAAATACAATGTGCTTTTAAGGGATGACAAAAATTTTCAGTATATCAAAGTGACTGTAAATCAGGATTATCCTGAAATCTATACAGTTAGAAGAATAACAAAGGATGGCGCCAGATATTTTGGCCCAAAAACCAGCGGTTCTGATGTGAAACGTCTGATGGAGGCAGTAAAACGCATATTTAAATTATGCAGTGTCAGGAATATCAAATTAGATCCTAAGGGAACTCCATTAAAAGGAGCGAAAGTAGCTGTAAAAATAGGAGGCTCTCCCGCTAAAAGGCCGTGCCTTGATTATCACATAAAACGATGCGTTGGACCTTGCGCCGGAATGGTCACTTCCGAGGAATACAGGCAATTAATAAATAATGCGATTGAGTTTCTTGAAGGCGATTATAAACCCGCTATCGAATTGCTGAAAAAACAGATGATGGCGTTTGCGGCTGAAAAAAAGTTTGAAAGGGCGGCTGATTTGCGAAATCAGATCGAAGCAATCCAAAGAAGTGCCGAAAAACAGCTGATAACTGATACAAAAATTTTAGACAGGGATGTGGTTGCTTTTGTGCAGGATCTCGGGCGTTTCTTTTTCAATTTATTCCAAATCAGAAATGGCCGCCTTATAGGCCAGGAAAATTTTATTCTTGAAGGCGGTGAAAATCCATCGGAAGCCATGGAGACTTTTTTGCGTGATTTTTACTCAATGGCCGCTGATATTCCTAAAGAAATACTTATATCAATAGAGATCGATGAGCCAAAACTGATTCAGGATTATATACGGAATTTCTCTGATAAAACGGTTAACCTAATACATCCTCAGGCTGGCAAAAAAGATAACCTGATTTTGCTTTCCGAAAAGAACGCCAGAAGTTTTGCAGAACAAAACCGCGCGCGCTGGATGGCTGATAAAAAGGAAGAAAAAGCGCTTGAAGACATCAAAGACATTCTTAAGCTAGAAAAACTGCCTAACAGAATTGAATGTTATGATATTTCCCATCTATCAGGCACTGAATCCGTGGGTTCAATGGTAGTTTTCAGAAAAGGTGAGCCGGTTACTGCTGATTACCGCCAATTCCGGCTTAAAACTACACAGGGGACTATGGATGATTATAAATCACTTGCCGAAATTTTAAGGCGCAGACTTAATTATTTGCCAGATATACTACCTATTGGATATAAGATTGAAAAAGCAAAGAAAAAAGATGCTGAAACCATTAAAAAAACATGGGATATCATAGAAGATTTTGACGTAAAACAGTATTATATAATCCGTAAGGGCAAGAATATAGTTGCCACGGGCCGTATACATACTTTATCGGATAACGTGCACAGGATCGCAGGCCTATGGGTAGATCCAAAAGAGAGGGGAAAGAAATTAGGGCATTTTATAATCAGAAAACTCATAGAAACCTCAAAACAAAAACGATTTTATATTTTCTGTCATCAAAATTTAGAGGCATACTACCTGAAACTTGGTTTTGAAACGCTTCATCAGCCTCCTAAAGAATTAGGTGACTTTGCCAAAAAATACAAAAAGGATGTTGGTGAAAAACCGTTGTTTATGGCTTATCAGAAAAAGAAGAAAGACCTTTCTTTTGAAACCCGGCCAGACCTGATCGTCATAGATGGCGGGAAAGGCCAGCTTCATGAGGCTCATGACGTTCTTTTTGAAAAAGGTCTAAATATTCCAATGATTTCTCTTGCAAAACAACTTGAAGAAGTTTATGTTCCCGGAAAATCAGAGCCTCTTAATTTGCCTTCCGATTCAGACGCCAGTCATCTTTTACAGTGTATACGCGATGAAGCCCACAGATTCGCGATAGGCTTCAATCGTGCCAGCAGGGAAAAGAAAATGACGGAATCCGCGCTTGATAAAATTCCAGGAATTGGTCCAAAGCTCAGAAAACGTCTGCTTACCTATTTCGGGTCTGTCCAGAAGATCAGGGAAGCGCCTCAGGTTGTACTGGAACAGATAGCTGGTGAAAATGTCGCAAGAAGGATTAAAGAAAATCTTTAATATAATTTTATGGCTAAAATACTTTCAGTAATCGCTCCTGAGGGCTATCAGGATATTGAATATAATAATTCAAAAGCTGCACTTGAGGCGGATGGCCACATTGTAATTATCGCCAGTACCAAAAAAGAAGCCCATGGCAAATATGGCGGAATCCAGAAGGCAGATATTTTACTCCAAAATGTAGATGTTGATGATTATGACGCGATTGTTTTTATCGGTGGCCCAGGTTCGCATTTATTTTTTGATGATCCTTTAGCCCATAAGCTTGCTAAAGAATTCCTGAAAGCTAAAAAATTAGTCACCGCTATTTGCGCGGCGCCTTCCATACTTGCAAATGCGAGACTGTTGAATGGTATCAAAGCAACTTGTTTCCGCGACCAGATGGATAATCTTAAAGCACATGGTGCAATTTTGACAGGAAATCCCGTTGAAAAAGACGGTTTAATAATAACAGCCGACGGGCCATCTTCTGCGACCGAATTTGGCAAAAAGATTTCCGAAGTGCTTTCATAACTCAAAAACTTCTTTTTACTTCAATTAGTTTCCCGTAGTCTAAAGTTGTTTTAATGTCCAGATTCCATTGATTGTCTAATAATTCAGTAGAAGCGTCTTTAGCTGTTATTTCGTAATAAAAAGGAACATTTAGAGTTTTTATTTCGAATTGATCCGTCACAGCGATTGGACCGATTACATCATCGTATTCCTGCCCCACCTGACATTCTTTTGCCGGATCATGCTTATATAAAATATCATTTCCGAGCGAATCGCTTATAATCAAATCACCATGCTGATCAATTGGTAGGCCGCCAGGACAAATAACCTTTTTATTCCATTCAATAAAAATCTCCCCGCTGAATTTATATTTAACCGGAACATCAATATCAGCTGCTCCTGTGATTTTATCAACAATGTTGGTAACAGTTCCTGAAATATTATCAAAACCAACCCCTTTTTCTTTTAGGGCATCCAAATCAGGTTTAGCCAATTTTTGCACATAATCAGCATAGCTTTCTAAATAGCTTCTGGCATCTAAGATTTCGGCTGTATCACGTTGCGCGGCTATAGTCGCCCGCTGGCGGATGCTGTAAAAGAAAAAAACAGACGTTAGAGCAAAACCAAGCAATACTGACCAAATTAAAATGCTTCCAGTTTTTGAGCTGGCAATATAGCCTATAAAATGTTGTTTAATTTTAAAATTTTTCATTCGGAACAACCGTATTAAGTTTATAAGTCTGAGTTTTGTTTTCATTGATAAAAGCATTAATAACAAGCTCTAATAAACTCCCATAATTATATTTAGTGAATTCAATTGGATCTTCTTTCGCTAATATAAAATCACTTACATAATCGAAAGTATTAAATGCTTCTGTTGAAATTGGGCTTAATGTATATGAATTACCTTGCACAAAAGGATAAATTTTTGATGTTCCACCAATACCTCCGGAATTTGCATAATATACATTAGTCACCCCAGTCGGGAATGAAATATTTTCATATTTTTCTGTATCAACAACTACTTCAATTGTGTCTTCATCGGTACCCAGAATTCCATCGCCGATTCTGACAGAATAATAGTCTGTATCTACAAGCCCTTTCATAAGGTCGTAGGTTTTAATTGCAAATGTCTGAAATCCGCCTTTATCGAAATTGATATTTGGGTTTCCGTTAATTTTGACAATCACATCTTTTGGATTGGAAAAGAAAACTGTCTCCCCGTCTCCTATAGATGAAGCGTCTTCAGCAACATTAACATTAATACGCCATTTTTTTAATGATGGATTTTCATCTTTTTCATGACATTCAATTCCTTCCTCATCTCCTTCAACACTATTGACGGTAAAAACTGCAGAATTGACTATAATTTTATTGTCACCTTTTAGGATATTAACTGATTTCTCATTAACATAAAATGAATTATTCGAACTTGAGCATTTACCGTTTACAAAAGTTGTAAGCCGGTCAGAATTTTTGAAAACCTTGTTGCTAAAATTCGAGGATTTACCAATCAAATTGCTTATAGTTTCATCATAAGTTCCATTGCCATTCCATGCTGAATTCTCAAATTCAATGCGATCTAGCATGTAGTTATCATCAAGCTTAAATTCAAACATCAAATTTTCAGGACTGCCAGGATCTTTCATTTTCAATATTCTGTTGTTTCCGCTATCTGCGATATAAAGTTCCAATAAATCATCATCGACAAAAAGACCTGTTGGCATGCTTAATTTACAAAATTTTGCAGTATGAGTGCATTCCTTATCCTCACCATCTCCAACTACTGTAGCAGCTGCTGTTGCACGGTTAGAAAGATTATATTTCCTTATTTTGTTATTTAGAGTGTCAGCTACAAAAAGCCATTTGGTTTCCCCATCATCATAAAAGGCCAAACCAGTAGGATAATTTAAGCCAGTCGCAACAGGGGTTTTTTCACCTTTCTCTAATTCGTATTCTATTACTCTATTATTTCCAGAATCTGAAATATAAAGATTTTCTCCAGCGTCATCGCATGTAAGATCAATCGGGGAAAGGAACTGGCTTGTCATTTTCAATTCTTCGCATTCGCATTGGGTTTTAGTAAGTTCGCAAACACATCCCATGATTTTATTCTTATCCGGTAAAGCTATGTAATATTTATCGTTACAATATGTGAAACCGGCAAAATTTTTAAAATCGTCAGGAGGATATAAGTTAGGCACCAGATTTCCGCCGTCATCCGCTATTTTAATTAAACCTGAACCCGAGTCACTATAATAATAAGCGCCTTTAACTGTATCGACTTTATTAAAAATCATAAAATCTTTAAAAACCAGATAATTTTTAAGGCCATTTCCATCTTTATTAATACTGGTCATTCCTATGTAACTGAAGGGCAAAAGATTATCAGTAGGCTTATTTTTATACAGAATTTCAGTCGCTTTCGGTGGAGAACCCTTAAACTCGTTTAATACTTTATCAAGGCTTAAAAATTTATCCCTGATTATTTCGCTTATAGCATATTGATTCTCTATATTGGTAGTTTCTGTTTGTGCCCTGAAAAGGTTTTGGAATGATGAGGAAAAAAACACGCTTATACCGAGCATAAGAATGCTAGTAATCGCAACTGATACTATTAATTCAACGAGAGTAAATGCCTTTTTATCTACGACACGACGACACGACGACACGACGACACGACGACCTAAATTGTCGGTTCGTTGTGTCATTGTGTCTTTACTTCGTTTCATAGGTATTTCGTTATTCAGAAATAATGGTTTTTGCCTGTACATGGGCGTTATCGGTGCGACGGTGAGGACCAGTAGAGTCATCCCATTCGATATATACGGTAACCTTATAGGCGTTATAGGCGTTTGTCAGATCTGTGTTATTGATTTCAATGGTTCGTTCAAAAGGAATGTCGGAAATTTTCTCTGGGAAACCTTGGATAATGCTATATTTATCGTCACTTTGTTGAAGTTGCCTATAACAAGGATTGACGCATCCTGAATAAGCATCATTAATATCTTTGTATCCGATCGCCTTTAATATCTGTATACCCTGATTCGCGTAAAAATGCGCCTGAATTTGGTTATTTTGCCTGTTCATCATGGCAAGATTCGAGCTTTGCAGGGTAATCACACCCAAAATAATAATAGTCAAAAAAGACATGGCGAATACGAGTTCGATTAGTGAAAAACCCTTAACATTTCTGATTTGTGATTTCTGATTTGTGATTTTATTTTTCATTGCGTGGTTTAATTTTATCATAAGTCCAAATAAATTAGAAATTTAAGAAATATGGAATTTTACTATGGTTCTACCTTGCAAAATTGGCTTTTTTTTGCTATAATTAATGGATTAATAATAACTTGATCAATGTCCTTACTTGACGAATTACAAAAAGAGAGTGAATTACAACTCGTTACAGAGGTATTTGATGAAGACAGGATACCTGGATTGGTAGACGAAATTTTTACTGAAGCGATAAAAAAACACGCAAGCGATATACATTTTAAACCGCTTGAAGATAAATTTATGGTGTATTTCCGTGTAGATGGACAGATGATTTTATACAAAGAGTTTGATAAGATTTTTCACCACCCGATTGTCGCCCGCATAAAAATAATTTCAGGGCTTAAAATCGACGAGCATAGGCTTCCTCAGGATGGGAAAAGCTCTTTTACGCTTGATGGCAAGGAGGTGGATTTGCGCGTTTCAATGCTGCCCACCAATTTCGGTGAAAAAGTGGTTATCCGCTTATTGGAGAAAAGCCCCACTTTAGTACAATTGAGGGATTTGGGCATGCTCCCTAATATATTACTGAAAGTTGAAAAGCACCTGAAGGCCAGCTATGGGATGATACTTGCGGTCGGCCCTACAGGAAGCGGAAAGTCCACATCTCTTTTTTCCATGATTTCAACTTTTGATGCAACCGCCCGCAATATTTCAACCTTGGAAGACCCAATCGAATATAAAATACCGAATGTCACACAGACACAGATCAATACAGATATACAGTTTGACTTTTCAGACGGTCTTCGAACACTTGTGCGCCAGGATCCGGATATCATAATGGTCGGTGAAATACGCGATAAGAAAACCGCTTCACTTGCAATCGAATCCGCTCTCACGGGGCATTTGGTATTTTCAACATTGCACACAAATTCAGCTGTCGGCACAATACAGCGATTGCTTAATATGGAAATAGACAAATTTCTTATATCAGCGGCTGTTAAACTTATTATTTCCCAAAGATTAGCTAGAAAAATCTGTAATCATTGCAGAGAGCTGTATCCGATACCTAAACAATATTACGAGCTTTTGATTGAAGAAATCGGCGTTGATCCATTAAAGGATTTTTTCTATAAAGCCAAAGGATGCGATAAATGCAATAACACTGGATATAAAGGGCGAATCGGTTTGTTTGAAGTTCTGGAAATGTCGCCGATAATTGAAGAAATGATTGTAAAAAGCGCTTCAAACCAGGAAATCGAAAATCAGGCGGTTAAAGAAGGAATGATATTGCTGAGAAAAGACGCGCTTTATAAGGCTGTAACAGGCGACATTACGATTGAAGAGGCGTTAAGAGTAATGGCATAAATTTGGGATTATTTAGATTTTTAAGATCATTAAGATTATTAGGATAGAAAACAATGAATTACCAAGGATCATTCAGAAAATTAGTTGTATGGCAGTCTGCCAAGAAATTGGCTTTGGAAATCTATAGACTCACACAAAAATTTCCTAAAACTGAGATGTATGGTCTCATATCTGATATGAGACGCGCTAGTGTCTCTCATATGGCAAATATCGCCGAAGGCAACCAAAGAAACGGCAGAGCTGACAAATTACATTTTTTTAATATGTCCTTAAGCTCATTAGTTGAATTAGATAGCCACTCGGAATTAGCATTTGAACTTAAATATATTTCACAAAAAGATTATGAAAAGTTATTAGAGATGATCAATAAAGCGGGCTATTTAATGAGTCGTCTTATTGAGTCATATAAAAACCCAAATAATCTTAAAAATCTAAATTTCCCTAATAATCCTAACAAAAAAGGTTTTTCTCTTGTCGAAATGTTAATTGTAGTTGCGATAATTGCAATTTTAGCCGTTTCCGCAACAGCTGGTTTAGGCTTATTGGGCGATATGCTTAAAGTCAGGCAGGTAACAGGAATGATGGGGGATATAATTAAACAGGAAGACCTAAAAGTGCTAAGAGGCGATTTTGAGAAAGCTACAATCTATTTTTTACCTGATTATATCGCTATAGAAGAAGAGCCTTTGGGTGCTAATTTAAGGTTAAGTATGAAAAAGGAGGACACAGATTGCACTGAGGGCTATAAAATTGAATATGGAAATGATGCCAATTTAATTAAAAAAGACGGCGAAGGTGAAACATTGGACGCGAAAGTCGTAAAAACAGGAAATTCTGATTGTGTTGAGTTTAAAACATCAGAAGAAACTGAATGGAATTTCCAGATGATAGACGGCGCAAAATTTTCCCAGAATATCAGGTTTGTTCATTTCAATGTCCAACGCGATAATCTGACAAATCCGATTTATGTTTCACATGGAGTTGATTCAAAAATAGAAATCACAGCACCTTACGGTAAAAAAAAGGTTTATAAGATTGATGATGAAGGCCAGTACAAATTGCTGGATGATCCAAGCGACCCTAATTACCATGTGAGTATTACAGTTACAAATCAAAATGAAAATTCAAGTGATACTTTAATCCTTCAATAATGACATGAATGGTTTCTTCAAAAAAATCGGGCAGATCTTATCAGATATTTGGCTTGAGATAGAGCTGTTTTTTTCAAAATTCAAAAGAAAAGGGAATGGTGAAGCTGTCGCGCCTCAATTCGGAATCGTGTTCGGGATAAAGAAGACGAAGCCCACTGAAGGCACACCGCTAACTTTAAAATTTTTCAGGATTTCATTTCGAGACCTTCTCTTTTTCTTCGACCAGCTGGAGACGCTTATAGGCTCAGGCGTTACGCTTATAGATTCTTTATTGATAATCCAGGCCCAGGCAAAAAAAAGAGCCCTGAAGAAGTTATATGGCGACATGATTCATCGGATTAACAGTGGTATGGGATTAGCAGAAACTATGTACTTATACCCCAAAATTTTCCCCCACATGCACTCCGCGCTGATCGAGGCGGGCGAAAAAAGCGGAAACCTTAAAAATGTTTTGTCACAAATAGCTGATGAGCTTGAAAGCAGCCAGGATTTTGTCAGAAAAATAAAAGGCGCGATGTTTTACCCTGTCTTACTCTTAATTCTCGCTATAACAATGGTTACAGGAATGATGATTTTTGTGATACCTAAAGTTGCTAAACTTTATAAAGAATCTAATGCGCGTTTACCGGCTTTAACGCAAAAAGTAATCGATATAAGCAATTTTATTTCAGCAAAATATCCTATTATTTTATTAATAGCATTTGGTGGAATATTTATATTATGGCTTTTAATAAGTAAGACAAAAATCGGCAAGCTTTTGTGGGAGAACTTTGTTAGTATTATTCCAATTTTTGGGAATATAAACAAACAAAAAAATTTAATGATGTTCGCATCAAATTTAGGAATGCTATTGCAAAGCGGAGTGCTCATTGGTGATGCTTTTGAGATAACTGAAAAAACCATTGATAACATTCATTATAAACGCGCTTTGGCAGAAATACGACATGGGATAATCTTAGGCAAGAATATTAGCGAAATGATGGGCCTTGAAGATATCAAGACGCAGAAATTCAAAGAGAATAAACTTTTTCCGCTACAGGTAGCGCAAATGATCCATATCGGCGAAATAACAGGCATATTAGCAAAAATGCTAATGAAAATCCGTATAAACTATCGTAAAAGTATTGATTATACTTTAAAAAATATTTCAACAATGATCGAGCCCCTGATGATTTTTATAGTAGCTATATTGGTCGGCTCTATACTTTTAGCGGTGATGTTACCATTCTTTTATATCGGAACGACAATAACATAAATGCAGAATTAGACTTAATTTATGCTTTATTTTTTATAGTTGAGCTTATTTTAAGGTATACTGTTTATGTTTTTTATGAACAAAAAAATTGCTGAAAAGATAAGGCATGATGTGAAAGAGGTTTATGAATTGATAGCCGATGAATTTGATGTTACGCGCAAGACCGAGTGGCCTGAATTTAAAGATTTTTTAAAATATATCGGAAATAAAACAAAAGTTTTAGATTTAGGATGTGGCAATGGACGATTTTATGATTTATTGAAGTCAAAAAAAATCGATTATTTAGGCATAGATAATAGTTCCTCAATGATAAATAGGGCTAAAATGAATTTTCCTGATGCCGAATTCAGATTAGGCGATATGGTCGATTTAGATCTTCCAAATAATAGTTTCGACGTTGTATTGTCGATTGCATCATTGCATCATATCCCAAGTAAGCATTTAAGGCGTAAGACAGCATCTGAAATGAACAGGGTGCTTAAAAAAGGAGGAGTTTTAATACTTACTGTCTGGAATTTATTTCAAATTAAATATTTACCATATTTTTTTAAATCAATAATTTCTTTCTTTTTGCATTTAGGGTTTAAATATGGATGGAATGATTTATGGTTAAGATGGGGAAATAATCCCCTGAAGCGCTACTATCATGCCTTTCTGCCATTTGAATTACTGAGATATTTTAAAAATAATAATTGGAAAATTGAAGAATTTTATTTTGTCAGAAAAGGTTTTCGGGTAAAATTTTGGCATTCTTACAATATTTGTCTTATTGCCAGAAAAATTAAAATATAAGTAATTATGGAAAAAAAATATGACATAGCCGGAATATCAATTGATAACCTATTTTATGATGAGGTATTGGAAAGAATCGATGATTTGATTTCAAAAAACCGAAAAGGATACATAGTTACTGTAAATCCCGAAATGATTTTAAATGCTCACCGTGATAATAAATTTTCAGATATATTAAAAAAGGCGGAAATAAGGACAGCAGATGGAATCGGGATACTTTGGGCTGTAAATTATTTATATAATTCGCATCCCAAAAGCGGAATAGGTAAATTTGTCGCACTTCTGAAATCATTAGCAGGTATTTTATTAAATCCCAAAAAGACACGAAGCCTTTTAAAAGAAAGAATTACTGGCTCTGATATATTGCCAAAAATAATTGATTATTCCCAAAGCAGGAATTGGCATATTTTTTTATTAGGCGCGTCAGATGGGATTGCTGAAATTGCCATTCAGAATTTATCCCAGAGATACCCAAAAGCCCAATTCGCAGGCTGTTACGCAGGTTCTCCGGATCCGAGAAATGATAAAAATATTTGTGATTACATCAATAATACAAAACCTGATATCATTTTTGTAGCTTATGGAAGCCCAAAACAAGAGTATTGGATTTCCCGTAATTTGCCAAATTTGCAAAATGTTAAACTAGCGATGGGTGTGGGAGGAGCTTTTGATTTTTATGCAGGTAAGATAAGCCGTGCTCCAAAATGGATACAAAAAATTGGTTTAGAATGGCTTTGGAGATTAATTCTTGAACCCAAAAGAATATTTAGAATTTGGAATGCCACATATGTTTTTATAAGGCTGATCCAAAAACAAAAAAACTAATTTTTTTTTATACACTACGTAAATTTAACCTAAAATTATTTTGTGTATTTATTTTGGTTTTTATCCACTTGCTTTATTTGCATTTTATGCTATTATAAAAAACACCAAAAGTCCTCCGCTTAATTTATACAAATTTATGATTGATGTTGATAATCAGGGAGGGATTATGAAATACGAAACAGTTCAATTTTTTTTCCGGAAGCATTGGACTAATTTTTTAAAACCTTTTATTTTTGGTACAACCCTAGGGCTTTTAGCGCTTTTCTCATTTCTTATAATCGGAATAATAATTGTAGTTTTCCGGATTTCTTTGCTTTATTCTTTGTTTGCTTTTCTTGCGATTGTCGTTTCAATATTTATTATAAATACGTTTTTTTTACAGCTGATTAATTACTTTTTTCATGTTGTCATTGTCACTAACCATCGCATTATAATCGCCCATAAGACAGTATTCTTAAAGAATGATAATGATGCAATCGATTTAACCAAAGTTCAGGACTTCGCAGTCGTAGCCCATGGGGTTTTAAGAAATTATTTAAATTATGGTGCTTTGATCATCACATTATCAACATCGACTCCTCCAATAATAATACATTATGTTCCAAATCCTCATTATTACCAGGAGCAAATGAATAGGGTAAAACGCATATATATTTTAGAACGGCAAGAGCGCCGAGGTCAAAATATCCAAGTAGCTCAGCCTAAGACTTTTGAATATTTACGGGATATTGATAAACTTGAATATGGAAGCTAGTCTAAATTAGCAATAATTTATACAATCAAAACTATTTGAATTTATATAATTTGATATGATACATTTTCCTGGCCAACGTGAAGGAGAAGATGTACTTGCGGTCATACGTAAACATTACATTGTTTTCTTTAAGATCATTGTTTCATTCTTGTTAATAGTGGTTTGCCCATTGTTGCTTTTTTTAATATTTTGGTTTAAATTTTACCCTATCGCAGATCATTATCAGGGGGGTATTATTGTTGAAATATTTATTTCTTTAATTTTTCTTTACGGTCTTCTTTTTACCTGTTTACGATGGATCAACGAAGAATTTGATGTTTTTATCCTCACAAACGAACGCCTTATCGATATTACTCAAATTTCATTTTTTCGGAGAACGGTTACATCAACTCCGCTTGACCATATAACTGATACAACGGGTGTTATTAATGGATTTGTACCAACAATTCTTCAATATGGCGACCTGACAATCCAGACCGCTGGCAGCAAAGCTGCCGATATTTTTATTGACCATATTCGCGATCCTGAAGCTGTTGGACGCTTAATTTTAGACTGGGCGCATAAGAAACGCGCTACAGTAATAGAAAAACAGCCTCAATCCTGATAAATGTTATCTCCTAGCTTCTTATAAATTTTATAAGAAAGAGCCTGATTATTTTTTTACATATAAATTATATATTATGATGTATTAGTCATTCCTAAGCTGTGTGTTAAAATAAATATGCAAAAATGAATTTAAAATTTTTAAAACATTGGCTTAACGGCAAAAGGCTATTTAACAATTTTTTTGATATTGCTGTTTTTTCCCTATTATTTTTAACATTTGCAAACTATGTTTTTGCCAGTGATTTTGAAAGACATAAGATTACTTTTGAAAGAATGGGCGATGTTTATTATTCGCCTATTATTTACCAGGATAAGAGTTTTAATGCTATAGCGCTAAAGGCTGATTATATTTTTGATGGGCTAATGGTAAATCTCGACCCTTTAGGCGAAGGCGTATGGCGGCCTGTTGACATACAGGATGATGAAAATTCAGGGGCCGAAGCTTTGATAATGACAACTCCAACAAAGTCAGCACAGTTTAAAAAAAACGGCATAGATAGCAGACCTTTGATGCTGGAAGCGGATTTTCTTTATTCTGAAAATGATTATGAAATTACAAAAAATCTGTATAGCGGCCCTGAAATTGCCGCATCCGGTATTAAAATCACAAATCGTAAAGCATGGGGCGCTGATGAAAATCTGCGCTTTTGGACGCCTGAACTTGAGGAGCTATACATTTCAAATACTAAAGATGAAGAAGCCCCGTCGGACACTTGCGAGGAATTTAGCATTAAATATAAAAGCGAGGTCGAATTGGCGCGTGTGATTGAAACTGCGCCAACAGGCGAACATTTGATTTGGCCATTAGCTTATTCAAAATCAATTAAAAAAATCATTGTCCATCATACTGATTCTGAATTGCGCGATTTGAATGGCGATAATAAGCTGGATGGGCTTGATTACAAGGCTTTTGTACGGGCTATATACCATTTCCACGCTGTTACAAGGGGGTGGGGGGATATTGGCTATAATTATATTATCGATCCGCTTGGTAATATATACGATGGCAGATACGGCGGTGAGAAAGTCATCGGAGCGCATTCGAGATGTTACAACAATGGAAGCATCGGGATAGCGATCATCGGTGATTATCAAAATAATTTTGTGCCTAAACCGGCTCTGGATTCATTGATCATTCTGATAGCCCAGAAATCTAAATTACACAATATAGACCCATTAGGAGAATCAACATTCCGTGGAGAAATTCTGCCAAATGTAATCGGCCATAGGGATGTAGGCAAAACAACTTGCCCAGGAAAAAATTTATATTATTTTTTTTCTGATATCAGGGAAAGGGCGGATTTTCTTGTGCGTAGCGGGGTTTTTAAAGAATCGATTTTAAGTCTGGAGTCGATGGATTACAATGCTGAATCAATGAGCCAAATCCAGACAATATCGATGAAGCCCAATGAAACGAAAAGCATAATGCTTAATTTTAAAAATACCGGCACAAAGACCTGGGATAAGAATACATGGCTTCATGTTGCATTAAACAATAATCCAAACGCAAGGGTCGTTCCGCTGATTGAAAATAAAATATTTGTAGCAGGTGACCTCCAGGAGAATGAAGTGCAACCAGGTAAAACAGGAACATTCAAAGTCGAACTGGAAGCGGGATATTTTGCCGGGTATTACAGTTTTGAAGTCGCCCCAGTCGTAAATGGCAGGTATAAAGTGTCCCGAGCCGCTATCACTATCCCGATTCTGATCGAAAAACCTAATTTTGACTATAAAGTCGTAAGCCAAGATTTACCTAGTGGAACAGTTTTTCAGGGCCAAAAGATCCTGGCCTATATGAAATTACAAAACACAGGGAATGTTAAATGGGTCAACTATGGTACGCATCTTATAAGAATGGGCACTGAAGATTTGCGCGACAGACGAAGCCTTCTTTCTAAAGGCCATACTACACGAGTGGCAAATCTTCTTGAAAGCGAAGTCCCACCCGGGCAACAGGGAACTTTTGTTTTTGACCTTACTGTGCCGGAAAATTATATTGGCAGATTATCAGAAAAGTTTTCACCTGTTATCGAAAATGTGACCTGGCTGGAAAATAAAGGTTTAGGTTTTGAGATAGCTGTTAAAAAGCCCAGGCATGCCGCCAAAATTATCCAGAAACCTTCTATAACGGATTTGATGCCTGGTGAAATGCGCAAGATCGAGATCACAATGCAAAATGCGGGTGATTTACCATGGGATTCGGATAATATGCAAATAACTTTATTAAGTAGCGGAATTAAAATATTCAAAAAAAGAATTGTTCCTGAAAGCTCAATTAAGCCGAAGGAGGAGGCAAATTTCATTTTTTGGATACAGGCGCCTTATAAGAGCGGTATGCATAAAATATTTTTAAGGCCAAAATTCAATTTGATTCCTATCCAAGGCGGCACTGTCAGATTTTTAATCAATGTCCAAAATCCATCTCTTCGCGCGCAATTGCTCGATCAAACCTCGAAGTCGGTAAATTTAACTGTAGGGCAAGAAAAGGAAGTTCAGGTTAAATTCAAAAATATAGGCAATTCAGTTTGGCAAAAGAATGGTGAAAATGCGATTTATCTGGCTCCAAGCAAGCCTCATGACAGATTAAGCAAACTGTATTATAGCCAGGATTGGGAAAGCAAATACCGCGCTGCAGGAATGGAGCAAAATGAAGTCAAACCCGATGAAACCGCTACATTTAAGTTTAAGGTCAAACCACAGACTACAGGATTTTTCCAGGAGAATTTTCAGCTTGTAATTGAAAATGTCGGATGGATCGATAACAGTTTTGTGCATTGGGATTTCAAAGTCACCAAATCAAAAAGCAATAGTTCTGGATCTCTGACAAACCAGAATTCAAATGCATCAAAAACTATTTCATCTATCGAAGACGAGGAAAAACTTTTTCGCGTAAAAATTTCTTATAAAGGCGATTTCACAAATATCACGGCAAATAAAAATTATAAAATTTTTGATAAAAATAATGCCATCCTTTTTTCTATAGGCTCTGGTAATAAATTTCAGGTAAAAAGATTAAATAGCAGTTTAAATGTCCAATACGGAAATTTAATTAAAGTTGCAGATATTATCCGTATCATTCCTGATGAGGGTGGTATTATTGAGATTGTTGGTATGGAAAGGAGACCTTCGTGGAACGCAAGCCTGAATGATAATAAATTCCGTGGAATACTGGAAATCAGAGCCATTGATAATGAGACGGTTTATATCAATGAACTGCTATTGGAAGATTATTTAAAAGGATTGGCTGAGGTATCCAATGACACGTCGACTGAAAAACAAAAAGCAATTGCGGTTCTGGCAAGGACTTACGCCAGATTTTATATGCAAAGCGACAAACGTAAATTTCCCGGAATGCCGTATGACGGAAGCGATGACCCTGCCATATTTCAGAGGTATTTAGGGTATGGCGTTGAAATAAGGTCTCCGAATTTCGTAAAAGCTGTTAGTGCCACAAAAGACGAAGTTGTTACTTACAACGGCAAATTAGTCAAAACGCCTTATTTTAACCAAAGCGACGGGCGCACCAGATCCGCGCAAGAAGTGTGGGGATGGACTGACACTCCTTATTTACAGTCCGTAGATGACCCATATTGCAAAGGTTTGGCCGTGCTTGGGCATGGAGTAGGCATGAGCGGATGTGGGTCTGAAGGAATGGCAAAAGCCGGTAAAACTTACACGGAAATTATAAAATATTATTATCAAGGGGTGGATATTGAGAAATTAAATTTTTAAATTTTACACTTTACATTTTACATTTTAAAAATCAGATAATCTGAATAACTAAATGAAAAATGTATAATTAAAAAATGTAAAATGATCTTATGTATTGATACAGCAACGGAACAGGCAGGAGTTGCCCTTGTCAGCGACAAAACATGCCGTTATCTGCCTTTAGACAGAGCGCATACATCCGATGATATTCTTAGAAAAATCGATGAATTAATTAAGGTGGCAAAAATAAAATTTTCTGGACTGACAGGTATATTTGTCATCAAAGGCCCTGGCAGTTTTACTGGGTCGCGCATAGGGATTTCTGTGGCAAACCAATTTTCACATCAGCTTAAAATACCAATTACTGGGCTTTTGACCGATGAATGGTATTCCTACCGGACTAATGAGAAGGATTTTATTTATTTACAATCGATGAACCGGGACCAGATTTATATGGCAGGTTATGGGAAATATTTACTGGATTACACACAATCTATTGTAACCCTTTCCGAGTGTCATTATGAGATCGTTTCAAATCCAGATATAAAATGGCTTGGTCAATTAAGCAAAGAGCATCATGAAGTTTTTTCAGATAGCCATGAAATAAAAAATTTTTTTTCACCGGAAAAGACGTGGCTTAATATAATAAAAAAATTAAAAATACCCATTTATAAAAGTTATTATTTAATTGAACCCTATTACGGCAAAAAACCCACAATCACAAAAAGCAAACGCAAATTGTATATATAGTTACTTTAGTTTATCCTTAACCAGTTTTATAATTTTTTTTGTTTGATCATATCCTTCTTTGATCAGTTTTTTGGCTTCCTGAAAATCGAAGATCCCGGTAGTTCCTAAATCTGGCTGTATCAGGAAGTCAGGCTTATGGATAAGCAGATTTTTTTGAGTCAATTGATCCTGCATCATAAATAAAGAACTCTCGATCACATCGATTATATTGGGATGTTTTGGAGTAAGCCATTCCACCAGTTTATTATTTTTGATGCTATGCTTAGAATATCTTTTTTCCTTAATAAAAGAATGGTTAAGATCCACAGCTATTATAATGTCCGCGCCCATATTTTTTACAACATTTACAGGTAATGGGTTTGTAACACCGCCGTCCATTAAATACCTATTATTTAATTTATATGGAGTGATTATTCCAGGTATCGCGACGCTTGCGCGGATAGCTTTGACTATATTGCCATCTTTTAAATGCATTTCTTTGCCGGTAAGCAGATCAGTCGCGACGGCAGTAAAAGGAATATTGATATCTTTGAAATATGGGTTTGGCAATATTATTTTCAGAAGTTTTATAATATCTTTCCCGTCAAAAAGGCCCTGCTTTGGAATAACAGGATCAAAAAGTTTAACAACGTCCTGCCAGCGGGTTTTGATCAGCGCCAACTTCAGTTCATCTATTTTTCCTTTGGAATAAATTCCTCCGATTGCAGCGCCGATACTAGTACCGGCAATGCAGGAAATAGGTATGCCAGCTTCTTGAAGAGCGTTAATAACGCCGATATGCGCGCATCCTCTTGCGCCCCCGCCGCCCAAAGCCAGTCCCACCTTTTTCATTTCGTCAGATTAATGATTAAAGCTTGCTGATTTTTCATCAATGAATTTTTTTATTTTTTCTTTGAAGTTTTCCACATCAAATTGTTTTGCGTGATCTCTTATTTTTTTGACATCAAATTCCATTTTTTCAAAACGATTTATTGCTAAAGAAAGGTCCTCTATGGTCTGTTCCTTAAAAAAGATTCCCGTCACACCTTCTTTCATGCTATCTAAACTGCCGCCCCGATTCAGCGCAATAATGGGACGGCCTGCAGACATGGCTTCCAATGGCACGATTCCGGCATCCTCGATCTGAGGGAATATAAAAGCTTTGCAGTTTGCGTATAAATCAGAAAGTTCGCTATCGGACACCCGGCCAAGGATTTCAACATTTGATTTAGCCATATTTTTTATCTTTTTATAATCAGGACCAACTCCGACAATCTTTAAAGGCAATCCGATTTTGTTGAAAGTTTCAACAATAAGATCAAACTTTTTATACGGTATCAGGCGGCCGACAGCCAAATAAAAATTATTTGATGGGTTTTGTACGGGCTTAAATTTTTCCGTATGCACCGGCGGATAAATAACATATGAGTCACGATTGTAATATTTTTTTATCTGGCCTGCGATATAAGAGGAGTTTGCAATATATTCATCAACCCTTTGCGCTGCGCAGTAATCCCATTGCTTAATCTTTTTTATTTTCCTGCGGATTAATCCATGTAATATCCGCGGGAATTTTTTAATCCTGGTTTCCAAATCCCAACTTTCCCATGCGTATCTCATCGGCGTGTGACAATAGCATATATGTAAAGTATCCGGCTTTGTTATCACACCCTTACTTACGCTATGGCAGCTGGATAACACTATGTCATACTCATCCAAATCAAACATTTCAACAGCTGTCGGCATTTGCCCTAAAAGCCACTGATGTCTTACGAAAGGGATTTTATCAAGCCAGCTTGTGTGGATATTTTTTAGATGACCCAGTTCCTGCATTTTGGCAGGTTTGTACATAGTAGTGTAAATCGGCGCTTCCGGGAAAAGATCATGAAAGGCGCTGATAACGCTTTCCGCGCCACCGTAATTCGTAAGCCAGTCTGCCACTATTGCGATTTTTAGATTTTTCATTTTTTTATTAAATGACGCTACAAAGATACAACAAAATTTCGAATTTCGAAATTCGAATTTCGAAATTATGAAATAGGTTTGCCTTCAAGGCACCATTCCATCGGCTTAGTTACTTTTATTGTTACATATTTGCCTATGAGCTGTGGGTCATCTGATTTAAAATGCGCCATTTTATATTCAGGGATTTTTCCATCCGCATAACCTTTTCTTATATGTTCAACAAGTATTTTGACTTTTTTGCCTTTGAACTGCTGGTTGTATTTATGTGAAATGCCTTTCATCAGATCAGTTATGTAATGGAAACGTTCCTTTTTGACCGACAGCGGTATGTCGTCTTTCATCGTCCTTTCCGCCAATGTGCCTTTGCGCGCGGAATACATAGATACGTAAATCAAATCTATTTTAAGTTCCTTTATAAGATTACAGCTTTCCTGAAATTCTTTTTCGGTTTCTCCGCAAAATCCAACAATTATATCCGTACTAATGGACATATCCGGCATACGCGCCCTGAGTTTACGAACAAGCTCGCGGAAATGATCGGGTGTGTAATGGCGGTTCATTCTTTTTAAAACTGTTTTTGATCCCGACTGGAGAGGTAGATGTATATGCGGAACCATGCTTTTAAGTTCTCCGTACAGATTTATCACATCATCCGTCATGTCTTTCGGATGGACAGTATAAAAACGTATCCTATCCACGCCCTTAACAGCATCTATTTTACGGAGAAGTTGAGCGAATGGAGATTCAGTTGATTTTGGATCTACATCTTTTGGCTTATATGTGCTTACGTTCTGCCCAACAAGATTTATTTCAATAGCCCCTCGTTTTACAGCTTTTTTTACTTCATTCAGTATGTCTTTCATATCGCGACACTCCTCCCGCCCGCGGGCATAAGGCACAATACAATATGAGCAAAAATTATTACATCCGCTGGAAATCGGGATAAAAATCTGTGAGATGTTGGCAATAGTCGGATTTATATGGAAATAATCTAAGATTTCTTTAAATTCATCATTTTCTTTAATGTGATGGAGTTTACGTAAAATCTCAGGCAATCGCATCAGGTCTTTTATACGGAAAACAAAATCAATTGTTTCCATAATATTAAAGACTTCATGTTTGATTTCATGCCTTATGCCGGATTCATTACGTATCATACAACCGGTTAAACCGATTATCAGGTTCGGATTTTTTTTCTTCAAAGGCCCGAATTGCTCGCCGAGCCCGTAAACACGGTCCTCAGCTTTCTTTTTGACTGAGCAGGTATTTAGGATAATAAGGTCAGCATCTGCGAAACCGTTAGCTTTTTTGTAACCGAGTTTCTCCAAAACCGTCGTAATTCTTTCGGAATCCGAGTAATTCATCTGGCAGCCGTATGTCTGTATATAGTATTTTATGAGTTTTTAATTAATATTTAAAATTTTAGGGCGAACCTTTGACATTTGACTTTTTGGTCAAAGGTTAAATGTTAATGGTCAAATGTTACCAGATACATATGTTACTTTATTTCATTCTCAGCGCAAGTTGATATTTAAATAGTCCAATAACTTAACTATAATCCAGTTAGGGTACATATTACTCGGCGTGTGATGTGTTGCTTACGCGAAGCTTACACTCTTCTGCGTCATACGCCCCCTAACACGGGCTATAAGATTCGCCCGCTAAACAAAATATTATAACAATTTTTTATGATTGGCTTAAAGAGAGGCACCGTTAAACTATCGTCTGACCATATTCAATGGGAGAAACTGTTTGAAATAGAAAAACAGTTACTTACAGCTACTCTTGGTGACACGATAGATATCGAGCACGTCGGAAGTACCGCCATTCCAAATGTGCCTGCAAAACCAATAATCGATATCATGATTGGTTTTTCCGAAGAGAGACAGGCTAAAAAAATATTCAAGACGCTAAATAAAATGGGGTACGGGGACAGGGGTGAACAAGAAGTACCCGGAAGACATCTTTTTGTAAAAGGACCTGAGGATAATCGAACACATTATCTGCATGTCACGAAAAAGAATAGTGGTTTTTGGACTGAACACATATTGTTCCGCAACTACCTCAGGCAACATAAAGATGCAAGAGACGAATATGGTAAACTCAAGAAACAGTTAGAGAAAGAATATTCGGATAATCGTGAGCAATATACAAAGGATAAAGCCGATTTTATTAAAAAAATAATCACTAAAGCCAAAAAATTGTTATGAAAAAGTTTTTTTTAGACGCATCAGAGGACTTGAATCTTAAGAACCCACACTATAAGAAAGCCATCGAGCTTTATGTTTGGGAGGCTTATTTAAATGATACGGCACAGGGAGATATTACAACTGAATTATTTGTGCCTAATAACAAACGTATATTAAACGCAGAAATCGTCGCAAATGAACCAGGGATTTTAGCTGGCATACAGGAGGCTGAATGGTTTTTAAGAAAACTTGGTATCCGAATTGTTAAAAAAATGAAGGATGGCGACAAACTGAAAAAAGGCGATGTGATTATGAGATTATCTGGCAGGGCTGATAAAATTTTATCAGCGGAGCGGACTTTGCTTAACCTTCTTCAGCGAATGAGCGGTGTGGCGACGATGACAAATAAATTAGTCCGGAAAGCACCAAAATCAATCAGAATTTTGGCTACTAGAAAGACTTTATGGGGCGATTTGGATAAACGGGCTGTTTATATCGGTGGAGGGGCGACTCATAGGCTTAATCTCAGCGATGCGATACTAATTAAAGATAACCATATTGTTTTAATAGATAATTTTAAAAAATTTCGCATCACAAAATCCAGATTGCATAATGTACGTTTCATAGAAACCGAATTTGAAAACCTTGAACAGGTAAAAATATTTGCCAAGAATTTTGTTAAATCTGACAGATATTATAGGATTGCAGTAATGCTGGATAATTTTAGTCCTGATGATGTAATGAAAGCTGTCAAAATTTTACGTAAAACTGGCGTTATGATTGAGGTGTCTGGCGGTATAAATGAGAAGAACGTCATTAAATATGCAATTAATGGTGTATCGGCTATTTCATCCGGTTCAATTACAAATAAAGCGCCGGCGCTGGATTTTTCATTAAATATATTAACAACGACGTAACGAGGTAACGAAATAACGAAGTAACATTTCAGATGGATATAAATATCTTAACCGAACAATTTGAATTGATAAAACCGAAAAAACATTCGCCTTTTTACCGTTTTGTCGCAGTGATATCTGCTGTAGTTCTTTTTTTATTATCGATTGAAGGATATTTTTATTTGATCCATCCTGAGCCACATGTAAAACTAACGTTAGCGGATGTTCAGACTTTCCTGCCGAATGATTTGAAGGAACCATTTACTTCACATAGGCCTAATGAATTAAGGCAGATTGCTATAGAATCGGAACCAATATTAAAACAAATCGCCAACCGTATCGCCTCAGATTCATGCTGGAAAGCAGATCCCGTTTGTCAGTCAAAAGCACTTTTCTATTTTGTCCGAGACCAGATATCTTATGTATCTGACTCTAAATTTCATGATAATTTGGAAAACCCATTGGTTACTTTAAAAACAGGCGGCGCGGACTGTGAAGATATGGCAGTGCTTGTCGCGACTCTGGAAAAGGCCATTGGAAATGACGCAAGGCTCGTCTTTATACCTGGTCATGCTTATGCGCAAGTCAAAATCCCTGATTACAAAGACCAATGGCTCAATATGGAAGCTACATGTAAAACATGCGGTTTTAACCAAATTCCGACTGACACGCTTTTGAATAATAAGGAGTTTGTCGAAATATGATTATTCAAACTTTTAACATTTGACGATTGACATTTGACAGTCAAAAGTCAAAGGTTAAATGTCAAATGTTATTTGAAATAATGCACAAAAAAGTACTAATCATAGATAATTACGATTCATTTACTTATATTTTGAAGCAGTATTTCGGTGAACTTGGCGGAAATCCTGAAGTTTTTTTAAATGACCAAATTACAGTCAGTCAGATCAGGCGCATAAAACCTACACATATCGTTTTGTCGCCTGGGCCGGGAACCGTGGAGAATAAAAAAGACGTCGGTATCATGTTCGATGTTATAAAAAAATTTTATAAAAAAATACCGATCCTCGGTGTTTGCCTTGGCCATCAGGCTATAGGTAAGTTTTTTGGCGCTAAAATCATACGCGCGCCGAAAATAATGCATGGGAAAAGGAGTCTTATATATCATAACCGCGGAAGGTTTTTTAAGGGGCTTAAAAATCCTTTTTATGCTATGAGGTATCACTCGCTGGCGCTCCAATTTCCGATCCCCAATCCCCAATCCCCAATTCTTATTAATGCCCAATCCAACGACAATGTCATTATGGGGATCCAGCATATGCGCCATCCGGTTTTCGGTTTGCAGTTTCATCCTGAAAGTCTCGGAACGCCTGAGGGAAAAAAGATAATCAACAATTTTCTTAAGTCTGTAAGTCGGGATGGCCATCCCGACTTACAGTAAAAAGATTATGAAAATCACTTTGAAGGATTTAAATAAAAAGGGTTTTGCGGTTCTCCACGGCAAATGGGGCGGGTCGGATATTCCGCATACGATAATCGGACTGAATGGAAGCCAGAAAAAAGCGAAATATATGATTGGATATCTGGCATACCCAAATGTCAGGCTGAAAAATATTATTGCAGACAAGCAGTTTTTTGGGTATAAGAAATTAATTAGGCAAAAGGAATTGCCGGTTTTACAAAAATCATCACGATTCGGAAGGTGGACAATCGATTGTCCACCTTCGGATGATTGTGAATTTTTTAAAACAACTGGTCGTCTTGAGCAATCTGTGACCAAATCGGGATACATTAAAAAAATTAAACTAATTAAAGATCTTCTGGCACGCGGGGAGATGTATCAGATGTGTTATTGCATCCGGTTCCGCAAAAGATTTGAGGGTAGCCCCTATGCATTGTTCCAAAAACTTATTGCGGCTAACCCGACAGACTATTCGACTTATCTGAATTGCGGAGATTTTCAGATTATAAGCAATTCTCCTGAGCATTTTTTTAAAGTGCAAAATGGGATAATCACCACTAATCCAATTAAAGGAACTGCCCGCAAAAGCGGGAATTCCCAATTCCCAATTCCCAATTCCCAATTAAAACAGAATTATGATGATAAAAATTTAATAAATTTTTTAAAAAGCGAGAAGGAGAGGGCTGAACTAGATATGATAACTGATCTTGAGAGGAATGATATCGGTAAAATATGCGAATATGGAACTTTGAAACTCAAAAAAGAGCGCGCGATACTGGAGCTCGGAAATCTTTGGCACACTTATTCAGAAGTCGAGGGAAAATTGAGGTCAAATGTTACACCTGAAGATGTAATCGTTGCGATGTTTCCTGGAGGCTCGATCACTGGTTGCCCCAAAAAAAGGGCGATGGAATACATATCAAAATTTGAGGGATTGCCACGTAATATATTTACTGGGAGTATTGGCTATATTTACAATTGTAGGGACAATGGTTGGGACAATAGAAGGGACAATTGTCTCCACAATAGTCCCCACGATTGTCCCATCAATAGTTGCTCTATGGATTTTAATATAGCGATACGCACAGCGCTTGTAAAAGACGGTATGCTGGAATTTTGGGCGGGCGGGGGGATTGTGGCAGACAGCGATCCTGAAAAAGAATATGAGGAATGCCATTTGAAGGCAGAGCGGTTTCTTGATATAATCAAATAAACATTAGATAGTTAACTTTTATAAGTTATGATTGTAAGCATTGATGGAAAAATCGTAGATGAAAAAAAGGCCTGTATTCCTGTTACAAGCGAGGCATTTTTGTATGGTTTTGCAGTTTTTGAGACCATCCGGACATATAATAAAAAAATATTCCGCCTTGATGATCATCTTGCAAGGCTGTATGTTTCCGCTGACGTTATCGGACTGAAGCCAAAATGGTCTTTTAAGAAGACTTATAAAGCTGTCGCTGAAGTTTTGGAGCAAAGTAAATACAAAGAAGAAAAAATAAGGGTCATCCTAACAAAAACCAGATTGATCATTATGGTTGAGAAACTTCAGGAAAAACCATCACATTTTTATTCCAAAGGAATCAAGCTTGTTTCTTTTTTAGGAAAGCGCAATATCCCGAGGGCAAAAATTTTAGCAGACGTATTTTGTTATTTAGCTAAACACTATGCAAAAACCTGCGGCGCATATGAAGCGCTTCTAGTTGATCCCAAAAAATATTATGTCCGCGAATGCGCATACGCGAATGTTTTTTGGGTGGACGGTGGCGAGCTTTATACCACAAACAAAAATATCCTGTATGGCATAATTCGCGACACTGTAGTTGAAATTGCAGGCAAATGCAATTTTGAAGGCATTAAACTAAAATCGCTTTTAAATGCGGATGAAGTATTCATAACTCAGACTACAAGCGGAATACTTCCGGTAATTGAGATTGACGGCCAAAAAATCGGTACTGGCAAACCCGGACCTGTGACGAAAAAACTTATGAAGGAATTTGAAAAAGTAGTTTGGGGAAAATGACTTCATTTCGGATTTCGCAATTCGCATTTCGTATTCCTATTTTAAGATTTCGTATTTTGCAATTTAAATGCTAAATTTTTAAATGTCACATTTGAATGCCAAATCTGAAATCTGAAATGCGAAATATGTCATCATTTACATTCATATAGGCATACACCGCATTTGAGGGTGTATTTTTTTGCCCTATGTTTATTGACATTTTAAAAGAATTGGTGTATAATATTAAGATATAAAAATGCCCACCATGCATACAAATGCAAATACAAATGCATCACTGGCTAAAGAGTCCCAATTATCAGAGGGGCTAGCACCATTATTCTTCGATAAGCTGATACTTGGACAAACCCGCCAGAAGATCGATTTATTGCTAAAACATAAAGAAGAATGGTTAAAAATTGCCTCCTTACTTTTTACTAATAATCCCGAAAGATCAGTTGATTTTTTTGAGCGCCTTACCCGAATCGACCCAAGCCTAAGCGATGCTAAAAAAACGATGGCGGTTTTAGATATTTTAAATGAATATTCAGGCCATTCGTTTATACATAGCAAAGATGTCGCAGATATATTGAATCGAATGAAAGATTTTATAGATGTAAATGGCTTTGAAATATTACAAAATATTGATTTTGAGAATCTTTCACAAGACATGGAAAGACATGACTTAGGGAAATTAGGCATGCCAAATAGAATTCTTAACCCTGATCATCCAATCGAATATACAGAACAAGACAATATGATTAAAGAAGCCCATCCAGTTCTTGGTCATCTGATTTTAAAATCACTTGGCTTTAGTAAAGATTGCCAGAGATTAGCCCTTACACATCATCTTAGATACGAAACACATGATGGTAAATTACAGATTATTGGTTACCCTAGAGATGCATTTTTTAAATACTGCGAAGAAAACGGTTTAAAGCCTGAACTTCAGTCGGAAGACCATTTAGCTGCTTTTGTTGATGTATTTACGGCTGCTATAGAAAAGATCAGGCCATCAGATTTAAGCGGCCTACGAAAAGAACAACATACTCCAAAAGAATTATGTATGGGGGCTTTTAAGTATATGGACGCAGGGAATTTTAAGGATCATTATTACCAAGCAGGTGCCGGTGCATCTCTTTATTCTGCATTTAAGAATGCTGTTTTTGATAAAATAGAAGATATAGTAAAAGAGATGAATAAAAGAGCAGAAAAAAGAGCAGGAAAAAGATCAAAAAAAGAAACGAAAGCTGCCTAGCCCATAAACTTAACATCTGATAGACTGAAACCGTGGATTTTGGGTCACCGAAAATCATGGGGATTTTGAATATTACGCCTGATTCTTTTTCTGGAGATGGTTTACTTAATTCGGATTTCGCATTTCGTATTTTGCAATCGATTGAAGAGGGGGCTGATATTATCGATATTGGCGGTGAATCGACAGGGCCGGGCTCAAAGGACGTCAGTTCGGAAGAGGAAATGAAAAGGGTTAAACCTGTCATTGATTATATTTATAAAAATAAGCTGGCTGATAAAGCGATTTTTTCAATCGATACATATAAATCCAAAGTTGCTGAATATGCTCTAAATCATGGTTTTTCCATGATCAACGATGTTACGACGCTACGCGGAGATTCAAAAATGGTCGGTGTTTTATTAAAATATAAACCTTATGTAATTCTGATGTACTCCAAAGACCCGACACCACGCACGACCAAAAAGGCTGTTGACTATAAAGATGTTCTGGATTCAATTAAAACTTTTTTGTCAGATAGGATCAATGTTTTGCTGAAAGCGGGTTTTCCAAAAGACAGGATTATTATCGACCCAGGCATGGGTATGTTTATCAGCGCAAAACCTGAATACAGTTTTGAAATAATAAAAAGGCTGAAAGAGCTTAAAACACTCGGTTATCCGATTTGCGTCGGTATATCCCGTAAATCCTTTTTGGGTGGAAAAGTCGAAGAACGCGACCCGATTTCTGTTGAATGGAGTATGAAAGCAATTGAAAACGGTGCTTCAATAATCAGGATTCACAATGTTAAACAGATACTTGCTGCTCTGGACTTATTTCCAACCCATGTACAACTTTAAGTTCAGAGGTAAGTTCTTTGATATTTCTAGGTTCTACTGGGCCACCAGTTATATCCACGATTCCATTAAAAAATTTAGAAGGTCCGCCAAAAAATGGTTTTATTCTCTCACGAGGTACATCCAACATAAGAATTCTATCGCTCTTTTTTTGTTTTTTACCAAGATAAAATGGTTCACGGCCAAAAGATGCCCTTAATCTTGAGGTAATTTTTGTAGGGAATACCAGCTGTTTTTTTTCATTACGTTTAAAATCACTCATAATTACCTCAGGTTTTAGCCCGGTTCCCAAAGCCTCATTATACGTATATTCATCAACAACAATAACAGGCCTGATTCCTTTATTATAAAGATCATCTATTAGCTCGTCGGCTAATTTATGTTCCGTGAGTTGCTCATCTGAATACTTACTATCCGCAATTCCATGGAATTGTCTATTATCAACGATTTTTTCAAATTCTGTTTTTTTCGATGTTTCTGCTTCTATTTTTTTTACTGATTCTCTCGTTTCTTCAACAATTTTAAGCTCAGGTTTTTCCGGCTCAGCTTCGGCTTCAGTTTCAGGGATTTCCTCTTCGGCTGGTTTGAGGAGTTCCAATGGAACTTTATGGCCTTGAGCGATATATACATGGCCTATAAATGTGTCATTCGGACCATCATAGACTGGCGCGATCCTATCTAAAGGTACATCTAATAATAACTTTTCGCCTTCCTGAGTTGGCTCGATACCAAATGTAATGCTTAATGCTTTTTTGGTCTGAAGTCTTCCTCCAGTTTTTCTGACCTGTTCAAAATATGCTGGATCTACAGTAATAACTGGTTTGCAACCCATAGAATACATTTTTTCAACTAACGGTCCAACCTTGCGCCAGTCTCCTAAGTCTCTTTCAGACCACTTTTTTTCCTGCATTAATTTTTCAAAAAGCGCGTAATGAGTTGACTTATCAATTTTAAATGGTAATATAGCTTCCTTTAAGTTTGTTTTATCTGATCTCATAGTAATTAAATCAAATTATCTTAACATTTTAGCATAAATAATGGATAAAGTCAATCAGCCATATACCTTTCATCTTCTGATGCCTGAAAAATTAGATTTTGGCAAACAGGTCCAGATCGCACATAGGATTATGGGTTTTGATGAATTGGATGCAAATACTGAAAAAGGTATGTTGAGACTGGTGAAATTTATGCCCTATGAAGAAATTACACAATTTTTGTGGGGCATTTTAAAGCAAAATACCGAAACAAGAGAATGGCTTAAGCATTTATTTGCCAGTGATTATGAAAGAGTCGTTGCTTCTAAAAAATCAAATCCACCATGGCAGCATTTAGCACATTTTCCGAAAAGTGCAGCCCGGATATTTGTAAATTATTACCCAGGTGAATTCGATACTGAAGAAAGAGAGGATTTAACCGTTTTGAGAATAAAGGAAGACACATTCGAAAGACTATACTCAAAAACACGGGAAAAACTACAGCTGGCTTTGGGGCTAGCCGCGAATCCTAATGCAACTAATAGAAGATAATTTTAATTCCACCTATAAGGATTCATAATATCGGTATAATTCGATTTTTTTTGAATTGAGAAAGGCTTGGCTCTAATTTATATATCGTTTCCCCCTTTTCTTTTTACCCGGAATTATTTCGATATAATTGGGTGTTATTTCTGTGGTTTCTGGGATAGGTTGTTCTATAACAACGGGCTGAAGGGTTGGATCCTCATTATAAGGCATTTCTGGTCTTTCGTCTGGATAGTCACCGTCCGGAAGACTTAATAATCGCTCAAGAAACCTTCTACGGAGACTGGTTTCTTCTATCTGAATTGCATGATATTCAAGTTCTCCAACAGGACAGGTTTGAGTTTGCAGCTCAAGCAATTCAAGAGACAATTTGCGCATATAATTTACAATAGTTTGTTTTTTTATCCCCAAATCAGCCAGGAATTTGCGTATTTGCCTTATACAGACTCTGGACAGATCTTCTGTAGATAAAGTTTCAGTAATATTAATCTTAGATTTTGAGGGCATCTTGAATATTTAAATTTTATAAGAAAGATATTGTAATATATATTTATATATTTGTCAAGTAGACTTTGAACCTAAAAAACATATACTAAAATTGTTTTTAACTTTTAATAAAATTTTTACTGCGTTGGTTCAATAGGGAAATGTTCTCTGATTGCACTCCGATGTAACTTCGGAGCACATCGTAACCTTCACTTCACTATGAGGCGAATCATGATTCGCCTCTACGTTCCGTTCGCGACGCATTTCTTACTATTTACTATGAAAATAGCCAAAGAATTCACATTCGACTCAGCCCATTTCCTCAAGGATTACCATGGTAAATGCGAAAATCTGCATGGGCATACTTATAAAATGCGCGTAACTGTAAAAGGTCCTATTAAAAAGAACGGTCTTGTTATGGATTTTTCTGAAATCAAACGCATTGTAAATGAAAAAGTCGTGGATAAATTCGACCATGCAAACATCAACGACATACTTGAGCATTCAACTGTAGAAAATATGTGTGTCTGGACGTGGAAACAGCTAAAACCAAAAATTCCGAAATTAGTGGAAATAAGAATATGGGAAACAGCCACATCTTTTGCGGTTTATAACGGCAAATGATTAACCATGCCTCTTAATTGTAAAGGGTATCTTCAATATTGCCCCGGCCTTCTTCTATTGTTATAAGTATATCTTCCGGTGACGGAACTGAGGCATTTAGAGAATTTCTATGCACAAGCAGATCTTCAGGAATCATTTGATTGAAGATATCGTCTCTGGGACCGATGCGGCCAGTATTTTCAGTATGTTTCATATGGAGGGCATTAATAAATAAATAATTAATTTTTAGTAATTTTTCGAATTTCATCCCGAGAAGTAGTAATCGTATCTCCTGGTAAGCCACTCATAAAATTATCCACAATACCGTCTTGTGTTCTTTCATCTTCAACTACACATGGTCCCCTAGGCTTAAATTTTTTTCTTTCGCCAGTGTCGTCTTTATCATCGAAATCAAGCTCTTCCTCAGGCTTGGGTTCTCTGTGTCTGGTTGTCATTTGGAGGGCAATTAATAATTAAGTTCCACCATATTTTAATAAAATTTATATTTAAATCAAGACAATTTTTTATTAAAATGACAATATCAATGACCAAATCCCAATGACATCTCAATTTCATTCGATGCAGGCCAATGACCAATTAAAGAAAGCAGTAGTATATATTTCACTGGGTTCTAATATGGGTGACAGAATGGCATATTTGGTAGATGCCGAACAGGAGCTTTCTAATAATCCTAATATAAAGATTCTTTGTAAATCTAAAATTTATGAAACTCAACCATGGCCATTACATAAAATCGAATTGGGCGAGGGGCATCCCGAAAAGGAAGAAGGCCAGATGTGGTTTTTGAATCAAGTGATTAAAATAACAACCACATTAAACCCCCAGAATCTGCTACAGGTCATTGAAAAAATCGAATCAGATATCGGCCGCACATCAAAACATCATTGGGGTCCTCGGGAAATCGATATTGATATCCTGCTTTTTGGCAAACTTGTTATCGATTCAGATGAGTTAACGATTCCGCACCGCCATTTGAACGGCAGACAGTTTGCTTTAGTGCCTTTACTCGAGATTGAACCTGGCCTAAAAGATCCGTTAAGCGGAAAAACCTATAAATCTATATTGAAAAGAATCAAAGATCAGCATAAAGTGGAGGCCTATTTCTGATTTCGCATTCTCATTTAACATTTTACATTTTTCATTTTACATTTATGGATGGAAAAGAAGTTGAAAAATTAATCAGGGAATTAATCGTAAAAATAGGTGAAAATCCGAAACGTGAAGGATTGATCGGAACGCCCGATAGAGTGGCGAAAAGTTATAAGAAACTTTTTGGCGGTTATGACGAGGATCCGAAAAAGTTGATAAAAGTATTCGATAATGAAGGTTATGATGAGATGATAATCGCAAAAGATATCGATTTTTATTCAACGTGTGAGCATCATATGTTGCCTTTTATCGGCAAGGCTTATATAGGATATATACCTGACAACAAAATCATTGGGCTTTCTAAGCTTCCTCGTCTTGTTGAGATATTCTCAAGAAGACTTCAGAATCAGGAGAGGATGACAAAACAGATAGCAGATACTCTTAATAGCCTGCTTAAACCGCGAGGCGTTGGCGTCGTAATTATAGCAGAGCATCTTTGCATGAAAGCTAGGGGCGTTGAAAAACAGAATTGCGTGATATCAACATCTTCGTTTACCGGACTTTTTATTAAAAATTTAAATACACGGGCTGAATTTCTCAATTTGATAAAAAATTGATCTCGATTGAGGATCTGATGGAAGATCTAATAGAAGGTCTACTTGAGGGTCTAATTGATTGTGTGCTCAATATTCTCCAATAAGACCTTCGATAAGACCTTCAAATGACCTTCAATTGACCCTCAGATTTATTTTTTAAGTATGAGTATTTGGCTTATCCAAATTTCGTCGCCTTCAGTTATCATGATTTCTTCTTCAATGCCAAAAGCTAGTTTTTCCGCTGTCTCCCGGACGTGGCGAGGGAAATGATTGTAGCATTCAATGGTATATTTCCCCTGTTTATCTTTAAGGATCATCGGTTTCCGGTAATGGACATTGACCAGTATTAGTTTTCCATTGTCTTTTAAGACCCTATAGCATTCGTCAAGAAATGGCTCGATTTTTTTCAGATGTACCAATGCTAAGCTTGAGAAGACCATATCGAAAAAATTGTCCTCGAATGGCATATTTTCCAGATCGCCTTCCATAGTTTTTATGGACTTGTTCTTGGATTTTAGTCTGGCAAGCATTTCAGGGGAAATATCCAAAGCGGTCACATCAGCACCTATATCATGAAGACGTACTGAAATGCGCCCTGTTCCCGCACCAGCGTCGAGAACGGTTTTGCCTTTTGCAGATTTTATGTAAGGTATCAGGCACCGTTTTTCAAAACTATCCCAATATTTTTCCTGTTCATCATAAGTCGAGGCATATCTTGCATAACCTTCTTTTGGCGGAAGCATTTTACTCATTGGTTATTTTTGGAATTTTAATTTCCACAACTTCACCTTTTTCATTTGTTATTTTCATCGTTTCGGTCCCAAATTCAACTTTTCCCGCCTCACCCATATCGACTTTACTGCCTGAAAGATCAATTGTTTTAGTCGCATCGTTGATTTTGACACCGCCCATTATTCCATAAGATCCGAATCTCAAATATAAAGGCGTAAGTAGCGCTGAAATAACCATTGAAACAACAATCGCCACTAGAATTGTCCCGATTGCTCCACCTGAGGTAAGCTTATGGACATTTACAAGTATCATATAAAGCAGTATTAAACCCCATATCCCGCCTACAATTGAAAGCTGTGGCACAATGCTAACCCACATTATAACCATCCCGTAAGCGGTTACGCGGAAGAACTGGTCATGCATGGCCTGGCCTTTGAAGAGTTTTTTAGCTATGAAACTAATCACATAGATGCCGATAACAGCCATAACTACCTGCATAACGGCCATCAGAATACCGTAAGTCAGACTCGGCCTGAACCAAGCTGAAAATATTTGTTGTCCTAAAAATGACAAAATCGCCCCCGCAATAATTATGTAATAACCGAAAATGGTTTTACTTTTATCTTCGGCCACTTTGTGCATAGCTGGGTGTTTAAAAAGCGCGATTTGCCACGCTTCTTTAATTTCATTTATAAAATTAGACATATTAATTTTAGTTATAAAAATACTGAAGACATTTTAAAGCCAATATTCCAAAACGTAAAATCTTACTAATTGACAATTTAGCTTTAAATGTGAGATTAATTTATACTTGAAAGGAATTAAAAGTTTAAAACTTGAAGTTTGAAACTTGAAATTTTTATTCCGTTGCAATTTAAATTTCAAATATCAAATTTCTAATTTCATTTATAAATTACTAGAAAAAATCATGGAAGTTATAGCTTCAAATGACAGTAAGATACCTTTTTTGTTTCGGCGTAGCAGGAAAGCACGTAATTTAAGGATGCAGATTGATAATCAGGGTAAGCTTACGCTTATCGCGCCGTGGTATGCCAGCGATAAGAGTGTAAAAATTTTTATTGACCGGCATCACGGCTGGATTGAAAAGCAGTGGCTGAAAATTGAAAAATTAAAGAAATTACGCCCTGAATTCCGATACAGGACAGGAGACACGTTTTATTATTTTGGAGAGCCGGTTATTTTGAATGTAAGCCCATCCGATAAAAAACGTCCATCAATAAAAATCAGAGCAAATAAAATGCTGATAATGCTTTATCGCGGTATAAGCAGGAAAGAAGGTGTCGATTCCATTAAGAAGGTAATTGAGGAATTTTACAAAAAGAAAGCTGAAGAGGTAATTCGCGACAGACTGGATTATTTTAATCAGCATTATGGTTTTAGTTTTGACCGGGTTACAATGCGCGACCAAAAAAGCCGATGGGGGAGCTGCTCAAAGCTTGGAAACCTGAACTTCAACTGGCGCCTTATAATGGCTCCGATTGAAATAATTGATTATGTCGTGGTTCATGAACTCTGCCATACAAAAGAGATGAATCACTCATCCAGATACTGGACGCTTGTGGCGCAGACTTTGCCTGAGCATAAAAAAACGAGGAAATGGCTGAAGGAGAACCATTACTTACTTACGTATTAATTTTTAATTTTTATAATTTTTGAATTTTTACCTGCCTGCGCGTAGCCGCTTCGGCGAAGGCAGGTAAATAAATCCTAATTTTTAAAATTCCAAACGTAATTTCAAAAATTTAAATATTGTACATTAAAAATTATTTCAAAAATTGTAAAAATTATAAAAATTATAAAAATTACCTAAGCGTATAACCTCCGTCGACGATAATCGTTTGGCCTGTTATGTAATCGGCTTTTTCTGATGCCAAGAATACGACTGCATTCGCAATATCTTCTGGCAAGCCCATTCTTTTCCATGGAATGGCGGCGATTGTCTGCTTCATCATGTTTTCATCAGTCATTTTGGCGCCGGGAGTGTCGATTGCGCCGGGAGCTATAGCGTTCACATTGATCTTTTTAGGTGCAAGTTCTAAAGCCATTGTCCGAGTCATCGCGTTTATTCCTCCTTTTGTCGCGCAGTAATGCGCGAGACCTTCGAAGCCCACAAATGCCGCGATGGATGAAATACTTATAATTTTTCCTCCGTTTTTCATTTCTTTAGCCGCCGCCTGGGAACACATGAACACGCTTTTAAGATTTACATTCAGCACTTTATCCCAGTCGGATTCGGACATTTTTTCAAACGGCACAAATGGAAAAATGCCGGCGTTATTTACGAGGATGTCGAGTTTGCCGAATTCTTTGACCGAGGATTTAGCAAGATTTTCAACATCGGCTTTTTTTGAAACGTCGCATTTGACTGCTAATCCTTTTACCTTCATTTTTTCGAGTTCCATGACCACTTTCCCGCAGTCATCTTGATTCAAATCACTGACGACCACGTTACAGCCTTCTTTTGCTAAAGCTATTGCGATTCCTCGTCCGATTCCACGGGCTGAACCTGTTACAATGGCGACTTTATTTTTTAATTCCATATTGTTTTTATTACAAAATTAAAAGTAAGACATAATTCCAAAAAAACCGTGGATTAAAGCTAAACAAATAGAAATTTTAGCCATTCTGAAATGCCATTTTAAAGGGATTGTCATTTTTCCTTTTAAGTTCATATAACCAATATATGCGGTGAACAGAAAAGAACAGATAGTCAGAATCCCCAGATACATGATCAAAGGTTTTCCGAAAATCATAAAATAAGCGATATTTCTTATCATATTTTAGTTTGATGAATAATCGTGCTCCCAATGGAGCTTGTTAAAATTTCGTATTAATTTTGCAGTTGCCAAAGTATTACGTCCGATTTGCTGAGCTTCTTCTATATATGAGGGGCTTGTAACAATATTCTTATCCTTATATAGTCCGTTTGATATCGAAGACATAGCGTACATATTGCTCCATGGCGGAAAAATCATGCCGAAATGGTTAAGCATCATAAATAAATCTGAAATCGCCATCGACGCCCCTTCTTCGTGACCGGTAACTATCACACCTGCGACTTTACCCATAAACCGCCTTAAAAAACCGCTCCCGGGTATCTTTTGATCAGCCATCAGTTCAATGAATTTAGTATGCTTGATATTCAGTTCCTTATTTTTTGTGGCTTTTGGATCCGCGGGTTCAAGGCTTCCATCCATACTGATACACCGATCCAGGAACAAAGCCATAAAAGAAGAAATTTTAAAATTATTAACAGGTGTCGCGAAAATTATAATGTCAGCTTTCAGTAATTTGTCATAAATAACTTTGCTCATATCATCCCCGAGTTTCGTGCCTTTCGGATAACATGAACAATAGAAATGACACTGCGCGTTTGTTGTAGAATAACAGCATTTACATGGCTTTATATCGCATTTTCTAAGTTTTATAAGCTCTATTTCAGCTCCAAGTTTTTTCATTTCCTTAAGGCATTCTTCAAGCAGAAATTCCGAATTGCTTTCTTCGCTGGCCATATCAAATCTGTCGCGAGATGAAGAAGATATCCCGACTGCTATAATTTTTTTATTTTTTTTGCTTAATTTTTTAGCTTCTTTAATGGCATTACTCCTTATCTCTTTAAAACGGTTTAAAGTTTTTTTGTCTACACCGAGATATCTCGATAAATAAGCATCCGTTTTTTTTGGAGTTACGAGTTTCGAACCACAGTTAGTACAGAAGAGGATTGACGGATCATAAGGTATTTTGCATTTTTCGCAAACGTTCATTTGTTTTTGTTTTAGGTATTATAACTATCCTATCTCTTTTGCTGAGCCGTGAATGCAGTAATAACCGTTTTTCAGGTTATTTTCTTTATGCACAGGGCACATGCCGCAAATACAGCCGTTCATCTGGAAAGGGCATTTCGCTTTTCCGATTTTGTCAGCGCAAAAGAGTACTTCTTTTTTTTCTTTAGCACATTCATTATAGCTTGGGCAATTGGGGCAGATACATTTTTCCTTATTCCCTTTGTTATTTGTTACCTTTTCCATGAGTTTATTTTACTATTATTTGTCCTGTCATGTAAGGATGAATTGAACATGAATAATCATAAGTCCCAGCGGTTTCAAACTTATATTCAAATGTTTGACCTTGGCCAAGAATGGAAGAATTGAAGTTGGCAGATTTTATGCCATGAGGCGCGGAATCTTCATTTGTCCATGACACGGTTGTGCCTACGCTGACCGTTAATGCTGATGGGTTGAATGCGAAGCCTTGTATTGTGACGGACTGTTTGGCTGACTCAGCTGGAGCAGTGGGTACAGCTGGAGGCGTGGTGATTTCTGGCTTTGTCGTAGGCGTCTTCACTTCAGGTGCTACAGGAGGAGTTGTCGGCTGATTATTATTAAAAGTGGGCTGGTTTTGGATTTGTCGTGACGCTGGTGTTGCGTTGCCGCATCCATACAAAAAAACGCTAGTTAATAAGATTGTTAACAGTATTATTTTTTTCATAGTTTTTTGATTATTTACTTATATACTTTATCATAATGCTTCTTGCTTTTTAACAGGTCTTTGAATAAACTTTCTTTCGGAGAGATGGCAGAGCGGTCTAACGCGGCGGTCTTGAAAACCGTTGTCCCGATTCATCGGGACCGTGGGTTCGAATCCCACTCTCTCCGCCATTCTGATATCTGAAATACTGATTTGGATTTAAATTAAATATAGTATTTGGGATGAGAACCCAGCAAGCGGCGAAGCCGCGGGTTCGCCTGAGTAAAGGGGCGACCGAGTCCGAAGGACGACAGGAGCGACTATTACGAAGCTCGACCGCGCAGGCGACGAAGGAGACGAGCACGTGAGAAAATCCCACTCTCTCCGCCATTCTGATATCTGAAATACTGATTTGGATTAAAATCAAACAGAAAATTAATAATTATGAATTTTCTAAATTCTTTACTGCCTGCCATCGAACATTTTCATAACTATGGTTATTGGATTGCTTTTTTTGCCGCATTATTTGAAACGATATTCGGCATTGGTTTATTGTTTCCAGGATCCACTATCATCCTTATCCTTGGAGCGCTTTCCGCAAAAGGTTATTTTGATATAGGGGATATAATATGGTTTTCAGTCGTAGGCGCTTTTATAGGGGATAACATTAATTTTTATCTTGGGAGAAAATATGGGACAAAATGGATAAAGAAAAAAATTTGGTTTTTAAAGCCGGAATATTTTGAAAAAGCAAAAACTTTTTTTGTTTCCCATGGCGCTAGAAGCATTTTTTTCGGACGCTTTATTCCGAGCGTGAAAGAGATTATTCCTTTTGTCGCTGGTTCGGTAAATATGCGGCAAAGAACATTTTTTATCTGGAATGCGCTTGGAGCTATCGGATGGGGAATCGAATGGGCAGGAATAGGATATCTTTTTGCATATTCATTAACCGTTGCAGAGACCTGGCTTTCGCGAAGCGGATTTCTCTTTGTTTTACTTTTGGCGATATCCATAATTTTTTATTTTGCGGAATGGCTGATAATAAAATACGGACGTAATTTTTTTCTTTTCCTTTCCTCAGTCTGGAGTTCGGTTAAGCATGCGGTAGCCAACAATCCGGATGTCGTGAAATTAGTAAACAGACATCCTTCCTTTTTCCGATTTATTAAAAAAAGGTTAGATAAAAGCAGTTTTTATGGTCTGGCGCTAACACTTTTGGCAATCGCGTTTATTTATGTGTTTTTCCTTTTTGGCGGAATCATCGAAGACCTGATCACTTCTGCACCGATAGTGGCCGCAGATATTAGAGTCGCGAATTTGTTTGCCGCTTTCAGAAGCGTTGATATGACAAAGATTTTCCTTTGGGTCACATTGCTAGGCAAATCGCAGATAGTCATAGCTTTTGTTGCGGCAACAATTGGTGTTTTATGGCTATTGGGCAAACGCTTATACATTATCCCGCTTATGATATCGGTCGTTGGCAGTGCAACTGTCACACAACTTGGCAAATTTGCTTTCCATAGGGCTCGGCCTGAAGCCGCACTTTATTTGGAAAATTCTTTTTCTTTCCCGAGCGGCCACGCGACTATTGCTGTGGCATTTTATGGATTTTTGACTTACATGTTTTTACGCAGCGCAAATAAAATTAAGATAAAAATGAATGTTTTTTTTGCCGGCGCCATTCTGATACTGCTTATCGGTTTCAGCCGTTTATATCTAGGTGTACATTACGTAAGCGATGTGTGGAGCGGTTATCTGGTCGGCGCGCTTTGGCTCATAATAGGAATAAGCATTTCAGAATGGATTTATTCAAGTAAAAAGGCACCTGTAAAATCTCATTTATCGATAAAGACACAGATTATTTCTGTGGCATTAATCTTATCTTCCGTTTTGTTTTACGTCGCTTATGCAAAAAATTACAATCCGCCGCTTTCCAATGTCCTTATCCCACGACAAGTAGTCGTCTCAGGAGATCTTAATGAAGTTTTTATCGATGACCAATTAAAATACACCGAAACTCTTATTGGAGACAGGCAGGAGCCCATCAGTTTTATTATTACCGTTTCCGACGACAATAAGCTAATTGATGATTTTAACAGCGCTGGTTGGTCTATGGCTGACAAAATCAATGTTTCTTCAATAATAGGAATCACGAAAGCAGTCATGCTTAATCAGCCGGATTCAAAAGCTCCGATGACGCCATCATTCTGGAACGCGCAGGTGCATGATTTCGGTTTTGAAAAATCAACTGGTTCAAATAATGTCCGCCAACGGCATCACGCGAGGTTCTGGAAAACAAATTATATAACAAAAGACGGTAAACATATTTATGTAGGCACAGCCAGTTTAGATGCTGGGATAAAGTGGGGCATAACCCATAAAATCAGCCCGGATATAGACACGGAACGGGAGTTTTTGTTTACCGATTTGCAGAAAGCAGGAATGATTGCGGATTTTAAAAAAGAACAGTTAGTCGAGCCAGTGCTCGGTTCAAATTTTGCAGGCGATATGTTTTTTACAGATGGCAAGGCATATTTTTTGGAAATGCGGTAATTATTTAAAATATCTGCCTTTAAACCATAATGCCACATTAACCAATCCAATAAGAACTGGCACTTCTACGAGTGGGCCGATTACTGCGGCAAAGGCGACGCCTGAATTAATGCCAAAAACCGCTACAGCTACTGCGATTGCCAGCTCAAAATTATTACTTGCCGCTGTAAAAGACAGGGTAGCCGCTTTTTCATAAGTAGCTTTTATTTTTTTTGACATATAGAAGCTGACCATGAACATTACCACGAAATAAATCAGCAACGGCAAAGCAATTCGCAATACATCGAATGGTATTTGAACAATCAATTTACCTTTAAGCGCAAACATAACGATGATAGTGAATAACAATGCGACTAGTGTAATCGGCGATATTTTAGGCAAAAACCGAGTTTTATACCAAATTTCTCCTTTTAGTTTTATCAAAGAGAATCTTGAAATAAAACCCGCTAGAAAAGGTATACCAAGATATATAAACACACTTTTTGCTATTTCCCACATGCTTATTTTGACAATACTACCTTCCATTCCAAATAGGGGCGGAAGAAGCGTGATGAAAATATATGCGTATATGCTGAAGAATATGATTTGAAAAATGCTGTTGAAAGCAACAAGGGCGGCTGCATATTCATGATCGCCTTCCGCTAATTCATTCCACACAATTACCATAGCAATACAGCGGGCTAATCCAATCATTATTAGACCAACCATATATTCCGGATAGCCATGTAAGAATACAATTGCCAGCAGAAACATAAAAATCGGTCCGATGATCCAGTTTTGCACAAGCGAAAGCCCTAATACTTTCCAGTCATGGAAAACCTTGCCCAGCTTTTCATAATGCACTTTGGCGAGAGGGGGATACATCATCAGTATAAGGCCGATTGCAATTGGAATATTTGTCGTTCCGACTTGAAATTGATTTATAAATGACTCTGTTCCAGTAAAAAAATAACCGCTCATTACTCCGATAGTCATTGCCAAAAATATCCAAAGAGTTAAATATCGGTCGAGAAAAGAAAGTTTAGTGATAATATTTTTGTTCATATTTTTAAAATTAATGAGAGCATTTCAGACAATTATTATCAGGTAAGCCAGTTAAACAGGTATCCGATTATCATAATCCCAATAGCCACTAAACCAAAAAACGTAACGAGTAATTTTAAGCTCATGACGCGTTTTAAGATTATGGCTTCAGGAAGCGATAGCCCTGCAATCGCCATCATGAAAGCAAGCGAGGTGCCCAAAGGAATTCCGCTCGCTGTAATTGAAAATATCAAAGGAACAATTGTCGAACATCCGGCGTAAATCGGAACACCGATAAGCGTCGCGATAGGTACTGATAAGGCCTGATATTTGCCTATTGTGTTTGTGAAGAAATCTTGTGGCACATATCCGTGTATCAGGGCGCCAACAGCAACGCCACCGATAACATAAGGCAATAATTTTTTAAGATTGTTAAAACCAATGTGCATAGCAAATTTTGCCTTTCCGTGAAAGGTTTTTGGCATATAGCTTTCGCTATGTTTTTCTTCACTGCTTTCAATGATTATTTCTTTTTCCATTTTTAGCGCGCCGATAATCATCCCTCCGAATACACCGAGCGCGATGCCGGAAATTGCATACATAAAAGCAAGTTTCCATCCGAAAAGCCCGCCCATCATCACAAAGGCTACTTCATTTACAAGTGGCGAAGTGATAAGGAATGAAAACGCGATCCCTAATGAAATTCGCGACTCGATAAAACCGATAAATAAAGGAATAGACGAGCATGAACAGAATGGAGTGATTGCGCCAAAACACGAGGCTGCCAGATTACCCAAGCCCAAAGGCAGCTTTACCAATTTTTCTTTTATCTGTTTTTGTTCAAAAAATGTCCTGATGAAATTTATTATCGTCACAACAACAAAAATCAGAAAAAGGATTCTAATTATGTCATAAAAAAAGAAGTTTACTACCTCTGAAAACCTAGTATCAGTTGGAAGATGAAAAAATTTGTATGTGATTAAATTGGCAATATATTGAAACATACAATAAGTTTATTTATTAAAGGACTTGAGGAAATTGATTATTTCCTGAAAGCGCTTTTGGTCGATCTGCAAATAAGACCAGCGCCCTTTTTTTTCAGTTTTAATAAGACCTGCGTTCACAAGCTCTTTAACATGATGAGAAACTGTTGGAAGCCCGATTTTAAGATGTTTCGCGAGATCTTTTATACATGTCCTGTCTTCACATTTACCTTTTTTATTTAATGAGCATTTAAGGTCGCGCTTATTGATTAGCTGAATAATTTTTAGCCGGTTTTCGTCTGAAAAAACTTTAAACAAATTGGCCAGTTTGGATAATTTTTTCATAAATAAATAGTTCGATAATTATAAAACTATCGAAATAATAAATATATTTTAAAAAAAGTCAATTTTTGTTTTAGCGTAATGACTTTTTTAATATCTAATCTCTAATACCTAATATCTAATTTTGTTGCGCGGCGAATCTGACTACAAAATTAGATATTAAATATTAGGTATTAGAGATTTGAAATATATTTAAAATAATTTTAATTGAGCCTTTTTGATTTCCCTTCGGTTTATTTTCTGTATTTTTACCTCGGGCATTTTTCCTGGAACCATATTTTCATATCCGATCTCTTTCAGGAATCTGGAGGGTTCCTGAATCCTGTCTTCCCTTTTCTTATTCGTGAAAATATGCAGTTCGTCAGTTGCACGGGTCATCCCGACATACAGCAAGCGACGTTCTTCCCCGAGCCAGTATTGGTCGCCTTTCAGCTTCTTATGGGGCAGATTTCCCTCTTCAAGGCCGATTATCATAACGACTGGGAATTCTAGGCCTTTCGCCGCATGCAGAGTAAGCAGGTTGATTTTGTCTGTCTGGATTAGATTATCGACTTCCTGTTCCGTCCGCGCTTCGTCAAGTAGGCGGGACAAGGCATCCTGAATAGGCAAATTGTCGAAAACAACAGCGTATGGGATCAAACGATCTAGATTATTTATATGAGATTTTGAAAAATTTTGAGATTTTATGAATTTATCGATTTTATCTGATATCCATTTGCTGAATTTATCTTTCACCAAACCTATATCTGTCCATTTGCTCAGGTTTTCAACACCATCCAGGAAATCTACTATTTCTTTCTTTTCCCAGAAAGAATCAGAGGAAGACATCTGGCACGGATAACCGCGTTTTGTAAGCTGTTCAAAAAGAAATCTGCCTTGAGATTTTGTCCTATAAAGCAAAGCGACATCTCCGAACTGCCTGAAATCATCATCCCTATTGATGTCCAGCTGGTCAGCCATATGCATTTCGCCGCGGCTGCCAAAATATTTTTCTAACAGATGAAAAATAATCTCAGTCTGACGCCATTCAGATTCGCTTTCCCAGTAACTGATTATCCTGTCTTTTGTAATTGTCGGCTGCAGTTTTGTCTTTAAGCGGCCGATATTATGGGCTATAAGTTTTTCAGCCCCATTAAGAATTGCTGGTGGGTTCCTGTAATTTTTTATAAGTGAAACTGAAACAGCGTCAGGATAAAGTATTTCAAATTTTGTCATTGTCTCGGCTTTCGCGCCGCGCCATGAATAAATCGTCTGGTCCGGGTCGCCGACGACACAGATATTCTGGTGGGATTCCGCCAAGTCCATCATTATTTTAATCTGCGCGGCGTTTACGTCCTGATATTCATCAACCAGAATATACTGAAATAAGTTTTGGCATTTTAAAAGTGTTTCAGGCTTTTCTTTCCACATCTGGATCAGCGTTGCTAATAGGCCGGTAAAATCAATTTCATTGTTTGTATTTAATTGAGCTTGATATTTTTTCAGGATCTCACGCAGCCTTATTTCCGGCATGCTGAAATTTTCACTTTCCAGCTCGCCGCCATGCGCGGGATCGTTATAACGTATCGCATCCAGGGACGATATGATGTTTTTCATATCAGGAACCTCGTCATCGGTAAGGATTTCTTTGAGTATTTCTTCTTGTTTTTTACGGGTGATTATTGAAAAATCGGGATTCCAGAATTTCCGAATCAGGCGCGCCGCCAATGAATGGAAAGTCATGGCGTTTACAGTTGGCAGGTTTTTTTCGAGAAGCCTTACATTGATTTCGTGAGCTGCTTTATTCGTAAAGGTAAGCGCCAGAATTTTTTGAGGATGCACGCCTTTTTCTTTCACAAGAAAAGCGATGCGTGAAATAAGCGTTTGGGTCTTACCCGTACCCGCGCCCGCGATTATCCTTAGAGGGCCTTCTGTTGTTTTGACTGCTTGTTGTTGATTGAGGTTTAACATTTTGCAAGGACTAAGAACTAAGGACTAAGGACTAAGCTAGAACTAAGTTTAGTGATGTTAAATCGGCTTATTACTTAGTTCTTAGTCCTTAGTCCTGGAAGAGCTTCATCTGTTCTTTGGAGACCAACTCGTCATTCTTAAAGAGTTTTATTATACCATACTCGCCATCATATCCAGGCTGAATTATTATTTTACCCTCTCGCATGCGTTTAATCGCTTCGCCGATCATTTCATTTACCTTTTTTATTTTTTCAATTGGCGCATCTTTCAGGATATAAAATTCAGGACCGATTTTTTTCAATAAACCGAAATACATTTCATCAACTTTTTTACTGGCCTTGCCGATCTGTAGGATTTCCGAAATTATTTCGGTGAGTGGAATAATATACCAAACGCCCCTTGCTGTTTTCGGTTTTACTCCGACTGGCCTGTCCGCCAAGTCGCTGACCCGATGCAAAACGCCAACAGTTATTTTTTTACCTGTTTTAGGCGAAACAAATTTGTTTTTTTTGGTTTCCTCAGGAGTTAAACAAAGATTTTCATTTCGGATACCGTCAGCGTGGTATTTACCTTCTTCCGGATAAAATTCGATGGTGCCCGCGACTTTATTATGGTCTTTCCGGAGCGCGTTGAGAATGGCGGGATACGTCATATCGCAGTCAAAAACAGTAGCTTCCCTTCCGAGTTTCTGTGGAGAATGCGCATCAGAACTCGAAACAAGCGCGTATTTGTCATTTTTGCTCAGCCGCCAGTTCATCGGCGGATCGGATGAAAGCCCTGTTTCCAGCGCGCAGATATGGCCGCTTAATTCGTCAAAACATTCTTCGACAGAATTAAAGCCTGACATTGAGCCGAAAATCGCGAAATGCGGTGTCCACACATGCGCGGGTATCAGTTGGATATCAGGCGAAATACTTAGGAGGATTTTTAATAACTCTTTACTGTCCAAACCGAGTATTGGCCGCCCGTCAGATTTAATGTTACCCCGTTTATCCAGTTCTATATTTATTTTCGCGACCGTTTCCAGGTTTGGCGCCAGAATAACATGATGTACCTTCCTGACTTTATCGTTTTTTTTATAGATCAGGCTTATCTCCGTGCTCAGAATGAACCGTACAGGCCGTTTACAGCTTTCAGGAATATGGACATGATGATTATCCAGATATTCTTTTTTCAGGCTGTAAATACCGGTTGCGGTTTCCTCAAGCTCATTATTCAGGGTTTTAAACCATGCCGGATATGTAAAATCGCCAGTTGAAACAAGGTCAATCCCTTTTAATTGGCACCAGGCATTGATATTCGGCAGATCAAGGTTTTTACTGCACGCGCGGGAATACTTGGAATGGATGTGTAGGTCAGCGATGAACATGATTTCATTATATCTGTAATTCTGAAATACGAAATCTGAATTTTAATAGAATAATATTTTAAAATCTCTAATATCTAATACCTAATATCTAATTTGCAGCACTGAATATCAGATATACAAATTAGATATTAGAAATCAGAAATTAGATATTAGATATTATTTTAAAATATTATTATTCCAAATGTAATAAGTTTCTCGCATTATCCCTCAAGACCCGAGCAGTTGTCTGGCGGTCGTTTTCCTGCTCCAAAGCTAAACGGGCGCATTTTACAGCAAGTTTCATATCTCCATAAGGCCAGTCGGAACCAAAAAGCACCCTTTCTGATCCAAAGGCATTTATCAGGCTTCTGATACGCAGAGGATGCTGGAAAGTGGTATCCACGTATACATTCGGATGACGAGGCATTTTTGCGAGCACATAATCAAGTTCAGACATACCTGCATGACCCAAAATGATTTTTGTTCTATCCCTGTTTCCGGCAATCATCCTTTCCAGCAATTCCATATTGCCGCAATCGACATTCTCCTTTGCTTTCTCTTCCCCAAAGTAATATGTAACACGGCCGGTATGGAAAAGGATCGGAAGGTCATATTGGGAGAATTCATCAAGCACATCAAACATACGCTGGTCAACAGGCGAAACATTTTGGATTATCGGGTGGATTTTCATGCCTTTAGCACCGCGAGACACATCGCTCCGCAATCGTTGCTCAAAGCCTTCTATCTGATCAAAATCAACTCCGGTAAAGGGTATGACCCGGCTATCATCGTGATGAGCTTTTTTAATGTCGTCAAAATTTACATTTGGAGGGACAGGCAGGCAGCAGGATCGGCCTATACCTGTGCCAACGCGTGCTGTTTGCATATTTTCTAGTGTTGCACCGGCAATCCTTTGCCTTCCAAAATAAGTAGCCAAGGTTCTGGCCATACCAGTCAGCTCTCTTGGTTTTTCGCCGTATTTGACTAAACTGGCGACCCAGCCCATGTCTAAAGCGCTCATTGGCTTAACACCTTTTTGATTGATAATGCTACCGCCACCCTCATAAAGAATATCGCCTAAATGCGAGTGGATATCGATTATTTCACTATCATCTAGCTCGGATAAGCCACAGCTTTTTTTCATAAGCTGAATATTTAAAATAGGCGGTTATTATAATAATATTTTATTATTTTGTCAAAGGTATTGATAGAGAGTATTTCTGTATCCCGCAATAAGTTACAACATTATGTCGTTTCGTCGCATCGTCGTTTCGTTATTTCGTTGTGAAAATGGCTTATTTATGCTATAATAATTAGATTTAAAATTATGAATTTATGTATACGGAAAGTGAACATAAAGACCCTATTCTAATAAAAAGCGCCGATGACGCGTGGAACGCCATGTACGAGCATGGATTAAAACAGACCTTAAGAAGTATTTTAGATTATTTTTTGAAATCTAAGAGAACTGATGAATTTACTGAATTCTGCCATTCTCTCGATGAAGAACAGCTAAAAGATGCCATGAATTATTTTTTAGAAAATTTTAACCAGGATAAATTTGTTATATTTTTTGGCGCGCTTAATATAAATCAACAGACAACAGTACTTTCTTTGCTTTTAAATGACGTATGTGTATCCAAAGACGTCGCAAATTACAATCGGATAATACAATTTAGGCAAAACCTCTGCACTTTTGATAACTGGAAGGAGAGAAAAAAGTTACCAGTAAACGTTCAAGACGCAATCAAATGCGCGAAGGATAATTCGTTTGATAAGGTTATTTATTTTTTACAGGAAAATCCAAAGGAGATCAGGAAATTCATAAGCCAGCTTAGCAATCAGGATAAGGAGATGATATTAAACGGTTTGGTCCTTGAGCTTATGGATAAATTGCCTTATAAGCCTGAAGAAAAGGAGATATCGTTTGCCGCTTAAATAATTTGTAGGTTGTAGCTTGTAGGTTGTAGTGCTTTTTTGTTACAAACTACTCACTACAAACTACAACCTTTTTTAATCAGGATAAAAAAGATCAGAATATAAGTTATTAAGTAGCCCCTACAGTATCTCCGGGTCTGCCTGTCGGCAGGCGGGGTAATCAATAGGGTCCCGCTAAGCGGGACTCGCTACTTTCCAGGGAAAGAGAATAAGGGGATAATCAGTTATTAAGATATATTATATATAACTTTATACCTTAGAGATTATTAGGATTTTTAAGAATGTTGGGATTATTACGATTAATTTATATGTCAAACCGAATAATTCCTAAAAATCGTAATAATCCAAATTATCCTAATAATCACAATACTCCCACATTTCCTCTTGACTTAGTCGTCTAAATTCCAAAGTAATTTTCATTTTTTTTATTAAAAACCTTTGAAAATCGTTGGCTGTTTTGGTAGACTCTATCTGCTAAGTTTTGCCCAGAGTAAAAAAGTTATATTATTTTCGAAGCCTGTTGGTTTCGCCAGTCTGATTTCTTAACCTTATTTAACAGTGAGTGACAAAGAAAAAAATCCAATTGATCCAGATGAAGAAGATACTGAAGAGACTGAAGACTCTTCTTTAAGCGAAGATGAAGTAATAAAAGATGACACAAATCCTGTTACTGTTACCGATATTGGCAAAATAACCGATAGAAACATTGTGACAGAAATGCAGGAAAGTTACCTTGATTACGCGATGAGCGTGATAGTTTCACGCGCACTTCCTGATGTCAGAGATGGTTTAAAACCTGTGCATCGCAGGATATTGTATTCTATGCATGAATTAGGTCTTAGGTCAGGAGGTAAGTTCCGGAAATCCGCGGCTGTGGTCGGCGATGTGTTGGCTAAATATCATCCTCATGGCGATGCTGCCGTATATGATTCAATGGTCCATATGGCGCAGGATTTCAAAATGCGTTATCCGCTGATTTACGGACAGGGAAATTTTGGTTCAATGGATGGGGACAACGCGGCGGCCATGCGTTACACCGAGGCTAAGATGCACAGGATCAGCGACGAGCTTTTGGCTGATATTGAAAAGGAAACTGTTGATTTCAGGCCAAATTATGACGGCAGGCTAAAAGAGCCTACTGTGCTTCCAAGCCGGATACCCGCACTACTTCTTAACGGCACAATGGGCATTGCTGTAGGTATGGCCACAAATATACCTCCGCATAATCTTAAGGAAGTGATGGACGCAGTGGTGCATTTGATTACAAATCCTGAGGCGACAATTGAAGATCTAATGCAATTTATAAAAGGGCCGGATTTCCCGACAGGAGGAATGATTTATGATATTGAAGCCATAAAAACCGCTTATGCAACAGGACGGGGAAGCATTGTGATGCGCGGACTCGCTGAAATAGAAGAGACTAAAAGCGGAAAATTCCGCATCATCATCACTGAGGTGCCATATCAGGTAAACAAAGCGGCGCTTGTGGAGAAGATCGCGGATCTTGTACAGGATAAGACTTTAAGCGGTATATCTGATATCCGCGATGAATCGAGCAGAAAAGGAGTGCGCGTTGTAGTCGAGTTAAAACGCGACGCGTACCCGAAGAAAGTCCTTAACATGCTTTATAAGCATACAAATCTTCAGACATCCTTTGGTTTTAATATGATCGGCCTGGTCAATGGCGGCATCCAGCCAAGACTCCTCGACCTTAAATCCATCCTTGAACAATTTATTGAGCACAGAAAAGAAGTGATTCGTAAAAGGACGGAATTCGAACTTAAGGTCGCTAAAGCCCGAGCGCACATTTTGGAGGGCTTGAAGATAGCTTTGGATAACATTGATCAAGTGATAGCGCTTATCAAGAAATCAGCGACCAAAGAAGTCGCTAAAGACGGATTGATGAAAAAGTTCAAATTGACTGAACTTCAGGCAAAGGCGATTCTTGAGATGCGTCTCCAGACTCTTGCTGGTTTAGAAAGGAAAAAAATTGAAGACGAACTGAAAGAAAAAATCGATTTTGTTAAGGAATGTGAATCGATTTTGGCAAGCCCTAAAAAAGTGCTTTCCATTATCACCAAAGAAACTCAGGAAATAATGGACAGATATTCTGATGACCGCAAAACGGAAGTCATGAAGAACGCTGTAGGCGAGTTTAATGTCACACAGCTTATACCTGACGAAGATATGGTTGTAATGCTTACTAAAGGCGGTTATACAAAAAGGCTTTCCCCTTCTGTGTACAGGACACAGGGGCGGGGCGGGAAAGGAGTTATCGGCATGGCTACAAAAGAAGAAGATGAGATAAGCCAGATAATCAATAGCCGCACACACAATAATCTTTTGTTCTTTACGGATAAAGGGCGCGTGTTCCGCCTGCCGGTTTACGAAATACCTCTCGCAAGCCGTACAGCGCGAGGCCAGGCAATTGTAAACCTGCTTCAGCTTGGCGATAACGAACATGTGACCATTATGTTTGACGATTCCAAAAAAGAAGGCACCAAATACTTATTTATGGCGACTACCAAAGGAACGGTAAAGAAAACCGAAATTGAAGGATTCAAAAACGTCCGTAAATCTGGTCTTATTGCGATCAAGCTAAGGCCAAACGACCTTCTAAAATGGGTCAGGCCTACAAAAGAAGGCGATCAGGTCATGATTGTGACGCGTGAGGGCAAATGTATACGCTTTAAACAGGAAGATGTGCGTCCTATGGGCAGAAACAGCATGGGTGTCCGCGGCATCAGGCTTAAAGGTGATGATGTCGTGGTCCAGATGGATGTGGTTTCAGATGAACAAAGGAGCAGACTTTTGGTGGTCATGGAAAATGGTCTAAGTAAGAGTACGAATATCACGAACTATCGTTTCCAGGGTCGAGGCGGAACAGGTGTAAAAACCGCAACTCTGACCGACAGGACCGGCAAGCTTGTGGGCGCAAGAGTGCTTGAGGATGAGACTACCGGCGACCTTATCATAATCTCCCGCGAAGGACAGATGATACGTTTGTCTTTAAGCGAAATACCGTCAAGGGGAAGGGCGACACAGGGAGTCTATGTAATGCGCTTAAAAGGAGCAGACAAGGTAGCTTCCATATCGCTTATCCTTGAAGACAAAAAGGTGCCAAGTGGTGAAAAACTGCCATTAAAATAAGTATTTAAGATATAAATAAAGCAAGCCATTATGAAAAATATTTTTTCAAAGATTGCCTTCATTATTTTTATTTCATTCTTGGCGATTTTTCATACCACGACTGTTTTTGCGGAAAATTTTTCCAAAGACATTTCAATCGCAACGGGTGATCTAAAACTTTCGAAATCGGATAATATCCTGAAAGGCGATTCAGTAAGGTTTTATGTAACGGTTCACAATAATTCAAATGTCGACCTCTCGGGAGTGGTCAAATTTTATGATGAAAAGACCTCTACTTATTTAGGCACTGACCAGCCTGTTTCCGTACTTACAAAAAAAACGGATGATGTGTATGTGGACTGGAACGCGGACCAATTGGGTGAGCATACAATTGCAATCCGTGTTGTCCCATGGCAAACGGACGGCGATGACCCTAATAATAATAAGGTAACCAAAACAGTATACGTAGACACAGATTCTGACGGCGACGGGATTGGCGACCGTTTGGATAATGATGATGATAATGACGGTGTGCCAGATGGTCAGGATGCTTTTCCTCTTAATCCGAAAGAATCCGCTGATACCGATAAAGACGGCATAGGGAATAACGCAGATACAGATGATGATAATGATGGAACATTGGATATGCAGGATGTTTTCCCGCAGGATCCGAAAGAGTCGAAAGATACAGATAATGACAGCGTTGGCGATAACAGCGATCCATTCCCATATGATCCTGCTGAATGGAAAGACAGTGATTCCGACGGCCTTGGCGACAACGCGGACCCGGATGACGCAAATAAAGGTCCTATCCCAGTAATTACCATCGGAAAAACAGGTGTCAGAGTAAATGAACTTGTTTCTTTAAATGCTTTAAAGTCACGTGACCCTGACGGACAGGTTACAAAGTATGAATGGGATTTTGGCGACGGCACAAAAGATACAGGCGTAATAATCGACCATGTTTTTAAAAAGTCTGGCGATTACATAGTCACGCTAAAGGCGACTGATGATAAGGGCGAACCACGCGAACAGCAGATTCAGATCAAAGTCAGGAACTACTGGCTATTAATTGTTCTGATAATCACAACCATAGCGCTTTTGCTTATGCTTCTGGGGCTTTTCATTCCAAATAGCCGGTTTTATTACAAGAAATTTTTCAAACCTAAAAGGAAAGGATGGTTTTTTTGGAAGAAAAATTGATCAAATTAATCTAAGTATATTTCAGATATAAAACCACTTGCCTAATAATTAATAATAAGATAAAATCCACCCGCTATGTCCGCCAGAACGGATATTGGTCCAATAGAATAAAGTTTAATCAAATTTTCCATGAAACCAGGAATACATCCCAAATACCATACCACCAAGGTCCAATGCGCCTGCGGAGCGAAATATGAATTCGGCTCCACAATGGAATCTTACAACGTGGAGATCTGCGCGGCCTGCCATCCGTTTTACACCGGTAAACAGAAGCTTGTCGATACAGCCGGACGCGTCGATAAATTCAGGGAACGCATGAAAACATCTGAACTTATTAAAGCTGAAACCGAAAAACGCCTTAGCAAGAAGGCTAAAAAGGAATCTGTAGAGGAAAAGATAATGCGCAAAGCGGAGGAAAAAGAGGTTGCTAAAGAAGCCGTAAAAGTCGCCCGCGAAGAAGCGAAGAAAGAAGTAGCTAAGAGAAGGGCGGAAAAGATCATTGTAAAACCAGTTCCGAAAAAGGCAGAGAAAAAACCTGTGGCAAAAAAGACTCCGGAAAAGAAAGGAACAGTTAAAAAGCCAGTAGAAAAGAAGCCCGCTGCGAAGAAACCAGCAAAGAAAAAATAAATTTATTAAGCCTTCCAGATCAATTTTATAATCCTTAATTTTTTAAATATGCGCAAATCAATTACATTATTGATAGCCTTTTTTGCACTTATTATTTTTACAGGCTGTAATAAAACTCAGCCTACTGATACAGGTACAGCTAGTAACGAAACAGAATCTATCCAAGATGAAGCAAAAGATATACAAAAAGCTTTTGAAGCGGCGAATACTGGCATTATAGTGCCAGAAAATCTGGAAAAATGCGATTTATCTAAGTTTATCGTAAATGGACAGCCAAAAGATTGTCGTGATTATGGTGACAAAGATAAAGTCTGTTCATATTATGTTGATGTCATAAAGGAAACTAGTGAGCAGTCAAATCAGAATGGGGAATTTGATAATGAGTGTGGCGCCTGCAGATATTTTGGTCCAGATCAGATTATTAATGCTGGGAAACATGAATTCAGAAATCTTGGTTTTGAAAGAAAACCCTGCACGCAAGGCATGTATTCGGTAAAATAAATAACAGATTGTTGCCTGTAATTATCCAAGCTGTTAGAATGCAAATAACCTAATTTTTTAACTATATTTTATGAAAAAATTATTAATACTTATTTTGGCCATATCATTTGCCATAACTTTATCGGCGTGTAAAAAACAGGAACCTCAGGAGACAACCACTACTCCAGCACAAACTACTAATGAGGCTCCAGGGCAGGATGTCGTGAAGGGGGAAGATACTGGTATTTTCGCATCCATAAGAGATGCTATTAATAAATCTATTCCTTTAAAATGCACCTATACCGATCCAGATGGTATGAGTTTGGCAATGTATATTAAAGGTAATATGATGAGAGCCGACGCTATACAAAAACTCCCAACGGATCCTCTGATACATGAGATTTTTAAAGATAATAAAGTTTATATCTGGACAGATGGGTCACAACAAGGAATGGTTATTGATTCTTCAAAAATGAAACCTGGTGAAGAAGCTACAGAAACAGGTGGAACACCGGTAAATTCTGCCGAAGATATTGTCAATGATCTCGAACAGCAGAAACAGAGTTGCGCAACGGAAGTCGTTTCCGATTCGATTTTTGAGGTGCCTACGAATGTCACATTTATGGAAATCAACCAATAGGCAGTAAAATCCGATAAATTAAACCAATATCCTGACGCGGATAAGCATCGGTTTATTGGTTATATAAGAATTCATTTTAAGCAAATATTTTTTTTAATATACCCACTTTATTACTTTTGATTTAAATGCGCTTTCGTATACCGTCCGCAGTATGCGCAAGGCGCTACTAGGTCGAAAATGGCGGTGGGTAATGTCGCTCACAAATGACGGTGGCAGTCGATTGATGGGCGCTAAAAGTTTTCCAGTGTTTTATATCCCTCAATCCAATCGGAAGGAAATTTATAGCGACTAATAAGAGCAACAGTTTTTTCTTTATCAAATGCGAAGGTTTTAAGGTGAGGACAAAATCTTTTATCTAATTTCACGTCCACAACAGTTTTGCCAAAATCGAACAAAAAAGGATAAAGCATACATTCCGAAGGCCGTTTATCATAAATAGTGCATCTCATTGTCTTATCTTCCAAAAAGATACAATTCCCATTTTTCTTTTTTGCCAAAACAAATATTGTTCTGTATGGAGTTTCAATTTTTCTTGAATATTTCTTGAATTTTTTTTCCTCAGAAGGTAGCAATACTGGAGTTAGATGAGGATTTTTGCCACAGCAATGATTATTACAGCCTTCGCATTTGATTTGTATCATAATATAAAAGTTGATTGGATTATAAATCTTTTGCGTAGTGCTTTTCGGCTGATTGGATAAAACGTTACTTAAAATTACCTCACGCCACCTTTCTTGCATTGCGCGAGACTCACTTGGAGCAAATTATTTTATACAGAGCTAAATCTCGCAATTTATTTCGCGTTTTTTAGTTTCCCATTTTCCGCATCTCGTGTTAACAGCCCCGATAAGTAAATCATTTTTATAAATTTGAGTTACCTCACAGCGATTGCTGCAATCAGTACACTTGAAGCTCAGGGCCTTAAATTCATTAATATCAAAATTTTTGTTAAATTTAGTTTCTCCAGTATTTTCTTTCGCTATTAAAGCTGTTCCTATCGCCCCCATTAGGGCGCAGTACTTTGGAACTATCACCTCATATTTTATTTCCTCTTCCAGTGCTTTTACCAAAGCCTTATTTAAAGCAGTTGCCCCCTGGAAGATGAAGACAGATTTTAGTTGTTTGCCTTTTGCGCACATCGTTAAGTAATTTCTTATTAGGGCGCGGCACACTCCCATTAGAATGTCTTCCTTTTTAAATCCTGCGTTTAATTTGGAAACAACGGCAGACGTGCAAAAGATGCCGCATTTTCCGGGAAGATCAAGCGCTGTTTCGCTTTCTAGCGCCAAGCTCCCTATTTCTTCAAGGTTTACGTTCATTCTATTTGCTATGTTTTCAACCATAGCCCCAGTACCACCGCCACAAACAGAATTCATAGAAAAACTACTAAGGACTCCGTCTTCAACAGTGATGAGTTTGGAATCCTCTCCGCCAATCTCAAATATCGTTCTTGCTTTCGGATAGTAAAAAAGAGCAGCCGTAGAATGAGCTATGATCTCGCTTTTTGCGACATCCGCATTTAGGAGTATTTTAACAAGGTTTCTCCCTGAGCCTGTTATTCCACAGCCCAATATTTTATATTTATCAAGGTTTAAACTACCAAAAATTTTTTGAATCGTTTCAAAAATTCCTTGGTTTTTCATATAAACAAAATCGAGAAGATTGCCTTTTTCGTCAATGATAGCTGCTTTGCCAGAGACAGAGCCGATGTCAACGCCCAACCAGGCTTGTTGTAGATTTTGCTGCATATTTTTTTCTCTTTATAATTTCTATAAATGTTTCAAGCCTTGTTTCAAGATTTAATTCTGAATTCGTTTCATCTATCGCAAGGCGAAGTAAACCAAGACCATTTTTTTGACAAATTGAATTTATAATTGGCTCAACCATTGTTTCGGGCATGCATGACAGGGGTTCGATGTGCAACACTCCGTCAAAGCCGTGTTTGGCGGCATATATTGTGTGGGCAATGGATTCAAGGCCGTGTCCGCCTATGGGGCCATTGATATATCGCATCGCTTCTTTTATATATTCTGGTCTTTTTCTTAAGATGGGTTCTCCTATAAAATGGGAAAGACTGATCGCCAGTTTGGGTTTTGCGCCAAACTTTCTTAATTTTTCTACCGCTTTAAAATTGATTGAATATTCTAAAACCGTATAGATCTCGCCAAAGACAAGAATATTTATTTCATTTTTATCAATATTCAAATTAAATTCGTCATGGTTTTTTTCGACCTCGTTGAGTTCGTCCCACGTACTTTTTAAAACTTTCAGTATTTTTAGATAGCTGTTTTCCTTATTAATTGATTTCAAACCTTTTAATATTGTTAATAATTTAAGAGGTATAATTTTAAATTTGTAACCCAGCTCTTCAAGGATTTGCTTTTGTATAATCCAGTAGTGCCTAAATCTGCACTGGCCGCATGAATCAAAATGGACTATGGTGTTCGCTCCTTTATCAAGGTTTTCCATCAAACTTCCCAAAGAAACTTTAAAAGGAAAACAGACCATTTCCGGACTGTGCCTCACCCCTTTTTTTATTATATCTTCCGTTATTTCACCGGGATTAATAACTTCAACGTTGAGCTTTTTGATAAGATTGCCCATAACTGGCGTATAAAATCCCATGTGTGGAAAAGTGGCGATTGTTTTCATATATTTAATGATGTTTCATTTTGTTTATATTGTCCAATGTTCGGTCCAATTCTATAATTTTTTTATTTTGCAAGCAAGCCAGTTCAAAATAAATTATATTTTAAAATCCCTTGGTTTTTCATGTAAACGAAATCAAGAAGATCACCTTTTTCATCGATGACTGCCGCTTTGCCGGAAACAGATCCGATATCAATGCCTAACCAGGCTTGTTGTAGATTTTGCTGCATATTTTTTTCTCTTTATAATTTCTATAAATGTTTCAAGCCTTGTTTCAAGATTTAATTCTGAATTCGTTTCATCTATCGCAAGGCGAAGTAAACCAAGACCATTTTTTTGGCAAAGTGAATTTATTATCGGCTCAACCATTACCTCAGGCATGCATGATAAAGCCGCGACATGTAAAACCCCATCAAAGCCGTGCTTTGCGGCATATAATGTGTGGGCAATGGATTCGAGACCATATCCGCCTATAGGACCATTGATATACTGTTTTGCTTCTTTTAAAAATTTTGGTTTTTTTCTGATGGCTGCTTCTTTTAAAAAATTGGAAAGACTGATCATCATTTTGGGTACCGCGCCATACTTTCTTAATTTTTCTACCAAATTAAAATTTATTGAATATTCTAAAACCGAATAAATGTCGCCGAAAATAAGAATGTTTATTTCATTTTTATTAATATTCAAATTAAATTCGTCTCGCGCTTTCTCGGCTTCATTAATTTCATTCCAAAAACTTTTTAGGGCTCCCAATATTTTCAGATAGCCAGTTTTTTGATTAATCGATTTTAGATCTTGTAACAAAGTTCTTGCTCTGAGGGGGATCATTTTAAACTTATAACCCTGTTCTTCGAGGATATGCTTTTGTATAATCCAGTAGTGTCTGAATCTGCACTGGCCGCCTGAATCAAAATGGACTATAGTGTTTGCCCCCTTTTCCAGGCTGTCCATCAAGCTTCCCAAAGTAACTTTAAACGGAAAGCAAACCATCTCCGGGCTACATCTTACCCCTTTTTTTATTATTTTTTCCGTTATTTCGTCAGGGACAACAATCTCGGCGGCAAATTTCCCAAAAAGATTGGCAAGAACTGGCGTATAAAATCCGAAGTGCGGAAAAGTGACGATTGTTTTCATATTAAATATTGGGCAGTTTTATTTACAGTGATATTAATAAAGGTTTTGAGTCCCGAGTAGTATGTCGCTTAACGTAGGCGTATAAGCGAAGGCTAACAAACGCATCCATTATTATACAACAGATAGGGCGTTTTTGGGCTTTGGACGAAGTCCAATATTACAATATTTATTTTCTATTAATACAACACGTTTCATATTTTCATAAAATTTAATGACAGAAATAGTATTTTTTGTTAAAATATTTTTCTAACATTAACTTTTTATTCCTATGGGTAATGCAGATACCATTAAAGATATAAGCGATAACGACCTCATCGCGGAGCTTCAGCGTAGAGCCTCTGAATCGTCTAGTTTAAGGCGGCAGGCATTGGAAGCTTTGTCTGGAGAAAAAGTCCGGCCCAGCCTGAAGCGGACACTTGAGGGCAGTGGCGGTTCTGCCCCTGAAGATACTGAAAAACGTGAACTTTCTCCCGAAGAATCAGTCGCGTTCCTTGCCAGGCTAAAAACCCGTCTTGCTAACAAACCTGAGTATCATAAACGCCCAAAAGGTATCGAATTTCCTGAGGTAAAAGACGCCCTGGAAGGCAGGCCTGATTTAATGTGGAGTCTGGCGCAGATGGAAAATTCTGGAGGCGCTGTTGATATCCGTGCCATCGAAGGCAATGAATTTGTTTTCTGTGATTTTACACAGGAAACACCGAAAAAACGCCGTGACATGACTTACTATCAAGTGGCTGAAAAGGCTAAGGAAATGGGTGTGGATATTCAGTCCGAAGCGGGATGGCGCGCACTGCAAAAACTAGGTGAATTTGACTTGGAGACATGGATTTGGTTGAAATCAGATGACATTATTGATACCGGTTTCGCGAGGCGTGCGGACCGCTTTGGCATACTCCGCGTGGACCGCCACGACGCCGACTCTCACCACATGCTCAGAGGTTGGCGCGCCGAGCTAAGGGTCAAAAAAAGCTTAACGTCCGCGGATGGCCGATGTCCCGCGCGTACCTTGATTATAAATCTATTAAAGGCGCTGGGTTTGGGTTAACGTTTGCACTATAATTTTGCGAAGCACAGCGCAAAAAGCGAGCCGCACAACGTTCACGCTTGGCCGAAGTTTGGCAGTTGTAAAATTTGCGCGCAACTTATCGCTATTTTTTAAAAAGCACCCCCCACGCCGAAGCGAGGGGGGCCCGTTCTACAGTCGGGCAGGGGTTAGGGTGGCATGCCTCCGGCACCGCCCATCTCGAGGTAAGTCTTGATCATGAGATCCCGCACTTCGTCACGAAGACGGTCTCGGTCCGCGTAGGTCATCCCCCGGGTGGGGATAGGAGGCAGGATCTTCATGCGGATGCGCGGAGCGGGGTTCATCAGAATATGGTCTGCCGCAACGAAATCCGCGACACCCGTGCAGACCATTGGCACCACGGGCGACTGCGTGCGGATCGCGAGGACGAAGGGACCCTTTTTGAAGGGGCCGATGCGGTGCTGGGGGTCGCGCGTGCGCGTCCCTTCGGGGTAGTCGACGATGAGCTTCTTCCTGTCGATGATCGCCTGCTCCTCCTGCTGAAGGATGGTCACGGCCTGGTTGCCATCCTCACGATGGATGAACAGGGTTCCTGATGCCACCATCGCCTGGCCGAAGAAAGGGATCTTCGCCATATTCGCCTTGGCAAGGAAGTACGGGCGGCGCTGGAATCGTGAATGGAAAATGGGGTATTCCAAAACCCCTTGGTGGTTCGGCGTGAGCACCAGCGAACCATCGTGGTTGAGGTGCTCAAGTCCCTCGATCTCGACATTGGCAAGGGCGAACTTGATGGTGAGAGACGCCCACGCCTTCTTTCTGAACCAGCTGCTGGCCTTACGAAGGCCTAGCGTGTGGCAGAGGACCACCCCCGTACCAGCGACCACGATATCCAGAGCCTCAAGCGGGTAGGCGACCAGGGAATACGGAATTCGGATTGCGAGCGAGCGCATGCATTTTCTCCTTTTTGGTTTGAGTTCACAAGACAACAAGAAGCTGCTTGGTTCACTGCCGTGAAAAACAATTTCTTGTTGTCTTGCCCCAATAGCCCGGTTGGTAAAGAACAGGGAATTAGTATATAACTAATTTACACTTTTGTCTTCCAGTTCAGCCGCGACCTGTGGCCAACCCCGCTTCGTCGCCGTACGGCATGTGACTATAAGTCTCGAAATATGTAGTATAACGCGTTATTGTATGATTGTGAAATTTGAATCAATTTCTCTGCGCTACTGTTATCGTGATCTATCTAACAAAACCACCAAAGATCAACCTTGCTATCGATTGTCTCGTTTCAGGTGTTACTTTGTCTTTCTCGGGTAATGCATCGTGAGAAAGTACTATAGTTTCTTCTTTGGGTTCGATGGTTTTTTCTCCTTCTTTAATTTCTTCTGTCATAGTGTTTAAGATAATAAAATATGTTGATAATATTTTAGATTAAAATTTTATTTCGCACAACGTTTACCATGTTTTTCGCACTTATATTTTTTTGTAATATTGTCTTCAATAAATTCTACTGAGAGTAAAAGAGCTTTCTTTGTAATTTTTTCACATAAATTTGGCGGAATATTTTTGGAAAACCCTTGTGGACGTAATTTCTGACATAAAAGACTCCCAAATTTTTTTTCAAATTTTTGGGCAAAATTACGACATTGATTGATAATAAATTCGTTTGGAAGATCATTATTTTTGCCTATTATTCCTATTGATATCAAAACTCCTTCGACCAACCCACATTGTGCCCCATATCTTCCTGCTCCATTTAGACCTATCGTTGAATTTATGACTTGTGAATTTGGTTTGAAATTAAATATCTTATCTAATACTTTAATTATAGTAGTTGCACAATTTAAGTTGTCCTTCCAGTATAATTTATGCACTTCTTCATTGATGAAATTTTTTTTGTTCATATTTGAATAATTTAATCTAAAGTATGGCAAATTTTATATAACGTTTGCGCCTAAGCGAAGACCAACAAACGCAACCAGATTATACATCAAATAGTGGCGTTTGCGGGATTTGGGCGAAGTCCAATAGTGCAATGGTTGCCCTTCGACCTTTCGACTTCGCTCAAGGCTCAGGGTAAACATTGGCGAAGTCGGCTATAAGCTGTTGTGCGATGCCCATTTTAGCTTTTAGTAAGTTTTACGTAGAGAATGAAATCACTCATGGACTTAACAAAATAAATAAATTCTTTTTTTATTAGGATAATACCGACCATTTTTTAATTATGATTTTTTTTAAAATTAAGTTAAAATAATTTAAATTAATATTAAAATAATGTGTTGGAGCATTGGGGCATCGGCCGTATCAGCTGCAGCTGGCTTCGGTACAGCTGGTTATCTTATCAAAAAAAAAGAAAGTAAGTTATTGTGGATACCGCTATTATTTTTTTCTTTAATGGAGATTATACAGGTGCTCCAATATTTAGTAATTGATAATTGCGGGTCATCGCTTAATCAAGTTTTAACTTTATTAGGTTATTACCACATCGCTTTTCAGCCCTTTTTTATAAACGCATATGCATTATATTTTGTGCCAAAAAAAGCGGTGCAAAGAATTGCACCATTTGTCTTTTTAGTATGTTTTGTCGGCGCCATTCTTTCGCTGCTTTCAGTTTACCCTTTCGAGTGGGCTGACAAATGTATTGTAGGTAAAGAATTGCTTTGTGGTGCCAGACTTTGTTCAGTTAGTGGGTCTTGGCATATTGCATATACTATTCCCGTGACCCCATTTTTCAGAATCCCATGGTTAGCAAACGCCAATATCATGACAATAGGTTATTATTTTCCTGCTTTTGTATTGCCGTTTATTTACGGCGTATGGCGATTTAATATTTATCATATATTGGTCGGACCCTTTTTGTCATATTTTTTAACAAATAATCCCAATGAAAAGGCTGCCATTTGGTGCCTTATATCAATCAGCTATATGCTTATTGCCTTAATACCCTCTGTTAAAAAATTCCTAAAAGTTAAAAAATGGTATTTTTGGAATTATCCAATTAAATAACGTCGCAGTATTATGTTATCGATACGAAGTTTTTCCGTTGGTATAATATCCTGTCGACGCTCAGGCGTCAGCACCAGCGGGAAAAGCGGACAAAATGTGGGCGTAACCCCGGTCTGAGGGGCAGGAGCCACATATGCGTTGCGGGAATCGAGCCACGTTTCTAAAATTATCGTCAAAAAGTGTGGCGAGGCCTTGAGTATGCCGCTATCACTTAGAATTATACCGTTGTCAAAAGAAACCTTTACTAAAATTCAACATTTTGTTCACTTTGAACATTATCAATTTTTGTTAAACATGCTTTATCATTAGCCACGGATCTGCGTAACTCACGCTTAGGAATCGGCTGTGAAAGGCGCGGCAAAACATCCTTGCGAGTATGTTCAATCATATGATGTGCTCTTAATGCAAATGAAATAATATCCGTAAAATCTCTAGGTGATAACCTCAAAGATTTAAATAAATAACGCCAGTATTCATATTTATAATCAGAACGAATTCCTTGTGTCCAAATTGAGTTTACACATGCCATTAAATCAGCGCCTAAAGATCTCTTAGATTTTATTGGTGTTGCTTCCCTAAGTAATTCAATAGCTCGTAAGGCACGTGTAAAATAATTTCGAGGTTTATATATATTTTCAATCAACCATTTATAACCATCAACCACCTCTTGTTCGGGTAACTTAGTTTGAAAATTTGGAAAATGTGAAAAATCACCCTCGCAATCCCCATAAATCCTGCCCTCTCGCTCCAAACGTTTCCAGAAATCCGTATTTGGCATGGCTAATAATATTCCCGTCATGGCAATAGCAATTGGTGACCTCTGAAGAAAATCAAATTGTTCCCTAAAACAATCCGAATCATCGCCATCAGAGCCAACAATAAGCCCGGCATTTGCTTCAATTCCATGTCGAGAAAATTCTTCAGTAGCTTGAATTGGATCCATTTTTAGATTATGATCCTTGTTCATCGACTTAAGTGATTTTTTTGAAGGCGTTTCAATACCAAGAAAAACAGCGTTAAAACCTGCTTTACGCATCTTTTTAAGGAGTTCCTTTTTTCGGGCAGTCAATAATGTGGTTTGGCTATTAAATAAAAACGGATAATCGCGTTTTTCTTGCCATTGGATTAGTTCATCCAACAGGGCATCGAAATCCCTGGGATTGCCGTTAATATTATCATCCGTGAACATCACATTGCCCCTGAATCCAGTGTTATATATGGCATCGAGTTCAGATACTTGCTGTATTGGTGTTTTTGTGCGAGGTCTCTTTCCAAGCATTTTTGTAACGTCACAAAATTCACAATTATGCGGACAGCCTCGCGAAAATTGAGTCGGAAACATAAAATAATCATCCGCGTTAAGCAGGTCATACCGTGGAATTGGACTTTTAGTAATATCGGGAAAATCAGTCAATTCATCATTAAACATATGATTCAATACGCGTGGCTCCTCACCTTTTTCAAACAGCTCTATAAATTGAGGTAATCTTTCCTCCATTTCACCTTTAAACACATATAAATTATCCACCTTGGGTATTTCTTCTTCTGACGCAGTTGTTACATAAGTTCCACCAGCAATAATGGGTTTTTTACGGGCATGAACGCGATTTAAAATTTTAGCAAAAGCTTTCCGTTGATTCCTCATAGCACCTACCAAAACAACATCCGTTTTACTGATGTCTTCATCTGAAAGAGGGCCGGTGTTCAGATCAGCTAATGTTAAATCCCAAGTTTTTGGCAAATCGGCTGCCATTGTTATTAAGCCCAAAGGTGGCATAAGACTACATTTGTCTACCATTTTCAGACTATAGTGAAAACTCCAATGGCTTTTAGGAAGTTCAGGCCAAACCAAAAGCGCATTTTTATACCGCTCTCTTGCTTTTGAACATATTGTCTCTGTTTCATTTTTATGAGCTGGGCTGTTTTTTGTGCCTGTAGTAATTTCGCGGGAATCCTCATTGGATTGTTTTGGATGGAATGCTTTAAGCATAAAATTAATTAACTTAATATATATTTAAAAGTATATATTATTAACTTAAGATTTATTTAAAAGGATATATTATTAAATAGCAAGAAAAAATTTATTGCAACTTTTTTTCCGCCAGTTAAGTTAAAAAAATTAATCAATGTCTCACCAAATTAATAATTCTAAGTGATAGTGGCATATTTACCATAACGTAGGCGTATAAACGATGGCCAGCAAACGCAACCGGATTATACATCAGATAGGGCGTTTGCGGGCTTTGGACGAAGACCAATATAATAATATTTACGGAGTGAATTTATTGGCGGAGTCGTTTATACGCTGTTGTGCGAAGTACTGCTCATTTTTCAATCTAATACAACTTTTAGAACATTTTTAACAATTTTTTGTATCTTCAATTTATTCAAGAGATGCTTGCGCTATGAACTCTCTGAATAGTTCAATTTTTTTAGCATCATCAGGGTTAAAAAGGAATGGTTGGACATCACGGGCTAATTCATTAAAATCAAACTCAGCTATAGAATCTGAAAGTTTCTTTTTAAGCGCCTGCGCGTCTCCAACTCCGAGTTTGGCTACAAGATATGTGTAGTCCGGTTTTACGAACGAAAGTAAAAATATAATGTCGAAAAAATCACGCCCTTTCGCGCGTTTGCGACTTACAGCGGCGTAAATTTTTTGGGAAAGCAATATGGCTGGCGGTGTTACAAAAATTTCCGAAAACACATCAAATTTATTGAGGATTTTTTTATCCGGCTGATATACGAAATCATGCGCCACGCTATCGATTTGTATCAGGATCTTTTCTTCCTGATGCGGCGAAAGTTCGTTTATAAACAGTATATCCGGCAGGCGCACACGGCACCTATATGCCCCTTTGCCCACAGTATCCACTTCGACTTTCAGCCCCTGTATTCCCAGGCCTGAGCGAATTTTTTGGGCAAGGCTATCGAATTCACCCTCAAGTAACCCGAAATTATCAAAATCTATATCTTCGGAAAACCGTGTATTGCCATATATTATCCGAAGCGCGGTGCCGCCAAGGAATGAAAGTTTAGAGGCATATTCAGATGCGAATATGATTTCAAGAATTTTGTACTGCAGATATTCGCGCAAAAGCCCCCGCTTAAAAGGCCTTAACGCTTCCGGATACTGTTGCTCAATTTGCTGAAGTGTAAGCATGTTATTTTGAGTTATTCATAAATGAAAGGAGTTTTTTCAGGCGTGACATTAGCCTCTTATTTTTGAAAGCTTTGGCATAATCATCAAGTTTAACTAAATCTGCTTTTGCCAGAAATTCTGCGCTGTTAAATCGCCATTCCTGAAAATCAGCCTCATTAACAATTGTTGGATTTAAGTAAAGATAATCCAGCACAGCCTTTTCCATTTCGGCGATTTTGTATCCCTGGCTACGTTGTTTTTCCATTCTGTAGCCGAATAAAAGCTCAGGTTTGATTTTTCTATATGAGAACTCTGCAATCGGTGTTTTAAAACTTACTGTTTTTTTGCTGGAAGCCGAGGTTACCGTGTAAACTCCTTCCGGTATGAGACCGTAATATGAAAGGGCCATCTCAAAGGAAACATAGGATGGCGCATATAGCCGGTTGGCAATCAGAAATAAGGTTTCTTCATTTAGACTAAGATCGGTAAACATATAATAACCCCTGCGGAGCTTTTTGATATACCCCTTTGCCTGCCATTCAGTAAGACGTCTGCGATAGAATTTAGCTTCCACCTTACGGATATCGCTTAAAGAGAAAACTGTAAAATTTCTTAATTGTTCTTTTAATTTTTGATATTTCATTTTATTTCCGAAAGGTGTTATTTTTAGCACTCTTTGGAATCAAAGTAGCAAATTTGCCATAAAAAAGCAAGTTTTTGGCTAAATACGTTGGCGGATGTGTCGGCATTATTTCACTCAATTCCGGGAATTGTTGTAATATAACTTAATTAAAGTGAACCTTGGTAAGAATGACAGTAAAATAGTATAAAGCTGGGCGAAGGGGTTTTTGTTATAAGGAAGAGAACCACAAACCTCAGGGGTCGGGATAGCCTAGTGTGGGGCGAAGCGGAACCGCATATACGCTGTTAGGCGATGTATGCCGCATCCTTAAAATTCTACCTTAACCTAAAGAGACCTTATGGTTATATTTAGCTTGAAGTTGGGGAATGTATGATGAAGGTAAGCAAAAACCTTTAATACATAACACATTCCCAATGCAACATTACCAAAAAATCATGCGCAGGTTAATAAGCCATCCAGGATGC
>Ga0315276_10000014_pt1 | contig 111744 bp, 107 predicted proteins | sample YL17G05_0_MG_FD_204542 | JGI IMG/M metagenome (GOLD analysis project Ga0315276, IMG submission 204542) | Sediment microbial communities from Yellowstone Lake, YNP, Wyoming, USA - YL17G05_0 | ecosystem: Environmental > Aquatic > Freshwater > Lake > Sediment | place: USA: Wyoming | collected...
CAATCTCTTGCTGTGTCTTTCCTTCTTTTTTCCATCTTAAAACAAGTTCTCTCGTAGGCAATTTTATCATAACAAAACAATAACAGAACCAATATATAAATTATGCGTTATTTTTGTCTTATACTACATTAGAAAAAACTTTATAAAGCCCCAGTATGATTATGAAAGGTATTAGTAATTACTATCAACAACAGCCAAAACGGCTTTTGAAGAAGAGGATTTTTTTTTTAGGAGTGGTGAGTTGAATTGGGTCTTATGATAATGGCAGCAAGGTTCTTCCTTGAGCCTGGATGGGTTTATGCATTCATATTGCTGATACCTTTCATACTTCTCTACCTGATAAAGCCTAAGCCTCGCTACCAGATGATCCCCACATTGATGTTCTTGTTCAGGGATATGGGCCGCGCAAGGAAGACCAATTTCCTGAGGCGCCTGATAACCAACCTATTGTTCATACTCCAGCTTTTACTGATGCTCTGCATCCTGATAGCCATAGCAAAGCCCTATGTCGATGTGACTAAGGAGTCTTTGTTCAAGAACACAGTTATTGTGCTTGATGTCAGCTCAAGCATGAAAGCAGGGCTTGATTCAGGCACAAGGTTTGAAAAAGCAGTCTCCATCGCAAAGGACGGCTTAGGAGGGATAAACACCCTTATCTTAGCAAAGAAGACTCCTGAGGCGGTGCTGATTGATGAATCGGCTGGCAAGACAAAGGAATATCTCAACAAGCTCCAACCAACAGACAACCCTACAAACCTATACGGCGCGATCAGCGCAGCAGGAAGCTATGCAAAGGCAGATGCGAGAATCATAGTCATCAGCGACTTCATAGACACAGAGACAGACACCGACCTCAACACCATCAAGAAGACATTGGAGGCCCAAGGCACAAAAGTTGATTTTGTGCGGGTCTTCTCAGTGGTGCCAAACATAGGAATAGTGGATCTCTCAGTCACAGATATCAAGACCAGCGCAGTCATAAGGAACTACAACCCTGAGCCTGTAGATATAAAACTGAAGGTGAACAAGGTTGAGGAAAGCCTGAAGATAGGCGCCGGCTCAAAGGAGCTTTTCACATTCACAACCCCTCCAGGCACCAGCAAGCTGGAGCTTGAGCTAGGAGGAGCAGCTGATGAGTTCAAGGCAGACAATGTCGCCTATGTGAGCGCTCCCAGCGACACAGAGAAAAGAGTTCTTTTCATAACCAACAACAACGCCTATGGGAAGACTTACCTGTTCAATGCATTGGATGTGATGAAGAACGTCAAGATCGATGTTGCCATCCCCCCAAAGATACCGAGCCTCACAGGATATGATGTCTTCATATTCAAGGATGTCAATCCTAACCTGATACTGCCGGGCACATTCAAGGGAGTGAAGAAAGAGGTTGAGGAAGGAGGAAAGGCAGCAATCATAGCTAGCCAGACAGACGCACTCTCAGTCGACTATCAAGGATTACTCCCCCTTCAAGTCAAGGGGATCACCAAGGATATGACTAACATATTGCCTGTTGGAGGAGAGAGCCTGACTTCTAATATAGATTTCGGCATCACAAAGAAATATTTTGACGTCGCCAAGATCGAAGGCAAGCAGGTCGTTCTAATAGCGGCCAGCGACAACATGACTCCAATAATCACCTTCAGCAGCATGGCCAATGGAAAGGTTCTGTTCTACGGAATACTTGACGAGGACAAGGAGGCAGAGACCTTCTTTGGCAAAAGCCCTGGCTATTTCGTATTCTGGAAACGAACAGTTGATTTCATGACCAACACCCCTTCCATAAAGAACCTTAATTTCAGGACAGGCAGCCTACTGAGCTTTGCAGAGGAGCAACGCATAGAGACCCCTGCTGGAAAGATAACTACAAAGGACCTGAGCCTGGACAACGCAGGCATGTACACCCTTAAGGACAGGACCATAGCGATAAACCTTGCCAATGAGAAAGAATCAGATGTCGGCAAAGAAGATTCTTTGGCTGCTCAGGGTGTGAGCCAAGGAGGAGATAGGTTCAAAGAGAAGACTCCTCTTGAGCTGGAGTATTTATTCATATGGGCTGCTCTTATACTCCTGCTGCTTGAATTGCTCTATGTCAAGATGAGAGGTGACTTCTGATGCTTGGCATAACCAACTTCCTGAATCCAGGAGCATTCTTCCTGCTGATTCCCATACTTATCATCTTAATGATAATACTCTTCAGGAATTTTGTGAGCGAAGATTTCGGGGATAAGCAGGAGCGCAAGAAATTCAGGCTAATAATGCTGCTGACAAGGACATTGATAGTTATCCTGCTTGTGGTCGCCCTTGCAAAGCCTTTCGGAGAGGTGAAAGTAAGCTCTCCAGGAGAACCTAAGATCACAATACTGATAGACAACACAAGCTCCATGAGCGTCATGGACACGAGCTTCATGCCAAAGCTCAAGGCAGAGCTTGAGAAAGAAATCCCTGTGTCGATAAGGGTTATGAGCTCTGGCACAAAATCAGACCTTGCCGACAGCCTCCTGAGCTATCTTGAGAGAGACAGCAACCTATTGCTGATCTCAGACGGCAATGTCAACTACGGAACAGAGCTGGGCGATGTGTCTCTGCTGGCCGCCAATCTCAACAGCACCATAAGCGCAATAAATCTTGAAAGCAAGGAGTACGAAGTCGGTGTCTACATCATGGGTCCTGAGAGCACAGTGAGGGGCCTGAACTCATCATACACAATTAAGGTTATCAACCTAGGAGGGCAAGAGGCTCAGCTAATGGTGCGAGTGGACGGAGAAGAGATCATCAACGAGGCCACAAAAAAGACTGAGTTCACATTCCAGCGCGAGTTCAGCGAAGGAGAGCACAAAATCATCTCCCAAGTCAGCGCTCCAAAGGACTTCTTCCCTGATAACAACGTATTCTACAAGACAGTGAGCGTTGTGAAGAAGCCAAAGATACTATATGTCTCAAACTCAGCAGACCCTGTTGAGAAGATATTTGATGATCTCTATGAGGTCACGAAGGCAAGCCAAATACCTGACAACTTCAATGATTATTACGCCATAATCCTGAATGACATGCCAGCCAATGTCAAAGGAGTTGATAAGCTGGCTGATTACCTTATTGACAAGAACGGAGGCTATTATGGAAACGGCCTTTTTGTCATAGGAGGATTCGACAGCTTTGACAGGGGAGATTACAAAGGCTCTGTGCTCGAGAGCTATCTGCCAGTCACTGTAGGAAAGGCAGCCAGAAAAAGAGGCTCAAGCAACATCGTGATAAGCATAGACTTCTCAGGCACTACCGGCTCAAGGTATGATGTAATAAGGGATCCTGCAACCGGCAAGATTATTGAGCTGAAGAAAGAGGATTCTAACATCCAGTCGGTGAACAAGGCATTGGCTGCCAGCGTGATAGACAGCCTTGGCCCTGACAACAATGTCGGAGTGAGCATCTTCAGCACCCAGAGCGCAACGGTGTCAGACCTGCAACCTCTATTCAGAGTGAAGAAGGACCTTATTGACAAGATCTCGAAGATTCAGCAGCCACCAGGCCAATCATACTTCCACATAGGTCTGAGCGGAGCATATGCCTTGATAAAGGACCACGTGGGAAGCAACAACATCATAATCATCACTGACGGAAACACAGGCAGCGAAGAGATCAGGCAGCAGACCCTTGACGCTGCAAAGACCATCAACTCAAGAGGCGTCAAAGTCTATGTTGTGGGAACTGGCAGGAATGTCGATGAAAGTTTCCTAAAGGATATAGCCTATAACGGCGGCGGCATCTACTTTCCAGCAGACCAGCAGAACAACCTCCGCGTATTGTTCGGAGAGCCTGAAGAGAGCAAGTTCGGAGAGGTGTTCGACCTTTTCATAATGAATCCTTATCATTTCATAACCCAAGGACTGATGCTAGATGCATCCCTCTATGGCTTCAACCAGGTCATTCCAAGGACAAACTCTCTCCAGCTAATCACCACGCAGCATGGCGAGCCGGCACTGACTGTCTGGAACTACGGTCTTGGTCGAGTAGCCACCCTCAATGTCTTCAGCGGCAACAACAACCTAGGAGACCTGATGAACAGCAGGAACTCAATACTATTCACAAGGATAACCAACTGGTGCATAGGCGATCCACAGAGGAAAGAACCTTACTATGTAATAATACCTGATGCCAGGATCAATGGCATTGTTGATGTGATTGTTAAGAGCGACAAATATCCAACGGCAGAGGACATAACCTTCTCAAGGAGCGGCGAGAACCAGTACAAGACAAGCATACTGGCTAAAGCAACAGGATTCAATCAGTTGCTAGGCAAGGAATATGCGATCAACTATGAGCAGGAATACCAACAACTAAGCATGAATCCTGAGCTGGAAGGATTGGCTGCCATGAGCGGAGGAAAAATATTTAAGCCTTCAGAGTCAAAGGAGATGGTTGAGTTCGTCAAGTCCGTCTCAAAGAGAAACAGGGTTGAGAGGACCACAATCATTGCTCCATTTGTGCTGGCAGCTGCAATCATATTTTTGATAGAGCTCGCACTGAGGAGGATAAGGGAGTATAGGCTTAATGCCTGAAGATCAAACATCAGACAAATTACAGGTGATTCGATATGGGCGATTTCATGGGAAAGAAGGTCAACATGTTCCTGCTGCTTATGATAATACTGGTGCTGGCAGGCCTTGGAGGAGTGAGCATTTATTACCAGCATACCTTCAAAACCGTTAACCAGAACTTCAACAATGCGAGCAGTAACCTGGCTAGCTGCCAGCAAATCCTCGAACAGACCACAGGCACACTGGCGAGCACTGTGCAAAACCTTAACAGCACAGAGAGCGACATAAAGAAATACGACTCACTGTATGAGCAGAAGGCCAAAGAGCTCGAGGCAAAAAAACAGGAGCTGACAAACACCCAGGGAGACCTTAACAGAGTCACTGTTCTCAAGGAGACCTATAAGCGTCAGGTGGATGATTATTATTCAAGGATACTTGTGCTAAACACCACTGTCATCAAGCTCAACCAGAACGTAACATCGCTCAAGAGCCAGGTGAACCAGTGGCAGGACATAGCATCATGCCTCAGGGAGGCTGACAGCGAGAGCGAGAAGATTGCCTGCTATTGAATGAGCTGACAGAAAGGTAAGAAAATCAGCAAAGAATCAAGATTAAGAAGATCAAACAAGCGATAAAGTGGTAGCATAATGGATAAAAGAAAAGGAATGTTCGCAGAAGTACAGATAGAGATGCTGAAGGTAGCATTCATCTACACATTCCTAGATGCAATCATGCTGTTCTTCATAACATTCTTCATAATATCGTTCTTCAACATCAAGTTCCTTTACTCAGTCATGATACCAGGCTCCATCACGTTTGTCTTCTTTGTGGCCAGGTTCATATTCAGGATCAATAAGATGAGGCTGAAGGACATGGAGGACGCCAATCCTCAGCTTAAGGAGATGCTCAGGACCGCGCACGACAACATGCACGAGGAGAACCTCCTCACAGAGGCTTTGTTCATGGAGCTCAAGGGAAAGCTCAGGACAGCCTCATCAGGCAACCTAATGGAATCCAAGAAGATAATCACAAGGATTGTGAGCGCAGTAATCATAGTGTTCCTGATAGTCTTTGTTTCTTCGCTTAACTTCGATATCAAAAAGATAGACATACCTTTCGAAAAGCTTAACTTCATGAGAGCCAATGGCGAAGTTCACAAGGAAGGCAACATCACTACCCTTATGTTCAACCAGACTGATGTCATCTACGGAGATGCAGACATCGCCAAGCTCGGCAATGACAAGATAGACCTGAAAGTCAATCCTACCACCAGCGAGATCGACTTCAACAATGTCAAGGATGCAGAGGATCAACAACTCAGAGAAGGAGGGCTGCCTCAAGAGGTGTCAGTCACAGCAGACGCCTTCAGCAACCAGAAGGTGCTGGACGAGGCAGAGCAGGCAGCTAATTATAGCCAGAGAATAAGGAACATATAATGATAATATGAACAATACAAAATGAAATCCCAAACAAATAAAATCAAGAAAAAGCGAGATTGTGCTGATATTGGATTAGAAAAAAAATCAAAGCTTTTAGTGAAAACTTTAACTAGAGACATTCCCGTTATAGCTATAGAAGACTTGTATAATGGTATTGAAATCAGAACCAGAGACTTCTTTGGTTTTGAGTTCTCCAAAAATTTATGCTTATTTAGAAACGGCACTACAGAAATTTACAGAGAAAGCGAGTCATTCAATAAAGAGTTACCTTTAAAGCTTTCAGAATGGGCAAGAAAAAATAATAATAGACTGACCGAAACATATAAAGGACTTTATGACGCATTGAATCTGATTAAAATTCTAGAAAATAAAAAGTTCTCAAAACCAGAAGATATCATCAAATCTCTGAACAAAGTAAATGAAGCCTTCGCGAATGGATTTTTAGGAATAATCACAACCTTTTGGTTTCCGATATGGCAAGAAAATCATCTGAAATCAGATAACATAAAATTATTTGAAGATTCGCTCATAGAAGAAGTGAAGGAAATAAGGGAAAAAACAGATATTTTCTTTGATGGCTCTTTAGAAGAAATTTATTCTCTTCTAGACAAATTAGCAGCAATAAAGGAATGGGATAAGGAACTATTAAAATTCATTACATTGAACGAATTAAATGAAGCTTTATCGATGAATAAAATGATATTCAAATCTGAATTAATCAAAAGAAAAGAAAATGCTTTTGCTTACTTTTCTGGAAAAATAATATTTGAGTCTGAATTAGATGAGTTCCTTGATAAAGCAGGATTCACGATCCAAAAAGAGACTGAAATTAATACAAATGTCATTAAAGGGGCCATAGCAAATAAAGGGCAAGCAAAAGGCATCGCAAAAGTAATCCTGAATAGAGAGCAATTGCCTAAAATTAAAGTCGGAGAGATTTTAGTTGCTCCTATGACCACTCCTTGGTATTTACCCGCCATGCAAAAGGCAATAGCGTTTGTTACAGATGAAGGAGGAGTAACCTGCCACGCAGCGATAATCAGCAGAGAGATGAACAAGCCGTGCGTGATAGGGACGAAGATCGCGACACAGACAATAAAAGATGGAGACCTCATCGAGGTAGACGCGGATAATGGTCTTATAAAAATATTAAAACAAAAAAAATAAGCGAATAAAACAAAAAAGATTATGCTAAATCAGGAGGAGATTAGGATGGCAAAAGAGATTGACAATGTAAGGAACATCGAGAAGCTGAAGGAGACCTTCAGCAACATCACAAAGGAGATAAGCAAGGTCATAGTTGGCCAGGAGGATGTGATTGAGCAGATACTCATAGCCATACTCAGCGACTCGAACGCGCTGCTGGAAAGCTACCCTGGACTTGGAAAGACCACCATGATCAAGACAATTGCCAGCGTCATGGACTTGCAATTCAGCAGGGTGCAGGGAACACCTGACCTAATGCCGAGCGACGTATTAGGGACTTACCTCATTGACCAGGACGGCGGGAAGAAGGTATTCAGGTTCCAGAAAGGGCCTGTCTTCGCCAACATAGTGCTTGTTGATGAGATCAACAGGGCAACTCCAAAGACTCAGTCAGCCCTGCTCGAGGCAATGCAGGAGAAGCAGGTCACCATCGGAAACCAGACCTTCCCATTGGACAAGCCGTTCTTTGTGCTGGCAACCCAGAACCCGATAGACATGGAAGGAACATATCCCTTGCCAGAAGCCCAGGTCGACAGGTTCCTGCTGAAGATACTTGTGAACTATCCAACATTTGATGATGAGAATGAAATAGTCAACAGGTTCACAAAGGCATTGACCAATCCTGACATAAAAGCCTTGCTCAGCAAAGAATCAGTAGTGCTCCTGCAAAACCTCACAAGACAAGTGCCGATAGCCGAGGACATAAAGAAGAGAGCTCTCCAGATCGTCCAGAAGACAAGAACAAGGAAGGATCTAATCGAATACGGAGCAAGCCCAAGGGCGAGCATCGGAATAATCCTTGCTGCAAAAGCCAAGGCGCTGGTGAACGGCAGGAAGTTCGTGAGCGAGAAAGACATCGAGGACATGGCCTTCCCAGTCCTGAGGCACAGGATAATACTCAGCTTCAAGGCAGAGCGGGAGGGAAAGACAGCAGATGACATAGTTAGGGAGCTGCTAAAATAATATGATAGATACATCATTCCTTAAGGAGCTGGATCGCTTCAACATAATCCTGAAGAAAAGAGTGCTCTCAAACTATCAGGGAGCCAGGCAGAGCCATGCCCAGGGCCAGGGGCTTGTGTTCGCTGATTACAAGGACTATGTGCCAGGGGATGATTTCAGGAAGATAGACTGGAGGGTATACGCCAGGACAGACAAGCTCTTCATAAAGAAATATGAAGAGGAGCGAGACCTCTCGGTTCACGTCATAGTGGATGCGAGCGCCAGCATGAACTTCGGCAGGAAGATAACCAAGTTTGAATATGCGAGCATGATAGGCCTGGGATTCGCCTACATGGCCCTAAGAAACAACGAGAAGTTCAACTTCTCCACATTTGCAGAAAGCCTGAACTACCTGAAGGCAAGAAAGGGCATGAGCCAGCTGCTAGGAATAGTCGAACGATTGGAAAAGATGAAAGTCGATGGCATCTCGAAGTTCGACGAATCGCTCGGAGAGTATAAGAAGTACATAAAGAGCAGGAGCTTCATTGTGATAATATCAGATTTCCTCTATGATCTTGAGGAGATAAAAGAGGTGCTCTCAAGGTTCAACAAGCACGAAGTGATAATAATACAGGTGCTTGACCCTGAGGAGAGAAAGCTGGCGTTGTACGGCGATGTATTGCTTGAGGACAGCGAGATCCACACAAAGCTAAGGACATTCATCAGCAACAGGCTGCTCAAGAGCTACAGGGACAAGATAGAGCAGCACATATTCTCTGTCAAGGATGCCTGCGAGAAGGCAGGGGCTGACTTCATTAGCATAACTTCGGACAGGCCTGTGTTCGAGGCTTTCTACACTGCGCTAAGGGCTTAAAAAGAATATTTAAAAAACTCACTAATTACACACACCTATTAAAATCAAATAATAATTAAAAAAAGAGGGATTACATTGACAACCAAGCAAGACAGAGTCTTCAATATAATAATTCTCAATCCAGATCCCTATGAATTAAAAAAGATAAAATCCATTTATTTGGATATTTTAAGAAATCAAACACCAACCAGCCCGCTAAAAGAATACTCTGTAAAAGTTCACGGGCTGAAGGAGCTGAATGAGATAGATGTAATTCTAAAAAAAGAAACTAATTCAGAAACAGCGAATTTCTTAATCCATCTGCCTGAAAGCATAAATGGTCTTAAGGGATGGACGATCATAGACCTAATAAGAAGACGTCATCCGGAAAGAAATCTAGAAACCATACTTCATGCAAAAAAAGAAATAACTGATGAAGAGGATCTTGCATATTTAAGGAATCACGGCATCAATAAAGTAATATTCAGTGCTGATAAATCACAGATAATTACGGCGTTAGAGGCTCTTGCGGAATCACTCATATACAGATCGAAACCTGAAAAAAAGAGATCAAATGCACATTTTATATTCAAACCAATAGAAACAGAAGCGGAATTAGAGGCTTATTATTCAAAAAGATTTGATGTATGGAAAAAATTGATGTACGTGGCACCCAAACAATTGAGTATTCGAAATCCCTTGGAAATAGACGAGTATGACAAAAAATCAATTCCGTTGGGAGGATTTGCAGTTGAAGAAAAAGAAGAACTGGCAGCATTAGTTAGAATAATAACGCCGCATTATCAAGAAAAATATATTAAAATGACCAGAAATATACTAGAACGACTTAAGGATGATATCTTGACTGCAAATTTCGAAAGAGAAATAAAATCCTGTTTTCCAACCCTGAAAGACGAGAGTAAAACCTATTTTGTGAATTCATTTTTAGAAGAGTATGGCGGCCTTGAGAACGCTGTTGAATTCAGCAGAATGATTGTGACCGACACCAGATTCAAAGGCATATCACTCTCAACTGCCATGGCTCAGTTCCATAACATGTACGCAAAATTTGTCCTGCAAGCAACTGTGGGAATTGCTGGCTGCCTAACCGCACACGTGGATTTCAATATAAATAAAAACGGATTCAAAGGCCTGATTCCAGAGACTGACAAAATCTATCATTCAGGTGTTGAAAAAGTCGCGAGCGCAATATATGTTGATTTTGCTAACATTCAAAATAAACCACCATCATTTCACAGAGATGCTATAACTAGAATGTATAATATGTTTAGAACGATAGGATGGACTTGTTTTTGCGATAAAAAATGCAGTTACCTGCATGAAAGACAGGGATTAGACCTGAATGATGAATTAACACAAATAATTCAATGTTGCGGCTGGGACACACGTTGATTTATACGAGAAATACACTCAGAGACATACTCCGAATCTCCTTTTCTTAGGCTATCAATAAATTCTCTGTTAAATGTTTTAGGATCGTCTCCTTTCCCAGCCAATTCTGCCAAAAGAAGTGTCTCATCACTTATCACCGTCGGAATCCCGCCTCGTTCTAACCTGTACGCAACGCCACCGCAGATGGCTTTTAGTTTATCCCAACTCCAGCACCCCATGTTAACAGGTAAAGAAGAACCCAGTTGAGGAGGTATGTGCAATTTTGGAGAATAATACTGAAAAACATCTAGAAAATTAGGACCTAAAGTATAGCCATATCTTCCAGGATCATCCAACATCTTTGCCATCGGAATTGTTGGAAGCAAAGGGCAAAAATCAGGCCTGGAACTAAGGATAAACGCCTCGGTCTCAGCAATAGAAATCTCATCATCATTTATAGTGGGTATCATGAACGATGCCACGACCTTTATTCCAAATTGCTTGGCCATTTGAATCTTATAATTAGCTTCGCCAGGGGAATAATTTTTACCCAATCCTTTCAAAATTCGTTCGCATCCAGATTCCACACCAAAAAAATAACTAAACCCGCCAACACTTCTAAATGCCGAACCCAACTCTTCCGTAAATTGCGGTATCTCACAGAAAGCAGTAATGAGGTTTTTTGTCAAACCAGACTTTTTCATGAGCTCATAAACCAATAATTGCTGACTACGAGGGGGATTTGAATCAGCAAATCGAATTACAAAAATGTTATTATCATTCAGCCTCCGAATGTTCTCAACCACAACTTCAGGATTTACAAGACGCCAGGATGCACCCGAGTTTAAGGTGTGTTGGCAGTATGGATGATCATTGGGGCACCCACGCGAAATTTCAGAAAGACCCATCAATATTTTCTCTTCTAATCCCACATATATCGGAAAATAATGATCATGAAAATGTTTTGGCAAAACAAACCGGTTCATAAGGTCAACTGGAGCCAAAAAGCTTCCCTTTGTGTCAATTATTTCTGTGTTTCCATGTTTTTTTTGTTTATACATTATTCCTGGAATTTTATCAAGATCTTTGGAACCGGCAACCCAGTCACCGAGCAAAGGAAGTATGATTTCTCCTTCACCATATGAAAGGACATCAAAAGAATCGGTCAGATCAAAAACATGCTTTCTGAAAAGGCGTACGTGATGCCCCCCGCCAACTATTTTTATTCCCGGAACTGCCTTTTTGATTTCTTGAGCTATTAATTGTGAATATCTAAATCCATCACCAGTCCAGAGCTTCATCCAAACCCAACCTACATCGTTACGTTGTATGTATTCTATGAGCCTGGTTGAAATTATTCGCACCTTATCTTCTCGTTCAGAATCAGCACTCTCTTCAATCGCATTCAAATCCTGCAGAAGCGCAGGGTCAATTTTGTCACCTAAAGATAATATTCTATTTACTGCATTCTCCAGGGAATGTTGCGTATCTGTTGAAATTTTTAAAGCATCAATTGCTGAAGGAACATTAAAATCGAAAAAGACAGCATCATGCCCTGTATCTGACAGGGCATCCAAAAGAAGTAAGCCACCATTATCCAATATGAAATGGCTGGCTGAGTAAGGATAGCCTGAAAAATTAATACCAATGCTCTTTGTTTTGCTCATAATATATAAAGGAAAGGAAAACCTTATAAATTTTTCCACAATATCATAACTCGCATCTGATAATTCAACCCAGGTGAATTTTGCTAAATGCAATAACTAAAGATAACGTAATTATTAATACAAAAAGAGGACTGATAACAATAACTAACACAAACAATTCACCTAACCTAACTCAAATAATAACATCAATACGGGATGCTATGGGAGTTGGTAATGTGATCGCCTCTCTCATGAAAGCGAACATGCTAGAGGCATTAATCTCTGAGAAAACACTGAATGAACTTGCAGAAGAGTTTAGAATTGATCAATTCTTCCTTGAACCGATCCTGGAGCTAATGTCAGCAGTCGGGTTAAAGGCACCTTTTGAAGAAAGACAAGTTAACCAGAGCTATGTGCTTAAAATGCTCGCTGCATTTTCACAATACGCAGTCTTAGCAGAATACATCCAAAAAGCCAGGGGAGAACCCATAAAAGAGAATCCCTTATTCAATCAAGCAATCACGAGTGCCAGTTCAAGACTGGCAGAACCGGCAGTAAGTCAGCTGGTGAGTCAATATCATATATTAAAAGAGGAAAAAATAAAGATTCTTGACATCGGATGTGGTTTGGGAGCATACCTTATAGAATTAGCAAAAAGGAATCCTGGATTAACAGGGTGTGGGTTAGAAATGGATCAAGCGGTTGCAAAAAAAGCAGAAATTAACGTGAAGAATGCTGGCTTGATCGAGAGAATAAGAATACTCGCCGCCGACTTTCAATCATCAAATGATATAATTGCGGCATATTTTGATGTGGTGATGATGAATCACATATATCATTTTGTCGGAGAAGAGATGTCCGTTGCCATGACTAAAAAGAGCAAAAACTATCTTAAAAAAGGCGGATATCTGCTAGTTTTGGAATTATGCAAAAATTATCCTGAAAAAGAAGCTCTACTACCCATACTATTCGATATTCAAATGAGACATTTCTTCTCAGAAAGAAAAGCAAAGGCATTTACAAGAGAAGAGATAGAGGAGGTGATGAAAAAAGCAGGTTACAAACTTGAAAACCCCCTGCCGCTAAAATTTGACAGCCCGAACATGGTCTATTTCATTGGCAGAACATGAATATATGAATTGGTAATAACAAAATCAGGGCATATCCTCATCGGCTTCTTCTATTAGACATATCTTCATCCAGGATCTTTATATGCCTTTTATCGCCTAACTCCTCTGGCGTCAGAAGTTTTTTTGGAATTTGAAATGCGAAGTCATTATTCTTCAAATCAAATTCAGATCTCTCCTTAACGATAAATACGCATTTTGAATCTCCTTTGCCGATGCATTTCTCCTCTACACAAACCATGTCTTTGTTTGTGAGAAAGGCTGTTGTTCCCGCGAGTAAGCCACGTATGTGGTGGCAGAGGGGTATTTTAGCAGGAGCAAAAACTGACACCTGTTCCTTTGCTATCGAGGAGTCTGTTTCAAAAACAAAATAGCACTTGCTAAAGTCAGCCACTTTAATCGATGTTTTCCCGTAACCGAGCATTTCGCCCTGGCCGACCACATTCTCAAGAATTTTTTTATCTATGCCGAATCTTTGCTTTGTCACAAAGGCAGCGCCCATCGCTTGATAGTAGCACATCCAAAAGACCGCATCAACGCCTTCTTTCAAATTAAGGCTATTGAAAACATTAAACAGATAAGCAAAAGAGTAATTTGAAAAGATGGATGCCCTAATATTCCATATGTGCAACTCGCCGTCTTTAAATTCTATAGACTTATTCAGAAGTGCTTTTTCAGAAATAGCCCCTATGTTCTTGCTTTTTGACATCATTCTTACACCTCGCCAAATTAAGAGTTTATATCGTGCACAATTATCCCTTTCTTTCCTATCTCCACTGGATGTATGTCTTCATCGTTCTTAGTGTGCCTCATCTTCCTGACCATTAGGCTTCTGGAATACTGCCCGCCCATGGATTCGAAAAGCATCTGAATCACACCATCTGCGAGGAATTCGGACACGGTATCTCTTGATAGGAATTCAGAGTCCTTACCTATCTCTGATATGAGGATGGTTGTGACTGACGATTCCTGCAAGTTACCCATGAGGAAATAAATGAATCGCTTCAGCATAAAATCCTCGCTTAGGTTGGGAGAAAATATTGTTTCATGGGTCACCAGCTCTTTCAGGAATAGGTCGTTTATGGCTGAGTACATCGGTGCCATGATCGAAAGCGTCGAGAGGGAATCAATGACCATTCTTTTTATGCCATTCTTGTTAACGTATCTCATGATCTCCTCGACAGTCTGATGATTTATATTTCTGACTGGGACGCAGAGAAAATGCAACAATCCTTTCTTCTCCAATACCTCAAAATTCCACCCGAATTGGCTGGCTTGCGTGAAGAGAGCTTTCTTGTTCTGCTCAAAGCTAACATAGAGCCCGCGCTCATTGAATTTCCTAGCTCCTTCGTAAACATACTGCATTGAAAATATTGATTTAGCTGTTCCGGGAGTGCCGCACAGCAATACGGTGGACCCTACAGGGATCCCTCCCTGCATCAGCTTATCAAAACCCGGGATTCCTGTTTTGCTTCTTGTGATTCTCATAATTCCACCTGCATTCCCTTATTTGTAAATTTGAAACTGTGAATTCCGCCGCGTATATTGGAGCGCCGCATCTTCTTAACCTCGATGGTCCTGAGGAATGATTTTCCCAGGGAGCGAACTCCCAAGTTGATTATCCCATCACAGATGTACTCTGAGATGCCGTCATCTGTCGCGTCCATGTCTTTGCCAGGAACCGTAAGATAAAGCGTGGTGACGGGAAGATCTTTCAGTATTCCCATGAGGTTATAGATGAGCTGCTTAGGATTGATGGCCATCTTTATCTTGTTTCTGTAGATCAGCACGAATTTTCTTCTGTCAACCCCAAATAGTGGGCTCAGGGTCAACAAAGCAAGATTATCAATAACAAGGCGCTTGGCCTTAATCCTCTTGACGGCGTCAATTACATGATTCGCAAAATCCCTGTCAACATCATCAATCTTGAACGACAGAATTATCATCTTTCCATTTTTGATGTGTTTCTTGATATTCCACCCAAACTGCTCACATTGCACAATTAATTCCTCTTCAGTCTGGTCAAAGCTCACAAACACTCCTGGCTCATTATAGAGGCTAACCCCTCTGAAAATAAATTCCAGAGAAAGAAGGGTTTTGCCTGATCCTGCCTTCCCAAAAATAAGGGTGTTAGAGCCTTTGGGAAGCCCTCCATCAAATAACTCGTCAAAACCATCAATGCCTAATTTAATCTTATCCATTATTATCACCTGCAAAAACCAATTCCTGAAGAAGCAGCCTCTCCTGCTGATGATCGAGGGTGCCTATGCTTACATGCACTATGAAAATGCAGCCGTATTCCGAGGTAAAATCCTTTATTGTTTGTATAAGGTGAAGTATGTCCTGGAAAGAATTGAAACTGATCAGGTATTCCACCCCTAGAAGAAGAATTGTGGAGTCATGATTCTGCTTCATGAACTGCTCAACATCATATGATAGCTGTTCCAGGTCATGGGGCGAAAGATGATCCTCCTTGGTGTTTATGTTAGTGATCCATTTTGCCTTCACTCTGCCGTTGATGAAGAACTCACTCTGCTTGCAGGGGTGCACTCGCCAGATAACCATGCCTTTCTTTTCAGTGGACAATAATTTCAAGAATACGGGAAACACCTTTTTTATGTCATTCTCAAATATTATGTAAGATTCTCCTCTTTTAAACATATCTGGCCCTTCCCTCTTTTCTTTAGTTATCCACTAGCTTCAAAAGCTTTATGCCGTCGGAGGTTATATTAAGGAGAAACTGCTCCTCGCTGTGGCTGGATCCTCGCATCTTAACCACCTGGAGAGTTTTTCTTAGCCGGTTCCCTTTCTCAAGATGAGATAGATATATTATTCCGTCACATATGAATTCCTCAACCCCAAAATTGGAATATTTTCTCTGACCGGGCTCAACCTCCGATATGAGAATCGCTGTGCAATTCTTTATCATAAGCATGTTCCCGAGGTCGAATAGGAATTTCCTGACGTTCTCGCTATCATCAAGCCTCTTACAGATTGAGCTTATGGAGTCTATGACGATCCTCTTCGGCTTGTACTCATCAAGCTGCTCGTAGATGAATGAAAGTACCTCTTCTGAGGTGAAAAAATTCTTCCTCTTGGACTTAGTCGGCATGGAGGCTCTTATGTCAATTATCACCATTTTGCTGTTTTTTATCAGACTTTCTTTGAAGAAGGAGAATTGCTTGAAGCTCTCCACCAATTTTACCTCGTGCTCATTCAAAGTGAACAGTATGGTGGTCTCGCCATCATTGATAGAACCTCCAAAAAGGAACTCTAGAACCAGGGTGGTCTTCCCGGTGCCTGCGCTGCCGCTGACAAGCACAACGCTTTTGGCAGGGATACCTCCTCCTAAAATATTATCTAAGTCCGGAATATATGTTTTGATCTTATCCAATCTAATCCCTCCCTCCTTTCTGACCCTGAATACCAAAGAAATAGGTATATAAACGTTTCGTTATGTTATCTGAGTGAATACAAAAACAAAAGAAAATAATATAAAAAAATCACTTCTTCCTATTGGATTTGAAAATCTTATCATCTTCAAACTCTATCTCAATACCTCCCACTAGCTTGGCAAAGATGTTGTATATCGCTGCACCAATTACTCCAACGGCAAATCCTATCGCAAGATAGACCAAAGGCAGCACTATTATAGCCCACATCCCTAGAGTGAACTCCCAGGGTACAGCCACCTGCATCTCTACCTGGGCTACCGGCGCAAAAAAAGCCACCAACACTCCCTCTATCAATCCCAGTATCGCGAAGACCAATGCCTCTATCTTCGCCACAGACCAAACTCCCATGCTTTTTATCTTTACCATCTGACACCTCAAAACTATTTTATGCTTTTTGCTAAGAGAGAAGAATTCAAACGAGAATTTAAAACTTTCCTATTGGCCGTTAGAATAGACTTATCCTGACATCTACTCCTTCATTCCTTCGCGTTCTTTCTTGTGACAAAATAATACCATATGATAAGCAAGACGACTGTGAATGCTGCGCCCAATAGGAACCATGCTGCGATGCTCGGCTGGGTCACGTACTGGATGCTCGGAGCTGCGCCACCAAAAGCCTGTGCCGCCTCTGGAGCAGATTCCATTGTCCTGACTGCTGCATCTGCAAGCTCTGGAGCAGGAACTGCGCTCTTGGCCATCATGAGTATCGGCGCCTCTGATGCCTTTGCACCTGCAGCGAACAAACCTGAACGGAACATGGATACTAGTTGTATCACTCCACCCACAGCTAATGCTATGAGCCCGACAGGCAATATGCTCTTGAGCTTCTCCTTGAATGATTCTGTGCTCGTCTTCTTGGGAGCAATGATGATGATCTTGTTGGCGAGGCTGTAGTGCAGGACTTCCTTGCCTTTCTCAGAATAATGGAATTCCTCGGCGACAGCAAGGTTTGCCTTGACAAGCGCCTGGAGATTGTAATGCACCGTGCTCAGAGGCACTTTAAGCTTCTTGGATATGTCGGTCTCAGTCGCTGACTCTTCCTTGCTAAGTAGGTCAAGGATCTTCCTAGCGGTATCATTGCTTATCACCTGAGCCAATGCCTTTGACTCAGACTCCTCGAGCGAAACCAGCAAAAATGGATCTTTCTTCATGAGAATAGAGGAACGATGGAAATATATAAATGTTTAGATGAGTTCAAACAGGATTGAAGTCAAGAGTACACAATGAAGCGCTATATTATCTCAGCTCATCTCGCGGCTTATCTCGAGCAGCTTATCATGCACTGACTCGCAAGCTCTTGCTCCTTCCTCCAGCGCATTCTTTGACTTTGAGAAATCAAGCCAGGAGACATCAATGAGATCCGGCTCTATGAGAACATCTGGCTTGTGATGCAAGAGCGTAAACTGTGTGTTCTGATACATCAGTATATGTAAGGTCTGCATCATTATATCTAACATGTTAGGCATCTCCTTCTTCTGAATCTTCTTCTTATCGCGGAGCTCCAGCCAAGAAGAGAGCCAGTTGTTCTTCATGTCAAGCTTCCAGCTGCGCTTGATCATCTCAACATATTTTGGATTAAGCAATGATATGCCTGAAGCAGAGGCCTTCTTTTTCTCTGCGCCAGGGATGTGCCTCTTATGGACTGCCGGCTGGAGATTGACAGCTATTATTGTCTCTGCACCCATCTCCTTAGCCACATCGATCGGTAGAGGGTTGATCACTCCTCCGTCGACAAGCAAGCTGCCGTTGTAGCTCACAGGAATGAAGACTCCTGGAATTGAGATGCTCGCCCTTATCGCGGTGAGGATCTTCCCCTTCCTGAAAACGACTGCTGTGCCTGACGCATAATCAGTCGCGACAATCGCGAGCGGAATCTTCAGCTCTTCAATCAAGGCATCATCAGGTATATACTTCTTGAGATAACCTATTATCTTATCGGCGTTGAGAAGACCTGACTTTGATAGCGCAGGATAAAAATATTTCACGACCTGGGCCTTGCTCATGCTGAAGAAGTCGCGCTTAAAATCATCCATCTTGCCTGCGCAATACAATGCTCCGATGATGGATCCTATGCTGGCGCCTGCGACAAGATCAGGATTGATGCCTAATGAATTCAGGTACTCTATGACAGATATGTGAGCCATCCCTCGCATACCGCCGCTGCCAAGCACCAATCCTATCTTCTTTTTTGCCATCAACCAGAAAAGGTGAAACGCTTATATAAAACTATCCTTAAAGCTTCAAACCAGCTCAAACCCTTGAGTATATTTAAATAGTCCTTATATCATACATCCTCTTCAAGGTGATGCTCATGAAAAAAATAATGATTTTGTTTTTGGTGATTGCGGGCGCATTCGCGCTCGTGCTGATGGGCTGCCAAGGGAGGCATATAATCGGCGGCGACAAGGACGGCAATGGCTGCCTTATCGGAGCAGGCTATTCTTGGAATGCAACGATAGGCGCCTGCGTAAGAGAATGGGAGCTTGACGAATCGCAGAGAAAAGCTGCAGAGATAGTTATTGCGCCGATGAGCGCAAGGCCCGTAACTATTGTTGAAGTCGAGACACTGAGGTGTGTTGGCTGCTTTAATGTGAAGATACAAACAGGCGATAGTGAACCGACAACAGTAAAGCTCGTGAACTGGACAATAAAATATGAAGAGCCGTGCGGAACTTGCCCTCTTCTTTCACAGCCAACGCCAACTTTCTGCACTAACGGAACAATAGTCGATGGCGGAAAGAATGATTGCGGCTGCCAAAACCCGCCGAAGTGCCTAAGAGCATGTACCGAAGAAGCAAAACTCTGCCCTGACGGCTCAGCAGTAGGAAGAAACTCTGAAAATAATTGTGAGTTTGATCCATGCCCGACTATACAGATGGCCAACCCTGCTTCAGTATTCTGCAAAGAGAATGGTGGAGATCTGACAATAGTTACCGCAGATGATGGAAGCCAGAGCGGAATATGCACTCTCAAGGGCGGGACTAAGTGTGATGAGTGGGCTTATTTCCGAGGAGAATGCCCTGCCAAGCAAACCTGCAGTGAGGCACAAAAGGCAGCAGAGATATGCACCATGGAATATGCGCCTGTCTGCGGATGGTTCAACCAGAGTATTAAATGCTTCAAGTATCCTTGCGCGATGACCTACGGCAACAAGTGCCAGGCATGCGCCGCGGATAACGTAGAGTACTGGACTGAAGGGAAATGCCCTGAGTAGAAAAACTTATTTTTACTCTTTTTTTGCAACATCATTCCAGATGAACTCAAAATATTTTTTGTAATTGGCAGTGATCTCTTCGCTTTCGATGACGAACGCGAAGAACTCCTTCCCAAGAAGGAAGTTGACTACCTTGTTTCCATAGATTCCTATCACGACAGGATTCCCGCTCCATTCCTTAGGCAGATACCTGCCGTACTCTAGTTCAAAGAGCTTCTTTAATTCGTTCCTCAGCTCGTACCTGAATATGTTGAACATTCTTATCTTGGACTTGATCCTTCTCCGGTTCCAGCTGGCAAAGAAAGAGGGATGTTGCATAGGAATGTATCTTCCAGACCCTATCCACCTTATTTCTTTATAGGTTAGCATGTCCTCCCAGACGGCTTTAATGCCTTCAACTCCGCGGAATGTCTCGGAATTGATGGCTGATTTAGTGAACTCAAACTTTTTCACAAGATCAGGAATCTCTTTTTGGAGTTCTGATTCTATCGTGGCCAGGTCGTGTTTTTTCTGCTCAAGGTAGCCAACTATGTTCTTTGGATGCGCCAACTGAAAAGATTTCCTCTTGTTCTCCAGAGTGTAGGTGACGAGGCCTCGCCTGATGAGTTTGTTGATTATATCATAGATGTTCCTGCGCTCAATGCCTGTCCTCTCATGTATCCTGCTTACGGGAGATGATCCTAGGTCCAGCAGGGCAGAATATATCTTGATCTCGCCTTCAGAAAGGCCGATTTTCCTGAGAGTTTCAATCACCATGCTTCCCACTATGATATTGAGATATATAAAGTTTATGGTGTTGTTGAGACACCACATATATTTAAGTAATATAACTATATTTTAGTAGTAAAAATGATAAAAACAAAAGTGCAGCTGATAAGGCCGCCGGTGGACGATTGGTACGGATCTGAGAGGCTAACAGATCTTGAATCAGTCCCAACAGGACTCCTGATCCTCGCATCAAGAATAAGAAGCTTACAAAACATAGACGTCGAGGTAATCGACGGGCTGAACAAGCCAATCGAATACATAATCAACCAGATAGACGGAGACATTGTCGGCACTACGACAATGTATTCAAATTATATCAACAATCTCAAGGTGTTGAATGTTGCCAAATTAACGGGTGCAAAAACGCTGATAGGGGGGCCGAACACCACGTTCATCTCAAAGAGGATCCTTAAGAACAATCCATTCATAGATTACGTTGTCGTCGGAGACGGAGAAGATGCCCTGCCAGCGATAGCCCGAAACGCCATAAACAAGAAAACACCAAACATCACCTACCGAGAAGGAAATGCCATAATCCAGAATAAGTCAAGAATGGCAGAACTAAATACATTATTCGACCTCGAGAATGTTGTAGATCAAAATTACAAGACGACCAACGCAGTGCCGATATCCTCCATACGCGGCTGCATAAAAGCAGAACTCGGAAAAAGATGCTCTTTCTGCTCAATGCAGCACGGATTGGCAATCATGAACCCGAACTTGGTTTGGGATCAGATAAAGCTCCTGAACGAGAAATACGGGTTCGATTATTTCTTTGAATCAGGGGACACTTTTATTGTGAATGATTTTCCGCAACAGCTACTCAATGCAAAACCCGACGACATCAATCCCTTCAGGCTTAGGTTCTACATCATACCTAACCAGATAAATGAAGAAGTGGCGGATTTGCTTGTGAAACTCAACATGCATGAAGTTGTTATGGGCATCGAGTCGGCCAACAATGATATACTGAAAGCGGCTGGCAAGAGTTATATTTTTGAAGATGTTATCCGCGCAGCGAAGATACTTAGCGAGAGGATAGAAAACATCCATGTTCCTTTCATATTTGGATTGAACGGCGAGAGCGAGCAGAGCGCTGAAAGGACGTATGAATTCGCAAAGGGTCTTAAGGATAGCTTTTCCTCAGTCAGGATAGTCAGCAGCTTCGCAATCCCGTTCCCAGGGACGGCGCTTTTTGAGCAGATAAGATTAAACTCTTCAGCCAGGAGAGAATATTCCGGAAATATTGACGAGGATGATTCCTTTGATTACCGTGACCTTGTCAGATTGCAGATAAAATATTTCACAAAGATAAGCTTTGAGAAGGCAAAAGAGTTTGTCAAAAGGACAAAGAACCTTGTGGATAGGGAAGGATACTCTACTTCTTACGGTATAAACAGGAGATTATAGCATGAAAAGGATAAAATCAATATTGGCATTGGCGGCAATGATGACATGCCTCAGCGGAAAAGGCTACGCGGACGACATCTTTAAGGGAGTGAGGGGTCCGAGCAACTGGCAAATCGACACGAGAGCCGGGTTCTCCAGCAACGAGAAAGGGCTTGAATCAATCACGAGCACAGCAATAATCAAATATTGGGATGGAGAGGATTCAGGAAAATGGTTCTTCATAACAATACCTTATAAGTCGATTCGTGATGCAAAAGGGTCTTCAGATGGAATTGGTGACATAACTGTGGGAGGTGGCCCGAGATTCAAAATAGGAAAAGCAAACATAATGCCTTATTTGTCGGTGACTCTCCCGGCTGGAATAATCGGGAACAAAAGATTTGATGAGAGCATTGGTGCAAATGCGACCTATCTTTACAAGGACTTTGATGTAGATATCACCTTCCAGCATACATTCACAGGAGAGAGCAAAAGCGGCTTCAACCCACCTGATGAAACATACTTTGGGATCATCACTGGAGGAAAGCTCACCGACGAGATAAGAGGCGGGATTGGAAGCACCATAACCATCAAATCAAACGGCGACTATCTGAACAGGATAAAAACAATTCTCAGATACTCTCTCTCAAAAAGAGTTCATATTGAACTGGTTGGTGAGAAAGGCATCACCTCAAAGAACATTCCTCTGGACTATGCAGTATCAGCCTATGTGAGATGGAACTTATGATAGCCTGCCGCCAATGGCTTTCTTCACGAACTTCTTCACTCTCTCCTTTTCCTTGTCGTCGAGATGCCTTGCTGACCCTAGCTGGTAGGCCTTTGCCTTGATTCCACAGAAGGAGAGTATGTCTTTTGTTATGAGCTTCTTCGCCCTGTCGCATGTCATGATTTTTGAGAATAGCGCAGGCCCTCCACTAGTCATCAGCACAATGGCTTTCTTCCCCTTGAGAAGCCCAATAGGCCTCTTGCCCTTGTATTCATAGCCGAAACCATTTACCATGGTCCTGTCAAAGAATCCTTTGAGGATGGCCGGCATAGTGCCCCACCACACAGGGTATATGAAGATTATCAGCTCTGATTTAATTATCATCTCCTGGAATGATGAGGTCTGCTGGGAGATGGCCTTGTTGCCGTGGGTGTGGTGCTCTTCATCAAGCAGCACAGGATTGTAATTTAGGGCATAGAGATCTATCAGCTCAAACTGGACATTCTTGGATGTTAGAACCCCCTTGGCTTCCTCAAGTATTGCTTCGCAGTAGCCGCCTGTCTTCGGATGCGCGTAAACTATTAATGCATTCATAAAAAAACACCTCTTGATGATAAAAAATCAAGTTCACATAATTTAAATATTTTTGTATTTGGCTCCTATTTAGCAAGCTGTATTATCTCATTATTGGTCTCATCACATACACTACCGGGAATTTAATCATCTCATTGAGCGTTTTTTCTGGCATATGCAGCCTTTGCGGAGACACCAACGAGTCGCGAACTTCAAGATAGCTATGCCTCTCTACGCTGAACCCGAAACTTTCGAAAAATGCTTTTGCCTGCTCTTCATTCTCGAAGCGATTCTGATCTGTGTTTATGCCTGTCAACGTGCGCACTAGCTTATTATGGTCTTTCTGAGTCTTGTCTTCGTTAAACATGACATTTTTTAGGCTGATATCTGTAGTTATCCACACTCCTCCGAATATGTCCAGCAGATGATATATGTTCTTAGCGACTTGTGATTTTTGCTCGAAATCAAGATATCTCAATAATCCTTCGTGTGTAACAGTTATTGGCTGATCCCTGGAAAAATACTTGGTTGCGTGCAGCATAGAATCAAAATCCAGGGCGTTGCCTTCTACAAAATGCAAATTGCTAACAGGAACCCCTTTGACAATATCATTAATAATCTCTCTCTTATCTCTTATCACGTCCGGTAGGTCTAATTCGACGTATATTATGCTCTTATCACGAGATAATTCGAGACCTCTTGGTGCGAACCCAGAAGCTATTTCTAATATCTGCTTAGAACCATTTTCCAGGATTAAACGGTTTGACAATTTATACCTCGCCTCGAACTGAGGGGAAAGATTCGGAGCTTTCATCTCATCAGTGATTGCACTAAATGCATGAGATCTTCTTAATAAATCAAGCCTGTCAAAAATTTCCTTTGAAAAAGGTATGTCTGAAAAGGTCCTGCGATAAGCTACGAGCCAAGCCGTTGGAATGATTTTCTCATAATATCCTGGAGCAGGTACTTTGCTGGTCATGGCATTCAGGAAATATCTGCTCTTTATATAGTTATTTTTAGTTTATGCTTTTGAGCCAGCCATACTCTTTGAACAACAACGAAACTTTTGAGAGAGTTGTTGCGGGAAGTTGAAATATGATGCGCTCTGGAAGAACTAAAGCATCATTTATTTGGTATGCCTTCTTACACGACAGTCGTTTTGATATCACTCTAGAGTGGTATTAAATAGAAATATTTATAAATAAAATGGCTTTTTCAAATAAGATGACAGGCATTGTTTTGAGTGATAATAACTTAGACTATATTGTGAGTCTAATCAATGGAAAAAGAGAACTATTCCGTGGCGATATAGAAAGCATAATAAAAGGCAACAAAAATATTGAGAAAACCTTGCTTGAGTCAAATCATCAAGTTGAAATTGAAGCGACAGCCGTGCTGGGTTCACAAGATCCTCTTCAACAGCAACTTTTGAGAGAAACCATCGTTGGTATTATTGAAGAAAAATTAGGGCTATCCATTAATTATGAAAAATTAGGATATAATTACCAAAAGCTGGTCAAAGGAGCAAAAGCAAGAATAAGACCTGATAGCCGATTCTCTAACCAGAATTCGGGTATAGGCACATTAACTGAAGGCTTTCGTGATGCGCGTACGCTGGGAATGAAAGAGTCTTGGGCTAATGTATTGTTCGAAGATGGTTATAAGAACCGTTATCGGCCAGAGGACCTAGAATTGATAATTGACAAAAACGCCCAAAAGAAAAACTCCAAGCACAACGCGGCCGTCCTGGATAGAGTATCTAAAACATCATTTGATAATTTCAAGCAGCACTTAACCGATGCCTTGGTGCAAATTCTGAAGAATAATGACAATATCCGCATCATTGATTCTAAGAGAGAATTCAAACCAGGAGATTTAATCATAATGAATGGGAAAGCGAATCGATATGATCTTTCTAAAGAAGGGAGTGAAGGAAAAGTTATCCGCAAAGGTGATGACAAAACATACGAGGTCCATTTTACAAAACTCACAGGAGATTTGAGTAGGCAACCTGATTTTTTTGTAGTGAATCAAGAATTCATGTCGCATAATGTTATCTTAAAAGATTATATTAAGAGAAATGGAGGCCTAAAAGGATATTCAAGAAAAATCATTGAAGAAAGCATCAGATATGTAATTGCGAAAGAGGTCAAACATAAGATAATACATCAGAACACGGAAAAGTTAATTGATTCATTAGTAGAAACTGGGCTGATAATAAAAAGCGATAATAAATTATTTGTGAATGATAACGGGTTGTTGAAATTTGTGGCTCCGAAATTGGCAAAAGCATATTCAGACCCGGAAATATATAGTTCTCCAGATATGTTTTCACCCCCGTCTGAACGCCGGCCGCATGTACTGAGACTAGAACTCACAACCGGATGCGATTATGGAAAGTGTACTTATTGCAATGGCTTCAAAGGAATTCGCTTCTCTGAAAAAACATACGAAGAATTCATGGAACACTACAAAGCTGTTCTAGGAGCGCTTGGCAACCACAGAAGGAATATAAGAAGATTATTCATCGGTGGCGGAAACGCGCTTAGCGCCAAACAAGAGACCTTGCTTAGGGTGCTTGCTAGATTAGAAAGTGATTTTAATTATGAAAGAATAGCGACATACGGAAGAGCAGACACCATAGTGGAAAAAGGAGTCAGTCAATTAAAATCATTAGCATCCAAGGGAATGACTCTCATCTATTGGGGTATTGAATCAGGATCGAATGAAGTGCTTGCTTATACTAATAAAGGGACTGCGCAAGAAGAGATGCTAAGGGCAGGAGAAATCGCGGATGAAGCTGATGTCAAACTCTCTGTTATGATCATGCCAGGTCTTGGCGGAATTAAGCATTATGATTCTCACGTGGCCGAAACTGCTTCACTCCTGAATAAGATAAACACCAAATTCATCACATTCATGGCAATCAACGCGAGTCCTGACTCAGCCTATTCAAGAAGAATGCGAAAAGAGATTGTCGAAGGCACGAACAGGCCATTGACTCAAAAAGAAATAGTTGAGCAAGTAAGGGATATGATCGGACTTATGAAGCCAAGAGGCCAAAAAATAGGTATGTTTGACTGCGGAATCGACCAGGTAGGACAAAACCCCATTGCATTCAACAGAAAGCTATACGATTCGGGCGACAGGAGAGAGATTGTAAAAATATGCAACAGTTATGCTTAAATGATAAAACCATCCGACTAATAAACACAGATTAAAAAAAGATTCTATTTTATCCCTAGCTCTTTCTCCTTCTCAGCAATCTTCAGCGTCGTCTTGATTACTGTGTCAGGATTGAGGCTTATCTCCTGTATTCCTGCCTCGACGAGCTTTTTTAGTTTTTCCTGCCTTTTAGTCTCACAGCCAAAACCGACCAGTTCATAATATTTTTTTATATTTTCTTTTCCACCGATATAAAGGCTTTCCATTCCTTCACGGGTTGTTCTCTTATGATGAGTGCAAGTTATACCTAAAATATCAAGAAGCTTTCTCACAAAGTTTATCTCGTCAGCAGTTTTCATCTCTAATCTGACATATTTCGATCTATTGTTATAAACTGTGCCTTCTCCTGCCATTATACCTCTAACGTAGGCTGCTGCTAATTCTTCATCTTTAAGAACAGCGGCTCTTATTTGTTCTCTTGTGTCAAGAATCAAATCAACAACAATCGCGTTATCCATGCAAATCCTGTATTTTATCTTCTTGTTATACTTGCCTTTGCTAATCTTCAATCTTTTTTCACCAATACGAAGTTCGTTCATGTTATCATAATATCTTTGTTTTTCAGGAAGCATAGCCATGACATAATAATTTATATCTGGAAAGAACGCGTCAAGCCAATGCGCAAAAAAGTTTATTGCTGTAGGCTCAGAGTTGGTCAGCCTTAATTTTCTTGCTTTTTTAGTTCCGGAGTAGCCTGTGTCGCCCTCAGCAACATATAATCCATAGCCCTCGACAAAAAGAGCATTAATTTCTATGAAATCCTGGATTCTGATAGGCTTATTATGTGAACCGTAAGAATAATAGCTGATGATGCTCCGATAGAGCTCCTCTTTACTTATTCCGATGTCTTTGCAGATCCTGATTATCCGTATCAGTTGATGCCCATTCCTCTTTTTGAATGCCCATCTGAATGCGTGCCTTTCCATACCAATTGTTCTGGCATAATCATCTAAAGAATCATATTTTTCGATTAGCTTCTGTTGAAGGAGGTCCGTAAATGAATCCGGCACTGAGACAAAAACGATCTTATTATTTTCAAGTATCGAGCTGACACAGATAGAAGTGCATGCATAATTAGCCATTTAAAAAGAAGAATGAAAAGAGTTTATAAGCTTCACGTCGATTTGTCCAGTGCAACTTGTGAATTCTTACGGATTTATGCCAAGGCTTTTCTCTAACTCTGAAACAGCCAGAGTCGTTTTTATTATTGAATCTGGACTTAAGCTCATGCTTTGGATGCCGCACTCGACTAGGAACTTTGCGAAATCTATAAACGTGCTTGGCGCTTCTCCACATATTCCTATATATTTTCCGCGCCTATTGCAAACCTCAATCACCATCTTGATGAGCTTCTTCACAGCAGGATTCCTCTCATTGTAGACTGAGCTCACAAGCTCAGAGTCCCTGTCAAGCCCCAGGGTTAGCTGGGTTAGGTCATTGCTTCCGATACTGAATCCGTCGAATACGTCAAGAAACTCGTCTGCGAGTATGACGTCGCTCGGGATCTCGCACATGCCAATCACTCGAAGGCCATTCTCTCCCTGCCGTAATCCATTCTGAGCCATCACATCAACGCATTTCTTCGCTTCTTCAACAGTTCGAGGGAATGGAATCATAACTTCAAGGTTTGTCAGCCCCATCTCGTTCCTTACCTTGAGCATCGCCCTGCACTCAAGGCCGAACGCTTCCTTGTAGTTACCCATGTAATACCTTGATGCTCCTCTCCAACCGATCATCGGATTATCCTCATGAGGCTCGAACTCGCGCCCGCCAATGAGGTTGGCGTATTCATTACTCTTGAAGTCGCTCATCCTGACAATTACTTTCTTCGGGTAGAAAGCTGCGGCTATCATCGCAACGCCGCGCGCCAGGCTGTCGATAAAGTAGAGTGTCTTGTCAGTGTAGCCTGCGGTCAATTTATCGATCTCTGCCTTGACTGCCTCGTCTTTCAGCTCGTTGTAGTGCATGAGCGCCAATGGATGGATCTTTATCTCGGAACTGATTATAAACTCCTCTCGCGCCAAGCCCACGCCCTCGTTCGGGATGAAGCTCTGCTCAAAGGCCTGCTCAGGGTTCCCGATGTTCATGCATATCTTGGTCTTTGTTTTTGGTATATTCTCAAGGTCCTGCTCCTGGCGTTCAAACTTCAGCAAACCTGAGTAGACATATCCTTTCTCCCCTTGGCTAGCGTCAACTGTGACCTCCTGGCTTGTGAAAAGCTTCTTTGAAGCGGTCTCGGTCCCGACAATGCAGGGGATTCCTAGCTCTCTCGATATTATGGCTGCATGACAGTTATTAACAATAACTGGCGTGAGATTCTCGCTGAAAACCACATAAGTATGATTGTCAGACACAGTTATGTTATATACGTCATCATAAAGACTTTCTTTAATATCCATGACTCTGTACATTCTTAAGTTTCCATTAAGTAAGCAGTTTATTTTTTCATCTCCTAGCTTTCGGAGTTCTTCATCTGAAACGTATAAATTTTTGTCTCGCCTTAATTTATATTGACCTTTAACATTATTTTTTAGAATCTGCTTTGCCGAAAAGAATCTTGTCTTGATAGTTCTCTCTTTCACAACTCCCTTAACTCGTTTAGTGTGCGCAAGAATTTCATTAAGCTTTTCCACGATTTGAACGTTGTAAATATTCCTGTTCTTTGTCAGCTGAGGCATTATACCGAGCTTCAGACAGGAAACAACCACTGCCTGTAAAAGGCTCTTTTCTGAAACATAAATCTGTATTCTGTTGTTATGAAATGATCCGTCTCCGTCAATTACGCCAGCAAGAAAAGCACAAGCTAGCTCCTGACTGCCGTTCAGTAGAGTCGTAACTATTTTCTGCTCCTGCTCGTGCATCTCATAAGCTATTTGTTTTGAGTAGAGCCTATAGGCTGTGGCCTGGCCTCTTGCTTCCTTGCCTCTTATCATCCCCGAAGAGACTTTCTTTTCAAAAGGAACAAAAGGCTTATTGAATAAGGAAGTCATGCATTCCTGCATCTGATTAATGAACTCTTGCTTTTCAACAGTATTTTTCTGTATGAATTGCACTTCTCCATGAGTCTTAGATCGATATATTGATCCATCAGTCATAATACCGCCTAATAAGTAGGCTAGCTTTTTATCCTTTCCAGAGGAAATCTGCAGATCGGGAATTTTATCTGCGAGACAAACCATTTCATTATTTTCAAGCATCTCTCTGATCTCAGTATCAACTATTTTTCCCTCTCTTAAATTTACCATTTTATGGTCCGGAGTCAATTTTAAAGTGTTATCTTTAATCCTGCCAGAAAGAGATACACTGACAACATTAAGCTCTGACTGTTTTTTCATAGAAGCAAGTATAGACTTCCATTCTATTTTTTGAGTCTCTTTATTGAAAGACAGTGTTAGCAAGCCTTCATGACCTTCCTCGTAAATCTGCTTAAAATCCATAAATCCCTTATTTGTTAAGAGAAGAGTGTCACCGCTAAAGCAAGTTCTACCCCCTCTGTTAGTCACAATCGCGCTTGCTACTTTCATGATGGGCTCCCAGTCAGGGTCAGTCATGTCAGTAACCAAGACCTCGCCATCCCTGAATTGGCTGATGTTGTGAACATCCTCAATAACTCTCACCTTTCCAGCTCCGATCTTCTCTCCGACGGACTGTCCTGTGACAAGCACCTCGCTCTTCTCTTTCATGACGAACTTGATCAGCTTCTTCTTATTCTTCCTTGAGTTGACAGTCTCAGGCCTGGCCTGGACAATGAACAATTTTCCGGTCATCCCGTCTTTTGCCCACTCTATATCCATGGGCTTGTGATGACCTGCTTTGGCAGAATAATGGTCTTCAATGATGCACGCCCAACGAGCCAATTGCAATATCTCATCCTCATTTAAGCAGAACTTCTTCCTGTCCGCATCATAGACTGCGACGTTTTGCGTGCTCTTGCTACCCCCGAAAGCGTCGTAGATCATCATCATCTCTTTTGAACCAAGCTTCTTTTTCAGGATTGGCTTGAAGCCCTGCTTTAATGTGGGCTTGAACACGATGTACTCATCAGGGTTGACTGCCCCGAGTACAATGTTCTCCCCAAGACCATAGGATGCGTTGATCAGCACCACATCTTCAAATCCTGATTCTGTGTCAAGGCTGAACATGACTCCAGAACAGGCCTTGTCTGAGCGGACCATCTTCTGGACGCCGATAGATAAGCCGACCTTGAAGTGGTCGAAGCTCTTATCTACCCTGTAGCTGATGGCCCTGTCGGTGAAAAGGCTTGCAAAGCATTTCTTGCATGCTTCAAAGAGTGCGGTCTCTCCGCGAATATTGAGGAATGTCTCTTGCTGGCCTGCGAAGCTAGCGTCTGGAAGGTCTTCTGCAGTGGCGCTGCTTCTGACAGCGACATCAATGTCTTTTTTCTCGGCGTTGTATGCGCCGCAAAGATTCCTATAGGCCTCGCTGATCTGCTGCTTCAAGTCAGGAGGAAGTTCAGCTCCCTTTATTAGCTCACGGATTCTATGACCCCTGTCATGAAGGTCAACGACATTCCTTGTGTCTAGCCCGGTCAGGATCTGCCTAATCTGGTCCCTGATGCCTGCCTTTTCCACGATGTAGAAATAAGCTTTGGCAGTTATCGCAAAGCCATTCGGAATCGGCACTCCTTCTGCAGTGAGATTAGAATACATCTCTCCCAGGCTGGCGTTCTTGCCACCCACTAAAGGGACGTCCTCTATGCCTAGTTGATCGAACCATAGAATTAAAGCATTGGCTTTATCCAACATACACCACACCTCTTTTTAAAACATGAAACCTGATGCTAATTTATATGATTGCCTATTCGTGAAGAGGTTTATAAATGTTTCTGAAAAGCCAAAAAAAAACATTTATATAAGATTAGGTCAAAAGATACTATAACAACAAAAAAACAGGAGGTGTTTTGATGAAGAAGTATTTTGTCTTTATATTAGCATTGGCGCTGATGAGCTCATTGGTCATTGCCGCGAGCGGAGAAGGGTCTGGCTCGAGTGGAGGACAGCCAGTGCAAGGCGCTGAAGATACAGTAAATACCGGTGCAGGCCAGGACACTGGAGCAGGAGCAGGAATCCAGATAGAGGAATCTGTCCAAAACAAGGGCACAGAGCAGCAGATAAAGACCCAGAATGAGGTCCAAGCAGCTGGCCAGAAGAGCGAGAACGCTCAGGAAGTCAGAGCCAGAGTCGAGGAAAAACTCCAGACAAGACAGCAAGAGCTTGACCAGGAGATGGTAGGTAAGAGCGAGAAGGAGCAGAAGGTCTTGCAGAACCAGAACCAGGTTAGACTGGCAGTGCATGCCTTGCTCGAGATGAAGGATGATATCAGCGGCATAGGCCCCCAGGTCTCTGAGATAGCCAAGAATTTTGACAACTCAGTCCAGGTGACCATCAGGACTGAGGAGAAGATCCAGACAAGGAGCGCTTTCTCAAGGTTCTTCGCAGGCGGAGACAAAAAAGCTGCTGATGAGCTTGAGACCCAAGTCAATGAGAACCAGCTCAGGATCCAGGAACTGAAGCAGCTCAGGGAGCAGTGCGATTGCGGCGATGAAGTCAAGGTCATGATGCAGGAGCAAATCCGGAGCATGGAGCAGGAGCAAGCAAGGCTCGGAGAGCTCGCCCAGAAAGAGAAGAAGAGCAAAGGACTCTTCGGCTGGATCTGGAAATAAACAGATGAATGGAAGCTAGAACTTTTTTTGTTTTTTATTTTTCTTCCAGCACCCTATTTTCTAATAATACCTAATCCTGTATTTCAGGCGCACCAAAATCATGTTAAATTAATATCCTGGCGCGGTCGATGTTAAGCCGTGAAAAATGGAAGTAGTGTGCGAAAAACATATAAACCATGTTCTCATCAAATAATCTGAAGGAGTTAAGTGTGAATGTCAAAAGATATCTTTGAGATAAGGTTCCATGGCAGAGGCGGCCAGGGAGCAAAGACTGCAGCAGCATTATTAGCAGAGGCTGCTTTGGAGCAGGGAAAATATGTGCAGAGCTTCCCAGAGTACGGGGCTGAGAGGCAGGGAGCTCCTGTCAAGGCTTTTGTGCGCATAAGCAATAAGCCAATAACAATACATTCAGGCATCACCCATCCGGATGTTGTAGTAGTAGTGGATCCTACGATCATGAAGAGCGTAAAGGTGGCTGACGGCCTTGATCCTAATGGAATAATACTTGTGAACACCAATGAGAGCATTGATGATGTGAAGAAGAAGATTGGCTTTGAAGGCCGGATCGTGGTGATTGACGCCTTGAAGATATCGCTCGAGACCCTTGGAAAGCCAGTAACCAACACAGCAATGCTTGGGGCCATGGCAAAGACGATCCCGTCCATAGAGTTCGAGACCCTTAAGAATTACACTTATTCTCATTTCCTCAAGAAGCTCGGAAAGGACATAGCTGACAAGAACATAGCAGCCCTTGAGCGAACATACAGAGAGGTGGCACTATGAGCCCAGGCCTCAAGAGCTGGAAGGAGATTCCCATCGGCGGAAAGATAGTTGAGCCAGGCAACAGCATAAACTACAAGACAGGTGACTGGAGGAGCTTCAGGCCTGTGCATGACATCGAGAAGTGCACCAACTGCATGATATGCTGGATGGTCTGCCCTGACGGAGCAGTAAAGGTAGGTTCAGTTGACTGTCCTGAAAAAGGCAGGAAAGGAACAAGCAATAATCCTAAGCTCGGCAACTATGGCGGCATAGACCTTGAGCATTGCAAAGGATGCGGTGTATGCGCCGATGAATGTCCTTTCAAAGCGATCACGATGGTGGAAGAGAAAGAGATTAAGGAAGAGAACAAAAAAATAATCTGATTAGGTAAAGAAGCAATAACAATGGTACAAAAAATTCGCAAAGCATTTACTGGCTCTGAATGCTCGGCAGAGGCCATGCGCCAGATAAACCCTGATGTGGTGGCTGCCTATCCCATTACTCCTCAGACTCCTATAATGCATGCCTTCTCTCAGTTCGTGGCTGATGGCGCAGTAGACACTGAGTTCATAACAGTAGAATCAGAACACAGCGCCATGAGCGCCTGTGTCGGTGCGAGCGCTGCAGGAGCAAGGTCAATGACTGCCACCAGCAGCAACGGCCTGGCCTTAATGTGGGAGATAGTCTACATAGCCTCTGGCATGAGGCTTCCGATAGTTATGAACCTTGTTAACAGGACCCTTAGCGCTCCGATAAACATACACTGCGACCATTCAGACGCCATGGGCATGCGTGATTCTGGCTGGATACAATTGTTCTCTGAGAACGGGGAAGAGGCCTATGAGAACACTCTTATGGCAGTGCGAATAGCAGAGCATCCTGACGTTCTCCTTCCAGTCGCTGTATGCCAGGATGGATTCATAACAAGCCACAGTGTTGAGACTGTAGACATACTTGATGACGAGACTGCAAAGAATTTTGTTAGAGAGAATAAGCCAATAGATCCGCTCCTGGATGTTGACCATCCAGTGACCTATGGGCCATTGGACCTGTTTGACTATTATTTTGAGCATAAGAAGCAGCAGATGCTTGCAATGGACAAGAGCGCCGATGTGATAAGGCAGGTGTTTGACGAATTCAGCAGAATCACAGGAAAGAGTTATGATTTCTTTGAAGGATACATGATGGATGATGCTGAGAAGGCCATAGTCTGCTGCAACAGCAGCGCAGGAACAATAAAAACAGTCATCGACGAGCTCAGGGCGAAAGGAGAAAAAGTCGGATTGCTGAAGATGAGGGTGTTCAGGCCTTTCAACAACAGACAGGTGGTTGAGAAGCTGAAGCATCTTAAAGCAGTGGCTGTGCTTGAGAGAGCAGCCGGCATGGGAAGCTATGGAAGCATGATATTCAACGAGATAAGGAGCGCATTCTACGAGGAGTCGCAGAAGCCTAACATGATCAACTATGTCTACGGCCTTGGAGGACGAGAATTCGATCCTATCCAGGCAAAGAAGATATTCGAGGACCTCGAAGCTGTGAAAAGAGGAGAGCTTGGAGATACCACAAGGACGATAGGAGTCAGGGACTGAGTACAATGGTAAACATACGAGAATTGGCATTGGAGCCAGAAAGGCTAGCATCAGGCCATAGGATGTGCCCTGGCTGCGGAATCCCGATAGCCACCAGGATGATCCTCAAGGCCACAAAGAACCCTATTGTCGTGGCAAATGCGACAGGCTGCCTAGAGGTAAGCACCACAATCTATCCTTACACTGCCTGGAGAGTTCCATGGATACACAACGCTTTTGAGAACGCGGCAGCGACAATCAGCGGAGTAGAGGCTGCTTTCAAGGCATTGAAGAGAAAAGGCAAGATTACAAAAGAGATCAAGTTCATAGCATTCGGCGGCGACGGAGGGACATACGACATCGGACTCCAATCACTATCAGGCGCGCTAGAGCGAGGGCATGACTTCGTCTATGTGTGCGTCGACAATGAAGGATACATGAACTGCCTGAGCCTTGACACAACAATTATCACTCCTAATGGGAGTAGGAAGATAACTGAAATAAAGGTTGGCGACCTCATTTATGCTTTTAATCAGAATACAGGTGATTTAGTTATAAAGACATGTTCAGGTATCTTTGACAATGGTATAAAAGAGGTATATGAATTAAAAACGGTTAAACATTCAATAAAGGCAACTTCTAACCATCCTTTCCTTGTTATTGAAAAAAATAAAACAATAGCCCCTGAAGGTTTGATATGGAAAACATTAGAGCAATTACAATCCGGAGATCAAGTTATTGTTTTCAAAGATAAAAAAACCAAGACTAAAAAAGAGAAAAGCGATTGTCTTTTAAAAAACAATTCTCACTTTAAATCAGAGAAAATAATTTCTATCACACTAATAAAAGAAGAGCCCACACTCGACTTAAGAGTCGAGGGAGAGCATAACTTCATAGCAGACGGAATAGTTGTCCATAATACAGGCATCCAGAGAAGCAGCAGCACACCATACGGCGCCTGGACCAACACAAGCCAGGTTGGAAAAGCCCATCAGGGCAAGGAGCAGTTCAGGAAAGACCTGACCGCCATCATAGCAGCCCACCACATCAACTATGTGGCCCAGGCAAGCGTGCACAACTATGCTGATCTTATCAGGAAGGCAGAGAAGGCTTTCAACACAAAAGGGCCGAGCTTCATCAACGTCCTATGCCCGTGCGTGCCTGGCTGGAAGATAAAATCAAACCAGACGATCAAGATAGCGAAGTTGGCGGTCGAGACATGCTTCTGGCCATTGTTCGAGATAGAGAACGATGTCTGGATCCTGAACTATGATCCTGGCGAGAGCAAGAAGCCGATGGTTGAATGGCTCAAGCTACAGGGAAGATTCTCACATCTCTTCAAGCCAGAGAACGCAGGCATAATCGAGCAGATCCAGAAGAACACTGACCAGCGCTGGGAGCAGGTCAAGAAGAACTGCAATAAATAAATTTAAATAGCTTCTCGTACTAACGCGTCCAATATCATAATAAAATCGTGCGGGTCAAGAACGTGACTGGCATGTACGTCTCGACCCGCCCGAGATCTTCTCACATGCATGCAGTGAGCATTAAGTAACGATGTATAGCGTATGATCAACTCTGTGCATTTTTTTGTAATCAACAATCTTTTTCTTTTTGCAATCGCTCAAACGATAATATGCTCTCAGAAGTTTTTTTCTATCATCAAACTTTAATTTTATTACCTTACCTTTATTATCATTAATAGCCTCTATAATCTGTTTGGTATCATCATCCAAACCCCTGCCTCTGCGAATTTCAGGAGGAAGACTATCAAGAACCTCTATTCTCTCATACAAATTTGCTTTACCCATGTTAATCACCTTCAAAAACTCATTATTCAAGTACCTAAAGCTCAATAGGTATATAAATTTTTCGCTTGAAACCTCAAACCCAACTAAAAAACCCTATTTCAGAACCCCTCTTGTCTCCCTCGCGATCTCCAGCTCCTCGTTCGTCGGTATGACAAATACTTTTATCTTTGAGAGCGCGGAGGAGATTATTATGTCGCTGCGCTTGTTGGCTTTATCATCAATCCTGATTCCTAAATGTGAGAGGTAGCTGCAGATTGGTTTTCTCAAGAACCATGCATGCTCGCCAATCCCTCCTGTAAAAATTATGGCATCGACTCCGTTCAGCAGCGCAGCATAGCCGCCTATATAGAACGCTACTCTATTGACGAATATATCAAGCGCAAGCTTAGCCCTCTTATGGCCGCGGACAGCCATCTTGTAAAGGTCTCTCACATCAGGAGTCGCGCCAGAAAGCCCGAATAGCCCTGATTTCTTGTTCAGGATTGAATCAATACCTCTGGCGCTATAACCTTTATATTGGCAAAGGTAGAGTGGCACAGCAGGATCTATGCTGCCAGACCTGGTGCCCATCACAAGCCCTTCCAACGGAGTGAACCCCATTGAGGTCACTACTGATTTTCCTCCTTTGATCGCAGTGATTGATGCGCCGTTGCCAAGATGACAAGTTATTATGCGAACATCATTCTCTTTTGCAGCACCAGATTTCCTCTTAACTCCCAACAGCTTCGCTGCCTGCTCAGAGACATATTTATGGCTAGGGCCATGAAATCCATACTTTCTAATCTTATACTTCTTATAGAATTCTAGCGGAAGGCCGTAGAGAAAGTTCTCAGGAGCCATCGTCTGATGGAATGCTGTATCAAACACAGCCACCTGCGGAGTTTTAGGAAGCATCTTCCGACAGGCCATGATGCCCGCCAGATTATCAGGATTATGGAGCGGTGCCAACTCACAGAGCTCCCTTATGCCCTTAACAACATGATCATCAATAAGAGTCGGCTTTGAATGATGCTCTCCGCCATGCACCACTCTGTGCCCAACAGCATTTATCTCAGAATAATCATTTATTATATTGTGGCTCCTCAAAGATTTCAAAGCCAGCAGGACCGCATCAACATGGTCATGGACTGTTTGATGCTGCTCCTCGTGCCTATTGATGGTCTTGTTCCCTTTTTTCTCCTTGAAATCAAACTTTACCAGGCATCTCTGAAGGTCTATGCCATCCACATGGCCAGAAAATATCACTCTCTCATCCAGCATATCAATGAACTTGTACTTCAACGAGCTGCTGCCTGAGTTAAGAACAAGAATTTTCATTAGCGACCTCTTTTTTTTTCAAATCATTGACTTGTCTGATCAAGAGCCGAACTTCTGAGCGCGTTTCTCAGCGTCCTTTTTCGAGCGCTCCTTCCAGACATTGACGAAGTCATGATCAGCAACATCCCTCTCTGTGTCACTGCCGGTGCTGCCAGCATCATCTTTAGGAGCAGGAGATGGTTGATCCTGCTGAGGGCTGACAGGCTCGGCCTTGAGCCTGAACTCTTCTTTTTTAGGCGATTTGCGATCATCCTCTATGATCTTCCTTATGTTGGATGGAAGCCTATCAAATGCAGCATCTCTATCTTCTGGTTTCATTCTGCCGGCGCTGACAAATCCTGCCTTGACAGGATCTTCGCCTTCCTCATGCTCTGGCTGTTGATGATCAAGCTCATCATGCTCTTCAATCCCAAAATCAACAGCATCATCTGATTTTAATCCGCCTATGATAGACTTGGCCTCTGCCATAGCCGGCTGCTGTGAGCTCTGGAGCACAGTGATGGCAGCCACCTCTGCTATGTCCTCTGCGTCACAGCCTCTTGAGAGGTCATTGACTGGTTTCCTTAGGCCTTGAAGTATTGGGCCGACTGCTCTGAAACCACCGAGCCGCTCCACAAGCTTATAGCTTATGTTTCCTGCATTAAGATCAGGGAATATAAGGACATTGGCCTCCCCCTTAAGAGGAGAACCCTCGCATTTCCTATCAGCCACCTCAGGCACAAGAGCTGCATCAACCTGTATTTCTCCATCAATGATCAGCTCAGGATTCTTTCTCCGTATCATGGCTATCGCCAACTTTACCCGCTCAATGCTTTCATGCTTAGCAGAATCTCTTGTGGAGAAAGAGAGCATGGCAACTTTTGGAGTCACGCCAAGGCTCGAGCATGTGTTCGCGGTGAGCAAACCAATTTCAGCCAGCACATCTGCTGAGGGGGATATGTTCATGGCGCAGTCAGCGAAGAAATATGCGTTCTTCTCAGACCTATCTACCATGATGAATACGCCAGAGGTTCTCTTTACATCTGGAGCTGTCTTGATTATCTCAAAGACAGGAAAATAGGGCTTGGTCTTGCTCTTAGCCCCTGATATCATGCCGTGTGCCATTCCTTTGTGGACCAGCATGGCGCCATAGTAATGGGGCGCCTTCATCTGCTCCAATGCCTGATCAAAAGACATCATCTTGCCGTCCTTTTTCCTCATCTCAAGATATTCATTGGCAAAGCCCTTGAGCTGCTCCTGGTTGTCTTCAAGCAGATAATCTATTATGTTGTCGTCATCAAGGTTCTTTATTCCCAGGCGCCTGAAGTGCTCGTGCAGCACAGCAGAATCCGCCAGGATCATAGGCCTTGCAATCCTGCGCTTCTGGATGATAGCGCATGCCTGAAGGACGAAATCATCTGTGTCTGCAAAGACTATCTTCCTTGCCTCTTGCCTGTTGAGATCTGCTGCTCTATCCATCAACACATCCATAAATCCTTTTCCAAAACCAAACATGTCAATCACTCTCTTATCGCTTGGGCTTGGCTCTCCTTCTTTCAGAGCTTAAAGCCTTCCCACTAGCCTTTTCTGTTTTCTTCTTGTTGTCGTCGATCTTCTTGTAGCCGATCCACATTATTATCAGCAGCTCTACAAGTATGACCAGGGCTCTGAGCATCTTGCTCATATCTGAGAAATACCTCACCGTGGCGTAGAACATTGTGATTAGGCCTCCCAGCATCATCCCTGCACCAAGATAGTCGACAGTGAAATATATTCCCAGCAGCACGACAATAAGGCCGAGAGGCGCCAGTATCAGGAACAAGTTCCTGTTGTAGACAGACCTTGCCGTGTCATAGTCCTTGCTGCAATAGTCGCACCAATCATAGGAAGCGCAATTGTTTGAATCATATTTCATCCTTGATATTCCGCCGCTGCGGTCGCATTGCTGCTGCTCAGGACCGTAGCTATAAGTACAGTTAATCCCTGCCTTGACCGGTTCAGGATAAGGCATAGAATATTTTGACTCATTGCAATACCTGTCATAGGCAGGCTCATCATAGAGCGCATCCATGAACAATCCGAAAAACAGCGGCAATAGAACTGCTATTCCGAGAATCATCGCTAATTTCTTAGGCTCCATCAGATATCACCTCGCACCATCTGCGCAATATAATAGGAGCTTTCTTTATAAAAGTTGCTGTGCGCGAAAGAAAATTTTATCAGATGCGAGCGTAAAGGCTCGCAGCCAACTAATTTCATTTTAGAACTGTTTTATAGCCCTATTTTTTGCTAATTTTTACTAATCATTCGCTAAATCACTAATCACGGCCGCAAAAGCTTAAGAGCCTTATCAACAAAGTAAGGCATAGATAAGCCTAATCTATCAAATAATTCCTCTGGTTTGCCTGACTCACCAAAGCTGTCATTAACTCCTATTTCATCGAATGATCTCGGATTCATGCCTGCTTTAAGTGCTATCCTGGCAACACGACCTGATAAGGCCCCTATCTGGTGCTCTTCTGCAGTAAGCAACACTTTACAATCATTAGCAGCTGCTCTTATAGCATATTCGTCCATCGGCTTCATTGAGTGCATATTAACCACTCTAGTCTCTAGCCCGTATTCCTTTTTTAGCATCCATGCTGCGTTCATGGCTTCTGGAACCATTGGGCCGCAGGCAATAATAGCTATTTTTTCATGCTCATTTATGTAATCAGTGCTTAATCTTGTCTCAAAAGCATCCTTGAAATTAGGCTGCTCTCCCCTGAACCTGATGATGTTAGCTGTTCCGAACTTATAAGGCGTGTCCTTACTGGTAACTTTAGGAGTCTTCTCTCTTCCAAATCTCATATAGCAAGGCCCATCTAATTTAACCATTGCATCCATGGCCTTCATTGTTTCTTCATAGTCGCAGGGGACAAACACATGCATATTTGGCAATATCATTGTCTGGGATAAATCCTCCAACGCCTGGTGAGTGGCTCCGTCAGGCCCTACAGAGATGCCTGCATGGCCGCCTATTATCTTAGCATTGATATCTGGATAACAATCTGATATCCTTATCTGATCACCAACACGGCCAGGGATGAAAGTAGCATAGCTTCCAACAAAAGGCATCAATCCTTCTTTTGCCAGGCCTGCTGCTACACCAATTGCGTTTTGCTCTGCAATGCCCACACTTATGGATCTATCCTTTCGCTCAGGGTGGCCTTTAATAAAGTCAAGTATCTGAATAGAACCAGATATGTCTGCGCCTATGCAAACTATGCGCGGATCATCTCCTAATTTGCAAAGGGCTTCGCCAAATCCTGCTTTTGCAGCAGAAAGATTGACGCGCATATTATTTTCCTGGGCATTCCACTTATATGTAGCATCAACCTCAGGAGAAACAATAACAGGAACATTTTCTTTTGACTTAAGAGTTGCTTTTTTCTGGAAATCAGCTGCTAGCTTCAAAAAGCCGTCATAATCAATTGTTTTTCCCAAACCCAACTCAGATAAAGCTATCTTCAGCTCATCATATGACGGTGCTTTTCCATGCCATCCTGCCTGGTTCTCCATGAAAGAGACTCCCTTACCCTTGACAGTGTCGGCAATGATTACAACAGGCTTGCCGATGACATTTTTCGCTTCACTAAAAGCATTCAATATAGAGCCCATATCATGCCCGTCTATGCTGATAACATGCCATCCAAAGGATTCATACTTCTCCTTTAAAGGGTCTATATTCATAACATCGCATACTTTGCCGTCTATCTGAAGGCCGTTCTTGTCGATTATCGCAATCAGGTTATCCAAATTATAATGAGAAGCGCTCATGGCAGCCTCCCATACCTGACCCTCCTGCTGCTCGCCATCCCCCATTACGCAATAAACCTTGTGGCCCTGGCCGTGAAGTTTGGCTGCCTTTGCCATTCCTACTGTAATGCTAAGCCCCTGGCCTAAAGAACCTGTGGAAATCTCAACGCCTGGCAGCTTAGTGTTTGGGTGCCCTTGAAAATTAGACCCGAACTTCCTCAGGGAAGCCATCTCATTGATGTCAAAGTAGCCTGACATCCCTAATGCGGCGTAAAGAGCAGGAGCCTTATGACCGGCAGACCAGAGCACTCTATCCCTTCCTTCCCATTGATAATCATGAGGCTTATGATCAACTACATTAAGGTAAAGGGCTGCTGCGATATCCATTATTGACAATGACCCTCCTGGATGACCTGACCCTGCTGCGTGGATGGCAGTAAGGGCATAGCCTCTCATCAGGTTGGCTTTCTCTACAAGCTCATCAATTGATAAAGCAATCTTATTCCCGTCTTTGCCCACAATAGCCATTATTTCCCTCCTTCAATAACTTTTTTCATAATTGCCAAGCCGGCTTTAATATTGTCTTTTGAAGTCGCATAGCTTAAGCGCAGATAATGATCTTTTTCAGAAGGATTCTTGCTTCCGAAATGAGTGTCTGCCAGGACAGCAATTCCCGCGTCCAGCAATTTCGATCTCAACTCCTCTGCGCTTGATAAGTTGTGAATCCTGCATGCTTCAGTCACATTAGGGAAAGCATAAAAAGCTCCGTCTGGAAGCGAACAATGAACTCCTTTTATCTCGTTCAGCAGGCTGACTGTCAACTCCCTTCTCTCCTTGAAAGAGGCTTTCATTCTAGCCACTTCGTCCTGTCTTCCGGTCAATGCCTCTATTATCGCGTATTGATTAAAATGAACAGGGCAACTGTCTGTATTAATCATCAGCTGTGAAAGTTTAGGCGCCAATATCCTATTCGCGGCAAAGCCTATGCGCCAACCAGGCATGGCATATGTCTTGCTTAATCCATCCATTATTATTGTTCTTTCATACATGCCTGGCAATGAAGCGATGCTGTTAAATTCTCCTTCATAGACAAGATTCCTGTAAACTTCGTCAGAAAGAACCCAAAAATCATATTTGATAGCCAACTCCCTGATGGCCTCCATATCCTCTTTTTTCAAGACCCCGCCAGTTGGATTGTGAGGTGAGTTGAGTATGAGCAATTTAGTATTCTTGTTGACTATCCTCTCCAAGTCAGCCACGTCAAAGCAGAAATTCTTTCTCTCGACCAAAGGTAAGGGTACTGCCTTTGCCCCGCAAAATCGTGCGGCAGACTCATAGATAGGATATCCTGGATTAGGGCATATAACTTCATCCCCTTTTCCATAGTCAGTGACAGACAAAATGGTGTACATGATAAATGGTTTTGCGCCGTTGGCAATAACCACATCATCCGGAGAGACAATAATCCCTCTTGTTGATGAAAGATAATTGGAGATGGCCTCTCTTGCCTCAGGGATCCCTTGCGCAGGAGTGTATCCTGTCTTGCCTTCTCTTATGGCCTTTATCGCCGCCTCTTTTATGTTATCAGGAGTATCAAAATCAGGCTGGCCGATGCAAAAGCTTATTATCTCCTGACCTTTACGTTTTCTTTCTTCAACCTGCGCAAGAACTACGAATGCATTCTCGGTTCCTAGATCCCTCAGTACTCTCTGTGATAATTTTGCCATTTTATCCCCCCAGAATGATTTCAACATAGTAAATATAACTTGAATATAAAGCTTTCTGATTTTCAATAAAAAATAACCATTCAACAGGGATAAATAGTCACTTAGTGATGACTATTACTTAAGGAGATAAAATAAAAAAATAATTATAATCACATACCAACATAACACTCCACAATTAAATTAGCCATCCAAAGCCTTCCAATAGCGGTTCTGGACTGCCATTTGATAAACTTTAAATAGGATAAAACTGTCTAAAGCATAAAAGAGGAATAAGACATGGCTGATATCAAAGATATTCTTGCAAAATACTCTGGAAAAGACGACCTGATCCCTGCTATGCAGGAGCTGCAGAAAGAGCTTGGCTTCCTTTCAGAAGAATCGCTTGAGCAAATATCCAAGCGATTGAAAGTTCCGCTCGCCCACATATCTGGCGTGGCCACATTCTACTCTATGTTCAAGCTGACACCTCCTGGAAAGTTTCACATAAGCATCTGCAGAGGAACTGCCTGCCATGTACATGACTCAGAGCAGCTGCAGAAGTTCATAGAGAAGAAGCTCAACATAAAAGCCGGCGAGATGACCAAGGACGGTAAGTTCAGCCTTGAATGCGTGAACTGCATCGGAGCCTGCGCAAAAGCCCCTGCCATGATGATCAACGAGACCGTATACGGAAACCTTGACGAGAAGAAGATAGAAAAGATACTTAATTCACTAAAATGAATTTTGCTAATGAGACCATGATGTATCTTACGCAGATCACGGACATGAAAAAAGGGAATGATGAGCTGGCAGGCGACAGGATAACAGTCGGATTGGCGACCTGCGGCATATCTGCTGGCGCTGATAAGACCTTTGAGAAGCTTAAACAAGCAGATCTAGGAATCTTCCTTGAGCCTGTTGGATGCGCAGGCATGTGCTATGCAGAGCCAGTCGTAACTGTGAAACAAAAAGGCGTGTTCTCGATCTACGGCCAGGTCACAGAGGACAAAGCAGACATGCTAATCCAAGCAATAAGGAACAAGAGCGTTTGCAACGAGCTCCTTCTAGGGCATTCTTTGAGTGAGATTGATTACTACAAAAAACAGAAGCGACTTCTCATGGAGAACTGCGGAAAGATAAACCCGCTAAGCCTCAACCAATATGTGGCCAGTGGCGGATACAAAGGGCTTTCCAATGCAGCCAGAAAAACTCCAGAACAGGTCATCGAGGAAGTGAAGATCGCCGGCTTAAGAGGAAGAGGAGGGGCAGGATTCCCAACCGCAACCAAATGGAGCCTCATAGCAGAAAAGCAAGGGAAGAAATACCTTGTCTGCAACGGAGACGAAGGAGATCCTGGCGCTTTCATGAACCGAACAGTCATGGAATCAGATCCCTTCAGGCTCATAGAAGGAATGACCATAGCAGCCTATGCCATCGGAAGCAAGGACGGAATAATATACACGAGAGCAGAATATCCTCTCGCAGTCAAGACCTTGCAGACCACTATAGACCTTGCAAAGAAGCAAACCCTCCTAGGGAAAAATATCCTTGGAGTGAAAGGATTTGATTTTAACATAAGGATAAAGATGGGTGCAGGAGCATTTGTCTGCGGAGAAGAGACCGCTCTTATCAACTCAATTATGGGCAACCGCGGAAACCCGAGGTTCAGGCCTCCTTACCCTGCAGAGAAAGGAATAGACGGCCACCCAACCAACATAAACAATGTCAGCACGCTATCATTCATACCTATAATCCTGTCGATGGGAGGACTCGAGTTCACAAAGATAGGAACAGAGAAAACCAAAGGCACTGCAGTGATCTGCCTAGCTGGAAAGATAAAGCGACCAGGAGTGGTTGAAGTTCCGATGGGAACAAAGCTAAGGGAGATTGTATTTGACATTGGAGGAGGCCCTGTAGGAAACACAAAGTTCAAGGCCATCCAGGCAGGAGGACCCTCCGGCGGATGCATAACAGAGAAAGAGCTAGACACACCTCTTGATTTTGAGAACATAACAGCATTAGGAGCAATAATGGGCAGCGGAGGAATGGTGGTCGTAAATGACCATGCCTGCATGGTGGATGTGGCAAGATACTTCATGACCTTCACAAAAGGAGAGAGCTGCGGCAAATGCACTCCCTGCAGAGAAGGGACCACAAGATTGTTCGAGGTGCTTGACAAGATCACAAAAGGACTTGGCACAAGGGATGACCTTGACAAGGCCAGGATGCTGGCTCTCTATGTGAAAGAGAACTCGCTCTGCGGACTAGGACAGGGAGCGCCCAATCCAGTCCTCTCCACGCTGAACAAGTTCATGGACGAATACCTGGCCCATGTGGATAACAAAGAATGCCCGAGCCATGCATGCAAGAATCTCCTAAAATATATAATACTCGAGAACTGCGTCGGTTGCGGCAACTGCACAAAGCACTGCCCGACAGGCGCGATCACAGGAAAGCCGAAGGAGCGCCATGTGATAGACCAATCTAAGTGCGTGAGATGCGGAGCATGCTATGATGCCTGCGCCTTCGACGCCATAGAAAGGAAATGAAGTGAATGTCATGGGTCCTAACATAAATGATAAGAAAGAGAACAAGGCCAACAGCCCTGACGCCGGCGGCAAAATGATAAAGATAATGCTCAACAACCAAGAGGTTGCTTGCTCTCCTGAAGAATACCTGTTCGAAATCGCCAAGAGAGAAGGAATACACATACCTCATTTCTGCCAGCACGAGCGCCTAGAGAGGACTGCCAACTGCAGGCTTTGCGTCATTGAGATCGAACAGAATGGGAAACGAAGGATAGTGACCTCCTGCAGCACAAAGCCGTCAGAAGGGATGAACGTCTACACCCACACACCTAAAGTGTTGGAAGCAAGGAGAATAAACATCGAACTCCTCCTAGCGAACCACGATCTCAACTGCCCCACCTGCCCTAAGAACCTTGTGTGCAAGCTGCAAAAATATGCCGGCGACCTGATGATAAAAGACATACGCTTCATAGGCGCAAGGAAGAACCTTCCCGCCGATGAATCAAGCCCTTCCATAAGGCGAGACAACAACAGGTGCATCCTCTGCGGTAGATGCGTCAAGATGTGCAACGACATCCAGACAGTATACGCCATCGACCAGCAAAAGAGAGGATTCGATACAAGGATCAGCCCTGCGCTCGACCATAACATGATCGAGAGCTCATGCGTCAACTGCGGCCAATGCGTAATAGTATGCCCGACAGGAGCATTGACAGAAAAATCAGACATACAGCACGTCATCGATGCACTGAATTCTGACAAGACCATCGTGGCGCAGACGGCGCCATCCATAAGGGCGACGCTCGGAGAATGCTTTGGCATGACGCCAGGCATCAGCGTCACAGGCAAGATGGTGACTGCATTGAGAAAGATCGGATTCCATAAGGTATTTGATACTGACCTTGGAGCAGATATATGCATTCTTGAAGAGGCGACCGAGTTCATCAAGCGCCTCAAGGAGAAGAAGAACCTGCCGATGATAACCACCTGCTGCCCGGCATGGATAAAGTTTGGGGAGCAGTTCTATTTTGAGGAGCTCAGTCACATGTCATCCTGCAAGAGCCCGCAGGCAATACTTGCTTCTCTCATCAAGAGCTATTACGCAGACAAGATCGGGAAGAAACCAGAGGACATAATCCTCGTCGATATAATGCCGTGCACTGCAAAGAAATTTGAGATACTCAGGCCTGAGTTCAAGGGAGAAGCAGACTATGTACTCACGACTGTCGAGCTAGGCAAGCTGATAAAGGAGATGAACATCGACTTCTCAAACCTGCCTGACAGCGAGTTCGACAATCCTCTAGGGGAAAGCACAGGAGCTGGAGCCATCTTCGGCCATACAGGTGGAGTGATGGAAGCTGCGCTGAGGACTGCCGCAGATTGGATTGAGGGAAAGAGCCTTAGTAGCATAGAATACACTGATCTCCGAGGGATGGAGACTGTGAAAGAAGCGACAATCACATTGGCAGGCAAGAAGATAAATATCTGCGTGGTGCACACCCTTGGAGAGGCAAGGAAGCTATTGGAGGAGATAAAGGCAGGCAAGAGCAAATACCATTTCATCGAGATAATGGCCTGCTACGGAGGATGCATAGGCGGAGGAGGTCAACCCCAACCATGCACAAAGGAAAGGCTACGCAAAAGAGTGGATGCACTGATAAAAGAAGACTTAAAGAAGAAGATCAGAAAATCACATAAGAACGAAACAGCACTCAAGATCTACCAAGAATATCTCGGAGAGATAGGTGGAGAGAAGGCGCACGAGCTTCTCCACACAAAATATTACAAGAGGAATTACAAATGAAAGCTTCAATCGATGAGAACGTAAAAATAGAATATGGTGCTGTAAATAAAAGCTATAATGAGAGCATATCCAAGCTCAGCAATCTCGAGGCTAACATCCATTTCATGATATACAGCATAGTCATATTCAGCGTTCCGTTCCTGCTCGGCCATCCACAGTTACTCGTCGGAACTATAGTCAACGCATCGCTGATATTGGGAGCGACATACATCAAAGGACACAAGATGCTTCCATTAATAATATTACCTAGCATCGCTGTGCTGATGCGAGGGATAATATTCGGGCCATTCACAATCTTCTTAGCATATATCATCCCGTTAATCTGGATTGGCAACGCAATCTATACCTATGCATTCAGGTATCTAAAATTCAAGAAGATCAACGGAATTCTCAGCATAGGGATTGCATCGTCGGCAAAAGCTGCATTGCTGTTAGGGGCAGCATTCGTATTTGTGAAACTCAGCGTATTGCCTGAATTATTCCTGACATCGATGGGAATATTGCAGTTGACAACAGCGCTTCTCGGAGGATTGCTGGCGATTGGTGTAATAAAGGCAAGAGAGCATTTAATCTCGAGATAAAATAAAAATAATCATACAACCTTCAGCCATCTTCTGTTGATCAAATTCTCTTTGCGACATTAACTCTATATTTTATTTTAATTCACATCTAATTTTCAATGTAACCTGGAATAGAAAAGTGAGAAAAATAATAAAAAAATTTATTTTTAAAAAATTTATGCTCTTATACTCCGCATCCTGCCGCGGCTGCTGCAGGGGCGGTTGCGCTGTCTCCAGCGAGCTTTGTAGAGCATTCAGTCGGGACAGTCTCGAAAGCTGCGCAGATCCCTATCTTGTAAGCCTCAGGGGTCCTTCCGCCGCTGTAGGAATTTCCGTCGACAAACACAGTTGGGCTACCTGAAACTTTTAGTTTGTCACCAAGGGCTTTCTCAGCAGTCAGCAAAGCGACCGCCTCCTTTGACTGGCAATCCTTTATCTTTGCAGTATCAAGCTTCAATTCCTTAGCTACTGCTTCCCAGCAGCTATCTGCGTTCTGAGATGTGCATTTCTTATTCATGGCCAAGGCGAACTCGAACCATTTACCGATGCCCATGTACTTGTTGACACAGAGCTCTCTGACATCTTGATTAACTTCCTGTATACCGTGCATTGAGCAGAGCTTTCCAGAATCGATGCAGAAGTCCGCCCCGCCACCCTGATAATTCTCATATATGACGTAGTGTGGCTTGAACAATGCCTTGTCCTTGAGCAGCTGATAGGCCGGCTCAATCCCTTCCTCTGCCTGGTTTCCGAATGGGCAATAGCTCATCACGAAGAAGTCTATCTGGGGCTTGTTATCTCCCTTTGTCACGCCGATAGCTGCATAATACGCTTTTCTCGCATCTTCGCTGACAAAGTAAGCGGCTCCTGTGACCTCGTCCTTGAGCTTGTATTTTCCGTCTGTCAATTGGTCGAATACTCCCTTCAGGTCAGGTATTGTGGTCCAGCTCTTAGTCTGGGTCACGCTGGCATCAAAGATGTAGACTGGCAGAACTTCAACATTGTACTGCTTGACAAGAGCCTTTCCCTCGTCGGTGTTGATGTCGACAAGCCTTGGTTTTCCGCCAAGGAACAGCTGCTGCGACACTTCGACAATCCTTGTGGTATCGCATGAAGTGCAAGCCTTGTCATTCAGGATAACATAGTTGACAACCACAGGATCCTTGTATTCACACTCAGAATCCTGCTTCCCTGGATTTATGCAGTAGCCTTCCTTACCAGTCTGCTCTGTGCAGTCCTCGTCAGCAGCACATTTTGGTATCTCAGCGCATGCAGGATGCTTTGAGTATTTGCAGATCGCACGCTGGAACGACAATGAATCTCTCTGGCCTTGATATGATATGTCGTTGATATAGATTGTCGGACTGCCGGTGGCCCCTCTTACCATGGTTCTCTGGAGTGAAGTCCTCATCAGGCCCACCCCTTCGTCGGATTCAAGGCATTTCTTGAGCTTATCTGAATCCATGCCATTCTCCTGTGCGCAGGTCAGCCAATTGGTGCCAACATTCTGCACATCCTTGTTTTGGCAGGTTATGAAATTCACATATTTGTCAGGATAGTAGCTCTTTGCGCAGAGCTGGACTATATTTCCTTTCACTTCCTTGTCGCCGTGGAGACTCTGGAAGACACCTGGAGCAGTCTCCTTTGCTATGTAGTTGAGCTGGAAGTCAATCCCATCACTCATTTGCTCAAGCACAGGAGCTATCGCTGTCTCGACCTGCACCCCGTAAGGGCACTGGCTCATGACATAGAACTCGACCTTCACTTTATTCCCTGAATACTCCTTTGATTTCAAACCAATAAAGTTAGCTATTTTTTGAAAGAAATTTGTTTCTTGTTCAACATTGGTCTGCTGAATGTTATTAACAGTTACATTAGTAGATACATTTACTTGTTGAGACGGTCTAGTTATTAAAACAATCACTAAAATAACTAAAACCAAAATTATTACTCCCGATACCAGCGGATAATGCCTGCCAGGCATCGACTTCTCAATCTCTTTCCTAGAGATATCTTTATTCATTGCCGCATCAGCAGCCCCTTCTCTGTGCACTGCTTTCTTTTGCGCAACAGGATGTGCTGCTTTTGCCCTAAGTTTCTTCGAAGTTTTCAAGAATACACCCCCTTGAAACGATTATAATACTATTAAACCCTTTTTTTAAGCTAAAAACACAGGCTATTTAAAAAGTTTGTCAAACAATGGTGCACAAATATGGCGGAATAATGGCGTGCGAGGCAATCAATGCAGCTATGAGTTGGCTGAAGAAAACATCGATCAGGGTTACTGCTCATCCTCAACATCTTTGCGTGAGCGGCTGATGTTATCTGCCAAAATCCTTGTAATCTCCTTCCTTTCATTTTCGGCCTTCCTGATCCTGGCAGCAAGCTTTCGCTCTCCAATAATCTCAAGCCAATCAGCCACCTTATTATCGCGGGAATTTACACATGCCTCGAACTCAGACTTGGTGGCGTCAACAATTATCTTTAGCAATTCCTCTTTTGTGGCAGCTTTCTTATCACCTAACTCAAACAGCGCGCTAGCATCGGCATCTCTTTCCTTAGACAAATATTTTTTGCCTGATTGAGCATCAGAGGTCAACATGGATTTTGCAGCTGCTGCGCCAGCGCTTCTAGGCTTCCTTCTCTTTGCCAAGCCCTGTCCAATCAAGATTATTGCCAGCATCAGAAATGCGACAGCACCTAGAGCCAATAGCGCAGTCATTGGTTCTGCCAAGCTTGTCTTGAACAACAATGATTTCCTGAGCATCTCAGAGAACAGGATGTAAGGATTATATTTTATTATGTTGGCAAAACCAGGTGCGATGCTTTCCAGCGGTACCACTAGGTTTGAGACGAAAAGGAACAGAGAACCGAGCACCACCGATGACATGACCGCTCCCTCCTGTGTGGAGAATGAATAGCCAATAAGCATCCCGGCTATGATGAAGAATGCCGCTGCAACAAATAATATGATCAAAGTAGGCCATATGTTGGCGAATAGTGAAAGACCGAATATCTGTTGCGAGATGCTCAATATTATCAAGGTCTGCAATAGTAGTATGATGGCGACTGTCATAAATGATGATATTATGAAAAGCCACGGCCTTGTCGGCGTCATGAAGTTCCTGAAATAGGCCTTGGTGTTCTTCTCAAATATCACTAATGTGCTCGAGAGCAGGAGGGCCACGAACATAATTATCATCATCAGCAGAAAAGGAAATGTGAAAGTCATGTTGGAGCTATCAGAGGACACAGGCTCTATCTTTGTGTTGACAGGGCTCACTATGCTCTCGGCGCGACTGAGGCTCACGCTCTCGAGGTTCTTCCTTGTGCTCTCGATGCTCTTCTTCAATACAGAAGCAGATGCCTGGAGAACAGAGATTGATTTGACAGCAGAATCAAGCTTCGATTGCACCTCTTTGTTGAGCTGGCTGCTAGCGTCCAGCTCAGCCTGCACCGTGGAAAAAGATGATTCGATACTGGTTATGTCAGAAAGCAAATCCTCCACGCGGTTGGGAGTGATGTTCTGCAGCCCCTTCATATCGTCGACGAGCTCATTGAAATCGCTCTGCAACTCATTGACCTCTGAAGCGTTAAGATAACCAGAGGCACGGATTGTGCTGATGAAATCATTTCCTTGGCCAACCACCAGCAAGCTCTTCTCATTGATGTCATTTATTGTCTGATTTAGTAAAGCAATATTGTTCTGCAGCCCCTCCAGGCTTATCGCATTTACATTGAACTTCATCGCGCCAGAGGCTGTCCTTGAGCGCTCGATGTCCTGAGCCAGCAAGTTCATCTCTGATATAGTCTTATCAAGCGCAGCAATATCGTTGCCGAGCTCAGCAACTGTACTGTTGATCTTTGACAGCAGTAGCGTTGTCATGGAATAGCTTATCTCTTTTGACTCCAGCTCCAGCACCCCTGAGACTGCATCGATGACCTGGTATACGAGATTGATCCTAGAGTAATCCACCAGGAATCTCAGCTCATTCGACCTTGCCGAGCTCATCTCAAAATCCTTTGGGAAGATTATGCATGTGTGTATTATTCCCTGCTTTATCTTTTCGCTACAGGCATCCTCGCTAGCGAAGCCGCGCACAAGATAATGATTGCTCTCGAGCGCTGAGATAAAAGAAGCAGTCATGTTGGTGCTGGCAGGAGCATAGTATCCTATGTTCAGATCATATGATGTCTTGCCGCTGAAGATAAGGCCGACAAGGGCTATTATCAGGAGCGGCCCTATGAAAACTATGAACGCAGAAGACTTTGACCTTATCAGAAGCTTGAAGTTCTTCTTGACTATGCTCAAAAATCTCATCCTGATTGCTCCCTCATATTTCCGCCCTTATTATTCTTCTCGCCTTTCTCAGTTATCTTTAGGAAAAGCTCATCCAACCCAGGCCTTGAAACACGAATGTCTATCAGCTCTTCACCGAGCGTGTCAAGGGTGTGCAGCAGCTCATGCAGCACCATCTTCGTCTGATCAGAGAAGAGCACCAACTCAGACCCTTTGATCTGGGCATCAAAAGCCTTTGCTCCCGGCTTCTTGAATGATTTGACTATATTGGAATAATTACCAGGATATGTCTCAATGACTATCTTCTGCGATGATGAGTACTTGGCCTTCAGGCGAGCAGGGGTCTCCAACTCTATCAAACCTCCGTCCTTTATTATTGCTATCCTCGAGCAGAAGTTCTCGACCTCATTAAGATGATGGCTGGCAAGCATCACAGTTGTTCCTCTCTTGTTTATCTTCTGCACCAGACTCCAGATGTGCTCCCTCAGAAGAGGATCAAGATCAGAGGTTGGTTCATCAAGCACCAATATCTCAGGGTCATGAATAAGCGCGCAGGCAATGTCAAGCCTTCGCTCCATGCCGCCAGAAAGCTTCTCTCCGAGTGTGTGCTCTGCATGCTTGAGATCAAAGAGCGCCAGGAGTATCTCTATATTAGATCTCAATGCCTTTGAAGAAAGATTGTAGAGCGAACCAAAATACATCAGGTTCTCGCGCACAGTTAGCTTCTCATAGAACGAAGGGGTCTGGCTCGCGAAGCCAAAGAGATTCTTCGTCACATTGTGCTTTCCATAGATGGACACATATGTCGAATTCCTGTTGATTTTTTTAAGGAAATTATCTGACCTGAAGAGAACATTACCCTCATCAGGGGCAAAGAAGCCTGTTATGGTCCTGAGCAAGGTGGTCTTGCCACTACCACTCGAACCTATGAGACCAATTATCTCGCCTTCATATACCTCAAAGGAGATGTCTTTCAGGATTCGCTTCTTACCAAATCGCTTGGTAATATTTTGAATAATTAAGACAGCGTCTTTTGCCATGCAAAACCACGTTCTTATTTAATGCCAGTACAGTATATAAATCTTGCCAAAACAAAAGCATATTTTTGGAAACAGGAGACAACGATTGCTCAGTTGCAAATATCTAATGTGATCTCGCTCTGGCCTGGATTCAGCGGCAACACAGTAAAACCTCTTATTTTATTGGCCTTTGCATCGCAGAAATCATTAAGAATTTCTATATCTGCCCCCTCCACAAATAGTCTGAACCTGACATTCCAATCAACCAAAGTCATGCTCACCAGTTCATGCAATGACGCATTCACCATCTCGCAGCTGCTCTTGCCAAAGCAGGTGATGGAATGATACTCCTTGGCGCAGTCAGTTATCAGCTCAGAGAGAGCTATATCATGGCACTCTGCGATGTTGGTCTTTGTCAACGTTATCAGGAGATTTGTGGCAATCTCCCCATTGATATAGACTGTGCGCACATCATTAACTGGATTGTTGAGCTTGTAGATAAGATATATCATCAGCACAGTAACCACTATGATGACTATCACTATTATGCCTATCATCTCCAGTTGCGCCTTGCGCGAAAGGTTTCTTGTTTTCGCTCTCTCTCTCTTGACCGGGCCCGCAGGCTCATTGGTCCCATCAGAATCATTAGGTTCATTCATAGACTGCCAACTCCAGCACGCCAAAGGCATACTTCTTTGATATGGGATCGTATATGTTCACCGGCAGCGAGACCGCATCGCGGGTCTTCCTGTTGCCAGGATTTCTATATATTGTCCAAGACTGCGGCGAAGGATAGATCTCGCGCACCACAATATCAGATCTTCTCAAGAAATCCTGATAATAGTTGAATGCGTATGAGTCCGTCTCTTTGCTCTGGTTTATGAAATCTCCAAGGATGCCCAGCTTGATTAGATCGATGCAGTCGAAATCACGCGTCTCCTTGACAGAACATTCCAGCTCAGGCCAGCTGCTCAATGTGTGAGCTAATGATATAAAATTAGATATTCTCTGAGCCCTTTGCATCTCCTTGAGCTGAACCTCCCTGACTTTGGAATAGAAAACTAGACCAAGCACTATGATTATTATTATTATAAAAACCACAAATACAGTCTCTCCCATCTGCAGCTGCGCTTTCCTATCGGCTCTTGTTCTCATATCACCAATCATCCATTACTAATTTCCAATTATCATCATCACGACTTGAATGTGATCTTGATTAATAGAGCAGCGGGCAGTCAGTCTTCTGCAACAGAGCTGTGTTGAGCTGCTTGATGTTTATTATCTGGTTGAATAGGTTGAGTATATCTTCGTCATGCGTGGGGCGGCCGGAAGCAGAGAGCATCTTCACGTATGAAAGCGACTCACTCATACTATCATAATAAGCCTTGCATGAGTTCTGCGTCTTTTGAGAGTATTCTGAGACCTTTCTCAGTTGGAGATCGGCAAGCAGATTGAGTCTATTCATGGCCTTCTGAAATTCACGATCATATATGCGCTTGTTATGACTCATGACTGCGCCGAGCAGGAGCTCGGCTCCCAGGAATCCTGACTGGCCTTCGAGCTGGAGCGATCCTTTGCTATAATTATAAAACGCCACTTGACCATAGGCATCAGCAAATCCGCCGGCCGCATCAATGACCACAGCATACACTCTCTCATTGTCATAGGGAGATTGAAAATTTACCATCAAAGGCATTGAGCCGCTGAACGAATCAGTTGTCAAGATAAATATTGTATGATCATAATTGTTATTCTTGAATGAGGCCATCTCGGTCTTGCCATCAACAACCCTCTTGGTGATGTTTTCAGGCATAGAGGAAAACACATCATTCAATACAGGGTTGGAACCAACAAAAACAAACTCCAAATCATTATTAGCCAGGAAGATGAAAGGCATCACATTGAACGGCGCCTTGAAGCTCGAGGTCTTGATTATGAGCTCGTTACCATCAAGAAACTTCGGAGCGAAGATGACGCTGTAATCATAGCGGTTCCAAACATCAGAGCCGTCTACAAAATATCCTGATATGTTGTTGGTGGAAAAATCCAGCCTCTTGCTGAAAGAGATGACTTTCTGGGTGTTGACGCTGGCGCGATTCACCCGAAACAATGAATCAAGCTCCTGCCTCGCATTCAGCGTAGAACTCTGCTCAACATCACTAGAATGGTTTCGCATGAGAGCGATAAAAAAAGCTATGAAGACAGCTCCTGCTATCAGAACGAATATCCAGTTGAACTGCAGCTCAAAACCCTTCCTGCTCAGAAAAAACTTTGGTAGCATAATCCTCATATTATCCTCCTAAGAGCTCCAGCCAGACTCAATCCTGGTGTTCTTTCCTGTGCCTGTGAAAACCAGCTTGAAATAACCATTCCTTGATTTCATACATAAGATGCCGCTCTCAACATTTACCTTTGCAGAGCGACCGATCACCTCAGTGAACTCTCCTTTTACAAAGATATTTGACTTATTACTCTTGACCCCGCTATATATGACGTCATCACCTATATCCTCTCCTCCCCAGCCGATGGCATATCCTAGCAAGGACGTATTGACAAAGCAAAGCTCACTTATATCACACGGCGCCTTGATAGTCTCCTCATAGACAGAGCCCCTGTCAGAATAATCCTCCACAAACTGCATCATATTATTGACAAAGACAATCTTGTCCTGCTCGCAGCTACTCTTCATGATGTTAGAGATGCCCTTAAACCCGAGAACAGCTATAAGGCCTATCAAGAGCACTATGGCAATATAGGTGAATGCCTGGCTCATCTGAGCCCGCCTAAGCGGAATTATGATGTCCATGAAATCTGACCTGAATGATTTTATCTTTGAATTTTATTTTTTTACCTTGCTGCTCTTGTCTTTATATTTGACAGAGAGAGCCTGCAATGCAGCAGCTGTGTCCTTTTGATTTAGGTTCTGATTCGAACCCTTAGGAGCACCGGCATTCTGAGCCTGATCCTGCTTGCCCCTGATCAACGATCCTAATCGCTCGAAAACACCACTCTTCTGCACTTGACCCTGACCAGCCTCACCTTGAGCAGAGCCTGACTTATCACCTGTGCCAGCAGGCGCTATCTTTTTTCCAAGCTCTGAGAGCGGGATGAAACCATCATTTGCATTATCAGCTGAACTGGCCTGGCCGCTTACTTTCCGAGTAAATTTAGAAGCTTGTGAACCAGCAGGAACTCTAGCCAAACCAAGAGGAGTCTTTACTGACAATGGTCTTCCAGCAATAATCCGCCCGCCTGACTGAACTAAGGTTTGTGCTCCTGTGTTTTGTGGTTGCTGCACACCCCCGACCCGTGACTGCTGAAATCCAAGACCCTGAAGTCTTGCCTGAGTACCGTCTACAGCCCCGCCTGGGCTGATTAATGGTTTTGGTGCGAGCGCAACCCTCTTCTTAGGTAAGAGAACTTTTCTTGAATATATTAGGAAACCCGTGCTTCCACCCAAGATGAGAAGACCGAGGATTAACAAGATGGCAGGGATCATGTGCGACTCCTTTCTCCCCGGGTCGTTGACATCGGTCGGATCAGAACCAAGTATGTATTCATCAAGGTTTGTGTAGCCATCATCATCGGCATCCTTCCTTGCATCACGGGGATCATTCTTATCAAGCCCGTACCTATTCTCCCAGCAATCATCCATGCCATCGCTGTCAGTGTCCAAGCTTTTGTCGCAGGCGCATTTTCCAGAGTCGCAGAACCCTGATTCACAGTCATTTGGTGAGAAGCATTTAATCCCTGTTACGCATTTAGGGCATACGCCTCCGCCGCAATCAACATCAGACTCAAAACCGTTCTCCTTGCCGTCATCGCAGTTAGGGACCACGCAAAGGCCATTCTCATCACAGAAGTTGCTGGAGCAGTCTATGTTGCTCTTGCAGCGCTTTCCATCAACACATTTGTCAGGGCAGTCACCTCCGCAATCAACATCAGACTCAAAACCATCGGTCACTGAATCTGTGCAGCTGGGTGCTGCGCACACGGAGCTGTTGCAGAAACCAGAACAACAATCAGTGCTGCTAGAGCACTTCTTTCCATCATCGGCGCAATTGATCGAAGAAGCCACCATGCAGCCGAAAGTATTAAAATGACAATCTTTGCATCCGAGCGTCCCGCCATTGAAAGCCGAGAAGCTTGTGCAATCAGTTATACTCCCCCATGATGAGCCATCACACGATTCATTGATATTGATCTCAGAGTCGCCGCAGATCGGTCCTGGCTTAGAGCAGTTCTTGGTGTCATAGGCGCATGCGCTGTTGCAGGTGAGGTTCCCTGATGTGAAGCCATCAAAATCAGAGCACTTCTTCTTCACGCGCGAATCGCATTGCTCTCCGACAGTCACGGTTCCATCTCCGCAGAATCCGCCGGAAGTACCTATGCAGGCGCTGGTGTTGAAAAGGCATTTTTCACAGGAAAGCCTTCCTCCTGAGAACTCCTCGAAGAAAAGGCAATCCTTCACAGAACCCCAATTAGTTCCATCACATTCTTCCCCTGAATCTATCAGGCCATTACCACATTTCTTAAGAGGTTGGTAACATTTGCTCGTATCAAAAAGGCATTCTTTAGTGCAGGAGAGGTTGCCTCCGGCAAAATTATCCAGTGTAGGGCAGGCCTGGCCATTCATGCCAGAACCGTCGCACTCCTCTCCGCTGTCTATCCTGCCGTTGCCACATTTCTCTATCTTGCAGAGAGCGCTGCAGCCGTCTCCGCTCTTGGTGTTTCCATCATCGCATTCCTCACGAGCAAAAGCGTTGAGCGTGATGTTGACAGGAGCGGTAGTATTGATGGCGGCGTTCAATACACCGTCGCCGCAGCCGAGCAGGGACAATGTGATGCTGAACTTACGGGAATCATTCCTTTGGTTGCCTGCAAAATCCTGCACTATAATTACATAGGTGTAATTACCGGAATCAAAAGTGCCGTGTGAAACAAAGCTGTTTGCACCGCCTCTGGAACTTATGAAACCTGATGGAGAAGAAGGTGAAGTGATCAGACCCGGCTTCACCTCAAGATTAGGAGATTGATTGTCAATTCCTTTGAACACCTTAGGATAGCCCCATACCAAGAACACACTCTCTTTATATGTGGTGTTAATCATGACCTGATTCTTGTTGACGACCACCACAGGGATGGCAGAAGCCTGAGAAAAGAGAGAGGAAGAGCCGGAACCTGAGCTTGATCCTGAAGAGGGATAAGAGACACTCAATAACGCCCCTGCATCAGCTGATAGCGCCAAGCCTAACACTAGCAAGAAAGCCGTGGCTAAAAAAATATTCCTAAAACTCTTAACTCGCGTCCGTATCATGAAAAACCTCTTTTTATAGTAATATGTGAATAGTGCGGCACATCAAATATGCATATCATCAAACCAAGCGCGTCTACGCCAATTCATCAATAAATCGATATTGATGGCTCGGCAGGAGGTTCAATGTCCAGCAGTATACCTAGCAGAGTGTTCTGATAGGTATTGCCTGCGAAGTCCTCTGCATAAAACAAAACATTGGTCAGATCGGTGCCGCCGACGGTGATGGTCAGGTCGAATATGCCTGTGCTATCGGAGAAGCAACCAATCTTTGAAAGGCCCTTAACAATGGCGCAATTATTGATACAACGGGTTGTGTTGGTCTTCTGGTTCCTTGCGCAGACATATTTCGAATCAGGAGAGGTCTTGCCTATCACAGAGACGTTGACTTGGTTTGTCGGGAACTCAGACACATTGCCAGGGCTTGTTAGGTCTATGAATGGATTATCCGCATCAACTATTAGTTGTATGCTCTTCACCAATTCAAGATTCTTGGCAGGATCCTGGGAGTAGAAGAACAACTTGTATTTTCCAGAGCCGCTGATCTTAGCAGGAGGTATGTATTCGCCCGCAACTCCGAGCTCGTTCGGATAGCAGGATGTTCGTGTAAGACAGAAGAAAGTCTCTATCTTATTGCCAGGATAGCTGTTGTCATTAACGACATACTTTATCTTTGGCTTCGCAGAGTAGACGCCCCAGTTGGCAGGAAGTATTGTTGTATTAGGATCTGAGAAATCCGACTCGCAAAGGAAATCGCCCTCCTTGCAGTCAAATCCTGCCTTGGTATCAAAATTCACAGGGATGTTATCTGCGTTCTTATAGCAGACCTTGTTCAGATCATTCCAAGCGCACTTGCCAAGATGCAGCTTATCATTGCTCTTGGTGATTGTATGTGTGCCATCCACTCTTGTGTTATTACCATAGATGACATTCACCAAGACAGAAGAGCCGCCAGTACAATCAGGCTGTGTGCTATAATCAAGGCATGCGGCAGTCACTGTGCTGGTGCATGAAGAAGTCACGCCGGTAGTTCCAGTATCTCCGAGGTAATAACATGAGCCGAACAACCTGCAGATGGATGGAGTGCATAATGGAGTGAGCCAATTATAGCTAGGATTATCGCAATACTCGCAGTTCTGAAGCTTTGGATTGGAAGGTCTGCATACGCCGCCAAGGTAATGGTTGTTGTCATCAAGCCAAGCCCATTCGCAGCCAAGGTTCTTCTTGCAGGGATCATAGGTGTTGATGCAAGCCTCTTTTGACTTGAAATCATAGCAGCTGGTAACTTCGCCGCAATAATCAAATGCATTGAACAAGGTCTTTGTCCTGTCAAGATAGCAGCCAGAGACAACATTCCTACCTGCACCAGTCAAGCAGAAGTAATTCTTGCTATCCACCTTCACAACAAGATCAAGGCTGGCAAACATCCCAAAAAGACCGTTGCATTGGTCGCAGACGCCCTGGCTATTACATGAAGTAACCCCTTCACGATCAGGGCCCATGCAGAACTTTGACTTACCACAGTCCTCCATGGTCTCTATGTTATTCTTAGCATCGCACCTGCTCCTGGCATTGCCCGTGCAGAACTCGGCATCACTCTCCTGTTCCATGCAATAAAAGTTTCCTGTACTCTGACACTTGATTTCTGACTTGCCTATTGCGAAGTCGCCATAACTAACCCAGACATAATAGCAGTATTCAGAATTCTGATTGATGAAAAAAGTCTTGTTCATGATAGGTGGAATCACAGGAGTCGGCCTGAAGCCAGCATTATAATCAGCGCAGTCTTTTGTACTCGCCTTCTCGCATTCATATATCACATAACTCCCTGCTTTTGATTTGCAGGCATCAGCCAAAGCCCAATTGGCAGTCACCTGCCTATTCGCAGCATCAAATCCTAGAGAGACTGTTGGATTGGCAAACACACCAGTGCAAATGGAACCTCCACATTTACAATTGGCGCAGGAACTACCATCAGGGCACTTCATGCCCATCTCGCAATCTTCGCCTGACTCTGGCTCAAATAAATTATTGCCGCAGCCACCAAGGCCAACACAGTTGCAATTCACACACAAATCTCCTGAACAGAGACTCATCTGGCCAAGAGCAGGATTCTTCTCACAGCTCTCATAAGGATAGGTGACCAATCCCTCATTATCGTTGCAGACTGGAGAATATATCTTGCAATCAGCATCAACGCCGTAGGCGCAAGAAGCAGGGCAGACGCCATTCGGAGTGGTGCCATCACACACACAATCATAATCATAATTAGAGCTTCCGAAGATTCCAGAGCAGCTAAGGGGGCAGGAGAAATCTCCGCCTGCGCAATCAGAGACCTCCCCACAATCAGGATCTTGCTTGGCGCAAGCATAGCTGCAATAGGTCTGGTTATGGGCAGGAACTGATAGATCATATGAAACCCATTTCCCACTCTCGTTGCAATAGGCATTGGTGGTGAAGTTGCAGCTTCCATAGATACAATCATAACAATACAGATCAACGATAATCGCGCTCACATCAGATACGAGATTGAATGAGACGCTGCCAAAGCAAGTTCCGCTCTTGTGCGCGTTGACCACAACAGCACCGACAGGCACATTGTTCAATGTGAAAGCGCCATCACTTCCGCTGATGGCAGAGATGCTACCAACACTAACAGTTGCGCCAGATATCCCGCTGCCTGAGCGAGAAACAAAACCTGAAATTGAATACTGCAAATCACAAGAACAGGTATCTCCGACATTCAACCCAGGATTCTCCTTGAAAGTCTGTGTCGCTCCGCTGCAGAGCGCACGAAGCTTTCCAGTGCCGCTTGAAGTCCCGAACTCACAGCAGCAACCAATCTTGCACTCAGATAACGCATTACATGATCCTGAATCAAAAATTATCCTTGGCACGCCGCAATCGGCTTCAGTGCTAACAATAGAACAGCCAGTGGATTCTCTCACACAGCAAGCTGCCTCGACAATAGATGCTGCAGACAGAGAAAATATAATGACCAACGCCTGGAATAACAATGCCTTTCCATCAACCATTCCGAACCACCCTCTTTTAGTCATAAATTTGGATTAAAAGTATATAAACTTATTGTTTTAAAACAACAACTCTATCCGAGGAAAAAAATCGTTAAGGAAGCATAATCCAATCTTCTGAATGACCAGGGAAGTTGACTGACATCGACAGCTCCCAGCACTGCTCAAAAGCCCCTGCTTCAGGATCCGATCGCTTAGCCCAGACACAATCAGGCAACCTGCAGTCTGCAGCAGAACGGAATCTAGAGCAACCAGCAGACGGTTCTGGATCGCTGGCACTAAGGACTGACTCTACGCAATCATTGCAGTCTGGCTGAGAAGGACGGAAGTTATCATTGCAAACCTTACACTGCCGGGAAGCGACCCAACACCAACCCATCAGGCAATTATCATCTATGCATTCTTGGTCAGCTCCGCAAGAGAAATAAGCGCCGCAAGCAACCACACACGGTGCTATCTGAGGCGAGGAAACCCCCCTTGCAGACTCTGCCAATGAATCAGAGACATTTATGGTGAAAACCTGATAATCAAACAGGCCGCTGCTGTCAATAACCAATATACCTACCAGATGAACCCCCCAATCAGAACCTATCAAACCAATTGAGAGCAGATGACCATCATCATTAAGATCTGACTGTATATCATTGAAATGCTCCTGCCAACCAACGGGAGGGCCTGAGAGGCTGAAGAAAACATATCTGAGAGGAGAATCATCAGGATCATATGCAACTATAGGGATCTTTATATCATTGGCTCTTGAACTATCGACCGAAACATTAATGATAAGGTCTAAGGCAGGACGCCTATTCTGAACAGCAGCCCTCAACACCAAAGGCTTGCCATTCAAAATTGAATTTGTGTCCACAACTTCAACCACGGAATCATAGGCATATTTCATAGGACAATCAGGACAGGCATCAGCAGTCCTATGCAACTCAAAGCCAGGTCTCATATATGCAGAACTTATGAAATCATTGTCAATACTATATCGCGCATCCTTTGAATCCTTTGAAAAGACATCATAGAGGAAATTGTACAGTGCGCCAAGCCGCACATTGAGCGAAGTCTGATAATCGACCAATTCACTAACAGGCTCCTGATTCTCAAAAGTAATCTTAATAGGATATTTGACAGAAACAAATATATCGGAATCGTGTATATTAACCTCTGGCCTCGGAAGACCATCAGCGCTTATGTCAGCAAGGGCTCTTTCCTCAAAGAAAGAAATATTTATGCAAAGAGGCAGGCGAGTGGCAAGATAATCCTCAAGCTGCTTCTGGATCGTGAAGCCGAGTATATCTCCCTTGGCAAAGCCTTCACAGCCAGATTCCTGAGCAGCATAGCAAAGCTTTGGCAGAGTCACCTGACCAAAGAAACCATCATACTCTGAAGAGAAATGATTATAGATGCAGAGCTCCTCTTGGTTGTAGATAGCATTGAGCTCGCCAAGGCTCTTCGCAGGATAGGGATAATCAGGCACAATCCTGCTTATCTTTGGACAGAAAGAGTTCTCCCGCAGCCCATAGCTCACATAATAATCCCTGCCGTCTTGGGCTGTGAAATTAAGGTAATCAAAACCAATATTGCGATTCCTAAAAGGGATTGCGCCACCATCAAAATCATAGATCAGGCCGCCATCACTGCCAATCCTCTCAATACCTTCAGAAGCGACCTTGAAGATGCAGCTGGTGACATGATCCTTCACAGCGCCAGAGCCAAGCTCTCTCACAAGCTTCTGGACCATCGCTGAATTAACATCAGGCTTCTCATTGCTCAAAGACTTCTTCAAGGCCAGAAGGAATCCAAACAATATCAAAAGCACTATGCAAAAAATAACTATCGCAGTTATCTGCGCCTGCCTTGAACGAAATGCTGATGCTATTAATCTAGAACTCATCCATCTCACCTAAAAATAATGCTTGCATAACTGACGCTGTTAGTATAATCGCCGACAACGTCACCAGAAGTATAATACTGCTCTAGCAGAGCCTTATCAAAAGAGATTGTTCTCAGCAGGACAGAGATGGGCAATGCACCACAGACAGTGGCGCGAGTGTCATGAAGGCAAATCTCAAAACCCTCAAAATCTCCCTTCCTGATGAACTCAATAATCTCACCATCCAATTTCGAAAGATTCTCCTTAATATCATGGCTGAAAGGAGCATAGCCATAGTTCGGCCCATGATGGGTTAAATCAGAGCTCACAATGAAAGTTACTGATTTCTTAGATTCATTGATAGCCACCTTTAGATCATCTGCCAATTTTGCAGGGTCAATATCATGAGAGACAATAATCGGGACGATCTTTGCCTGATCAGCCCTGTTACCAAGGGCGAACTGAAGGAATGGAAGCTGGACCTCCAAACTATGCTCCTTAGCATGGATGTCTTCATTGACACCTACTGTTCCCTTCTTGACCAGCAGATTCACGAACTCATGATCAACCCTCATCAACCCAAGAGGAGTCTCAAAAGTATCGACAGAGACGCCTGACCTCCTAGAATTATGATTCGGCCCCAGCAAAATGAATAAGTCCGGAAGTGAAGACTGGGAGATGGCAAGATAGCCCCAAGCAGCAGCCATGCCACTATAGACATAACCTGCATGAGGGGATATGATAGCCTTTAAAGGAGGATTGCTTTTTTTCAATGAAACAGAAGGCGATGCGCCAGGACCTAACTTTGAATTGAAACAATCCTCTATCATCTTGCTCAGCTGATGGGCTGACTTAGGATAGAATGAACCTGCATAAACCGGCTTTCTCATGAAAATACCCCTAACAAATCTGACTGCCCAATGGCTGGCAGGAGGATCGTAAAGTCATTACACAATAGGACTCCTGAGAATACTCAAATCATTCCAGGCGCTGGCCGAAACAGGATTGGTGATTACTACAGAAACGCTATTTCCTTGCTTATTCACAACAGACTCTTTGCCAAACCCATCTATGATGCTGTTAAGGCCATTGACACCGAATTCGGTGTAGTTGAAAGAGTAGACCCATGATTTTCTGATACCATCACATTTGTTCTTCCCAAGACCAAGTACCTGCTTGCTGCTCTGCTTTGCAGCGAAAACCCTATCGAAGTCACTGCGCCTAAGATCAACTGTTAGAGAGGAAGGTGTCGGGCAAAGCCACTTCAACCAGCCAGGCAATGAAGAGCAGACACGATCGACGAGGCCTGGAGTGAGACCAGAAACCGGCTGGTCGCTGAAGATGACAATGCTATAATTCTTATCATAGTAAAGGTTAAGGAGCTCTTTTGAGCCTGCGGTGGCATGCATACAACGGTTGAAACCTGAAAGCGAAGGATTGCAAGCAGACACATCCATATTAGCATTGCTTCCTGGATAAGACAACCAGAAGCTCTGAGTCATGGCAGAGACAAAGCCATATCCTGTAGCCCCAGTCAGGTTCTGGTTAAGGCTGGTGCCAAATATCCTTTTTCCGCGCAGATTAAGGACGCAATAGCTATTAGTCAATCCGGGGTTCATCTTGTTGAACAAGACATCAGAAGAATCGCCGCAGGAAAGGGCAAAATCATCTCCTGATTTTATCAATGAAGCAAGCTTCAATGATACTACAGCAGTCCTTGTGCTCCAGCTACCATTGACGCAAAGCCGATCGCCCATATACTGACCGCTCAAGATGCATTGAGGGTTTCCATCAGTATTGCCATTATCAGCAGGATTGCCCGAAGGATTAAAGAGACACATGCTCTTCTCAGGGCAGAAGCCACTGACACAACCATCAGGAGTATATTTTTCTCCACCCAAAACATTAACCCATCCCCCGAACCAGCACTTGAATATTGTGGCATTATTCACCTTGTAAAAAAGGTCGTAGCTAGCCTGGGCATCAATGCAGACAGCGGCTTTAGGATCCCAGCACTGAGTGGGCAAGCAGCATCCTTGAGTTAGGAGATTCTGATTGTTAGTTTCATTCTTAAGATATGCCAATAGCACTGGAGGTATGACGCTGAGATGAGATATGTTCTCATTCTTGGCATCGACCCAAGAGCCACTAACATTGCAATAATAACCATTAGCAACATCAAGAAGAGTGCAAGCTGCAGCCTGCTTGATGGCTGGCTTTGCTGTCTTTGTTGTATCCTTGCCACTGCCAGGATTAGGCCAATCCTCCAATCCCTGCAAGCAATCATTGGTGATCAAGCTGCTCCAGCTGCAGGAAGCCTGCCTAGATGATGCTGAAGCGTACAACGAATCATTAAAGCCACAGCCACGAAGAGAACCGTTATAGACGAGCACAGACCGGTATGATTTGCCAGCATAGGTTAGGAACTTACCATTTGTCTGAGGAGCACTCTTGAAACATGCGCCTGACCCGCCGGCATCAGAATATGATTCGTTCACAATGGTGCTGGTATCATCCCCTTCAGAGCAGCAGAATTGACCTGTGGCGAGTAACTTCTTACCCGAACTACCTGCGCGCCCACAAGCAGCCTGGCTATCGACAAAATCAAGGTCAACAGACCAATGCCCGTCATCTAAGCAATAGGCAAGACCACGAGTCGTGTTCACGCTGTCTCCAGGCTGATAAATCTTACCACCGGCACCAACAGAATCACTAAGATCAGCGCAGGTCTGGGTTCCGCAGCAGACACCGATGAAAGCCCTTGTCTCATCAGGAGATTTGGCGGGCGCCGAGGAGAGATCTGTAAAGCAAGCATAATCATGATTATTAACATTACCCATGATCGTGCCGTTGCCCTTGAAATAGCCGAGTTCGCTCATGCCCTCAGCAGGATCATTGGTCAGGCCGACAGCAGGATGAGCTGCATTCTTATCATTAGAGCAAACAACACCAATCCTCGAATTATCACCCATACCTGTCAAAGCCACAGCAGGATTAGAATTAATAAATGTGATTGCGGGAAACTGAACAATCCCGGGGCAGGGAGTGATAGCCTTGATCTCACGAGAGATATAGCTTTTATACACAGGCGCTGGACAGATTGGCCGGGATTTGGGAACTTGCGTGATCTGCCAGAGAGGGCCGTCTATTATTGAAGCAAAGCCATAAATGTTGTTTGGCGGAGCCTGGTCACCCGCAGCGCAAACAAGATAACCCCCAGAATTAAGATAATCCTCAACTTGATTAGGATTAGCCTTGCAAGTTTCTCCATCATCACCTGACCAACCATAGCCAAGGCCTCTCACAGCACCCATTGGCTGAATCATATAAGATCCTGAAGGGCAAAGATACCCCCAAGCCTCAGTCCAGATAGCAGAGTTCTCAGTAGTAGGATTGCCGTAAACGCAACCATAATTATCACTTCCAATAGCCGACTTGAACGCAGGATCCATAATCGCCTCAGCTCCTGGCGTAGTCAAAGTCTTATCATAATCAATGCATTTGAGGAACTCACCATTGATGTTGGCAACGGGAAAAGGTGTGTCACAATTAGGCATCTTGAAGATCTCTCCCTTGGTATCTGCGCCTTGGTGCCATTCAGAACCATCGCAGAGATCAGTGACGTGACACATAGTGCCTGATTTGATCCTGCACTTCTGGTCGCCGCAGCAGCCGAGGCCTGCCTCAAAATTACCATGCTGAAAGTTGCTGCACACAGTCGCAGAGCTGTCTACCTGCGTCACAGTATAGGCGGTTGAAACATCTGATCCATCCAATGGAACCGACTTATAGCCTAATTTATCAGGAACGACATCATAATAAAGCACGGGGTTGGCATTCGAATGAGAATCAATATATGACTCAACATAACTCTTCTTCTCAGCATCAAGAATTCCGCCCGCACTCCAGGCTATACAAGAACCTACTGCGCAATAAGGCTTGCTTCCATAGCAAACTCCTTTATCCGGAGCAGCATCGTCTTTGTTGACAGTAATGCCACCCTCGGTAAAACCGCACTCGCCGCAATTAAGAGGATCATTGGTGGCGTTGACGCAGGCAAATCTCTGGCTCGCACTCTTCTTCACAAAAAGCTCATTAGGAAAAGTATATGAGTATGAATCGCCGTTCTGAGTCGGCTCAGGACAAAACCTGCAAGGCTGATAATTATCAGGGCTTGAACCCTGACAGGCCTCCTGCGTAGCAGTCCAATTAATCAAAGCAGAAGTATCAGGACTGTTGCCTGTGGCGGATGGATTATTATATATTATTCTGCCTGCGTCGTTACATAGGCGGCAATCAGCGCAACCGGCAGCCTGCTCAAACTCATCGCAGATGGCGTCATGATCGCAGACATAGCAACGACCGCCCTTGATAAGACCGTTCACATCGTTAACACAATCATTATTATTAGGACATTGAACCCAAACAAAAGCAGCGTTATCATCTCCCAATTGACGCGCCGCATCAATGAAGAATTTATAGACTGATTTTCCATCTTCAGAACAAGTATCAGTGCATTTTTGATCAGGACAAATATCTCCTTTACTAAATTCGTCAGGAATAGCAAAATCATCTTCTGACGCGACCATACCCTCATTAACAGTATTAACATCAGTAACCAGATCGACATCCACGTCATCCTTATATTCATCATCATCGCCGCCAGGGTTGTATGTTATACCAGCAAACGCAACACAAACACCTTCCCAAGTATTAGGTGAAGTATCACTTGATTCAACCGTTCTTTTCTTTGTTGTCAAAAAATTGTATTCCTTCCTGTAACCATCGGAGTTAGCAATACCAACACAATCACCACCACTACAATAGGGATTTAATAAATCCTGACTGATCCAATAATCAACAGGACAGCCAGAAGCAGATTTTTGAGTCGGCTGCTTTTTCTGGCAGATGGTCGAAGGAACGCAATCAGCATCATCACAATCAACATCGCAATCAGCATCATTGTCTTTTCCATCATTGCAAATCTCTGGAACGCCAGGATTCCCCCCACCGCAGCAAGAGTTCTTACGCAGAGGAGTCACACAATTCCCAAAAGAAGTATTCTCAGAGCAGTCGATGGTACTGATTAATGTAGGATCGCCGCACTGATAAAAATTGTCTGCGATACCGCATGTGCCATAACTAAGCTCCAGGAAAGTGGTGTTGATACATCTCGCCGAAACGCAATCATCAGAACTGCTGCACGAGATTGGAATCGAAATAACAGATGACTGTGAGAATATTAAAGCAAAGGTGAAGACCAATAGAAATATCAGCCTATTATTCCTTAAAAAAACATCCATCCCACACCCTCTTTGCTTGAGAATAATCCATAATAAAACAACTATATAAAGCTAACGAAAAAATTGACTAAACAAGTTTCAACATTCGTGAAAAGCCTTCCAGGTCCTTTGGAGCACGCATCTGAAAAGGAGAAGATGCAAAAGTAGCTACAATCGTTTTCAGCTTATATTTTCTGCAGAGCCTGGCGTTCTGCATCATTCGTCCTAGCGCGGCATTGTCGCACAGAAGGCGCAGGTCAAACACCAATGTCTTGGTTTTTTCCTTTGCAAGCTTGCACATGGCCTCATCAAGGCCTGCTCTCCGCTGAAAAAACAAGTCTTTGCCAGAGTCAGCCTCTGCATCAATCACAAATTCAACTCTCCTACTCTCAAAGAACTCTCTTTGCGCAGGAGCAAATACCATGATCTCGTGGTTTATGCCACTTATCTCGTTCAAGGTGCTGATCAAAGCCGCCTGATGTATCTTCATTTTTGCAGAAGAAAGGACCGAACCTAATGGTTTCTTGTGCTCATGGAGCAGAATCAGCTCTCTGAAACCTAGCTTTTCAGCCATAGCTATCAGTTCTGTCTCGTTTCCTTTTGACATCAAAATATCCATCATGTGGGTTTTTGAATGGCAGCCGCCCTTTTATATTTTTCCAAAAACCTTGCTGACAGCTGGCCTGTTCTGAAAACATCATGCCAAAAACAAGCCCACACACAGCTCTCCATATTATCTTATTTTTTAGTTCAAATTACCATCAGTCATAGTTTTTTTGTGAAAACGACTGTTTACTTGTGTTATCCTGTTTTGAAAACATACAAAAAATAGATTTTCGTGTTATCTTCATTATAATGGCCATTATTAACATTATAATGTATATAATGCCCATTATAATGGGCATTATAATGCATTATAATGCTAATAAAAAAAAGAATCTGAAAAGATTCAATCAAAAACTGTCAAAAAAACAAAAAACAAGGCTCAAAAATTATATAATTTTTTTACCTTAGCCTTGTGCCTCAGGCTGAAGATCTTTGTGCCGTTGGGAAGCGTGCTTTCATCGATAAAACCCTTAAGTTTGAGCTGATTCATATAGACCCTGACTGTATTAATAGTCTTGCCTGTACGCTCAGTAATTTGTGTATAAGAGAGAGGCGCCTCCAGGTTGAACAAAACCCCTGCAAGCCACTTCTCAGGATTAGATAATGCCTCAAAAGAGGTCTCGGGCGTTACATTCTTAACATTATCAACATTATTAACGTTAATAACGGACGTCTGAAGCTGCTTGTGCTTGTTTTCCTTCATAAAAACCTCTACTTCCCTGAGAATCTCCTTCTTGACCGCTTCCACATCCTTTATGTTCTTTGAATAGGCTTCTTGAAAGAGATTAAGTGATGTTGTAGTTATCCTGTCAAAATCAACCTGTATATTCTTCTCTAAAAGATGTAAATCGTTCTCCAGTCGCCTGATAGAACCGTCAAAATGAGTTATCCAGTCAGCAATGCGCTGATGATTCAAAGAGGTCGTCCTCTTGAAACCGTCGTGATTCTCGTGCAGATCGTGCAGGAATTGCCGCTGGCTAACTAAGTCCTCTTTGATCTTGCTAAAAGCAGAGGCAACACTAGAATCTAATTGCTCCATCCTTATCTTCTTTCTCAGCCATCCAAACATCTTCAAAAGGAGTTTGTGTCATTAGCCATATTTAAATGTTTTTAAGAAATGTTTCTTGTGGAGCTGAAAAAAATGAAAAGGAGGTCGTTTCGAACCGCATTCCAGTGGAAATGAAGGGGTGTTTTTAGTATCCTTAACTCCTTTTTTTCTGTTTTAACAGGTTATAAGGTCTAAAAATGCTGTTTTCAAAGGAAATGAAGGGGTGTTACTAATTTGTGAAGGACGCAAATATTTTGTTTTGGAGATGCAAGCATTTATAAATAAATATTATTTTCCTATTTATAAATGATTTATAAATCTCTCGACTATTGTGAGAGGAGGGGCTGTGATGAAGAAGAAACCGAAGCAAAAAAAAATAACAAATAAACAACCTAAGGTAAAATTAAAGAAGGTCAAGCCTACAAAAAAGGAGAAGGTGAGCAAAGCAGTAACTATTATCAAGCCAGATAAATTCGCTAACGCAGGGCCTAGGGATATACGTGTGGTCAACATTGTGGTCTCGACTAGTCTTGAGCACGACATTCCGCTGGAAAAGATGGCTGCCACTCTCAGCAACACAGAATACAACCCTGAGCAATTCCCAGGCCTGGTCATACGAATAAAGGATCCTAAGACCTCAGCGCTCATATTCAGCTCAGGAAAGGTTGTCTGCACAGGCGCCAGGAGCATGGAAAAGGTGCATGAGAGCATAGAGAGAATAATCGAGAGCCTGAAGAAGATTAATATCAAGATAACTATAGTGCCTAAGATCAACATCCAAAATATCGTTGCCAGTGGCAACATCGGTATGGATCTCAATCTTAATGTCCTTGCTATGAAGCTGGATAACACTGAGTACGAACCTGAGCAATTCCCAGGCCTAGTGTATAAGTTGATGGAGGCCAAGGCGACATTTCTCTTATTCAGCAACGGAAAAGTGGTCTGCACAGGGACTAAATCCGAGGCTGAGGTGTATGCTGCCTTAGATAAGCTTGTTGAAACTCTGAAGGCATTAAAGTGAACTTTCCTTCAGAATCGAAAATCTGAGAAGGGTGGAAAGAGTGGATGCTAGTGAACAAATAAATCTGTTCTATGAATTCATAGAGGCAGAGTATCATTCTGAACTTGTGAAGCAGGCAAGCAAAGGATTGAATTTCCTAAAGATCAATTTTGCCTCGCTTTCAAAGTTCAACCCGGAACTTGCAGAACACCTATTAGAAGAGCCTGAGGACACCATAAAAGCGGCAGAACTAGCCATCGCTAATTTTGATATTGAAGGCGGCAGCAAGAATTTCAAAGCCAGATTCTGCAACCTACCGGCCTCTCAGGAGGTTCAGATAAGAAACATTCGTTCTGATACAATTGATAAGTTCATCTCCACAACCGGGCTCGTCAGGCAGAAGAGTGATGTAAGACCGCAGGTGATAAGCGCAAGGTTTGAGTGCCCGAGCTGCGGCAATGTCATAACAGTGCTTCAGACTGAGACTAATTTTAAGGAGCCGACCAGATGCAGCTGCGGCAGAAAAGGCCATTTTCGACTCATCTCAAAAGAATTAGTGGATGCCCAAAGAATTGTTCTAGAAGAGTCCCCTGAGGATTTGGAAGGAGGTGAGCAGCCTAAAAGGCTAGCCATATTCCTAAGGCATGATCTAGTTAGCCCAATAAGCGACAAAAAAACAAATCCTGGTAGCAGAGTGAAGATTACGGGTATAGTCAAGGAGCTTCCCATAGAGACGCACGGCATCAAGACAACTAAATTTGACCTTTTCATAGACACAAACCACGTCGAGCCGGTCCAGGAGGATTTCTATGAGATAGAAATCTCTGAAGAAGAGGAGAAAAAAATCAAAGAACTCGCTAATGATAAAAGAATATTTGAAAAACTAAGGGATTCCTTGGCACCCAGTATATATGGGTATGAAAAGGTCAAGGAAGCACTTCTGCTCCAGATGCTTGGTGGGGTCATGAAGAAAAGAGAGAAGGGAGATGTGACTAGGGGAGACATACATATACTTCTTGTAGGAGATCCTGGAAGTGGAAAATCACAGCTCCTGAAAAGAATCAGTGTTGTTGCCCCGAAGAGCAGGTATGTCAGTGGAAAAGGAGCCACTGGAGCAGGTCTCACGGCTGCTGTGGTTAAAGATGAGTTCCTGAAGGGTTGGGCGCTTGAAGCCGGGGCTCTTGTTCTTACAAATAAGGGCATCTGCTGCATTGATGAGCTTGATAAAATGAGCCCCGAGGATCAAGCGGCAATGCACGAGGGCCTTGAACAGCAGACTATCACAATAGCAAAAGCCAATATCCAGGCAACATTAAGAGCCGAGACCACCGTTCTTGCAGCCGCAAACCCAAAATTTGGCAGATTCGATCCCTATGAGATACTCGGAAAGCAGATAGAAATGCCTTCCACACTCCTGACTCGTTTTGACCTAATATTTCCTATCCGTGACCTTCCGAGCAGGGATAAAGATGAGCAGATGGCTGGATTCATTCTCAATCTACATCAGAGCACTGAAAAAAAGGAGGCTGAGATCAGCTCTGACATGATCAAGAAATATGTCTCTTATGCCAGGAGAAAGATTACTCCTAAGCTCACCGATGTGGCTCTCAAAGAGATAAAGGATTTCTTTGTCAACATAAGAAACTCTGAAGAGAAAGAAGGGACTATACGAACCATTCCAATAACAGCGAGGCAGCTAGAAGCTCTTGTGAGGCTTAGTGAGGCTAGCGCAAAATCTGAGCTGAGAGATAAAGTGGTCAAAAAAGATGCGAGAAGAGCCATAGATCTCATCCATAGCTCATTATCTCAGACTAGCTCAGATCCTCACACGGGAAAGATAGATATTGACACCTTATCCAGCGGCATAACAAGCACCCAGAGAAATGAAATTGTGGTTGTAAAAGAAATAATAAATGAGCTGGAGAAGGTCCTTGGAAAAGGCATTCCTCTAGAAGATATTGAAAGAGAGGCTGAAATTAGGGGCATCGAAAATGAAAGGGTTGATGAAATCATTGAAAAGCTAAGAAGATCTGGTGACATATTCAGCCCTAAACACGGCATAATCTCAAAGATAAGCTAAAATAGGCAGTTCAATGGCTCAGATAAAGAGAGAGACGGCAATCATCTGCACTATAAAAGACCTCCTGTCAGGTAGTTTTGTTAAGACAGAGGGTCTTACACCCAGCTATTTCTCGACAGATCGAGGCAATATCTCAAGAGCCAACATCATAGGAGTGATTGTCAACAGGGATGCTGAGGGTTTTGTTGTTGATGATGGCACCGGAAGACTCCTTCTCAGGAGCTTTGACCAGCAGCCAAGCATTAGTGACGAAGATATAGGCGCCCTTGTAATGATAATAGGAAGACCGCGAATATTCAATGAACAGAAGTACATAGTCCCTGAGATAATAAAAAGAATAGATCACAAATGGGGTGAGTTCAGGAAGGCTTATCTTGAGATTCATAAGATAGATCATGTCTTATTCAAGAAAGAGGTTCGCATCCCTATAAATGAAGAAAGCCCGACAATCAATCCTTACCAGAAGATTATTGATTTCATAAAGGACCTTGATGCAGGAAACGGCGCAGACATCAATGATGTCATGAAGCGGAGCGGCCTCCCTGCGGCAGAAGAACTCATAAGAAAACTCATAGAGGAAGGAGAGGTCTTTGAGATAAGGCCTGGTAAATTAAAACTCCTGGTCTGATCGGACTAGCCAAATATCAATGGCGTGACAAATACTTCTAGAAGAGCAGCTACAAAAAGGACGCCGATGCTCAGAAGGATTAGATCAGCAGAATCCAATAGTATCTGCTCAAATTTCTTTGTGCCAAAATCGTGTCTTATGACAGCTATACTTATTATACCCCCTGCCAAACCACCTATAAAATAAGCTAGAATCTCAGGTATTCCGTGAATTGAATATTTCAGAAGCCCAAAACCTATTATGTGAAAATAGTGAGCTAATTTATCGAAGCCAATAAGATTTGCTGCGTTGGAAATCTCGGTCCTAACAAAATTTCCTATCGCGGTTCCTATTACGGATCCGTTCCATATCAAGATGAAGATGGCTCCTGCACCGTAGACAAAAGAGAACAGAATGCAAAAGATGAGCACCTTTACGTTGTTGAAAAATATCTTGGAGAAGAAAGACACCCCTGTGCTGAAAGGAATCATACCCGTGACCCTGCCATTTATCGAATTTATAGTGTCTGTCTGCACCTGAAACAAGGAATTAACTGTTAAGTTTGGGAGCATCACATACCAAAAGGCAAAAGCGATTGTTGCCCCAATAAAGAGATATATGAACGCTCTCAAGGCCTTGCCGTGCTCCTTCAACAACCACCGCTCCTCCATGCCTTCAAGATCCTTCTCCTCTTCCATCTGGATTGTGTTGTAAACCAAGGGGATTGCTGCCATGGTTGTCAAGAATACCATTATCAAACTAGCCTGAGATTTAAAGATCCACAAGCTCAAGAAAATGGAGACGCTGCAAAACACAGCACCTAGCAAAAGCAGTCTGGCCGGCCTCTGCTCGGCTTTGAAAGGCGAAATCAGTGATTCCAAAACCATGAATCCCTTTCCGTAAGCTGTGTTTATAAACCTTTTGAAACATAATTAGGTCATGCAAAACAAAGATTTTTATATGAATTTGATTTCTCAGCAAGCAATGGATAATTATGAGAGCTTGCTGAAAAGAGGAAGAAGCTGTTTGCCTGAGACCACAGGCACAGGAGAGCGTTTTGTAATACTTAATGCTAGAGGTCACATTGAAGGGAATAAGACAATAATTAGCAATTTCATGCAGATCGCGCAGCAGTTCGGGAGAAAGCCTGAGCACGTCTTGAAATATGTTCTCAAGGAGCTGGCCACACCAGGGGATATAAAAAAGCAGTTCGTGGTGCTGGGCACAAAGGTTCCTGCGAGCAGGATCAACGAAAAAATAAAGAAATATGCGGAGCTGTTTGTTGTCTGCAAAGAATGCACAAGACCGGACACTAAGATGATAAAGGAAGGAGATGTCTACTTCATAAAATGTCAGGCCTGCGGCGCAAGATATTCTGTTTATTCTAAGAATTGATTTGCAATAGCATACTGTGCAGATGGAATTTTTATGAACTAAGCACCGATCCAAGCGCCAAGCGCTTCCTGTCGCTCCTTATCTTTTCCGAAGACGCTCTCAACTCTTTGCTTGAGCAGTTCAAGGGTCTGCTTCATATACTCAGAAACATTATACTTCTCTGCGAGCCTCGCGCTCAGTTCCAAATATTTGACCACAAATCCTTCTGATACTGTGAAAATTAGCTTTCCCCCGCAGGCATTGCATTTACCTGAGAGCGGCGGCCTCCTGAACTTTTCATTGCATTCGACACAGCGGAACTCCTGCTGAGAGAACTTTCTCAGATTTCCTTTTGTGTCCTTCATGAAGTGCTTGTCTATAACTAGCTTCGCCACGTCGGTGGCATCCACCGCCCTTATCTTCTCAGCCAGGTCCATTTGGCTGTTCAATTTATCTTCCATGCTCGGCAGAAGCTTGTATGATGAACAAAGCACCCCTTCATTTATGTTCTCGGTATCGTGGGTGAATCCGAGGTGCTCGTATTGCGCCGGCGTCCTCAGAACATGGCTTACCTGCTTTATCTTCACTTCCCAAGGCATCTTATACTGCCTGCAGGCCTCATAGAATTGAAGAGGATATTTCCAGGCTATGTCCATGTTGAAGACCATGTCATCAACCTCGGCCGGATTGAGAATATAGGTCAAAACTAGCGGTGCATCCATCGTGCTTCCCCTCGACTCAGGCAAATATTTCTTCGAGAAGTTAAGGAGAGCATCCATGAGCAACAGGATGCAGCCCTCGTCTCCGTCACAATCTCTTCTCATCGCCGCATGGATGTAGGGGTGCGCTACAAAGCCCTGTGATTTTGAAAATCCTATTATGCGGCAAAGTATTCCTGCAGAAGTGTGTGGGGCAAGTCCTATTGCCAGGTGCCCGACCAGATCATCCCTTGACTTAAGATTGTAATACGGCTTCAATCCATAGAGCTTCTTCAGCAGCTCATCAACAAATCTTGATGTTCTCAATAATATAGCATCTGCTGGCTCTTCAGGAGAGACCGGGCAGCAAGGTAGGAGTATATCTTGGGGTTTCAGCTCAAGCACCTGATTATCATTCTCAAGCTCCACCCCTCTTATATCTTCAATATAGCCAAGTTCCCTGAGGCGAGCCACAGGCACATCAATCTCCCGTGGTTTGAAGTGGGTTAAAGGAATCTCTGAACAATCATATCTTATGGTGCCATCTTTGTTTACATAGAGTGAATGCTTAGCTCGAAGTATTCCCTTAACCAGATGTTCAGGAATGTGCTCTTTGTTGCTTGTTCCTTTGACACCTTTTATAAGATCAGGAAATATGTTTGTATCTATCTTCTTGAGTAGCAGAGGAAAAATTTCCTTAAGGTTGAAAGCGATGGTCTTATACAGCTGTGGCTTGCATGAACCATCATCTTTGGCATTCTTACAGCCTTCGCACTCATTGGAGCCTATCTTTATCATCTTATTTAGAGGCTTGCAATAGAGGAACTTCTCGGTCTGCCGATCACAGAGTTCACAAACCGAGAATACGGTCTCTCTATCACAATGCTTGCAATAAAAAGGAGCGAATTGAGCAGTTATGATTCCCTTCTCCATCGCGGTCTGTATAGAACGGAATTTTCCACCTTCAGAACCAACAGGAAACAGCATCTGCGGGCTGCCTGTTAGCTTCCTTATTTTGGCCTTCTCAGGTCTGCCCATCCTTGCGCCAATGAATGTGCCGCACTTATCCATTATGCGAACATCGCTTAACCTGTTGATGTATTCTATTGTCTTTGAACCCTGCGGAAGCTCTTCCAATAATTCTCGCATAATTGTTGTCTTTGTAGCTAAGGTTTCTTGTTCAGAAACACCGAGGTTGCACAGAAGCGCTTTCGCATAATCCTTTTCTATAACCACAAACTCGCTGTTTACCAGTATATGTGGCAAACCAATTAACTCTAGTTGCCGTTTGGCGTCAGATATGGGAGCTACTATCTTCGGAGAGTCCTTATCTCTGCTAAGTTCTGCCTTTGCAGCAAACCAATCAAGCATATCTTTTAGTTGAATGGGAGATATTGAATTCCAAAAGAAGATGTGTTGAGGATGAAGCGGTATATTCATCCGCTTGCTTATATGGTGAGCTGCTTCACAAGATATCTTTGCAGTCATCGGCTTACTCATGAACAATCCTATTCGGGCGGGGTCAATGTCAATGAGCTCACCGACCTTTTCAGGATCCAGGGTCCCAAACAAACGAATGCACGACTGCTCAAATTCAAGAATCCATTCTTCCTGAACATACCCGGCAGGCACAAGAGGGTGCGCCCTATCAAAGAAATCACCATAATTTATCAGCACATCGCCTATATAGAGCACCTCTATAATATCCTCTTTATATTGTCTTGCTTCTTTTTCAGAACTGATGCAGACGACTGAGCCGTTTTTGAGCTTGATTATGGGTCCGTCTATTGTATCGCAGGAGCTAAAAGCAGCTGCTTTTCCTGGTCGCTCAACCTTCAGCTGTGTGCCGATAGCTATGAATTCATTAAGGACGTGCATGGTGGCAGGATGGATTGCCTGGGCCGAATAACCTGATGTTCTTGCGCGGCCATAGCGCAACCTAAACCCTCCGCTTCTCAGAGGATGGCTGAACACAGGCCTTCCTGCAACAAGATCTGCTATGAAGGTATAATCTGGCTTTATCTTCTGGGCACCCCCCTCTTTCTTTTTTTCATCCTTCTCGCTGCCAGTCTCCCTGGCTTTCGCTTTCTTCTGAATCTTTAGAAACTCCTCTAAGAAAGACCAGTGATTCAAATCAAAGTTTGAAGCCCATTTGCTCAGCTTAGCCCAGACCTTCGGAGCCTTCAATGGTAGGGCTGCGCTGTATACCAAGCAATAACCATTCCTAATCCTGTTGGTGGGAACCCTTGGAAGATCTTTGAGGGTCACGTTTGAAATCTCTAACTTCTCAGAAGGATCTCCAGAGACTTCTATAGGCACATGAGCGAGAAGGAACTCAACCTCTTCCTTAGAAGGAAAATATTGTAGATTGGTAACCATCTCATGGTAATCAGACAGCTCTGCGTGGCAACGTTTGATCTCTTTCTCAGTAGGATCATATTCGGCATAACCCATCTTCTTTCTAACATAATCACCTATGAGAACGCAGACTGCTGCAGCAGTGCCTCCCGCAGCCCTTATCGGACCTGAGAAGTTTAGGCAAAAGTATTCGCCATGGCCGTCATTCCTCTGTTTTATTTCTAGTTTGGTAAAGCCCTCTAGCGGGGCAGATACCGCCCCAAGGGTGACATAGGCGAATCCGGAGCGTATGCCCACTTCCATGGCTTCTCGCTTATCTTGAAATTTACAGAAATTACCCTCTGCAATCTCAAGTGCTATCTGAAAAGCGACTCGCCAATCAAGGACCCCGAACTCTTTCTCAAGATCAATTATTTTATCAATTGCTCCAGAGTCCCTTAGCTGAGGAGCTACGACACTAATTAAACCTATTACTCGCTCAGCAAGATTCTTCGCCAAAACAATCTCTGGCTTTATATCAGGATCATAGCCTTTGCTTCGAGCTTTCAATGCGATCTTGTAAGCTTCCAGGGTTTTTTCTTCAAGCTCCTTGAAATATGAATCCATCATGGTTATTCCTACTTATTATATTTACTCAGTTAGTGCATATTCCTCTTTCTTATCTTCAACCACATCTTTCTTTTGGATGAGTTTTCCTTGGGAATCCTTATCGTCCTTCAGGAAGTTTATGATCTTGACCTCTCTTGTCTTGAGATTAATTATAGGCACCTTGGCTGGCTGGGGAAGGATTCCTCTTTTTTCCTGATCCTCAGTCACTCCATTCCAGCAAGAGCCGTTGATGAGAGTTATGTTTTTGTAGTTGCTCGCACTCACTCTGTGAATGTGACCGGTTATGAAAAAATCAGGCAACTCACTAATGACCATAGGATCTTCCTCACAATCAGGTATGTATAAGTTGGATGTGTGAGTGGGCGCCAGATGTCGCCTCTGAAGAAGGAATCTCATTATCAGATCGGATCGCTTCTGCCCACCTTTTGATCTAATTGAGTCCACGTGATCGGCATAGTAAATCAATGAATATCCATGATATATGAGCATGTCAAAACCAGGAAAGTCTGATGTGCTCCCAATGTTAATGATGGCAGGATTGCTCACAAGGGTCACATTTGGAATGGTTCGAATGCTCTCCGCGTATTTGTGATTAATTGGCGGTTGTGGTTCGGATATTCTCCCCGCGTCATGATTTCCTGGCGATATAAATATTCGTATGTGATTAGGAATTGAGCGTATATACTCTGCAAACACATCATATTGTTCCTGGATATTGTTTATAATTAAATCCTCTTCCTGGCCAGGGTATATACCTATCCCTTCAACCAAATCGCCAGCCATAACAATGTATTTGACCTTGGCTGCCAACGCCTTCTGATCCTCATTACCCTTCCTTTGATTTATCCATTCTATGAAATCCTCAAATTCTTCTTTTAGGAATGCCTTTGAACCGAAATGAGGATCCCCCACCACCGCTACGCAATCATCTACAGGGCCCATCTTGAACTCTTTTGTAGTTGGCACATCAGGTATGAATATATTGTTGGCAAAAATGAAATTATTAGATAATGTGCCTTCCACACCAATAAGCTCATCCAAAACAACATCCTTTGCAAAGGCATACAATTCCTTCTTATCGGGCTTTATCATGAGGTTTATTGAGCCTGTTGGATCCTCAAGAGTTATTATGATGTTGTTGTTCTTGGTGACTGATTTCTCAAAAACAAGCCCTATAATTACCACCTGTTCTTTCTCAGTCTTGCCTTTGAGACGGTTGATGCTCACAGTTCTCTGAAATTCCTGGCGCTGCCTTAGGAAAGATGATAATTTTTCAAAGCGGCGGTTAAAATATGAGACAAAATCTGTGACAAACAGCTTCTTTGGCTTCTTATCATATGAAAAAACAATCTTAAAATTGGAGTTGGCCGAGACCGCGCCGCCCTTTGGCAGCAGACCAATACTGAGCAAAAAATCCTTGTCAATTACTGCAGTATTAGTGAGCTGCTCTTCAGTTATGTCTGATAGCATTGGGGCTAGTAAAGGATCTCCCATCACTTCCGGGCTGACAAGAATTCCTCTTTCCAAAAGAGATCGTATAATATCCATATTATAAATCGCTCCGTGAGGATCAAATAATCGGATGCCCAATCATCAATCCAATCAATCAAAAAGGTCTTCCTCTAATATCTTCTTTATCTTGACCTCAATTGAAGCAGGAAGAATAAAGCTGATGTCGCGAGTCCTTCCGAACCTGCCTTTAGATATCACTTTGGCATTAATTATGCCAAGCATATCCAGCTCCGCTATTATATCTGAAACTCGGCGTTGTGTGAGTGGTCTTTGACCGACCTTGTTGCAAAGGTCACGATAGACATCATAGACGTCGCCTGTCTGAATAAAATTTGATTTTGAATTACCTTTGTTAAGAATTACTGAATACAAGACCGCCTGGAATTGTTTTGGGTGGCCTTTTATTAGCTCAAGAACTCTATCCTTCTCAATAGTGTCCTCGGCATCATCTATATCCTTCATGATTATTTTATTAAATCCCTTTCGTTCAGCCAGCTCACCAGCCACCCTTAACAGCTCCAAAGCCCTCCTGGCATCTCCATGCTCTCTTGCAGCATAAGCTGCGCATTTTTGAATGACTCCTTCACCCAACACCCCTTCTTTGAAAGCCTCTTTGGAACGGCCAATTAATATGTCTTGAAGCTGCACCGCATTATAAGGTGGAAATATAACTTCCTCCTCACTCAAAGAGCTCTTCACACGAGGGTCTAAATTATTAGAAAATATAAGATCATTACTTATACCTACAATTGTGGTCTGAGAATTTTTCAGCTCAGTATTAATCCTTGTGAGATTATATATAAGCTCATCGCCCGCTTTCTTGACCAGCTGGTCAACTTCATCCAACACTATTATTACTATCCTCTTCTCTTCATCAAGCACCTTAAAAAAAATATTATAAACCTCATCTGTCGGAAGGCCTGTCGGGGGAATCTCTTTTCCAAACTCCCGTGCCAATTGCGCCACGAGACGATATTCTGTGTCAGCCACTTTTTTGAGTTTGCAATTAATATAAATTATTTTTAAAGGTATTTTTTTGTTGTAGGCTAAGGTCAGCATCTGCTCTTTCAAATAGTTGACTGAGAGTGTTTTGCCCGATCCTGTCTTTCCATATATAAAAATATTAGATGGCTTTTCCATCCTCAAGGCTGGCGCAAGCATGTTTGCTATTTGAGTTATTTGTTCATCACGGTGGTTTATTTCACCAGGAATGAATGAAGATTGGAGAATTTTTTTATCTTTAAAAATTGATTCTTTACTCAAAAACTTCTCAAAAATATTATTTATATCATTGATCATAAAATTTCCAGAAGAAGCAGGGGTTTATAAACATTGTTTTCCTGTAGAATATATTAAAAAATGTATTGATTGGAGAATATAAAGGAAATTATAGACACACACCTTAATTTCATGTGGAATTTATATTAAAATGGTTGTTTAATGTTAGTCTTGATAATTTTATACTATATTTTTAAAATTAGTTAATAAAAATTTATATTTTTAAATAAATTTAAAAATAAGATTTATTTATTTTATAATATATATTTTATATAATATATTATAATATATATTATTTTCAATATTGAAATAAATATTAAAAAAAAATAATTTTGTTAAATAAAAATATATTTTTTATATTACTTTTAATTTAAGTAAATTTAAATTTAAACAAACAAAAATTCTATATGAAATAAACGGGGGTGAGTTAATTTAATTATAATTTATCACTCAAAGATAGCAACAAAATAGAAAAGTTTATAAATAGATTAATCTTTCTTATATTTAATTTTTAATAGTTAAAAAGTATTTATAAAAAATAAAATAAAATTAGAGGAGAACAAAATGATTGTACAAGAATCTTTTTTGAAGAAAATAAAGGACTTTGGTCTCAATAGCTATGAAGCAAAGATATGGACTGCACTCCTCTCAAGAGGAGTCTCAACAGCAGGGGAGCTAAGTGACATCGCAGGAGTTCCAAGAAGCAGAAGCTACGATATTCTTGAGAGCCTTGAAAAGAAGGGATTTATTGTGATGAAGATTGGAAAGCCAATAAAATATATGACTATACCCCCTGAGGAAGTTGTTGAGAGGGTAAAGAGGAAGATTTCCTCACACGCAGAGGAACAGACTGGCGTTCTTGATGAACTCAAAGGTTCGGATGTTCTGGGAGAGCTAAACCTTTTGCACTCACAAGGAATTGACACCGTCAACCCAGCAGAGATGACGGCCGTGATTAAGGGGAGAACTCAAATATACAATCATCTTTCTTCAATGATCAAGGGAGCGAAGAAGTCTGTCATTCTAGTCACGACCGAAGACGGCCTAATAAGAAAGCATAAATATTTAGGATCGGTCCTAAAGAAGTCAACTGAGAAAGGTGTTGACGTCAAGATATATGCGCCGCTCACCCAAAAGTCAAAAGATGTTGTTCAGGAGCTCAAGAAGTTTAGCAATATACAAAATATTAAAGGTTATGGCGGGCGGTTCTGCATCATTGACAACAAAGAGATGGCATTCATGCTCATGGATGATGCAAAGACTCATCCTAACTATGATGCAGCGGTATGGGTGAGTACACCTATTTTTTCAGAGACTGTGAGCAAGGCAATAACCCAGTGCTCTATGTGAGTGTTTTGGTCTCTAAATCATATTCGTTATAACCGCGGCTGCATCTTCCAGAAGTGCTTTTTAGCATGCCGGCAATTTTGTGGTTAGGATAGATATCGTTCAAGCGGCGTACGATGTCATCGATAGAATTTCTTTCTGCCATAAGACAATCCTCATCATAATCGCAATCATCACGAACACCCTCATAAGATATGCGGGGTTTGATACTACCTTCTACAATTATCCTTTTCAATGGCTTTTCAGAGATTTTCAGTTCGCAACACATCACGTAAGGCAGGCCATAAATTTTTCCTTCAACTTCAAAATTCAGCAAAGCTTTTTCTTCATTAATAACATTCATACTTTCACCTTTGACGCCGTGGTTTTCAGAAGGTGTTGAGTAATCAGATCTTATCAATTCATTTGCGTATATTGTTTCTCCTTTCTCATCTTTAACCGCCGTCACTCTCGCAATGAACATCCCGGAGCTTGTAAAACCTTCTCTTTCTTTGTTGATTTTCTTCTGCAGCCCAGTGCGTGCTCGGCCAATGGCTTCTTCAAGCGAGCCCGCGTTAATGCTTATATCCGCCATCTTGTTTTCATGCTCGAATTCGTCGAATGCATCATATACTTCCTCAACCCCACTGATTATATATTTCATAGTTGGTTTGCTCCATGCTCTTTTCAGTCATCAGCTTGATTTTTTATCACAGGTCCACCCCCTTCTTGTTAATCTTTCCCATGGGGTTGTAAGGTTTGTTTTTGATAATATTTTTTCCTCCAGAGCTTATTTTGATTTTTGCTTTTAAAAAATCATAATTTGTGTTGTTTATTAGCATATTGGAGAAAGCCTCTTTTTTTCTGTTGTTCAGATCGATTTTTTTAATAAGCATTATTTGATGGAACACAAAAGTATTATTTATTAATTTACAATATTCTTATTATATTCACTATTCTATATATTCATCCCGTTATTGTTGATTCCCGTAGATTCGAGCGCATTATTTGCATCCAAAATCAATACTTTTTAAAACACAATCTTCTTCTTTCAGATGAAAGGTGATGCGTGTGGCTTTTTTTGATTTGATACAAAACACAAAGAGTGTAATAAAGAAAGACAAAATACTTTATTATCCTGGCTGCATGACAAAACACAACCACAAAAAAATATTTTCAAACTACAAATCGCTCCTCTCTGATGTGGGTGTCAATTTTAGGCTGATCGATGAGTTGGTCTGCTGCGGATCACCTCTGCTCAGCGCAGGTTATGCTGATGATTTTGAGAATGTTAAGAAAAAGAACCTGGCAATTCTTCAGCAGAATGGCATAACTAAAATAATAACAAATTGTCCTCACTGCAATTATATTTTCAAGAATTATTATGGCTTAAAGACAGAACACATCATTCAGACGCTTGAGCCTCGTCTGCATAAGATCAAGTCTGGTTCTCGAGAGGAGGTGTCATATCACGATCCCTGCCTCCTTGTGAGAGGGGGGATGTCCGTTGTCAATGAGCCGCGCGCAATACTCAAAAAAGCTAATTATTTAATCATCGAGCCGGCTCTCTCAAGGGAAAAGACATCTTGCTGCGGTGCCGGCGGGGGTCTTAAGCAGGTCAATCCTTCTCTGGCTGAAAGAATAGGTGTGCAAAGATTGAGTCAAATCAGAGCAAATAAGGTGGTGGTTTCCTGTCCGTTTTGCTATGCGCATCTTAAGGGGTGCGCTGCAAAATCTTCCAAGGAAGTGGTTGATTTTAGCGAGATAATATTTGAGGGTTGAGTACAGATGATTTTTTTGGATAAGGTGGTTAATTTAGAGAACACATCTGAAAGTCAGATTGACTTGCAGGCCTATTCCTATTGTGCCTCTGATTCGGAGCAGACCCCCAAACACATCCTCTGGCCTGAGACAACCAACCAGGTCGCACGAATTCTCCGCGAGAACAATCAGGTGCGAGGCAATATTGTCATTCGTGGTGCAGGCACCAATCGATCGGACGGATCGATAGGCCGGGACGTCACCATACTTTCTTCAGAGCGGATGAATAAGATTCTTAGGTTTGATAATAAATCAAAGCTCGTCGAGGTCCAGGCAGGCATGCGAATACATATTTTTAATTCAAAATTATCAGAGTATAATTTGATGATTCCTGCGACCACTTTAAATCCATCGATGACGGTCGGGGGTCTGCTGGCTCTTGATGCGGCAACAAGGGAGAACCAGAACGCAAAAGGCATCAATAATTTAATTCACCTCATTGAGTTTGTTGATGGCACAGGAAAAATTTATTTCACTGAGAAGAAAGAGTTGGTTGTTGGAAAAGAAGGCCTCTCTGGTTTCATAACCCGCGTCGTTTTCAAGACAATTGATCGGCCAATAATATCCTTGGATGTTTTTATGTTTGAGAATATTCCTGATTTGATGGCAAAGATAAGGATGCTCAGGTCAGACCCCGAGCTTTATTTTCTCGAGCTGATAGATAAAATAATTGCCGTGTCAGTCGGATTCGAGCCGAAGTTCGTGCTCGTGGCTGCTTATTTTGGCCTTAAGGGAAAATATTTTCGGATTATTGACATAAGAAACATTCTGGAGCGCCTGGATCTTGTTTATCCTTCAATAAGGCAGAGAGGATATTACTATGAACTTGATCCTTCAGTCTCTCTTGACAAGACATATGATCTCATAGATTGGTGCGCCAATAACAACACACCCTTACACGGTCATGCCGCAAAAGGCGTTTTTTATGTTTATTTCAAGAGGGGCGATCATGACAAACTGGTCGAATTCAAGACTTTCCTCAAAGATGTGGGTGCAGGCTTAGGCTCTTTTTTTGGCATAGGCGCCCAAAATATAGAATTTGCAACCCCGGATCTGAAAAAAGGATTGATAAAGCTCAAGGATGAATATGACTATAACAATACACTCAACCCAGAAAAGGTAATTTCCTATCGGTGAACAGGTGATTTGATGGATGCTAATCTGATTAATTGCAATCGCTGCGGGATCTGTAATATGTCTTGCCCAATTTATTTGGTGATGTTCAACGAAGCAGCAGCCCCCAGATTCAAAGCGGTCATTGCCAGGAAAGGAGAGCTTAAGGGGATTTTCTTTCTTTGTACAGCATGCTCGAGCTGCGTAATCAGTTGCCCTGCAAAAGTCTCAATTGACTGTTTCAAGAGACGGGCAGAGATGGTGAAAAGCGGTAAAGAGCCTCAGGCCAACAGAGCCCTGCGCGAGAACATAATTAGGTACGGGAACCCATTCGGAGATGTTGCAAAACAGAAGAAAATAAAACAATATTATACCTAACATAAATATTTAAACAAAGAGGAAGCATGTCATCTTATGATAAGTTAACAATAATAGGCACATCCCACATAGCCCGCCATTCTGTGAGAGAGATAGAGAAAGCCTTTCATGAGATGAAGCCAGACATAGTCGCTGTCGAGCTAGACCCTTCTCGCTTACAGGCGCTCCTGTCTGAGAAAAAGCCTGATTATTCTCCCAGAATAATACGCGAGATTGGGCTGAAAGGTTATCTTTTTGCATTGGTCGGCGGCCTTGTGCAGCAGAAGCTCGGAGACATAGTTGGGGTCAAGCCAGGTAGCGACATGCTCAGAGCAGTCACCTTGGCAAGGGACAATGGCTGCAGGATCGCCCTCATTGATAGGGATATAAGAATTACCCTTTCAAGATTGTCAAAGAAGATAACTTGGAAGGAGCGTCTGAATTTCTTGATTGATGTGTTTCGTGCTCCCTTCTCAAAGCGTATGCGGTTGGATCTTTCAAAAGTCCCTGAAAAGAAGCTTATCTTGGAGCTCATGAACATATTGAAATCTCGCTATCCCGGTCTTCATCAGGTTCTTGTGGAGGAAAGGAATCATATAATGGCTCTGAAGCTTTGCACATTGATTGAGAACTATCCTGATAAACACATCCTGGCGGTTGTCGGCGCAGGTCACGAGGACGCCCTTCTTTTGTTGATAAAAGAGGCGCATGTCAACTGATGTGATTGTTGAGGTCATCATTTATAGAATTGCTGTCGGGCTGAGTAAATTATTTAAACGATGCAATAAAGGGGATTGTTATGGGAGAGCTTTTATCAAGGGTTGAGCGCAGGTTTAGGTTCTCAGGCCAGGAGCTCCTGAGGCTTTTGGCAACAGTAGTTGTTGCGGCCTTCGTCCTGACATTCAGGAAATGGGGTGGTGATGAGTTCAATCTTTATGAAGGCATCTTCAATATGTTGATGTATACAATAGTGGTCTTTGTCTCGCTACTGGTGCATTTCTCTGCCCAGAAGATCATGGCTTTGCATCTCGGTTATTCATCAGAATACAAGCTATGGCTCAACGGCATTCTGATAAGCATAATTGTGTGCTTCTTTTCTTTTGGCTATTTTCCGCTTTTCTTTCCAGGGGTCCTCTACTTCAACCTGATACCTAAGCTGAGGCTTGGTATATTCAAGGGTGGTGTCAAGACAGTTGATCTAGCGGTTGCTGCCGTCGCCGGTCCTGGCGCGAATATGATATTGGTTGGCTTGATCGCTCCATTCTATATTGCATCCCATAGCGCGTTCCTGTATTTAGTCATAGTAGTCAACCTTCTGATTGCGATTTTTTCGATGCTGCCGATACCGACCTTCGAGCAAATCAGGCAATTTAGGGGCGGCACCACCGGTCTCTACTTATTTATTGAATCGCGATGGATTTATGTCGGAGCTTTCGCGTTGGTGCTCTTCTTCTCTTTGATGATCTTGATAGCTCAAATATTCTCTTACATATTGGCCATCGTGGCGGGACTTGTCGCCGGCCTCGTTTACTACGCAGTCTACGATAAAGAGATCAAGTAGTCTTGATTTATAGAATTAGAAGCACCAATCCTCACCCCTTTTACTGTTTTTAAATGTTTCGACGCTAAAACCAAAACATTTAATAATAAGGCTTTCATAAAAGGAGCATAACAAATAGTCAGGGGGTGTATTTTAATGGCACAGGTTGTTGCGAAAGTCGGAGTTAAGAAGGAGAAGGGTTGGCTCTATTTTGTTGACAAGAATGGGAATGTCTCAAGAGCCAAGATGGCCCGCGGCAGGAAGAAGGTCAAGGGCAAGGAACTCGTCGCCAAAGTAGGCGTCAAGAAGGAGAAGGGTTGGCTCTACTTTATTGATAAGAGAGGAGATGTTGCCAAGGCAAAGATGGCAAGAGGAAGATAAAGCCTCGCTTTTATTTTTATTATTTTATTTTTTTTCTTCAAAAACCATATAAACAGCTGTAGCTTTCTTCAACTGCATGATAAGGGGTTTTGAGCCGAGGCTTTACCAGCAGACTATTCTCGATACTGCTGTGAAGAAGAACACTTTAGTTGTTTTGCCGACAGGCCTTGGAAAGACCAATATAGCAGTCCTGCTGGCAGCCAATCGCCTGATAAATTATCCTGATAGTAAGATTGTTGTGCTAGCGCCGACAAGGCCGCTGTGTGATCAGCACGTAGCCTCGATGCGAAAGCATCTGACTGTCGAAGAGAATGAGGTGCAGCTGTTCACGGGCATGCTCAGACCGGCCAAGAGAGCGGAGCTTTGGGAGCGCGCAAAGATAATTGTCAGCACCCCTCAAGGTCTTGAGAACGATATAATCAGCAGCAAGGTCTCTGTCAAGGATGTCAGCCTTCTTGTCTTTGATGAGGCGCATCGTGCCGTAGGAGAATATTCTTACTCGTTCATCGCCAAGTCATACATGAAAAAATCAGATCATCCCAGAATTCTCGGTCTCACGGCTTCTCCCGGCTCTGATCTTGATAAGATAAAGGAAGTGTGCAAGAATCTTTTCATAGAAGAGATAGAGATGCGGTCGCAGGATGATCCTGATGTTCAGCCATATGTCAAGGACATCGATGTTGAATGGGTCAAGCTCCAGCTTCCGAAGGAATTTGAGCAGGTGAGAAATTTCCTGCGCAACTGCTATGAGAGCAAGCTCGAGGCGATAAAATCCCACGGCTATCTCTATGGTGATGTGCAGTTATATAGCAAGACCGCTTTGCTGGATATGCAGCGAGCGTTGTATGCTAAGATGACTTCTGGCGAGAAGGATTTTGCTATCCTTAAGAGCATAAGCCTTCTGGCGGAGGCTTTGAAGGCGCAGCATGCACTCGAGCTGATCGAGACCCAGGATATCAAGCCGCTGCTCGAATATTTTAACAAGCTAGATGAGGAGGCGAAGAACACAAAAGTCCGGGCTGTGCTCAATCTTGTCAGGGATCTGAATTTTAGGTCTGCTTTCATCAGGGCCAAGAGCCTGGTGGCTGCCGGAGCTGAGCATCCAAAGATTTCTGCATTGAGAAGGATAATTCTCGATGAGCTCTCAAAGAAGTCTGATGTCAAGATAATAATCTTCAACCAATACCGTGATTCTTCGAGCCGCATCAAAGAGGTCCTTGATGCTGTCGGAATAAAATCAAAGATCTTCGTCGGGCAGATGAAGAAGAAAGACACGGGGCTCTCGCAGAAGGAGCAGAAGAAGATTATAGAGGAGTTCAGGAATAGTGAGTTCAGCTGTCTCATAGCTACGAGCGTAGCAGAAGAAGGGCTTGACATTCCTCAAGTGGATCTCGTAATATTCTATGAGCCAGTGCCTTCTGCCATCAGGACTGTGCAACGCAGAGGAAGAACCGGTCGCCAGGAGCGGGGGCGAGTGATAGTGCTGGTGACACAGAAGACCCGCGATGAAGGAAACCTTTGGTCTTCGGTGCACAAGGAGAAGAAGATGCACCGCCTCATAAATGATATTAAGAGAGGTTTCTCCAGCATCAAGCCGGATAATCTTGGAAAAGAAGAAATGCAGACAAAGCTTTCTGCGGCGAAACAGGATGATCTGAAAGAGGAGTGTTCTCATCTCAAGATAATTGCTGATTATCGAGAGAAGGCATCTGGTATAATTAGGGAATTATCAACTCTCGGAGTCAAGGTCGAGCTCGCAAACCTCGATGTGGGAGACTATGTTCTCAGCGAGAGGGTCTGTGTTGAATACAAGACCCCTAAGGATTTTGTCGATTCGATAATCGATGGCAGGATGCTCTCCCAGTTAGCGAACCTCAAAAGATATGAGCGTCCGATCGTCCTGATTGAAGGTGAGGAAGATATTTTCTCCCAGAGGAACATACATCCGAACGCCATCAGGGGCGTGCTGGCGACCATCATGGTGAGCTATGGGATCCCTCTCATCCAGACTAAGAATTTCAAGGAGACGACCGCACTCCTCTTGACAATCGCTCGACGAGAATCTGATTTCTTCAAGAGGGATTTCACATTGCATTCATCGAAGCCACTCACGGACAAGGAGGTCCAGGAGTACATAATAGGGGCCTTTCCCGGCGTCGGAGCCACGATTGCGAAGCCGATCCTCACTCGATTCAAGAGCATAAAGAACTTTGTGAATGCAGATCTGAAGGAGCTCAAGGAAGTTGAGCTTATCGGTGATAAGAAGGCCAAGAGGATAAAGGAGTTGGTGGAGAAAGAGTATGAAGAGTGATTGCCGAGGTTCTATTTTTTAAATCTTTTCAGATATTTTGTCAATCCTTCGGTCTGCTTGAGATCGGTTCTTAGCAGTAGGTTTCTCAGTTTATCGTCGACAAAAACGCCGCGTTCGTTGAGCGCGCTCTTTAGTTGCCGATAAAGCTTTTTTCCTTCGCTGTCAAGGTCAGTTAATATGACGACCCGCTTTTCCTCAACGCTTTCAGCCACCGCGTAGAGGGGTTTATTGAGCGTTGCGATTCTCGAAAATCCGAGCTCTGCTAGTGCCCGCTTGTCTTTTATTCCTTCGACGATAATCAGAAAGTCCTCATATTTTTTCGTTAGCTCAAGGAATTCATCAATTGTTTGTTTGAGCTCATCATATTTTCTCATCTGAAAAGCTCCAGCCTAAAGTATGACCTCAATCTCACTCCATTTTTATTAATATTCAAATTTATCTGCCAGCTCTCAAGACCCTTTTTGCTGGCGATCCTCGCTGCTCTTACAATCTGCATCTCTTTCGTGCTCGGCTTCGGCACCATGAATGGTTTGGCGTCGTACATGTAGCACATGAGAAATATTGCCCTCGATCCGTCTTTTATGCTGGATGAGATGTCCTTGAAATGTTTTATTATTCTCTCGAAATTAGTTAGCGGCATTCCCTTGACCTCGGGAGCTCCTTTAGGGATAAAATCTTTGAGAGGCGTCTTTACCTCAACATAATCTTTTTTGTTGACGAGAAAATCTATCCTGGATCTACCCAGCTTAACTTCTCTCCCAACCTCTTCGACTGCAGGGATCATCTTTGTTAATTGACCTGATTTGAGGAAGAACTCTATGTATTGGTTGGCTTTACTCTGATTTATTCCGATCCAAACTTTTTTTATAGTTTCTTGGCGATCAACCGAGATCGCTTCCACTGTGAATGCGGTCTTTCTAGCAGCGTCTCTGCTTCTTGAAAGAAGGCACGGCACATCATCGAACTTGATGGTTCCTATTCGGCCAGTCGACGGACAGTGACATCTATGAATAGTTCCATCGATTTCTACAGCCATTATGAACCGGTTAGGCCTGGATTTTATCAATCCATCGACAAGCTTCTCTGAGAAAAGATATGATTTCATTTTTTTGTCATTATTCGCTTCGAAAGTGCGGGTGAACAAAACGCTGAAGCGTTTTGAACCCTCATTTACTTCGTGAATGCGGGTGACAGGGTTTGAACCTGCGGAGGCACTAAGCCACATGGCTCTGAACCATGTCCGTTTGACCACTCCGGCACACCCGCAACTGTGAAAAAGTTTGTCCGTTAAGGGTGTGACGGTTCAAAAGCGCACTTTTGTTTGCCGGCACACCAACATATGTTGCGCTGTCGTTGTGGAAAAGAGATTGTTTTATAAATGTTACATTTGGAGCTCAAAACAACATTCTTTAAATACGGCGCAGGACTACCAACTCTCATGGCACTTTCACTCGCAAAGACGCTCTCATACTATAAACGTCATGACATCCAGGACGCAATCATCCTGCAGGCAAAGGACAAGGAAATTGCTTTCCGTTTCGAGGATTTCTTCGGCAAAAGACCTGAGATGTTGAATTATCCTCAAGATGTCTTGGAGTTGGCGAAGCAGAAGATGACCAGCCTGCACTGCTCAGAGGAGCTTTGGCGGAATCCACTGCAGCTAAGCACCTCCTTGAAGAAGAAGGATCTCAATGAGCTGAGGAGGGGCTGGGATCTTGTGTTGGACATCGACTGCCATTTCTTCGAATACAGCAGGATTACCGCGCATTTCACTGTCAAGGCGCTCCAACAGGACGGAGTAAGATCCATCACCGCAAAGTTTTCTGGTAACAAGGGTTTTCATATAGCCGTGCCATTTGAGGCATTCCCGAAGGTGGTCGGAAAGATAAGCATAGCTGAGCTTTTCCCAGAAGCTCCTAGGCGCATCGCTGCCTACATCACCGAGCGAATAAGAAGACCACTCGCCGATGAGATACTGCGATTCGAGGGTGGGAGCTTTCAGAACATAATGAAGCGCACAGGCCTAAAGGCAGAAGAGATAACACGCTTCGAACCGAATGAGTTTGGCGATAAAATCCCGAAGCTCAACGCAGATCCGTTCCTGGAGATAGATACTCTGCTAATAAGCAGCAGGCATCTCTATAGGATGCCCTACTCTTTTCACGAGAAATCAGAGCTGATCTCTGTACCTGTCGACATAAACAACATTCTTGGTTTTGAGAAATTGATGGCTGAGCCAGACAAGGTCAAGGTGCAGCATCCATTTCTGGATAGGAATGTCTTGTCAGCAGATGCTGCTCTGCTGCTCAGGAACGCGCTAGACTTCATGCCGACCAGATCAGGTGTGATTGAGATCGATGATGAGAGAGATGGTTTATCAGGGGGTTATGGCGCGAAGCGCAAGGAGTATGCTTTGCCAGAAAAAGCTATCGGCGAAGAGAATTTTCCCCCGTGCATAAAGCTGATATTTGAGGGACTCGAGGACGGAAGGAAGAGAAGCTGCTTCGCTTTGATAAATTTCCTTGCCAGCTGCGGCTGGGATTATGATATGATTGAGCAGAGGCTGGTGAAGTGGAATGAGAGGAACCACGAACCTTTGAGAGAGCAATATCTGGTTGGGCAGCTACGCTATGCAAAGGAGCAGCGGAAGGCCCTTCCTCCTCCGAACTGCAGCAATACCAATTATTACAGAGGTCTGCAGGTCTGCAAGCCAGATGAGCTCTGCGCAAAGATCAAGAATCCACTGCAATATGCGAAGCGGAAAGAGGAGCGCGCCGCAAGGTCTGCTAAGCAAGCTCAGCCAAAGAGGCGAAAAAAGGAGCCTGTTACCGACTGAAAATGATGGTTCTCGTCGGAAAGGCAGAGCCCAAATTCATTTAAAAGCGTAATCTTTATAAAGAGGCCTGGTTTCTTTTCAATCGGTTTGAGTGATTGCATGACTCAAACGAGCAAACAGTCGCCTGAAAAGAAAGCCATTTTCAGTACGCTAAGCCGCTAAGCTTTTAGTGTCTTCTATTGATGCGCTTTCCCCAATAGGCGCTTGAATCATATTCGCGATTCGTATGATTTATCCATGGCTATGCCTGGCTATCTCATTCGAGTGCACGCATTTAGAGGATTTCGAAATGCCAAACCCAAGGAAACCAAGGAGAGGAAGCATGGCTGTGTGGCCGAGGAAGCGAGCTAGGAGGAGCTATCCTAAGATAAGGGGGTGGTCTGAGCAGAAGTTTGACAAGGCATCATTGCTTGGTTTTATTGGATACAAGGCAGGCATGACACACATAATGGGTATTGATACAAAGAAGACCTCAATGACCAAGAACGAGGAGATCTTCATGCCGGTCACAATCATTGAGTGCCCGCCCATGAGACTGTTCGCGGCAAGATTCTATAAGACCAACGCCTATGGTTGCCGTGTCGACCATGACTTTTTCTTCAAGCCTTCCAAGGATCTCCAACGCAAGATTTCTATTCCATCAAACATACCAAACATTTCTGACCTAGACAAAAACAATCCTGACAATTATTCTGATATTGCAGTTCTCGCCTACACTCAGCCGTCGCTCACAGGTTTTGGCAAGAAGAGACCTGAGCTTGTCGAGCTAAGGCTTTGCGGAAGCAACAAGGACAAGCTGGAGTTCATAAAGAACCACGTCGATAAGGAAATAGGCGTCGAGCAGATATTCAAGGAGGCGCAGCAGGTTGATGTTCGTGCAGTCACAAAGGGAAAGGGGGTGCAGGGTCCTGTCAAAAGGTTCGGTATAGCCCTTAAGCCTCATAAGACTGAGAAAGGACGAAGGCAGCCTGGTTGCAGAAGCGGCTGGTATGGCTGGCTCCACATGATGTACAGGACAGCATATGCCGGCCAGATGGGCTACCATCAGAGGGTCCAGTATAATAATCAGATTGTCAAGATAAGCTCAAACCCAGAGGAGATAAATCCAAAGGATGGGTTCGTCCACTATGGCACGGTCAGGACAACCTATCTCCTGATCAAGGGTTCTGTTCCTGGTCCGAAGAAGAGAGCTATTGTTATGACTCAACCTCTCAGGCAGATGAAGGAAGAGCCGCTCTTGACCATAACTCACATCAGCACACAATCAAAGCAGGGAAGATAAGAAGAATAAGACGTGATTTTCATGAAGCTCAAAATAATGAATGCAACAGGGAACGCATCAGGAGATGCAGAGCTGCCGGTGCAGTTCTCAGAGCCTGTGCGAGAAGACCTGATAAAGAAGGCTGTGCTTGCGATACAGAACAACAACAGGCAGGCCTACGGCGCATTTACAGATGCGGGCATGAGACACTCTGCAGAGATCTCGAAGCGAAGGCGAGACTTCAGAGGCTGCTACGGAAAAGGAATCAGCAGGGCCAATAGGAAGATACTTTCAAGACGAGGGTCTCAGATGTACTGGGTTGGTGCAGTATCGCCAGGAACTGTCGGTGGAAGAAAGGCTCATCCTCCTAAAGTAGAGAAGATATGGTCTTGGAAGCTCAACACAAGCGAGCGAAGAAAGGCCATAAGATCAGCCATGAGCGCTACTGTCATCAAAGAACTTGTCCAGAAGAGAGGGCACTTTGTGCCGGAAGCATATCCCTTCATAATCAATGATGACTTCGAGAAGTTTGAGAAGACAAAGGTCCTTATCGCGGCTCTCTCAAAAATTGGCTTTGAAGCAGAACTCTCACGAGCTTTGAACATAGGAAGGAGAGCAGGCATCGGAAAGCTGAGAGGAAGGAGAAGGACTGTCAAGAAGAGCCTGCTAATCGTCGTGTCTGACTCAAGCAAGCTGATTAACGCAGCCAAGAACATACCTGGCATTGATGTAGTCAATGTGAAGCTACTCAACACTGCGCTTCTAGCGCCAGGTGGTCATTACGGTAGAGCAACCCTCTTCACCACTGGAGCAGTCGATGAGCTCAAGAAAGGGCTTTTCACAAATGAATATTCAGCTAAAAATGATGAGCAGAAGAAAACCAAATGAGTGAATTATCATGTTAATTAAATACCCGCTTTCAACAGAGAAGTCGATCAGGCTAATGGAGTCTGAGAATAAGATAGTCTTTGTTGTTGATAATAAGGCGACCAAGCCGGAGATAAAGAAGGCTGTCGAGGAGCGTTTCAATGTCAAGATAGTCGCGGTCAATGTTTCGAATGATTTCAAAGGAAGGAAGAAAGCCTATGTCAAGCTTTCGCCAGAGACGCCAGCCATAGACCTGGCGACCAAGTTGGGCTTGATGTAATGGTGAAACAATGGGAAAGAATATAACTTCACAGAAGAGAGGGCGCGGAAGCACAACCTTTTCTAGGCCTAGTTTTAATTTCAAAGGAAAGAACAGCATAGGTCCGGATGGGAGCGCCGTGATAATTGAGCTTGTTTCCTGCAGAGCCCACTCAGCCCCTCTTGCTGTATTGAAGCACGAAGACAATTCATATTCATTGGCTGTCGCACCTGAAGGGGTGCGCGTAGGACAGGAGATAAGCATAGGCTCAGGTGAACTGAGAATTGGTAATGCCCTGAAGCTTAGCGATATGCCTGAGGGAACCTCTATATTCAATATAGAGAATGTTCCTGGTGACGGCGGAAAGTTTGTCAGGGCATCTGGCATGACCGCCAAGATAGTGGCGAAGAGCGCCTCCAAGGTGACGGTGTTGTTACCTTCAAAGAAACTGAGAGATTTCAATCCTGGCTGCAGAGCATGTCTCGGCGTGACTGCAGGGGGAGGAAGACCTGAGAAACCATTTTACAAAGCAGGTAGGAAATATTTCAGGATGAAGGCGAAGAACAGGTACTGGCCGATAGTCTGTGGGACAAGCATGAACGCCGTGGCCCATCCATTTGGAGGAAGAAGCAGCCATCATAAGGGAAGGCCTACCATCGCTGACCATAATGCTCCTCCAGGAAGGAAGGTCGGTTCAATCAGGCCGAGGCGAACGGGCTACAAGAGATGATAAGATAATATTGGTTTATGAGATTATGATGAAGGTGATTTGAGTGGTTTTCAAGGAATTTTTGTTCAAGGGAAGGAAGCTTGACGAGCTCAAGAGGATGAGCATTGCAGAGCTTTCTCTGATACTACCTAGCGACGCAAGGAGAAAGATAAAGAGGCTCACTGATGCAGAGAAGAAGCTCATGGACAAGATTCAGAATGCTAAGAAGCCAGTCAAGACTCACAACCGAAGCATGTTGATATTGCCTTTCATGGTCGGAAAGATCATATCAATACATGATGGCCATCAATATCAGCCGGTCATAATTACGGAGGAGATGATTGGCCGTAAGTTTGGCGAATATGCCCTGACAAGGAGAAGGGTCATGCACAGCGCTCCAGGAATAGGCGCCACAAAATCAAGCTCGAGCTTATCAGTCAAATAAACAAGAACAAGGCAAGAAGACAAATGAAGTACAAATACGCTTTTAAATCAGAGAAGGAGAACATAGCCAAGGTGGTTGGAAGAGACCTTAGCATGTCCAGAAAGCAGGCTATTGAGATGTGCAGCTTTATCAAGAACAAGCCTCTTGCCAAGGCAAAGGTGCTCATGGAAGGAGTCAAGGAGAAGAGAATTGCTGTGCCCTTCAACAGGTTCACTGAAGGAGCAGGTCATAAGAAGGGTATATCGGGTGGAAGATATCCTTTCAATGGTTCAAAGATATTCCTGATGCTGCTCAATTCATTGGAGACAAACGCCCAGAATAAGGGTCTTGGCCAGAATTTGATGATTGTCCATGCTTGCGCTCAGCACGCAGCCCAGCCTTTTCATTCGGGAAGAAAGAGAAGGATTCATATGAAGAGATGCCATATAGAGATTGTCGCTCAGGAGATAGAGCACGAGAACAAAAAGGACAATAAAGCAAAGAAAGAACACATTCCTCATAATCCGAAGGATACTAAGAAACAATAAGGTGAAACATTGATAGAGAGAAAATTCGTAAGTCAGAAGATCAAGGAATTCGCCATAAAGGAATACGTGCGAGAGAATCTGAGCCGAGTTGGCCTCAGTGATGTAAAGCTCCAGCGCACTCCTCTTGGAGAGAAGATAATAATCAGTTCCAGTAGGCCAGGCCTTGTTGTAGGGAGATCAGGAACTAATATATCCAAGCTCACGAAGGATCTCAAGCAGAAGTTCAACCTTGAGAATCCTCAGATAGAAATTGAGGAAGTCATCAACATAGGGTTGGATGCCAACATAATAGCAGAGATGATCGCCAATTCACTAGAAAAGTTTGGTCTTGCCAGATTCAAGGGAATTGGCCACAAAGCCATGTCTGACATAATGGGTGCAGGAGCGCTAGGGGTAGAGATATTAATGTCTGGTAAGATACCAAGTTCAAGAGCAAAGACTTGGAGATTCTATCAGGGCTACCTGAAGAAGTGCGGTGATATAGCAGTCTCTCAAGTGAAGGTTGCCTATTCGGCTGCCAACCTCAAGAGTGGCACTGTCGGGATAAAGGTCAGCATAATGACTCCTGATATCAAGCTTCCAGATAGGATTGTGGTGAAGAAGAAAGTTGTTGCTCCTGCTGAAGGAGGGGCTCCTACAGAAGTCGCGGATTCGATTGTGAAAGATGAGATTAAGGAAAAGATAAAGGAGATTTCAAAGGATGACTCTGCTGAGCAAAAGGAGAGCGCCAAGAAGAAAGATGCAAAGGAGAAGAAAGCAAAGGAAGGCAAACCTCGAAAAAAGAAAGAGGACGGAGAGGTTCAATCCGAGGCAGGGTCTACTGCAAACGTCAAGGATTCAGAATGATAGAGTTGAGATAAGATTACTAGGTGATTATCAATGAAATTCAAAGAGCTGGCGAACATGTCTGTCGAAGAGCAAGAGACTAAGCTCAGAGAGCTAGAGTTGGAGCTCATAAAGCTGAACAGCCAGGTCGCCACAGGTACTCCGCCCAAGAACTCAGGTCTGCTCAAAAAGACCAAGAAGGAGATTGCCAGGCTAATGTTACTCGAAGGCATGAGGGTTAAGAAGGCAGAGATCCAGAGGTCTATCAAGACTCCGTCAAAGCAGGATTCACGTTCAACTAAGTCAATTAAATCAGACAAATCAACACCGAAAAAAGATAAAAAATTAAGAACGGACATGCCAAATGAGTGAAATATGCAGTACCTGCGGGCTTCCAAAAGAACTTTGCGTTTGTGAGACGATCGCAAAGGAGAGCCAGAAGATATTGGTGCGAATAGTGAAGAAGAAGTTCGGAAAGATAAGCACCATCATATCAGGGATGAATGAGACTGAGATTGACCTCAAGGAGCTGGCCAAAAAGCTCAAGAACAAGTTCGCCTGCGGCGGGACAGCCAAGGGCGGATACATCGAGCTTCAGGGAAACCATTCCAAGGAGATCAAGTCAGAGCTCATAAGGCTCGGCTTCAGCCCGGATTCAATAGAAACCAAGTAAGTGTACGTGTAAGGAAGAAAGCATAACATGGAGATCCACCCAGAAGAATTCATCGGTGCCGAACTCAAGGTCATAGAGGCAAAGAACAAGAGCCTTGAGGGAATCAAGGGAAAAATCATTGACGAAACAAAAAAAACATTCAAGGTAAGAACGCAAGGAGGAAAATCAACCGACAAGATCAAGACAACAAAGACAGTCCTGAAGGAAGGAGCTGTTTTCATGATCAACAATCATCATATAATCGGAGCGGACATCGCCCAAAGGCCGGATGAACGCATCAAGCTAAGGAGATAAAAATGAACAACAAAAAGCAACCAGCAAAGGATGAATCGGCGCAGAACAGCTGCACTGACAAGAACTGCCCAGTCCACGGTTCACTAAAGGTAAGAGGAAGAGCATTCACAGGAGTTGTGATCAGCGACAGGATGTCAAAGACAGTAGTTGTCAGTTGGACAAGAAGAGTTTATGTTCCTAAATATGAGCGTTATGAAAAACGAAAGAGCAAGATCAATGCGCATAATCCTGATTGCATGGACGCAGAGAAGGGAAATGTCGTAAAGATAATGGAGACTCGACCTCTCTCAAAGACTAAGAACTTCGTGGTAGTCGAGGTAATAGGCACAGAATCCAAGAAGAAAAGTCTCAGGGATGAGGAGGTCGCGGCTGCAGAGCTTGCAAGGAACAAGGTCTTGAAGTCAAAGCAGGCAGAGAAGCCGAAGGCAGAATCGTTCGAGGATAGCCAATAATATTAAATTTTATCAAACAAAACATGAGCGTGACACAATGAAAGGAGTCAAAGCAAACATCACAGACGGGCTGCAGAAGGGATCATATATAGATACCTGCGACAATTCAGGGGCAAAGGTACTCAAGATATTTTCAATCAAGAGATCAAAGACCGTCAAGGGAAGGAACCCTAGTGGAGGCGTAGCCGACCTTGTGCTGGCGTCCGTAGTTAAGGGAAGGCCAGACATGAGAAAACAGGTTGTCTTTGCAGTCATAGTCCGCCAGAGGCGTGAATATCAGCGAAGGAATGGCATGCGAGTGAAGTTTGAGGACAACGCGGCAGTCGTGCTCAAGGATGATAAAGGAAACCCGAAAGGAACGTTATACAAAGGGCCAATTGCCAAGGAAGTGGCTGAGAGATGGCCTCTTGTGGCCAAGCTGGCTCCTATGGTATTATGATTAAATGATTGAATCAAAGGAACATCAAAGGTAATTATTATGAAAAAAGAATTTTCAACAAAGTGGAAGGCAAGCAAGCAGGTAAGGAAGCAGAGGAAGTACCACTATAATGCACCTCTTCACATCAAGGCCAAATTATTGAACGTCCATCTCAGCAAGGAGCTGAGCCAGAAGCATAAGACGAAGAGAATTCGTGTGAGGTCTGGAGATAAGGTCAAGATTATGAGAGGAAAATACAAAGGAAAAGAAGGAAAGGTTGATGTTGTGAACACAAAGAAGAGCTGCCTGTTCATAACAGGAATCGAGATCTCAAAGAAGGATGGTTCAAAGGCAAAGGTGCCTATCCATGCATCAAATGTCATGATCATAGATGCCAGCACAGATGATAATAAGAGATTTACGAACAAAACAAATAAGGAGCAGAACAATGGTCAAGAATCACATTAAAAGGATAAACGCCCCGAAGAGCTGGGATATTCTGAGAAAGAATGACACCTTCATCTCAAGGCCCAACCCCGGTAGGGACATATCATTTTGCATATCGCTAAACTCAGCCATCAAGGATGTGCTTGGCAAGGTCAGCACCACAAAAGAGACCAAATACCTAATAAAGTTCAAGGGTGTGCTTGTAAACGGCATAAGAAGGCATGATGAGAAGTTCCCTCTTGGGTTCATGGATGTCCTAACCCTGCCTGATGTCAAGGAGCATTACAGGCTGCTGGTTAATGAGAAGGGAAAATTGTTCCTACACAAGATTAGCGATACCGAGGCGAATGTCAAGCTTTCTAAGATCAGCGATAAGAAACAGTTGGCTCGTGGCGTGCTGCAGGTGAATTGCACTGATGGAAGAAATTTTGTATTCAAGGACAAGGATGCATATTCTATGAAGGATGCCGGGATAAATGACACGATAATCTATTCCATTCCAGAGCAGAAGCTCCAGGATGTGTTCAAGCTCCAAAAAGGAGCCCTAGTCTACCTATACAAGGGAAAACACATAGGACATGTCGTGAATGTGGATGACTTCAAGGAAGGCAACATATTATTCAAGCTAGGATCAGACACTTACGAGACTAAGAAGACCTACGCTTTTGTAATAGGCAAGGACAAGTCGGTCATATCATTGCTCGATCAGAAGCAGAACATTGAGAAGAAAGAAGCCAAATCACGATCAAAAAAGAATCAAGAGTAAATCAAGATGTCAAAGATGAGAGAGATAAGGATAGAGAAGCTAACCCTGAATATAGGCGCGGGTAAGGAGCAGGCTGTGCTTGACAAAGGACTGATTCTGCTCAAGAACATAACAGGTATCAATCCAGTCAAGACCATAACCCAGAAGAGGATCGCTGGATGGGGGCTGAGACCTGGTCTTCCGATAGGATGCAAGATCACATTGAGGCGAGAGGAAGCAGTCAAGCTAACCAAGAGGCTCTTGGCTGCCAAGAACAGCATACTCTCAAAGAGCAACTTTGATGAAGAAGGCAATGTCTCATTCGGAATAAAGGAGTACATAGACATCCCTGATGTAAAGTATGATCCGAGCATAGGAATAATGGGCTTGCAGGCATCCATCACATTGGAGAGGCCTGGCTTCAGGATTAAGAAGAGGAAGATCCTCAAGAGAACCCTCCCAAGAAATCACAGAATTGGCAGGCAAGAATCAATAGATTTCATAAAGAAGCATTTTGCAATCAAGATCAAGGAGGAGCAAGCTGACCAACAGGCCTAGACGTGTCTGGATGATCAAATGAGTTGAGAGCTCAAAAGGCAAAGAGGCATCAAGATGACGAATACACACTACACAAAAATGCTCAATCAAATCCAGAACAAGCCAGCGAAGCTTGCCAAATACAACAAATACAATGTTCCTAGAGTCAGGAAGTTCGGCAAGAGCATAAATAGGTGCAGGCGCTGTGGGCAGACCATGGCTCACACAAAGAAATATGGGCTTCATTACTGCAGGCAATGCCTTAGGGAAGTAGCGCAGAAGATCGGATTCAAGAAATATAATTAATGATTAAATTATCAATAACATAATAAACAAGCACAAACAACACACAAACCATGAATGAGGAAACAAAATGAGCCTTAACGACAACCTATCAAACGTATTATCACAAATACTGGCATATGAGAAGGTAGGAAAGAAGGAGTTCGTCACAAGAAACAACTCAAAGATAATCCTGAAGGTGCTGGGCCTAATGCAGGAGAATAGGTACATAGGAAGCTTTGAGGAGATACCTGATTCAAAGGGAGCGCTCCTGAAAGTACACCTGCTTGGAAACATAAACAAGACAGGCGTCATAAAGCCAAGATTCAGCGTCAGCAGGGACGCCTTTGAGAAGTTCGAAAAGCGATACCTGCCTGCAAAGGATTTCGGAATAATTATAATTAGCACATCGCAGGGCTGGATGGTTCACACTGAAGCAAAAAAGAAAGGCATCGGAGGACGCCTAATAAGCTACTGCTACTAATCAATATTCCTGGTGATTCAAACATGAAAATAGATATGAAAGAGGAGCAGGAGATCCCGCAAGGAATCAACATCACAGTAGATGCGGTAGGTCTATTCACTGTCAAAGGACCGAAGGGCGAAATAAAGAGAAAGCTATTCAACCCAAGGATAAAGGCCCGTGTATCAGGGGTCACGCTCATCTTTGAATCAAAGAACGCTACTCAGCGCGAGAAGAAGATGATTAAATCCTATCTTGCTCACATAAGAGGTATGTTCGATGGAGTTCAGCACGGGCACGTCTACAAACTCAAGGTGTGCGCAAGCCACTTCCCAATGACTGCCAATATCAAAGGCAGCCTGTTCGAGGTAAAGAACTTCATAGGAGAGTCGGTGCCCAGGACCATACCTGTGCCTGCAGGCGTCAACGTAAAGGTGGACGGGCAGATAATAGTCGTAGATGGCATTGACAAAGAGCTTGTCGGAAGAACTGCGGCAAGGATAGAACAGATAACCCGAAGACCTGGATTTGATAAAAGGATTTTCCAGGACGGAATATATTTGATAGAGAAAGACGGCAAGCCGCTAAAGGCATGATTGAGAGTAACAGACAGGAATTACAAGACAATATTAGTGATTAAAATGGTTGACATCAAAGCATTGTTGGAGCAGAGGAGAAGGACAAAAAAGAAGAAACCTGTCTTCTCCAGAAAAGACTGCAATAGGAAAAAAAGGATAGAGGATGATGTGTGGAGAAAGGCAAGAGGGGTTGATAACAAGCAGCGACTTCATAGGAAGGGCTACAAGAAAGGGCCGAGCAGCGGCTTCAGAGCCCCTGTCCTTGTCAGAGGCCTTCATAAATCAGGATTGATTCCTGTGCTAGTTTCAAGCTCAGGTCAGCTCAACACCCTCTCAAAAGAGCACGGTATAATAATATCTTCACAGACTGGAGATAGGAAAAGGAAGATCATAATTCTGGAGTCCCAGAAAAAGAATATAAGGATACTGAACTTTGATGCTGAGAAGACAGCTCAAAAGATTGAAACTGAGCTCAAGGAAAGGAAAGAGCACAGGAAGAAGAGTCTCGAGGCAAAAGAGAAGAAGAGCATCGATGAGAAGGTCAAGAAGGAGACTAAGAAAGATAAGGAAGAAAAGAAATCAGACCAGCTCAGCGATGAGGAGAAAAAGAAGCTCGAGAAAGAAGAGAAGGACAAGGTCCTGACAAAACCAGAGTAAGATGTACCGATAAGATTAATGATCATTACGCGAACATGATTTTGACAAGGTGATTATGAGATGATGCTTAAACTTCAGAAGAGGCTTGCAGCGGACGTAATGGGCTGCTCTCCGAAGAGGGTTGTGTTTGACCCCTCAAAGCTGGAGGATATTAAGGAAGCCATAACCAAAACAGACATACGCCTCTTGATTGGAGATGGAACCATCTCGATGCTTCCAAAGAAGGGCGTTTCAAGAGGCAGAGCCAACAAGATTAAGCTCCAGAAGAGACGAGGACTTAGGAGAAGCGCAGGAAGCAGGAAAGGAAAGGCGAGCGCTAGAACCCCTCGAAAGCAAGCATGGGTCAAGAAGATTCGTGCCCTGAGAGCGTTCATTGCAGAGCTAAGAGAGAAGGAGCTCATATCACCTGAGGACTGCAAGAGAGTCTACATGATGGCAGGCGGCGGCTTCTTCAGAAGCATCCAGCACATAAAGATATTCCTGACTGAGAGAGATATGTGGCTCAAGCAGAAGAAGGTAGCAGTCGCTGAAGCCCAGCCATCTTCAGATGGAAAGGTGCAGAACAGGAAAACAAAGACAAAGGAGAATTGAATCAAGTGTTCAATAGCAATAATATTCATGAATTAATGATTATAAGAGGGATTTCAAGATGAGAAGCAGACTCACAGTTCAATACAGAAGGAAAAGAGAAGGAAGGACCAACTATAAGAAGAGGCTTATATACTTAAAGAGCAAGACGCCTCGCCTCGTGGTTAGGCGAACCAACAAACAGTTATTACTCCAGATTATAGAATATGCTGCTGACGGCGACAAGATAATCTGCAGCGTCAACTCAGGCGCACTAAAGAAAATGGGTTGGCAGTATTCCTGCAACAATATGCCGGCCTGCTATCTCGCAGGGCTTGTGCTCGGAAAGAAGGCAAAGGCAAAGCATGTCAAAGAGGCAATACTCGATGCAGGGCTTCAGACCCATGTGCCTGGCTCAAGAATATACGCCACAGTGAAAGGAGTGGTTGACTCAGGTATCATGGTGCCTGTATCTGCAGAGGTATTCCCTTCAAATGAGAGGCTCTCAGGATCACACATAGCATCATACTATTCCTTAGACAAGAGCAACACCCAGTTCTCTACCTACAGGGCAAAGAAACTTGATGCGGCAAAAATGAACAAGGATTTTGAAGAATTTAAAAAGAAGATAGCGAGCAACTGATCATCATGGCACGAAAGGAACAATTTAATAAGGGAGATGGAATGAAGAGAAGGATCTCATCAAAGAAGAGAGATGCGGCAGGAAAGATTCCTGCTGCAGAGCCAGTGGTGGTAGGAGACCTGACTGGCTGGAAACCCAAGACCGAGCTTGGAAAGAAAGTCAAGGACAAGGAAATCACCAACATAGACGAGATTCTTGATCATTCAATGAAGATACTTGAGCCGGAAGTGGTTGATTCATTGCTTAAGCTTGAGCAGGAACTTCTCTTGATAGGCCAGTCTAAGGGTAAGTTTGGAGGCGGAGCCAAGAGAGTGTTCAGGCAGACCCAGAAGAAGACAAGGGAAGGTAACAAGCCTAAGTTCGCTACCATCGCAGTGATAGGAGACAGGAACGGACACATAGGTATAGGTCTTGGAAAAGCAAAGGAGACTGTCCCTGCAAGGGAGAAGTCAATAAGGAAAGCCAAGCTCAAGATGATGAAGATAAGACGAGGATGTGGTTCCTGGCAGTGCGGCTGCGGAACCCCCCACTCAATACCCTTCACAATCACAGGCAAATGCGGATCTATCGAGGTAAAGTTCATGCCTGCTCCGAAAGGAAAAGGCCTCTGTTGCCAGAAAGAGCTGGCCAAGATACTTGCATTGGCAGGGATAAAGGATGTCTGGGCAAAAACAAGAGGACAGACAAGGAATTCGGTGAACTTCATATACGCCTGCGAAGATGCTCTGAGGCAACTGACCAAGGTCAAGCTCAAGCCAGAACTCTATAGCACACTTGCGGTGGTAGATGGGAGCATTGCGACGGCATCAGACCAGCAGCAGACAGACCTCAGCGAGATCATGCCTGAGAAATAAGATGAATAGGTAATTAATTAATAAATCATGGTGAGATTTTCAAATGGAAAAAGACAAACCGACTCAAATCAGAAAACCAAAGGCAGCGCCTGCAGCAACTCATTCAGAGACGACTAAAAATCAGATCAAGACTACTGCACCCAACCAGGTCAATGGAAGGTTGGCGATTTTGCTTGTTAGAGGGTTCCTCCATGTCAACAGTGACATAAGATTCACGCTTTACTCATTGAGGTTGAAGCAGAAGAACGCCTGCACAGTTGTTGAGGACGCCCCTCGGCTTAGGGCAGCAGCCGTAAAATGCAAGGACTATGTTACATACGGCGAGATAAGCGATGACACCTATAATGAGCTCGTGGACAAGCGAGGAAAGAAGGATGTCGATGGTGCGCTGAAGAAATACTTCCTGCTCCACCCGCCAAGGGGCGGCTTTGAGAGAAAAGGGATCAAGGTCCCATTCACCAATGGCGGTGTGCTCGGCCATAGAGGAGATAAGATGAACGAGCTCATCAGGAAGATGCTTTGAGCATGATGATTATTTGATGGTAGTCACATGATTTTCAAAATATTCGATGTTAACAGGGTTGATTGATATGCGATTCAAGAAAAAGAAAACAAGATCATACAGGGGAAGCACATACCATGGCTGGGGAAGAGGAGCTGCTCACCATAAAGGAGCAGGCAACCGTGGAGGAAAAGGAAGAGCCGGCTCTGGAAAGAAGGCAGACCAGAAAAAACCAAGCTACTGGCATGAAGAGACTGGTAAGAGAGGTTTTACTTCAAAGAACAGGATGAAGATGACCGCCCTGAACATAGATGATATGATGCGCAATCTGAAGAAGCTAGTAGCTAACGGCTTTGCATCGCATAAAGACTCAGGATATCAGGTTGACCTGGCAAAGGCAGGTTATGATAAGTTGCTAGGAAAAGGAAAGGTTGATAGGAAGCTTTTCATAACAACAGACTTTGCCTCTTCAAACGCTGTAGATAAGATAAATGCGGCAGGCGGCTCAGTCACTGTTCTCAAGAAGATTGAGAAGAAGGAGAAAAAGAAAGCTGAGAAGCCAATCCCAAAGAAAGCGAAACCAGAAGGCAAGCAATCTGAATCTAGTAATAAAGAGTAGGCATTCATAGCAAGCTTTTTATAAGGGTATAGGGGCTATAAAAGCCTGTCAATAAGCGCAGGCACAAGGGGGCTTAAGAATGGGTTTTTTCGACAATGTGCTGAACAACCTTCCAGAAGTCCAATCGCCCACCCAGAAAAGGCTTGCTTTCAAGGACAAACTCAAGTGGACGCTTATAATATTAGTGTTGTTCTTCGTATTAGGCCTTGTGCCGCTCTATGGTCTAGGATCTAATGCGCTCCAGCAGTTCGAATTTCTATCAGTCATCCTGGGAGCCAGTTTCGGAAGCATAATAAGCCTAGGTATCGGTCCGATAGTCACAGCATCAATAGTGCTTCAGCTTCTCAACGGTTCTGGGCTTGTCAAGTTTGACTTAACATCCCATGAAGGGAAGAAGCGATACCAGGGGATACAGAAACTATTGTCGTACTTCTTCATTGTCTTGGAAGGAGCGATATATGTCATAATGGGAGGGTTGAGTCCTTCAGCAGGAATATCTCCGCTTGTGATCGTGTTCCAGCTGTTCCTTGGTGGATTGGTGATAATGTTCATGGATGAGGTAGTCACCAAATGGGGTTTTGGTTCAGGAATAAGCCTCTTCATAGCAGCAGGAGTAAGCCAGAGCCTTTTCATAAGGGCATTCAATCCACTTCCGAGCCCGACCAATCCAGGCATGGCAACAGGAGCAGTCCCTGCTCTTGTGCAATCATTGAGCGCAGGTAATCCTGTGGAAGCAGGACTAATGTTCGCAGCCCTTGTGGCGACAATAATGATATTTCTGCTCGCTGTTTACGGGCAATCGATGAAGGTCGAGATTCCTCTGAGCTTCGGAAGAGTCAGGGGCTATGGAATTAGATGGCCTCTTCATTTCTTCTACACAAGTAATATACCAGTCATCCTAGTGGCTGCGCTCATAGCCAATGTCCAGCTATTCGCACGGCTGCTGGCCAACTGGGGTCATCCGTTCCTGGGAACATTTTCTGGCAACACGCCAATCTCAGGATTCGCCTCCTGGCTTTACGGGCCTCAAATAGTTAGAGGCATTATCACTCACTCACTTAGGTTTGCTGATCTCTGGCATGCAGGGGTATACATACTTTTCATGATGGCAGGAGCGGTGCTTTTCAGCATATTTTGGGTCCAGACATCAGGTCTTGACGCCAGGAGTCAGGCCAATCAGATGATAAACTCAGGTCTTCAGATCCCTGGATTCAGGAAAGATGTAAGGGTGCTTGAGAGGATGCTCAGCAGATATATATGGCCTCTCACAGTCATTGGTGGATTGGCAGTAGGGCTTCTTGCTGCATTGGCAGACATCTCTGGAGCCCTCACAAGCGGAACAGGAATCTTGCTCACAGTCTCGATAGTCTACAAATTATACGAGGACATAGCTCAGCATCACCTGATGGACATGAACCCAATGATGAGGAAGTTCATGGTCGGATGATGATTCGGATGAGGCAATCAGCAAAAAGAGGTTTTTCATGGCATTCACAAACATTTTAGATCCTATATTTAACCCGCTTCTGAAGCTATCGCCTTTCTTGGCGATATTTATAATAGCACTGGTTCTCACTTTCCTGATAACGCTGGTCTATAAACTGACAACTGATCAGAAGAAGATGAAGAAGCTCAAGGATGATCTCAAGGAATCCCAGAAGAAGATGAAGGCCTTGAGCAAGGAGAACCCTGCCAAAGCTCTTGAGGTTCAGCAGCAGGCCATGCAAAAGAACATGGAATACATGAAGCACAGCTTCAAATCAACTCTCTACACGCTGATTCCTGTGCTGATAATATTTGCATGGCTGAGCTCGAACATGGCATACTATCCGTTGGCTCCGGGCCAGCAGTTCACAGTCACGGCCATCTTCGCAGGGGGTCATGCACCTGAGGTGAGCCTCAGTAGCATACCTGACCTTGAGATTATAGGCAACTCAACTCAGATGATTATTGACTCTGGAAAAGAAGGAAAGGCCGATTGGTTGTTGAAAGGCCAGGAAGGTAGCTACAAGCTAACGCTATCCTACAACAACGAGAAGTATGAGACCTCGCTCCTGATAACCAATGAGAGAAAATATGAGCCGCCAGAGAAGCTTTTTCAGAACTCAAAGCTGAAGAAGATTGTGATCGGCAATGAGAAGGTCTATCCTTTCGGGAATTTTTCTCTCTTTGGCCTGAGGCTCAACTGGCTCTGGACCTACATCCTGCTAAGCATAATCATGAGCATGCTGATAAGGAAGCTCATGAAGGTGTATTGAATGGTGTTTGCAAAGCACTATTTCTTCATCGTAACCTTTATAAAGAGCCATCTTTTCCTTAGAGGATATTAGGAGATGCAAAATGGTAGAAGGAAAACACAAGTCAAGAAGCCTCAGGAGGACGCATAAGAAGACTCCTGGCGGAAAGACAAAGAAATATTATCATGCCAGAAGACCATCTGTCCATAAGTGCGCAGTTTGTGGAGTGGAATTGAAAGGCATCCCTAGGATGATGCGCACAGAGGCGAAGAACGCCCCTAAGAGCAAGAAGAAGGTCGAGAGGCCATTCGGTGGTTTTCTCTGCCCAGGCTGTCTCAAGGCAAAGCTCAAGAAAGAGCTCAGGGCCTAATTCGGCTTGTCAATCATCAAAATTATTTCAATCAACAGTATTATTATCACGCATCCATCGGTTCTTGGCGACGAGAACCTAGGAAATCTGAGGATGCAAACTTAGCAAACTAACAAAATATGTGAGGAGGGATTGAAATGTTTGAGATAGGAAGAGTGTGTGTGAAGCTAGCGGGCAGAGATGCCGGTATGAAGTGTATAGTCCTAGATGTGATTGACCACAGCTTTGTGGTTGTGGACGGCCAGACAAGGCGCAGGAAATGCAATGTAAAGCACCTTGAACCCCTAAACCAAGTGATCAAGATCAGCAAGAATGCTCCTGCTGAAGAAGTCGCCCGTGCCATGAAGGAACTCGGAATCGAGATTCCTGAGGTGAAGTCCAAGGTCCGAAAGGAATCGAAGAAGGAGAGGCCTAGGAGTGCAAGGAAGAGGAAGATTAAGCCTGTCAAGGAAGTCAAGTCTGTGAAGGAGAAGAAGCCGAAGGCAGAGAATGCTGAGGAGACAAGCAAGGCGGGCCTTGCCGGCTCAGAAAAATAAATTTTTCTGAGAAGAAGGAAGAATAGATAAATTATACTTTATAATCTAGGACTAAAATTTTTTGATTATTTTTTTTATTTCTCAGAATTCTTCCATACGTCTTCAAATATTGCTTTTAAGTTCTTTGCTAGTTTCTCATTCTCTACAAATATAATCCCGCCAAACAGCAAAGGATCATCGTAGACTATCTTTATCATTATCTTCTTATCATCCACTATGTCTAACCTGTATAGATCGTTAGATGTTCTTCGGATTTCAAATCTATCCTTAGGAAGCTTGATGATGTTTGGAGGTATTAGAGTATTTTTATGATATATCGCTCTGAATTTAACGCCTCTGCCGATAGCTTTTTTGATAGATTCTTCCCACACATCCTTGTGCTGCCTATTCATATCAGGTTTATGCTTGGAGTTCAATATTTGGCAGACCTCTTCCTTAGCATCGTTGAACATTTTTAGCTGAATCTCCATATTTTCAGAGGGCACGACCCCTATCTTAAAGAAGTAATTTTGGTTGCTGTCATTTCTATTTCTAGGCAACGCACTTATCATTAATCTTGCTTTAGATATGGCTTCATCATTTTTAGTCTGTTTCTGCTCAATCAATTCTACCATCATCTTGACAGGATTATCAACATAGAATTTTTTTGGCCTCGTGCCTGATTCTGATATTATCCCCCTCTCGGAGAGTGATTTTAGCACACTATAGACTTTGCCAGGGGGTATGCCTGTCTTCCTTATTATTTCTTTGACTGTCAATCTTTCTCTTATGATGGCTCCCAAAGCCTTATTCTCATAATAATTCAGACCAAACTCTCGAAACATAATTTCACACACATAACACTCTAATTGAGTGTGATTTATGGAGAATAGTATATAAATATTGCTGAGTTCAAGGATGTTGTGAAATTCAATAACTCTAAAGGATGTATTGACAAAGATGCATTAATGAATCTTGAATTAAGAAAGAAGGATTTGTACAAGATAGATTATATCATCCCTGCATTTTTTGCTAGTCCGTTAGACAAATATATTAATCGTGAAGGGCTTTTCGAGTATCATCTACGAAGAATATTTGTCAAGATGGATGAAGTGATTCTCGAACAAGGCAGATTAGTCTTTGAAGGAGCATGTCCTGTTATTTATGAGAAGGTGATTGATGGGCGAGTGATTGACTGTCTTCATTTGAATAGATACTACAGGCTTCTGAACTGTATCGTTGAGCAGTGGCAGGATATTCAACCCCCTCCAGGCCTTCACTTCAACGCCTATACTGGAGGAATTAGTCGTAACTTA
>Ga0315276_10000015_pt1 | contig 109600 bp, 100 predicted proteins | sample YL17G05_0_MG_FD_204542 | JGI IMG/M metagenome (GOLD analysis project Ga0315276, IMG submission 204542) | Sediment microbial communities from Yellowstone Lake, YNP, Wyoming, USA - YL17G05_0 | ecosystem: Environmental > Aquatic > Freshwater > Lake > Sediment | place: USA: Wyoming | collected...
CGGGTCGCTGCTACTTATCTTCCAGAAGTAACCATTGGAAGTGTCTGCCGACCAAACTGGAAAATAAGTGACGTCGGTGTCACGGGCGACCACCGCTCCAACGAGGAGATCCCCGAACATGAATATATTTCGACTCTCTCGCGGATAAACACATCCGTACACTGTGTCCTGTGTTATTGGGTCGGCGAAAGGCAACCAAATGTCCGGTGTGGCATCCATGAACCCCCACTGTCCACGCGCACTGACCACCAACTGAATGTTCCCCTGATTGTGTGCCATCACGGTGGCATCTCGACCCAACGCAGATGTGCTCCATGACAGTGAGAGACATGCAGAGCACGCGACTCCGTAGCACTGCCTTTGGAGGATGCGAAAGGCTTCCATTAATGTCATAATTATATACCTGACTTATTCCCGACTGACCGCCGTTCCCTTCGTCTCCTGAGAATGCTAAGGAGCAGCGCTCACCAGCCCGCAACCCGCAAGCTGGGTAAACACAGCTTCCTTGTTAATCATCACAGCATTCAACTATGAAATCACAGGGCGGCGCCCCATTGTAGATACACCCTCCCCCAGGAGCCTCGTGGCCCATCCAACCGATGTAGGGTGGGTTACAGGTGTCACACCACTCAAGTATGCAACAGCTGGGCACCGCCTGCGCCTTGCTCGCCAGCGTGAAGCTGAGAGCGAAGGTGAACGCAAACAGAAACAGGAACGTATAAATGATAGCAATCTTCTTAGTCATTACTAAATCACCTCCCTTACTGTATCAAGATTCGCCGAAGAGTAAAACGAATCGAAACCGGCGCAAGTGCCACCGATCCGAGCCTTTGGTGTTTCAGCCCTGTCGGCTGGATACAAACGAATATGTGGAAAGTTAGTGTTCATGTCGGGAACGGACAGTCAGGCGGTTTTTCATATTGTTATCTCGTTGATAAGTCACCCTTCGACAGGCTCAGGGTGACTTATATTGTGGGCGGCACACGTCCCCGTGTGCCCCAACAAGGGGCAGACCGGGAGGTCTGCCGCCCACGGATTTGAGATCGCCACGTCCCGCCCGCGAGACGCGGTCGGGACTCGCGATGACAGGTCTACAAAGGTTTCGACCCGACCATGCTCTGCTGTGTAGGTCGAAACCAGCCCCCTTCGGGCGGTTTCGACACTCAGGCTGCGGGCCTCGTCAAAGAACCGCTCGTAGTCATCCGGAAGCAGGACGTTCGCGTGAATCGCCTCTATCACACGCTGGCGGTTGACCACCAGGTTGAACGGGAAGCTCGATATCTTCAACATGCTCCCGAACCGCCGTTCCTCATCGTACAAGATCACACACCCCAAACCATATTCTGCACGCAATTTCTGCATGTGAACCGGATTGGCTGAGGTGATCAATAATATGTGTTCGTAATCTTCCTGGCCGTTGGCCGCCTGTTTCAGCCGTTCCAGTTCCACCAGGCAGGCGTCACAGTCCCGTTCCAAATAAGTAATCAGTGTCTTGTCGGTGACCACCTCAGATAAAAGACGTACCTTCCCGTCGATATCTTCAAACGGAAAGTGGGGCAATGTGTCGCCGATTTCGATTGTCCCCATCCGTCTCAGGATTGCAGCGGTCTGCTCTGATGCCTGAGCATGGTACTGGTCCGCATTCCGGGACAAGTTCCACTTTTCAAATAGCGCAGCCGCTTGTACGCCAATGACATAGGCGAGGACGACTACCGCCCCCCCCCAGAACCCAGATCAAACTACTCTTCATTCGGGCCATAAATGCCTCCCTTTATGTTTGCAGGTTTGTAGTTGTGCCTTGTTGAAACCAGAGAAACCCACCAGAGGGCGGGCCACCGGACCACGATAAGCCGGCAGATGTGGGCATCTGCCGGGCACGGAAGCTGGGACAGAGAAACCCACCCGAAGGGTGGGCCACCCGACCACGATAAGCCGGCAGATGTGAGCATCTGACGGGCACTCATGTTTTCGTACCCCACCCAACGGGTGGGAGATTGCCGCGCTGCGAGTTGCCCGGATAGGGTTCCCTAAACTCATACCTAAGATACGGACCTCCACGACTCCGGAGTCCGTCTCCTATGCTGTCAGAATAGTCGATCTCTGCGAACGATGCAAGAGAAAACTGATCCAGAACAAGTACCTGCACTGCCGCTCATATAGTTTGAATGGAGCAGAAGGTCGAGCTAAGATTCAAGAGTACCAACTCAGTTGCGGCGCCTCAAATCAGCCGCATTCTCTTGAACCTATCCGGTTGCCCAAACGTATCTTCTTTCGTACAATAGAAATCGTTGAACAAGTTCAGCTTATTGAAAGGACCTCCAACATGACACTTCGTTTCAAGACAGTCCTGGCAGTGGGCACGATGCTGCTGTTTGCAGCTGTGTCCGCAACCGCAGAGGAACTTCTGGAAAGCCTTGAGCCCGATCAAGTGGTGCAGGGATTCCGTACTGTGAACTTGTATGATGACGCCGCCGGAAAGGCCATGGGCGCCCGTTTCATCAACGAGAAAAACGGTTTCATCATCGATCTCGTGCAAATCCAGTCGGTGCCGCAGGCGTTCTACTGGATCAAGACTCCGGTTACAGAAAGTCGCGGCGAGCCGCATGCCTGCGAGCACCTGCTACTGGGAAAGGGGAATCGTGGCCGTTACATAGCCGCGCTTGAAGACATGGCACTTGGCAACAGCACCGCTTACACGGAGCAGTATCGCACCTGTTACCAATTCAACACCACGGCCGGTGATGACACCTTCTATGAGATCTTCGAAGCCAAACTGCAGGCCTTGCTGCATCCCGATTTTACCGACGAAGAAATCCGTCGCGAAGTCTGCAATATCGGCGTGGTGACCAACGATGACAGCTCGCTGTCTATCGACGAGAAGGGCACAGTCTATACGGAAATGGTCAGTTGGTTCGAGCTACCCGACTACTACACTTCCCCGGCACTTTTCAAGTTGGTCTATGGCAAGGATCATCCTTTCACACATTGTTCTGGAGGCAATCCTGATGTCATGAGATCGATGGTTCCTCAGGATATGCGGGACTTTCATAAAGCAACCTATCACCTTGCCAACATGGGCGCGGTGGTTTCGATTCCGAATAGCATTCCGGTTGACTCATTCCTCAAACAGATGAGTCAGACTCTCGATCATTGCCAGAGTTACCCTGATTCAAGTGCGCTCCCCGGAATCGCCGGCTATGATTTCCCGCAACCTGACGCCGCTCCGGCAGGCACTACCTTGCTGACCACTTACCCGAGTGATCGGAGTGAAGATCCAGGCTACCTGCTCTATTCCTGGCCGGCCAGTCTGACACTCGACTATAAAGAGCAGGGCGTGCTGGAACTGTTCCTCACAACATTTGCCACTGGCCAGACATCCGATCTCTACAACCTGTTCATTAACTCGAAAACGCGGCAAATCGATATCGGCGCCAGTGAAGCTAACGGCAGGATCGAGGAAGATTTCGGCCTCCCCATCAGTTTTAGTGTCACCGGTGTCACCGGTACCCTGGTCAATCAGAACCTGCTGGACAGCGTGGGGGCCATGATTATCGGAGCAGTGCGCAAGGTTCACGACTACGCCGACGGATCACCTGATTTGAAGGAGTTCAACAACCGCACGCGCAACCGATTGATCGAGCTGAAAAAGAATTTGGAAAACCACCTCAATCAGCCGCCTATGTTCGGCTACCGCGCCCACATAGCGGGCGCCTGGCTGAGCAAAATGGGGGACCTTGAGAGCGTACCTGGCTTCAGGAAATCGTTGGTTTACGCCGAGCTTATCGGCCGACTCGATTCGCTGCTGGCGCTTGACAATAACATCTGGCGCGAGCGGATTGACACCTGGCGCCTGCTTACGGTCCCACCGTACGCTGTCGCGGCCACTCCGAGTCCGGATATTGTCAAGGCCAACGCCGCCGCGAAAGAAGCACGGTTGGCATCATACATAGAGAATTTCGAGAAGAAGTACGGCGTTAGCAACAGCCAGGAAGCCATAGCCCGCTATAAGGCGGAGTTCGATGCCAACACGGCTGAGCTTGAAGCGGCTAACGCTAAGCTGGTGATGCCCGGCTTTATCGACAATCCCCCGATGACTGCTGACGATCAACTTGACTTCAAGACCATCACCGTTGCAGGCAAAGTACCGCTGGTGGCTTCGACCTTCGAAAACATGACCGCGGCGCGTCTTGGGATGGCCTTCCGCCTCGACGTGATCCCGGAATCGCTCATGGTCTACGTGCCGTTTCTTCCCAGTGTCATGACGGCAATAGGCGTGGTGAAGGACGGCGAAATCATTCCCTTCGACAAGATGCAGGAGAGATTGCGCCAGGAAGTACTCGGCTTCAACGCTTACTTCTCGACCGGATTTGGGACCGGCCGGGTCGAACTGGTACTGGCCGGCCACGGCGGCAATCGTGACGAATTGTTCAATGCTCTGGGATGGATGGGTGCCTCGCTCTACTCTCCCTACCTGTCCAAAGACAACCTGCCGCGTATTCTGGATCGGCTCGATCAGATGATTCAGTCAGGCCGCAACCGGATGAAAGGATCTGAAGAATCCTGGGTTAACGCGCCGGCCAATGGTTATCGCTTTGACAACAACCCTTTGATGATGTCGACCAACTGTTTTCTGACTCAGATACACTCGCTCCAGCGATTGCGCTGGCTGCTGACTGATCCGGGAGATGATGTTTCTCAATCTCAACTAGCCGGTTTCCTTCAGGCTTTGGAGACGACTGGCGCGAGCAAGAGTCGCCAGGAACTGAGTGATCTTCTCTCAACTATCGAAAGCACAGATTCTACTTCAAAGGCGTCACTATCTGCGGAACTCTTTGCCGAGTACCAAAAACTCGGCGATCCAACTGCCGGCGTGATCAGGTCGGTTGCGCAGGCACTTCGGATGAACCTGGGTGATGTGCCTGACGCCAGCCTCGCCTCGGACTGGATCTATCTCTGTAACCGGGCGAAAGATGACCTTCTGACTGATCCCCAAGCGACCCTGAGCGGACTCAACGATGCGATTGGGCTGATTCGTAGAGTTGACAACGCGCGAGCGTTTATGACTTCGAACACAGCAGATCGAGAAGCCGCCCTGCCGCGCATCGAGTCTCTCATCAACAAACTCGGTAAACAGACATCGATTCGCCAGCGCTACGCAGATGCGCGCCGCGTGGTTAATCGCCTGGCCGGGCGAATGCCGGGTCTGGGAAAATCACTCTATGTCGGCCTTTTGTTCGAGGGTACTCAGAACGGAGTGCTGATCATGAACGCTCGGGTGGCCGGGGAGTGGGACACGACTACCAGCGCGGTGTTGAACTGTCTCGCCGGAAAAATGTACGGCGGCGGCGGGCCCCACGGTTTGTTCATGAAGACCTGGGCGGCCGGACTCGCGTACAGCAACGGGTATGGTAATAGCCAGCAGTCAGGCCGCGCCAGCTACTACGCCGAGCGCTGCCCCGACATATCCGAAACCATGAAGTTCGTGGTCAACGAACTGAAAACAGCTCAGCCCACACCTGACCTTACCGACTATGCTATCGCTCAGGTATTTGGTTCGTCGCGTTCACCGGATCGCTACGAAGCGCGCGGCGAGGCGATGGCTGCTGATCTTGCCGACGGTTATACTCCCGAGGTCGTGCGACGTTACAGCGAAAAGGTCCTGCAATTGCGACAGCGACCAAATCTCTTGGATGAGTTAAAGACTCGAATGGAAAACGTTTATGGAACTGCCTTGATCGGCTACGGCCGTCCTCTGTCCGAAAGTACTGATGGCCACTTTTTCATAATTGGTCCGGAGAAGCAGTTTCAGTCGTTTGAACAGTACATAGCCTCGACCGAGGGTCCCCAGACAGTATACCGTCTATATCCACGCGATTTTTGGCTGACGCTGTAAACTGAGTTCGATTCGGTTTGACATCAAGAAGGCGACTGATGGCGCTCCTGCCACCGGTCGCCTTTCTATTTATGGTGGTTGCTGCTCTTGCGGAGTCGGCATCGGGGAACTATCTTTCTTAACTGAACGAAGATTGCTGATAATCAGGAGAATACCATGATCCGACCATCCCATATCTCTTTGCTCTTGTGTGTGCTGTTCCTCTCACTGCTCGCCCACAGGGGCATTGCAAGTGATCAGACTTCAATAGACGCAGTCCTGCAAACTGCCGGCGACAACCGCATCCAACTCGAGCGTGTCCTCGAACATTACACTCAACTGGGCGATACTCTCAAACTGAAGGCGGCTCGTTTCCTGATCGCCAACATGGAAGAGCACAGCTACGTCACATACTACATGAACGATACGTCCGGGACGGAGGTGCCCTTTGATGTCCTGGCTTTCCCCGACTACACTGCTTTGACTGCCGCAGCGGATTCCATTGAGAAAGCGCGGGGTACGACCGACTTCAGTCGGCGCGAGCCGATCTATGACAGACAAACCATCACCGCTGATTATTTGATAACACAGATCGATTATGCCTTCCGCGCCTGGCGTGAAAAACCCTGGGCGAAGGACATGTCGTGGGAGGATTTCCGCGATTACGTTCTCCCCTATCGCGGCAGTAATGAGCCGCTTGAACCGTGGCGCGAGTATTTCTGGGAGAAGTACGGTGATCTCGAATCGGCAATGAAGAACCCAGGCGATCCGGTCGAGGCCGCCTCGCTGATCAACAGCGACATCATGAAGTACTTCGGCTTTGATCCGAGATTTTACTTTCACCCCACCGACCAGGGTCTTTCCGAAATGCTGACTAACCGACTTGGCCGGTGTGAGGACATGACCAACATCACCACCTACGCATTTCGCGCCAACGGTATCGGCATCAGCAGCGATTACACCCCGTACTGGGCCAATTGCGGCAACAATCACGCCTGGAACGCGGTTGTCACGGCCGACAGTAAAGTGATTCCGTTCATGGGTGCAGAAAGCAATCCGGGGCAGTATCAATTGTCATGGAAAGCAGCCAAAGTGTACCGCAAGACGTTCTCGGAGCAGGAAGGCTGTCTCGCTTTTCAGACTCACAAGCAGGATTCACTGCCACGATGGCTGGCCGGCAAGTACTACCGCGATGTCACCGCAGATTATGTTCCCGTATGTGATGTAACGGTCGGGTTCGGCCGGCCCACACCGGACTCAGTTGATATCGCCTATCTGTGCGTATTCAATTCCGGGGAATGGAAACCGATCCACTGGGGACGGATTCATGGCGACAGCGCCACATTTGCAACAATGGGCAAGGGTATCGCCTACCTGCCCGCGCTCTATCTTAATGGAGTGGTGGCGCCGTGGGGATCGCCCTTCCTGCTCGGAGACGATGAACATCAAAGTGCCCTGGTCTCTGACACTAACTTCGTACAGTCATTGACTACTCTTTCGACCACCAAGCGCGAACAAAACGCTTCCACCGAAGGTATCGCCCGATCCCAACTAACCAGCGACCAGGAATACGAACTCTTCTACTGGCAGGATGGCTGGCAATCCGTCGGATCAAAAACCGCCGGCGACCAGCCTCTCATGTTCGACCACGTCCCGACCGGAGCGCTTTACTGGCTCGTAGCCAAAGGCTCCGATCACGAGGAACGCATATTCACAATCGACAGCACCGGTGCTCAAGTCTGGTGGTAAGACACAATATCCGAACGGCATCAAATAGAGAAGGCGGGTCTGAGACCCGCCTTTGTCGCATCAATCTGCGTCTTGCCTAACGAAACGATTACTGCTTCGCGGGTGTCTCCGCTTTCATCATCTCGTCCATGGCGGCGCAGGTCTTGTCAGCAATGACCTGCATCTGGGCCACAATCGCGGAGTCCTCAGAAGTACCGATACTTATTTCGCCGCCGTTGAATTTTACATCCTCCCAGGCTACCTTGTCCAACGGTATCTGCTGCCAAGCCTGACACAAGCCACACAAATGGTACTGCTTGGCAGGATCATACTCTTTCCATCGCTTCTGCATCTCACCACAGGCAGCCTTGTACTTTTCTTGCCACTCTGGCTTATATGTGACCACCTGGACCATACCATTCTTGATCTTGTGGCTTTCCCAGCCCAGGTTGTCCATCAGACCCTCGGTTTCGCTGAGTGGCTGACAGAAATAGCAGCCTTGCGGGTCCAGCCACTTGGCTCCTTCCTCGGCATGAGTCGCGATACCGACCAGTGCCAGAATCGCCACTGGAAGCAGGACGACTAGTACTTTACGCATTAAGTTCTCCTTTGTTTGAAAGGCACAACTATTGTTCCTGGGACTTCCTGTCTGTGTCCCATGACTTCTCATTTAAGAAGTCATAACAAGATGCGTTCGTAGAAAGTTCGAAGCAATCACTTTTGAATGGTGAAGTGATTTTCTGCGTGGCCCGGCTATAACCGTGCGTCTACGTATGATACGACCGTGGAACAGACAAGTACTTCTCAAATCATACTCGGTTGTTTTCCCCGGAAACCGGCGCTACGAAGCTCTTTTGGGGCATCACGCCCTTCTGTGTGTCACCGAAAAATAATTCTTAAACATCGATAATATGTATTGACTTTTCCAACTTTGGTCGATATAATAAGAAGTTACAATTGGATTCCCTGGTTCTCTTGTCTTAGACTTTGTGTATTTCAGCAAAATTCTAAATAAGCTAGATCTCGGAACCGAAGCGCAATAATGCGCAACAACAGGTTTATCGCGATTAACGCGAATCCTTAGGGACGAGATGTCAAGCGCAGATAAACGAAATTGGAGTGTAGAATGAATATCTACGTAGGCAACCTGTCGTTTGAGACGACAGAAGATCAGTTACGCCAAGTCTTTGGAAGCTTTGGCGAAGTCGTCAGCGCGAGCGTTATCGCTGACAAGTTTAGCGGCGAATCCCGAGGCTTTGGCTTCGTGGAGATGGCCGGCAAAACCGAGGCGGCGGCGGCCATTACCGGCCTGAACGGTCAGGATCTGAACGGTCGCGCGCTGAACGTCAACGAAGCGCGCCCACGCGAAAGCGGTGGCGGCAACCGAGGCGGCAGCAGTGGCGGCAACGGCCGTGGTGGTAACCGCAGCTACTAAGAATCAGCCGAAACGCGGCTCGGCAACTTAGCCGACTGCAATAAGGCACGAGAGACCGGGATTGACCCGGTCTCTTTTTTTTCGTGTCATTCCTACAGTTGCCTGTCTATCTACCCCAGATTACCCACGACTTTTTCCACCTCGTCCAGTATCTCACATGACTTGACCAGCGCTTTCATGGCATCCAAATCGGGATACAGCGGCCGATCTACGTCAAGGAACGCTACATGCCGGCGAACAACCTCGTGCGCTTTGGTTGTGCCAATACCAAACTTGTAATCGCGGAAATCAAGCGCTTGGGCCGCGGCCATCAACTCAATCCCCAGGATTCCGTACGCATTGTCGAGAATCTGCATGTTCTTGATCGCCGTGTTCATGCCCATCGACACAAAGTCTTCTTGATCCGCGGCAGCTGGAATTGACTGCACCGATGCCGGAGCCGACAGTATCCGCTGCTCGACAATCAGGCTGTCGGCCGTGTACTGAACGAGCATCAAACCGGAGAACATGCCCGCACCTTTCGTGAGAAACGGCGGCAGGCCAACTGAAAGCGCCGGGTTGTTGAGTCGGTTCATCCGGCGTTCCGACATCACTGAAACCATGGTGATTGCGGCGCTCATCATATCCATCGGCAGCGACACGGGCGTTCCCTGAAAATTGGCGCCTGACAATTGGATGTTGTCATCGGGAAAGAAGATCGGATTGTCGCCCACTCCGTTCAACTCGATCTCAACCTGTGAGCGAGCATAATCCCACGCGTCACGCACGGCGCCGATCACCTGTGGCGTGGAACGCATCGAGTAGGCATCCTGTACTTTGCATGCGACCCGCCCTTCGGCCAGGTCGCCACCCGCCACCACCTTGCGGATCGCCTCCGCCGAGCGAACCGCTCCTTTGAATCCCCGTACCTCGTGAAGTTTCGCCGTGTACGGACGCATGTTAGCTTTGAGCGCTTCCAGCGACATCGCCGTAGCGATTTCCGCTTGTTTCAGCCAGCGTCGCGAATCGTACAGGAAAATCGCGCTCATGGCCGTCAGCAGATTAGAGCCGTTGATGACAGCCAGTCCGTCGCGCGCTTTGAGACCCGGAATGGGAATGCCGGCGCGATCCATGGCCGTCTTGCCGTCGAGCAGTTCACCCTTGTAGTAGGCCTTTCCTTCGCCGAGCATGAGCAGGGCGATCTGTGACATCGGCGCCAGATCGCCACACGCCCCAACCGAGCCTTTCTGGCACACATACGGCGTCACACCTTTGTTGAGCAGGTCCACCAGCGTCAGGGTGATCTCGGGACGTACGCCCGAATTGCCATGGGCGTGTACATTGATGCGCGCCGCCATCGCACCCCGCACATACTCGATCGGGGCTGGGTCACCAATACCGGCCGAGTGGTTGTATATGAGATACCTCTGAAACTGCTCGATTTGCTCGTCGGTCAGCACGATCTCGGAAAATTCACCGATCCCGGTGTTGACCCCGTACATTATCTCATGCGCCTCAAGTTTCTTTTCCAGCATGGCGCGGCATTTCTTTATCCGCTCCACCGCCTTGACAGGCAGCACAACCTTATCGCCGCGGCGAGCTATCGCCACCAGCTTGTCAATCGTCAGTCCGCTTCCATCGAGTTCTATTGCCATATATCACCTGCTTTGTGTGACCCCGCTTAAAGGGTTCAGTTCAACGTTTGAAAAAGACCGCGAACGGTCAGAGAATATGAATGCGCCGCCTACTCGTCCTGAAGACCGGAAGCGCAGAGGGAGTTGTATCTTGACGCAAACGACATCACCGGCGACGTAACGACCGCCCGACAAAGCGTAATATCAACGACATTGCTTTCCATTACCAACCTCCGAACTAAATGTAGTCACGATTTCACGATTGTCAACCGCTTTGAATTTGGCGATACTGGCCCCGTCATGAGATGGCGCAAAACAGACGACGAGTACCTTCAGCAGATCGACTTTGTAGCCTTCGACACCGAGACCACCGGTATCTGGGCGCCGGCGCACCGGATAGTCGAGATCGGCGCGGTCAGGTTCCGTCTGGGCGTGTCGCGGATGGACCAGTTCCAGATGTTAGTCAATCCGGAGCGTGAAATCCCGACCGAAGTGGTCGAAATCCACGGCATCACAACCAGCATGGTGCAGAGCGCCGAGACTATCAAGCCGGCGCTGGAGAAGTTTTACGATTTCTGCGGACCGGATTCGGTGCTGATTGCCCACAACGCCCTGTTCGATATCTCCTTTGTCGGCTGCGAGGCTGACCGGGTCGGCCTGCCGCTCATGCCGAATCAAATTCTCGACACTGTAGACATCTACAAGCAGTACCGTCCCGGACTTGATTCATATTCGCTGCTATCACTCATGCGCAAATTTGGACTTGGCGCCGACCAGAGTCATCGCGCCACCGACGATGCCACTCTGGTGTGGCGGTTGTTCACCATGGTGGCCGAGGAGTTCCCCGTGTTCCACACCCGAGGTGAGTTCAAGCGGGCGTTCAATTTCTACTCGATGCAACAGTGGCGCGGCGAAGAGCGTCCGCTACCCGAAGAGTACCAGGAAATTTCGCGCGCGGTAGCGGAAGGACTGGCGCTCGAAATCGTCTATGTCGCCAACGGTCATGCGCCACAGGCGCGGGTGATCTGGCCCAAGCGGGTACACAACCTCCGCACGGCCTTCTATGTCACCGCTTACTGCGAGAAAGCCCAGTCCGAGCGCACCTTCCGCCTCGACCGCATCAAGAGCTTCCACCTGGCGTGAGCGTCACCAGGGCATAACCCTTTATTTCAAGGGTGGGTCCGTTTTCGAACCCGCCATGATCCGATACGGCAGAGCAATTCGCAGGTCTGAAGACAGACCTGCCCCACGAAGAAATGCAGCGGGAACCAACAAATCCATGGGACCTTTCTTTTGTCAACGTTGTTATAATGGGTACATTTGAACCATGTTACGAAAGCAGCGAACTTATTGACAGGAGTAACCGAAATGAGACCCATTCTTTCCGTACTAGCGGTTGTGACGGCTTTGGTTGCCGTCACGGTTCTGTCCGGCTGTAGCGATAAGAACCCGATCGCCCCGTTTCAGCCGGAAGTTATCAACAATGCCGACGCTTTCCAGTTTCAGATCACGGCCGCCCGCAACGTAACCACCACGCTCAACTATTCCTGGGTCAATTCCGGGACCAGGGCCACTATCAACCATGCCACCGCCAGACAGCAGGGTTCGGCGACGGTGACCATTTTCGACGCCAGCGACCAGCAGGTCTACACTCACAGTCTGGTGGCCAGCGCTACTGAGCAGAGCGCAGTCGGCGTGGCCGGTACGTGGAGGGTCAGAATCGTGTTCGGCGATTTTGATGGCGCCGCCAATTTCCGCGTGGAGAAGTTGTAGCGAGGCCCTTTTGAGTTCAGGTAGGGCAGAACCCTTTAGTGGTTCTGCCACTCGTGGCAGGAGCACCCTTCGACAGGCTCAGGGCGACGCGGGGATCCTGCCCTACCGCGCTGGGACGGAAGCGTCACCCAGCCGACATCCCTATTGCGCAATCCCGAAGACTGCCCTACATTTCTGCGATACCGGGACTACAGCGTTGCGTTCTCCCCGAATCACTGTCCCGGCTTGTGGAAGTTCAAGGAGGAATTCATGACTGTCCGAGGACACGCCGCCAAAGGGCCGCGCGAGTTGCTGGTGCCGTACGAGTACGCTCTCGACCCGCTGGGGCCATACGACGTAGAAATTGCCGTCACCCATTGCGGCATCTGCCACAGTGATATTCATCTGATAAACAATGACTGGGGCATCAGCCAGTATCCGCTTGTTCCGGGGCATGAGATCGTGGGGGATATCACGAAAGTCGGAAGTGAAGTTCGCACCCTGGTGGAAGGTGACCGGGTAGGTGTCGGCTGGCAGTGTGGCGCCTGTCTCGAATGCGAGTGGTGCGCGTCCGGCCACGACAATCTCTGCCCCGAAAGCCGCGCCACCTGTGTCGGCCGTCCCGGCGGATTCTCGGAAACAGTCATTGCCGACAGCCGCTACGCCTTTGTCATCCCGGAGGGAATGGCCTCGGAAAACGCCGCTCCGCTCCTGTGTGGCGGGGTTACCGTTTATTCCCCCCTGAGTCACTATGGTGTGCGACCTGAGATGAAAGTGGGCGTCATAGGAATTGGCGGCCTGGGGCATCTGGCCATACAGTTTGCTCAGGCTTTTGGCTGCGACGTGACCGCCTTTTCTTCATCTCCTGACAAGGAAGTCGAGGCGCGTGTGCTCGGCGCCGACCATTTTCTTGACAGCTCCGACCAAGAGCAACTTCAGGCAGCTACCGGGACCATGGACTTCATCCTGGCTACCCCAAACGCTGACTTGAATTGGCAGACTTTTGTCGATATCCTTCGTCCCCGGGGGAATCTGTGTTTCGTCGGCGCTATTCCAAACCCCGTTCAGATCCACGCCATGTCTCTCTTGTTCGGTAACAAGATGGTCTCAGGAAGTCCGATCGGATCCCGCCAGACCATCCGTGAGATGCTGGGATTCGCGGCTCGTCATGGGATTGAGGCCCGCACCGAAGTTGTGCCGATGGGTCAGGTGAACGAAGCGATCGCCAGAATCGTCGCCAACCAGGCGCGCTACCGCATGGTTCTCAAGAACTAAGCCTTTGTCCGGCCGGTAGTTCTGCGGTTCTTTGAGATTTTCTGAAACATTCCATTGACAGGAAGCGTAAGTTCGATAAGTTAGATACCGACCGGTAGGTATTTATGCTGGTCGACGCAGAGTAATAGAGAAACCTAGTGTCCTGTCCCAGAGATAACCTCGTAGGTCAGGACCCTTGTGGTCCTGACATCAGAGTGGCGGGACTGTAAAGAAGCGTTAGGGACAGAACACTGGTAACCGATGCCAAAGATAAAGCAAAGTCCCAAGCTGCCGGCTCTGGAGCGTCGCCAGCAACTACTGCAGGCCGCCCGCACGCTCTTCATGAAAAAGGGCGTGCGCACAACGAGCACCGAGGAAATAGCGCGTGCGGCCGGTCTTACCAAAGGTGCGCTCTACTTCCATTTCAGGAATAAAGAAGATATTCTTTTTGAACTGGTCAGAAGGATGCACGAGGAGTCAGTGGCGGCGATTGCCACCATGCCGAAACGAAAAGCCAGTCCCGCCGACCTGCTTCGGGCGCTTCTCGACGCCAGACCGGAGGCGGGCACGGCCGATTTCGGCAGCTATCTCGATTTCTGGATACAGGCCTTTCGCAGTCCAAAAATCAGGCGATTTCATCGCACCTATATGGAGGAGTTCAATAAGACGTTCGCCGAGCGCATCGATCGAAGTTATGCCCCTACCCGGCGGGATCGCCACGATCTGGCTATGCTGATCATCGCCTTGCATGACGGACTCGCAGTTCGCAAGATGCTCGATGATCCCGATGTTGATTTTCCTCGCCAAATGAAGTTGTTTGCGACCCTGACTCGTGATCGCATCGACCATAGAAACGAAAAGCAAACGAAATGAAACACCCCCTGTCAATTATCACCCTTGTAGCGTCAGTCCTCCTGCCGGCCATGGCCGGGTGGTCTTCGGTTGAAGCTGCTCGGACGCTTACGATTGAGGAAGCCCGCCGGCTGGCGCTCGAATTCAACCGCGACTACCTTAAGAGCAAGGAAGGTGTTCGTGTAGCCGAAGCCAACGTTACCGTGGCGCGCGCGGGTGCGTTCCCGGACATCCGGCTTGGCGCTGCATACAACCGGAACTTCGACATCCCTTCCTTCTTTGTTCAGATGACCGATGAGGAGGGCGTGACCAAAGCGATGGAATTCAAGACTGGTTTCAAGAACAGCTACGGCGCCAACTTGTCGCTTGTGCAACCGATCTGGCAGGGCGGAAAAGTCTTCACCGCTTATTCCATCGCCAGGGATTTCAGTAAGTACGCGCTGGCCGTGCAAAGCCAGGTTTCGGCTACTGTAGCATTTAACTCCGATGTCCTCTTCAGCGACGCTTTGCTCCAGCGCTCGAAGCTCGACGTGATGACGAAGTCGCACGAGGCTGCCAGTCAGAATCTCGACGTCGTCGAGAAGCAGTTTTCGCAGGGGTTGGTATCCGAGTTTGAGGTCCTGAGAGCGCGCGTGGAGAAATCAAACCTTGAACCTCAGATTCTCCGGGCTGGGTCTGATCAGAAGCTGGCCGACAAACGCCTGCAATCGTTCCTCGGCATCAATCTTGACGAGGAGATTCAACTGATCGAAGAGCCGGTCAATCCGGCAATCGCCAGTCTTCTTCCTCTAAGCACTATGGTGCAACAAGCGCTTGAGAACCGACCCGAAATGCTACAGCGAACCTACGAGCGCGACATGCGGCGAAAAGCAATCAAAGTCGCTCAAAGTGAATACTGGCCATCGCTCGACGCCGTCGCCGGTTACGGCTGGCAGGCGCAGTCCGACGAGTTTACCCTGAGCAAGAATATCAGTCGATCCTGGACGGCAGGACTTACCCTCTCGGTACCGATCTTCCAAGGTGGACGCACCCGGGGCGCGGTCACACAGGCGATGGCCGAACACAACCAGGCCCTGCTGGCCGTCGAGCAAACCCGTGACAATATCCGTCTTGAAGTCGAGCAGGCCTATGACCGGTTGCTCCAGGCCAAACAATCGCTCGAAACCCAGCAAAACACAATCGCTCTAGCTGAGGAAGGTCTTCGGATCGCTAATCTCCGGTACCGGTCAGGTGTGGGCACTCTACTGGAAGTTCTTTCGGCACAGGCGGCACTGACTCAGACGCGGGAGATTCTGGCTGAAGCGACCTTCGCTTTTCGCGCGGCGATGGCCGGATTGAAACTGGCAACAACCATTGATGTGGATAATCTATAATGATGAAGCAAGACTTACTTTCTTTCGGAACGCGGCTCGCATCGAGCCTCTTGATAGCGTTGCTTCTCGCTGCCTGCAGTCAGAAGGAACAGGCGTCGAGCAACGTAGAGCGGGTGGTCGCAGTCAAAGCAATCGTCGTTCAGCCGACAAACTGTCAGATAACCCGTACTTACACCGGTTCACTGGAAGGCGAGCAGCAGGCTGTACTGTACGCCCGGCTTCCGGAGGCTGTCAGAGAAGTCGTGTCCCCCTCTGGAAAACGGGTCAAAGCAGACGATATCATCCTTACGCTTGACAAATACGGCCCCAGTTCCTCGTACGCGCAGGCCTTCTCCGTGTACGAAAACGCCCGCAAGAATTACGACAAGATGAAGTTTCTGTTTGGCGAAGGGGCGATTTCAGAATCGCAGAACGACGCCGCTAGAACCGAATTCGAGGTTACTGAAGCGCAGTTTGAATCAGTCCGGCGCATGCTGGAGATACACACTCCGATCGCAGGGATTGTGACCTCTGTAGATGTCTCCCCCGGCGACCTGGTTCAGGTCGGACAGGCACTGGCTACTGTTGCCACCACCGACAGGCTCCGAGTCAAGTTCAGCGTAAATTCCGACGAAGTAGCGCTGGTCAAGGTGGGTGATAACGTAGTCGTTCGAAACGACGCCAATGGGGCTAGCGCTGCGGGCCAGATGGTGAAAGTGGCTTCATCGGCTGATCCGGCTACCCGCTCCTTCACGGTCGAGGCTATAATGCAAAACGGTGACGGACGTTTTAACCCTGGCACGTTTGTTCATGTCGATTACATACTGCAAGAACTGACTGGCGTTCTGGCCGTTCCGCGCGAAGCGGTTCTTACCCTTGACAACCAGCCAACCGTATTCATGTCGGTCGGACACAAAGCGGAGCAGCGCCGCGTGGCGCTGGGACCGGAGGTTGCTGGCTATGTAGTCATCACTTCCGGGTTGAAGGCCGGTGATACTCTCGTGACTCTGGGACAGGACTACCTGGAAAACGGCTTGTCCCTCAACGTAACTGAACTGGACGAGAACAGATAAATGAAGATCTCCGACATATCTATACGCCGGCCAGTGTTCGCGACCATGATGATCTCGGCCCTGCTGGTACTGGGATGGTTCTCCTATACTTCGCTCTCGGTGGAGATGTTTCCGAAGATGGACTTCCCTTTTGTGGTTGTTCAGACCATTTATCCGGGTGCTTCCGCAGAAACCATCGAGACCGATGTGACGAAGAAGATCGAAGAAGCGGTGAATCAAATATCGGGTATCCGCAACATCCAGTCTAAGGCCCAGGAAGGTTTCACTTATACCATCATAGAGTTTGAACTTGAAATCGACGGCAAACTGGCCGCGCAGGACGTCCGCGAGAAAGTGGCCGGTATCCGAGGCGAGCTTCCCACCGACATCGAAGACCCGATCATCAGCCAGTTCGACATCGAAGGAGGCTCCATGATGTCGGTTACGGTATCTGGCCGGCGCACCGAGCGCCAGATTACTGAGCTGGTAAAGGACTATATCAAACCCAGACTCGAAGCTGTCTCTGGAGTTGGTTCGGTAGAAGTTGTCGGCGGCAAGGAAAGAGAAATACTGGTTTCTCTGAATCCCCAGTCGATGGAAAACTATGAGGTTTCTGTCGATGACATCAGCCTCGCCCTCATGATGTCCAACCTCGAAATCCCGGGTGGCCGGGTCAACGAATCCGAGCGTGAATATATCGTCCGCGTAAAAGGCAAGCTGACTTCGGTCGAGCAATTCAACTCCCTGGTAGTGAAGAACAATAAGGGAACCCCCGTCTATCTTTCGGACATCGCCACCGTGATTGATACGATTGTCGAGCAACGCTCGCTCGCCCGCTACAATGGATCGCCCGCGGTAGCAATCGAAATCAAGAGACAGTCCGGAGCCAACGTTGTCGATCTGGCCAGACGTGTTCGCACAACTCTGGGTGTCCTGCAGCAAGAGGTACCCCCTGATATCAAGCTCGATATAGTTAACGATGATTCGATATTCATTCAGGACTCCATTCACGAGATCATCTTCAATATCGAGTTCGGCACGCTGCTGGCTGTGTTTGTCATATTCCTGTTTCTGCTCGACCTGCGACCCACCATTATCACGGGACTATCCATCCCGATCTCGATCATCGCCACGTTCACAATCATGAAGTTCCTGGGGTTCACGATTAACTTCATGACGCTGCTTGGTCTGTCGCTGGCGGTAGGCATCCTGATCGACGACTCCATCGTAGTGGTGGAGAACATCTATCGCAAGATCGAGGAAGGGCTGTCGCCGTGGGAAGCGGCCTTCTCCGGCACCCAGGAAATCGGCCTGGCCGTGATGGCGACAACGTTTTCTATTGTGGCCGTATTTCTTCCCGTCGCCTTTATGGCGGGTATAGTGGGACGTTTCTTCTATCAGTTCGGCATGACAGTAGCGTTTGCAGTTCTGATTTCCCTGTTCGTGGCATTCACCCTGGTTCCGATGCTCGCCTCACGTACTCAAAAGCCGCGCGAGGACGCCGCTTACCTCGACCCTGAGAAGGCCACCAACTTGTGGTGGCGTCTCTGGCTGCGAATGCGTAAACCCCTCAGTCTGTGGGATCGCGCTTTCGAGAGCATCAAACCGTACTATATCCGACTCCTATCCTCAGCACTTCAGCGAAGGTGGCTGGTCGTGGTGGTCGCTACGTTTGCTTTTGTGGCGTCAATAGGCATGGTCGCGGCCGGTTTGCTTGGATCCGAGTTCATGGCTTCGGCCGATGAAGGCAAGATGTACGTCAGTGTCGCCACACCGCCCGGAACTACACTCGATCAGACTTTCCAGCGTGTAGGCACCGTAGAGACAATTCTCAAGAGACTGCCCGAAGTCAAGGCAACTTATGTCACGATAGGCGGTGTCAACACTCCGGTCACGCAGGCCTCGCTTCTGATATTACTGAATGATGCCAGCGAGCGCCAGATATCTTCGCAGGACCTGATCGATTCACTTCGCATACTTCTGTCGAGTGTTGCCGGCGTTGAACTCGCAGTGTCAACTCAGCAAGGCCATGGGGGCGGCAGCAAGCCGGTCGAGTTCTCCGTTCGTGGAGAGGACCGCATTGAACTGGTGAAACTGACACACCAGGTTCAGAGGATACTCGCCGCCACGCCCGGTACCGCCGACGTAGACAACTCCCTCGAAGAAGGCAAGCCCGAGTTTCAAATCAGTGTTGACCGCCAGGCGGCCGACGACCTCGGGGTCAACGTCATGAGTATATCCCGGACGATTCGCAATCTCGTCGAGGGCGACGTTGTGACTCGGTACAAGGAAGGCGATCAGGATTACGACGTCCGCATCAGACTGGACGAGAAGTTCCGCAATTCCGAAGAGGCCGTCGGCCGGATAATGGTAGCCAGCAATAAGGACGTCCCGGGATACAACACCTTTCTCCTGCCACTCAGCCGGGTGGCGAAAATTAAGAAGGCCGTGTCGATTGGTGAGTACGCCCGTTATGACCGTCTACCAGAGGTGCGAGTCAATGCCAATATTCTATCCGGGTACTTCTCAGGAACTGTGACCGAGCAGGTTCAACCGCAGATCGATAGCCTCATTCAGCTTCCGCCGGGATATTCCATCAAGCCGGTGGGTGAATACGAGATTATGGCCGAGTCCTTTCAGAACATCTTCAGTGCTCTGGCCCTCGCGGTTATTTTCATCTATCTCCTCCTCGCATCGCAGTATGAGTCTTTCTTCGATCCGTTCTCTATCATGTTGTCGCTGCCATTCTCGTTGATCGGCGCCATCTTAGCCCTGTGGGTTTGGGGTTCATCGATAAATATCATGACCCTGGTCGGCATCGTGATGTTAATGGGTCTGGTGACGAAGAACGCCATTCTACTGATCGACTTCGTCAAACAGAGGCGCGAGGCAGGCATGGACCGGACCGAGGCCATTCTCCACGCAGGCCCAATCCGACTTCGGCCGATTCTGATGACCACCTTCGCCACCGTTTTTGGCATGCTCCCATTGGCTCTTGGTATTGGACCCGGTGCCGAGATGCGCGCCCCCATGGCCCGCGCAGTAATTGGCGGTGTGGTTTCTTCGACCCTGCTGACACTGGTTATTGTACCGGTTGTCTACACTATCATAGATGACTTCGTTAGTTTTTTTCGTCGAAATAAGAAAGAAGTCGGAAAGATCGAATTGCCGACACACGCAGCTTAGTACATATACCTGTCGACCGGCCGAGCGTTTGAGCTTCGGTCGGTCGTTTTTTTCTCGCAAACGACTTCAGGAACTGAGCCTATTGCATTGGTTATCAACGCCTTGACACATCAGCAATGCTCGCTATATTGATATAGCGAGGTGCTTTCGGTGACTCAACGTACTGTCTCTCTCTTTCTTCCCCAAGTTCTGATTCTCCTTCTCACCCTGTCAGTAAACGCAGTTGACTTGGGCGAAACGTACTTTAGGTTTCGGACTCCTGAGCGCGGCATCCTGGACAAGATCTCTCGTCTGGTTTCAGTTGACAAGGTCACAGCCAATGAAGTCTGTGCATACGCCAACGACGCCGAACTAGCACTTTTCGAGGAGATGAAAATCCCCTTCGAACTCCTCCCCCACCCGGGGACCGAGACCATTCCCCGAATGGCACGAACTACCACCGCCCTGACTGAGTGGGATGCGTATCCAGGCTACGAGGCCTATGTAGCCATGATGTACCAGTATCAGGCTGATTACCCCGGCCTGTGCCTAATCGTCGACGCGGGGGCCACGGTTCAGGGTCGGTCGATATTGTTCGCGCGGATCTCAGACAATGTTTCCATGGAGGAGGATGAGCCGGAGGTCATGCACACAAGCACGATGCATGGCGACGAAACGACCGGATACATCCTCTGTCTGCGGCTAATCGATTCATTGCTCCGCGGCTACGGAACTGACCCTTATGTCACACGCCTCGTCGACAGTCTGGATATCTGGATCAACCCGCTGGCGAACCCGGACGGAACGTACCGCACGGGAAACAGTACGGTTTACGGCGCCCGTCGCTATAACGCCAACGGAGTGGACCTCAACCGCAACTTCCCCGATCCGGCCGAAGGTGACCACCCTGACGGACATATCTGGCAGCCCGAAACAGTTGCCATGATGAGTCTGGCCCTCGCGCACAATTTCGTCATCTCGGCTAATCATCACGGCGGCGCGGAAGTCCTCAATTATCCCTGGGATACCTGGAGCCGCCCGCACGCCGATGAGGACTGGTATGTGAATGTTTGTCAGTCCTGGGCGCGATCTGCTCAATCAGCCAGTTCGACTGACTATATGGAGAGCCCAGAGTTTCCTGATGGCATTACCAACGGTTACGCCTGGTACCGGGTGGTGGGCGGGCGACAGGATTTCATGAACTACTGGTTTGGTTGCCGGGAGATCACCGCCGAGCTTTCCGAACGCAAACTGCTTCCCGCCGATTCGCTTCCCTACCTCTGGAGTTACAATCGCCAGGGAATGCTTGAATATATTGAAAGCGCGCTTTACGGGGTGCGGGGGATAGTCACCGATGTCTCCACTGGCCTGCCATTAGCGGCGACGATTCGGGTGCTGGGTCACGATCTCGACAACAGCCAGGTCTGCACCGATCCTGATGTTGGTGATTACCACCGTATGCTTATTGAAGGCACGTACACGCTTGAATTCACTTCCCCCGGCTATATTTCTGACACAGTTCACTCAGTAGTCGTAACCGGCCGGCACTCTACGTATCTGAATATAGCTCTGAAATCAATTGCCCGGAGTTGCTGTACTGGAATCGTGGGTGATGCCAACAACAACGGTGGTTACAGACCGACCATCGGCGATGTATCGACTATTATCGACATGCTGTTTATCTCCGAAAAACCTGTGACATGTCTGGCCGAGGCCGATGCCAACCAGTCGGGTGGCGCGGAACCGACAGTCAATGACATCACGATAAGCGATGTGTCCACTCTGATCGATCACTTGTTCATCTCCGGCGCCCCTTTACCAGAGTGCTTGTGACTATCTACGGATTGAGGCCGTACTCCTACTACGAACGACCAGAATCAATCAGACGTTCTCGACCCGATACTGGGTCACAGGGAGTTCTTCGTGACAGTAGTCGCCATTACGGCGCGTTATGGTCGCCGGGCTGCCCGCTACCGTACAATTCGAGGGGACATCGCGCATAACGACAAAGCTGTTCGCGCCGATCTTGACGTTGTCGCCCACTGTGATCGGACCGAGGAGAATTGCACCGGTTCCGATGAGGACGTTGTCACCAATTGTCGGATGGCGCTTGCCCATGTGCTTGCCGGTACCACCGAGAGTGACGTTGTGAAACATGACGCAGTTGCGACCGATCACCGTTGTCTCACCTATCACTACTCCGGCGCCATGGTCACAAAAATATCCTTTGCCTATTCTCGCGCCCGGATGAATCTCAAGGCCAGTAAGGAAACGGGTTATCTGAGATAGTAAACGTGGAATGAAGGGGATCCGCAGCTTCCAAAGCAGATGTATGAAACGATGAGCGGCAATTGCCTGAAAACCCGGATACAGAATGAACTCCACGCTCCGACAGGCCGGGTCGTTGCGATAACAGGCCTTGATGTCTTCAAATAGAGCTATCATATCATACTAGTATCGGCAAATGTCTTGATTAGCTCTCTTTGAACAGAGCCGTTGACAAGTACCTTTCGCCGGTGTCACAGACAATAGCAACCACTACTCGCCCGGGTCCGAGTTTGTGCGCCACCTGCATGGCCGCCCAGACGATAGCTCCGGAGGAAATGCCGGCAAGAATGCCTTCTTCCCGCGCCAGCCGGCGGCCGATCTCAAGAGCATCCTCGTTCTTCACTCGGATGATCTGATCTACAACACTCGCATCGTAGTTTTTCGGCACGAACCCCGCCCCGATCCCCTGTATGGGATGAGGCCCCGGCGTGCCGCCGGAAAGAACTGGCGAAGCGTCTGGCTCAACCGCATACACGCGGCAACCGAATTGTTCTTTCAGCAGGCCACCGGCCCCGGTAATTGTCCCGCCCGTGCCGACACCAGAGACAAAGGCCTCCAGCTTAAGCTCGCCGAGGTCGGCGATAATCTCCGGACCGGTAGTTTTGCGATGAATCTGCGGATTGGCCGGATTGTCAAACTGGCTGGGCATGAAGTTTCCGGGCTGAGCGGCCAACTCGACCGCTTGCTTGATCGCCCCCTTCATCCCTTCTGAGCCGGGAGTCAGAACGAGTTCGGCTCCCAAAGCTTTCAGAATCATCCGCCTCTCAACACTCATGGTCTCAGGCATGGTTAGAATGCACCGATACCCCCGCGCCGCCGCGACCATCGCCAGACCGATACCGGTATTGCCCGAAGTTGGCTCAACAATGGTAACGCCCGGCTTCAGATTTCCGTCGGCTTCAGCTGCCGCAATCATAGAGGCGGCGATGCGGTCTTTGACCGAACTCCCCGGATTGAAGCTCTCCAGCTTGACGTAGATCGTCGCCGAGTCAGGCTCCGGCAGTCGGTTCAACCGAACAAGCGGTGTCCGACCGATGGCATCGACGATATTGTCAAATCTCATCGCTTGCTCCTACGGCTAATAACACCTACTGAATCAGTCCTTAATGCTATCGACACTAACCAGAAACGCTTGAGTAGCGAACCAAGTTCCACTCACCCCCGCTCTGCTGGTGGCTCGATTACCACTGGTCGAAGCAGCAAGAACACACTAAATTGCCCTAACAGGCACACCCTGATAGATATGGAGAAGCTCCTGTGAAACCACTTGATCTAAACAACCGACGATTCGTTGGAGTCGTCAACTACGACGATGGCGACGCCAACCAGGACACCGTGTTCAGATACTATCAGGAGGGGAACCTGGTCTGGGGAAGCTACGAAGGCGGACGTGTCCGTCACGGTCAGATACTCGCGCGGGTAACTCCTGAAGGGAAACTCGACATGGTCTGGCAGTATCTTAATCTCGACGATCAGCTAATCGCGGGCACGTGTGAGTCGACCCCGGAGCTCCTCTCCGACGGCCGCTACCGCTTGAACGAGGCATGGGAGACCACGCTTGGACCTGCGGCCGGACAGTCAGGAGAATCAGCTATTGAAGAGTTAAGAGAGGAGTCTTAAATCAGTGAAGAAGTCATTTGGCGCCAAAACAATGATATTCCCCACGCCCGCGTGGGTAGTGTGCGCGTATGATCGAGACGGCAAGCCGACCGGTATGACAGCCGCCTGGGGTGGAGTTACCTGCTCCGAACCGCCTTCGATCGGTGTTTCCATTCGAACGTCACGCTACACGTATCAGTGCGTAATAGAGCGCAAAGCTTTCACGGTCTGTGTTCCGTCGGAAGACCATGTCAGGGAAGTTGATTTTTTCGGTATCACCTCGGGACGTAACACGAACAAATTCGAGGATACCGGTCTCACGCCGGTGAAAAGTGAACTGGTCGATGCCCCGTATATCAAAGAATTCCCGATGATCCTCGAATGCCGCCTGGCCCACACCTTCGAGATCGGCGTTCATACCCAGTTCATTGGCGAAATCCTCGATGTCAAAGTCGACGAGAGTGTTTTGAACGACGACGGCAACCCGGACATCGCCAAAGTGAAACCCATCATCTACGCCCCGACCGTCCAGACTTATCACGCTGTTGGCCGGGAACTCGGGCGAGGCTATAAGATCGGCCGGGGTCTCAAGTAAGTCTTCGCAGCGTGAGATTGTCGGACCTTTCCATTGCCCGAAACCAAAAGCATGCTGTTCGGAATCCATACACCCTGTTTCACAGGGAAACAGAATGAAGATGTTTCAGCTGACCCAAAACTTTAGGTTACTGTCATAACATCTTCTGCGCCAGCATAATACTAATTACACGCAGATCGGCCCAGGGTTTGTATCTCCGTTCGCGGCCTGAAACAACAGGCATTTTGCAAGAAGGAGAAACGACTGTATGCGATCTGGTGCGGCTTGTATTTCGGTTGCGGCTGTGGCTGCAATATTGTTCTGCCTGCTGATGCTCCCTGACAATGTGCTCGCTGCCCTGACAGCGGCCGAGGCCACGCCCAACTCAGTAACTTTGAATTGGACTGCGCCGGGTGACGATGGCAGCACGGGTACCGCAGCCCAGTACGATATCCGCTACTCACTATCGACTATCACTGATGCCAACTGGGCCTCGGCTACTCAAGTATCCGGGGAACCGACTCCTTCTGCTGCTGGTACCCCTCAGCAGTTCGAAGTAACCGGTTTGCAGCCGAGCACCACGTACTATATGGCGATCAAGACCGCCGACGAGGTTCCCAATTGGTCCCCGTTATCTAACGTGGTTGCCAAGAGCACGCTTGCCGAGAATGTACCGCCGGCAGTGGTAGCCAACCTTACGGTCGGGAATCCGACATCAACCTCGATTCGACTAAGCTGGACGTCGCCCGGTGACGACGGTTCGACCGGTACTGCGGCGCAGTATGACATCCGTTATGCGACAGCAGCAATCACAGCCGCCAACTGGTCGTCGGCAACTCAGGCCACCGGTGAACCGGTGCCGCTGGTGGCTGGCAGTTCACAGACATTTACTGTGACGGGGTTGAACTCCAACACCACTTACTACGTCGCTCTCATGACCGCCGACGAAGTTCCCAACTGGTCCGCTATGTCCAACGTGGCCAGCGGCGCAACCAGCACCGAAACCACGCCGCCATCGACTATAGCCAACCTGGGCGCCGGCTCGCCGACCGAGCACTCCATCGAGCTTAGCTGGACGGCACCGGGTGACGATGCCATGGCCGGCACTGCCGCGCAGTACTCGATCCGGTACTCGACAGCGTTCCTTACAGAGGCGAATTTCAATTCGGCAACCGTCGTGTCCAATCCTCCGACGCCGTTGCCCGGAGGCAGCTACCAGAGCCTGATCGTCACCGGACTGCAATCGGGTACTACTTACTTCTTCGCGATAAAGACGGCTGACGAGGTTCCTAACTGGTCGGCTATTTCCAACAACGCCACCACATCGACCTCAAACGACGCTACCGCGCCGGTAGCAGTCTCAAATCTGAACGCGATATTGCCAACCATCGCGTCGCTGACCTTGATCTGGACCGCTCCCGGTGACGACGGATCAACTGGTACCGCAACGCAGTATGACATCCGCTACTCGACCTCGACTATTACGGCAGGCAATTTCGCTTCGGCGACTCAGGTCGCCAACGAACCGCTCCCTAAACCGGCTGGTACCCCGGAGACTCTGATGGTAGCCGGTCTGACCACAAACACGCGCTACTACTTTGCGCTGAGAACGGCAGATGAGCGCGGCAACTGGTCGGCGATTTCGAATGTGCCGAATAACATCACGGCGCAGGATGCTACTCCGCCGGCAGGGATTAATGACCTGGCCGCGGTTCCGGGTCAGTACAACGGCGAAATCAACCTGTCGTGGACCGCGCCCGGTGACGACGGCATGACTGGTCGCGCCACTGCCTACGAGATCAGGTACTCGCTAAACAATATCAACAGCGCCAATTGGGGTTCGGCCCTGCCGTGGAGCAGCCCGCCGGACCCTACACCTCCCGGCACCGCGCAGGGCGTAACGCTCACATCGCTGGTGCCGGGTGAATCGTATTTTGTAGGTATCAAAGCGTATGATGACGCCGCTAACCCGGCGCCGTTGTCCAACGTTGTCTCATGTGAGGCGAAGTTCATTTTCATTCTGGCCAACGGGGATCTGGCGCAACCGTCCTCCCCTCCTCCCCTGGCTGTCCTGCCCACCGCCCAACCGGTGCTCACCGTGGAAAACGCCGATCTGTCACCTGATAACGTGTACCGGTTCGAACTGGCAACCGACTCGAACTTTTTCGGGTTGGTTGCCGGCGGTGTGGTCGACCAACAGGATGGCGCCACTACGTCATGGAAAGTGGATGAGCCGCTCGAACCAGACCAGCAATACTTCTGGCGTGTGGCCACCAACGCCAATGGTTACAGTGAAATCTCAAACTTCTTCGTAGAACCGTTCACCCACGCCTATCCGAACCCGGTCCGCTTCGCCGAAGTCGATGCCGCAACTTTTACTGAACTCCCCGCCGGCAGTGATTTGCTGCTGACCACGGTATCAGGTTCAATCGTGAAGCAGTGGAGTAACCTCGACGGTCATGACCTGACCTGGAACGGCACCAACGAATCCGGCAATCGAGTATCGTCCGGCACCTACCTCTGGTATCTCCCCGACACCGGCGCCAAAGGCAAGCTGGTGGTGATTAACTGACCACCTGATTCAAAGCTCAAGGTAGATTCAGCAAATTGTATTCTGGGGATGTCTTCACATGATGTGAATGCCGTTGCTGCTTTAGGACCTCCTATGGCAACCAGAGCGATCATGTTAAACTTCACCTGCATAGCATCAACTGATTCTGGCATAATCACTTGGGATGCGTGGCAAACGCGGAAGACTGTCCGGCACGGGACTTACTCTGAGACCTCTCAGAGGTCCACGTATGGTCGCCCCAAACCTTGCCGACATATTCGCCAGCAGCACGTTTTACCAACTTTCGGGGCTGGCAGGGCTGATTCTACTCTTCATCGTGATAGGTATCAGAGAAGTCCGGGACGACTGTCCTGAAGGGTATTTCTACCTGACAGTAGCGGTATTCCTCGCGGTGGCTCATGCGGTACTACTTGAAAACGCCTTGTCATCAAGCCCGGAACTTCCCTTCCTAGCCAACCTGAATGTCTGGTACTGGCTGGTCGTGCTTCTTGCCCCGGCGCTCATCGTCTTGTTTGTAGTACGGGCAGCAGTGAGTTTTGTCGTTCTGGACAGCCGTGAAGGGCTGGTCAAACTGTTTTTCGGCACGACGCTCCTTTGCTACCTGTACATGATCGGGGTTAACTGGCCCGCCGACATTCGCGGAATACTGACAATCGTCTGGGTCGGTTTCCTTTTCAAGACCGAGATGGCCATCACCAACTAAGTTCACCACTCAAAGAATCCGGCAGACGTGGGCATCTGCCGGGCACCAGATATGATGGTTCAGGGCTGCCAAGTATCGATCACAAATAAATAAGGGCCAAGCCCTCGGCTTGACCCCTTCTCTCACAAGATCAGTCTTCTACTAGCTCTTGGTTAGTTCCGCCTTACTCAGGTGAATCTTCTTGAAGCTGTCATCCGAGATGACATAATACCATTCGGCAAAGCGAGCGTTCAGGCGGTCAGACAGTTCCCGGCCGGTCTGTACCTTGCGCTCCCATTCCTGGTGCTTGCGGTTGACCTCTCGGCATTCCTTGTCGAACTGGGTCAGGGCCGAATCAGGCTTATTCTGGAATTCCATTGATGCCGGTTTCGGCGGTTCAGCGATCACGCGCGGATCAAAGTCGCAGGTCACAAACAAGTACCTATTGGCTGACTGCTCGCCGCCCGGACGGCTTGACTCTTCGCCCGCCTGACCGGCGCTCACCTCGAGACCGGAACCGTACAGCACTTCGCCGAAACGAAGGGTGTAGATAATGCCGTCGCTACTATAGACCTTGACATCACCTTCGTTAGACAGCAGGCGACCGTCCTGACGCGCGAGATAGAAGCCCTTACTCTGCAGCGAAAGCTGGTCCTCTTGTGTCATTTCAATCGTACCGGCAACTCCCTTGAGGCTGGCCGACAATCCCTTTGGTTTCGGCCTGACACCAACTATTGAAAGCTCAGCAAGAGTCTTGGCCAACTGACGAACCTTGCCGGTGTCAAGATCAGCACTCCTGGCGAGCGAGCGGGTGGTCCAGGCATCATTCAAATTATCAAGTTCAATCTTTTCACCCGGCTGGAGCGAGGCCGTTCGCTCATTGACGGAATAATTGTCGAGCGCTAACTTCTGAATCTTGTTGGCTTGAGTTTCCAGCAGGCTGGCCTCAATCCAGTCAGCAAACTGAGTAGAAATGTCCAAGTCAACGCGAGAGGCATATACCCGGTTCTCGCCAGGTATACGCACGAAACGGAATCCCTCGCGCTCCGGCACGGTCTTTCCGATGATGAAATCGGCCAGCACATTGCCGCCTTCGCCCTTGAGCGTTATGCGACTCCCGCGCCCTTTCAAACCGGGAGCGGTCTGATCCATGGGATCTATAACTCCGCAAGCTTCATGGTCAGCCACTACGTTGGTACGATAATCATCTTTCTTAATGTCAATCACACCCGCGGCTGTGCGCGCCAGACGGTCCTTTCCGTCGGCGGGATAGTCGTAATGCGACGGTATCGTCCATCGACCGCCGTTAAACGTCACTTTGAACGGCCGAGTTGACCCAGATTGTTCGTCGAATTCAATCACTTCGAGTGTGGTGGCCTGGTTAGGATCAGTGAACTGGGGAAAGAACTTTTCCCCCTGATCCATGAAAGCCTCTGGGGTGATCCGTCCCGGCAAAAACACGAAAGCCAGAATGGCCAGCACCAGCGCTACACCTGCGAATATTCCCGTTATCTTAAGCTCATTCATGGCTAACTCCTCAATCTCCGCGCGGCCACAGCACCCTCGCGTTCACGGCGACGCCGCTTGACGGCCGTCCAAATGCCGATTACCAGCACCGGAATTGGCGGCAGCGCTACCGCCAGGGTTTTGATGCGCGTCTGAATGGTGCGAATGGCCGCTTCCATATTCTCTTTGCTCGCCTGCACCGAGGCCTGTTTTTGCGATTCGATGTTTGCCTTGATAACCTCAAACCTCCGGTTTTCAACTTCCTGCAGGTTACGGCTCATGATCTGCTTAGCCTGCTCGTCGAGGTCTTCGCGATTGCGCAACGCAGCGATCTTGGCATCAAGTCGCCCCTGAGCCTCAGCCAGAGCTTGTTGAGCGCGTTCCTCGGCCTGTCCTTCTTCCGACAAACGGCGCTCGACAAACTGGCGCGTGCGATTCTCGACCTTTTCAAGCGTGCGATGTCTGAGTCGCTTCTTGCGCAAGTCTATGAACGAATTGTCGCCTACCAACACGTCCATGCAGTTGAGCACGAATGACACATTATCAAATTGAAGAGTACCGGCGCCCTGCTCTCTCAGCATAAAGAACTGGTCAGAAATCATGTCAACGTCAGCGATTACAATTGCATTGACTTTCTGAGTGATCATACTATCCGGCAGTCCCTGAGACTCACGCATCCTTTTCGTCATCCGGCTGGTGTCGGCTGGAACCTGCTTCTCCCCGGACACGTGCGCAGCCAGAATAAACGATTCGGTCGATTGCTGTCGCCGAGGATTGCGATTCAATTGGAGACCAAAGAAGCTCCTCTGCACCATCTGGTACCACGAAGATGTCCCCGAAACCCTACCAGTATACAGCAGCGGCTTGAATGTGAATCCACCCCGAGCGGCCAACACGTGACCGGGATACATCGCTACCAGCTCCTGCAAACCCGCGCTCGCCGGGTCGTCTTTCGCGAATGCCTCGGAGGCGCCGCTACCCTCGCCGATGAACACGATCTCCGGCGGCAGGGCGCCAAGATCGGGATGCGGATTGTATGAATCCCACACCAGGGCGCTCGGATCAAATTTAACCCCGATGGCATTCATCAGATCACCCAAATTACCCTTCGGTTCGGGAGCCGGGCCTCGGTTCTGCTGAAAGGGATTGGTCTGCGCGTCTGAGGGAATCAAAGGCGACAGGTTGATATTTATCACCGGCATCGGGTCATCGAGAATCAGGGTCGGTCCGCCTTTCAGCATGTACTGCTTCAGGTTGTCCATCTGCGGTTGAGTCATCGACGACGGCAGCACGGCCAGGAGGCCATCGATATCGGCCGGAATCTCGTTATCGGCGGAAACATCCTGCACCTCGTACTGCTTCTTCAGCTCCTGAACGATCCCCCACGCCGGCTGCGAAGCCATCGATTGATAATCAAACCCACCGGAGAGCTTGGCTGCCGTTGTCAGAATACCTATCTTCTTACGCTGTGTCGCAGCAGCAACGCGGACGGATCGAATCAGTTCATATTCGACCGGCAGACCGGCGTCAAAGAACGGTATGACCTCCTCCACGGCGCCGCTGGTGAAAGCGAGACCCATGAAAACCTGCTGCGTGCTGGCGCGAGCGCTTTCGAGACTCATCACTTCGCGTGGCATGATTCCGAACTTCTCGCGCGCGTCGGCCGCTTCCTGGCTGAACGGCTCGGTGTCATGAATGAGCACCTGCACCTTGTCACCGGCTTCCGCCGCGATTTCGTCCAACGCCGACAGGAGGTTTTCCCTCGTCTCCACGTACTGACGTGGAACTTCAGGACTGATAAACGCCTGAATCAGCACCGGACGATCCGCGCTCAATTCGTCCAGAAGGACTTCGGTTCTATCCGATATGGAATGAAGTCGCTCAGCAGTGACATCGATACGAAGGCCGGACCGGCCGATGATCGTGACCACGCTGATCGCCGCAATTGCTACAGCGATACCTCTCACCAGTTGATGCATGGAGTATTTGTAGCCGTCGGCAGCCACCGGCCAATGTCGGCGACCGAGCAGAATGACATTCAGATAGAGCATCACAGCAACGACCACGATGAAATAGATCAGCCCGGAGAAGGTGAACACGCCGCGCGCGAAATCCGAAAAATGCGAGGTTACGCCCAAAGGTCCGAGCCAGTCCTCGAGTGTCGTATTGAACGTCCACTGCTGGGAATTGACAAAAACAAAGAACGAACTGAACAGCGCTCCAAGAATGAAACCAACGGTGGCGTTGGATGTCAGCAGCGACGCCAGCATCCCCACCGATAGCAAAGCCGCGCCGATCAGCCAGTAACCGAGATAGTTGCCGAACATGAGGCCGAGATCGGGATTCCCCAGCCAGTACAGTACGACTACATGGCTGAGAGAAAACGCCAGCGAGGTCGTGTAGATGCCCAGCACGGCCAGGTACTTGCCGAAAACTACTTCCGCATCTGTGACCGGCAAAGTAAGCAGCAGTTCGTCGGTACCCCGTTTGCGACCCTCCGCCCAAACGTTCATGGTGAGAGCCGGAATGAAGAACAACAGGATGACCGGAAAGTAGTAGTTGAGCTGGGCGAGGTTGGCCAGGTTATCGGCGAAGAACCGCTCCTGCCAGAACGCCGCCGCTGCGCTCAGAAAAATGAACAGAGTGATAAATACATAACCGGTCGGACTGGAGAAGTGACTCTTCAGGTCACGCTTGCATATTGCCAGGACTGCCTGCCAGTTCAGTTTCATACGGCACCTCCTGTATGCGAGGCCGCCGAAACACGGCCATAATCGGTCAACTCGTAAAATGTCTGTTCAAGTGAACCTTTTGTCTGCAAATCGCCCGGCTTCCCGTCGAAAACCAAGCGCCCGTCGTGTATCAGCAGCACCCGGTCGGAAACTGCTGTGACCTCCTGCAAGATGTGCGTTGACATCAGGATGGTCTTGGTTTCACCGAGTTTGCGGATATACCCACGGAAATCGCGGATCTGGTTGGGGTCCAGGCCGGCGGTAGGCTCATCCATGATGAGAACATCCGGATCGTGCAAGAGGGCCTGGGCCAGACCAACCCGCTGTTTGTAACCACGGGACAGTTTGCCGGCCGGTTTTTCCCACACTTCGCGCAATCCGCACTGCTGGGCAACTGCGTCCATCCGTTGCTTTAGTTCCTGACCCACCAGACCACGGGCCTCACCGAGAAAGCGCATGTGCTCGGATGGCGTCATGTCGTCGTAAAGGGGGCCGTTCTCGGGCAGATAGCCGAGGTGACGCGCGGCTTCGAGCCGCTGGGTGCTGACATTCAGCCCGCAGATCGACGCGCTCCCTTCACTTGCGGCCAGGAATCCGCTCAGGATTTTCATTGTCGTCGATTTACCGGCGCCGTTTGGGCCGAGGAACGCCACGATCTGACCTTTCGGGATCGAGAAGGTGACATTCTCAATAGCTACAAATGAGCCGTAGTACTTGCTCAACCCCTTCGCTTCGATCTGAACAGGAGGGGCATTTTCCATCATCGGCATTCCATACTTCTCCGCGTTATTTAGTCGTTTCCTCAAGTCGGACAATCAGGTCCGCCAAAATATAGCTCCGTACCAACCCTGTCAAGCGAGCGCCTGGGATGCCTGCTGTCAATTGACGATGTTTTCAAGCGCAACGCCTCAGAGACCGGCACGAATCACCGCGAGCCTGTTTACACTACTATTGAAGGATTATAGGCGCTGGCAACCAACAGGTTCCAGAAAAGAGCGAACCAAATCGATTATTTGGCCAACCGGGCTCAGGACCGCTTTTCGAGGTCTTTTACCCGTCTGTCCAGACGCATCAGGAAGAAGAAAATGCCAATCCAGATAACCAGAGTTACCGCCATGGCGGTGTAGTTGCCGTCCATCTATGAACTCCTCTCAAGTCGCGCCCGCTCCAGTTTCCTGATACGCAGCGCCAGGTTGAACAGCCACAGGTAAAGCGCGGAGAAAAGCGCCAGTGACACGCCAAATATCGTCCCAACTACCGGACCCATTGTGAAGTGCAGGTTCTTGTCAACTACGGAGTCGGCCGGGTGCAGCGAGGGCATCACACGCGGAACGACAAAGATCAGGAACGGCACGGTCAGGAACGCAAATATCGAGTAAACCGCCGACAGCGCCGCCCGTTTGTTCTCTTCCTCGACCGCATTCCGAAGCGCGAAATAGGCCGCGTAGATAAGAAGCAGGACAAAAATCGAGGTTTCGCGCGGATCCCAGTTCCAGAACGAACCCCAGGTGATCTTGGCGAAAGTCGCGCCCGTAACGGTCGCCAGGAAACAGAACAAAAACCCCAACCCGGCGGCGACCGAGGCGCGATCGTCTTCAATCAACGCCTTGCTCCTGAGGTACCTGACCGAGTAGATCATAGCCATGGCAAAAGCCGCGACGCAGACCCAGGCCTGAGGGATATGATAATAGAATATCCGGCTGGCCTCGCCAATTTGCTCTTGCGGCGCGGCCGTCAGGAAACTGGCGACAATCATCGCCGACATCGCCAGGAATATGAGTAGTTTCCACATCATAATAATAATCTAGTCGCCAACTCGCCCAATCGACGGGCAATGATAGGCGCAGAATCGGCAAAAGCAACAATTATCGCCCCGCTCCGGTTCCGAAGTTCATTACGTTGACGGCGGTCTCGGTCCCGTATATAATGGCAGTTGGATATCGATCTATGCAAACGCGGCGACAGTGCAGAGGATAAATTGAATGAAAAACATTGGGCTAATAACCAGCGGCGGTGACTGCGGCGGCCTGAATGCCGTGGTCAAGGGCGCGGCCCAGATGGCCACCCGCAAGGGATGTTCGGCTTACGTCATTCCCAACGGCTACGCCGGTCTTTACAACCTGGTCAATATGGATACTCTGGTCGAGTTGACACCTTCGCGGGTGGACTCGTTCAGCATCGGTCTGGCCGGTTCCGAGGCCGGGCATTCCCGTGTTAAGGTTTCCAAGATCAAGGATCCGAATAAGTACCAGCGCATCAAGGACGGCCTGGCCAAGTTCCAGATTCATGGCCTGGTGATCAGCGGCGGCGATGACACCGGCGCGGTCGTGGCCGATCTGGACGCCCAGGGGATACGCTGCGTGCACGCTCCCAAGACCATGGACCTCGACCTTATCCCCTACTCGGTCGGGGGCGACTCAACCATAAACCGGATCGGTTTTTTCGTCCGCGAATTGAAAACCACCGGCCGGACGCATAACCGGATCATGGTCGTGGAAGTATTCGGCCGCTATGCCGGGCACACCGCTTTTCGAGGCGGGGTAGCCGGCGAAGCTGATGCTATTCTCATTCCGGAAATACCGGTAGATTTCGACGAGCTCTATCGCCACTGCAAGAAAGTGTTCACCAAGCGCATCATTGAATCCGACGTGAAAGCCGGTACGTACACCGTGGTTGTCGCCGAGGGACTCAAGGATGCGTCCGGCCAGGAGATGTACGACGAATCCGCGGGCTTAGACACGTTCGGCCACAAGAAGCTGGCCGGGGCAGGAAGGTTTGTCGAGCAGGAGCTTAAAAAGCGGCTCAAGGCCGATGCCGAGATCAAGCAGTTCATGGAGCAGCAGGGGATGTACGTTGACGGGCTATTCGAAGTGCCGGAAGTGCGGACAATTGTGCCGTCGCATCTGGTCCGCTCCGGAACCACGTCAGCCTACGACGCCAATTTCGGCATGATCGCCGGAGCCAACGCTGTTGTCCTTTTGCTGCGCAACTTCTCCGGCGTGACTGTGACCGGGTTCTCAAACAACACCGCCTGGTACATGGAAATCCGCGAGGCGATCAAACAGCGTCTGGTAGACCTGTCTGAAGTCGCCATTTTCGAACAATTGGGATTTACTTTTGGCCGGGTGCGCGAGGAATACGAGCCTCTCTGCAAGATCGAGACCCGCTACCCCCAGCGGATATATTGATTTTTGTAGGGCAGGTTTGTCCTCAAACCTGCCAATTCTCTTTCTTCTTGAGCTTCGTAGGGCAGGTTTGTCTTCAAACCTGCCAATTCTCTTTCTTCCTGAGCTTCGTAGGGCAGGTCTGTCTTCAAACCTGCCAATCCTCTTTCTGCTTGAGCTTCGTAGGGCAGGTTTGTCCTCAAACCTGCCAATTCTCTTTCTTCTTGAGCTTCGTAAGGCAGGTCTGTCTTCAAACCTGCCAATTCTCTTGCCGCTTCGGATAATGGCGGGTTTGAGGCAAACCCTCCCTACGCAAAATTTCGGGCAACAAAAAGAGCCACCGGGCGGAATCGAACCGTCGACCTACTGATTACGAATCAGTTGCTCTACCATCTGAGCTACGGTGGCTTACAGATATTTTATCGTCACTCGGACCGGCCAATCTACTGATTTCGGCCTGCTTGTCAACCCAAAAGCGGGGGACGCTTCTGCAGGTCTCTCCTGTAGGTCGAAACCAGCCCGCTTCGGGCGGTTTCGACACCCCGCACGTATTGACACGCACGTTCGCGATCTTATATTCCGGTCATGACCAACATCCGGAGGTATTTCGCCGAGGGGCAAATGTGCTTTCTAACGCACGTCACTTACAATCGCAGACCGATTCTCATCGAGCACTTTGACCTGCTCTGGCGCGCGTTGGAAAACGCCCGCGAGCAACATCAACTCCGAATGAGTGCATGGGTGGTGTTGCCGGACCATTTCCATATGCTCGTCGAACATAACGATCAGGATATTTCCGGCTTAATGCGCCGGATCAAAATGTCGTTCTCGCTAAGCTACCGTCATCGAATCGGCCAGAACATGGGACGCGTCTGGCAGTATCGCTTTTGGGATCACATTATCAGAGATCAGGATGATTTGAATCGGTACATCGATTACATTCACTACAACCCAGTCAAACACAGTCTAACAGACAATCCGTTCAAATGGAGATATTCTTCTGCAGTGGAGTATCTAAATCAGGGCTATTACGCCCCGGATTGGGGAGTGCATGGTTCGGTGAAAATCGACGGCGAGTTTGGCGAATGAACGGATGCAAGAAGATGTCGAAACCGTCCCGCCAAAGGCGGGCCTGGTTTCGACCTACAGGACTTCTGCCCACAGTCCTTCAGCATCTGCCAACTCCGATTCAGAGCAGTAGATCATTTCGCGCCAGATTGAAAGGGGACAGCATCATGACAGCAAAGATGGAACCTTGCCTGACTGCAGCAACCAGCCTCTTACGGGCTGCAATCAATTCATCTTCAATTCGAATCAACATTTGCCCTTGTGCAGTTCAGTTTTCAGTAGATCAAGGCACTCACCAGCATGAACATGAATGCCATGATATCGTTCGAATTCCTGCCAGCTTTCAATTCGTTTCTTGCACATCGGACAATCTGTAGGATACTTCTTCATCAACCACTTGTTACCGATTACGGTAAGTCCTACTAGAAGGCCAGGTATCCAGCCAACAATCCAATGACCCTCGATCAATAGCAGTACTGTAGCAATCGGCCAAGTAACGACCCCCCTTTTTCCTAAGCCGATGACAAGTAAGATCGGACAGATAATGTAGGTTAATGGTAGATATACAGGGCTTGGAGCGCTTACCTGCTCAACGAACTGCCAGATGCAGAACCCAACCATCCCAATCATAACTATGAACTGAAGTACCATGCTTCTAATCCACCGTACTCTGGGTTCGCAGTAAGAAAGTTACACACATATCTTAGACAGAAACCCGTCTAGCCTGCCCCACCCGCTTCCGAGTGGGTTTACACGTTTCGTCACAATGCCCCGCGCATTGAACTCGCATGGTGGTATGATAACTCGGCGATCACGCCGCGTCAATCATTTTTGTGGCCCTGCCCCGTGATCGACAGGCCTTTGGAGGCATTCCCACAAGTTGTAAAGTGGTGTCAGCCGACCCTGGCTGACACCTCTAACTGCAAGGCTGTCAGGCAGGGTCGCCTGACAGCACATTGCAATCGATGGGGCGGGACAGAACCCGACGCAACATGATTCAAGGTCTTTATCGACGGGCCCTGGATGGGGCCATCCGTTCAACAACAAAAGAGAGTGGCGCTCAAAACCTCATGGTTTCCATTCCAAGCCCCAACAGTTATCGATGAACACGTGACAGTGTCTTCCGTCACCATAAACGTTATCCGTACTGAACCGAATGACAAAGAAGCTGATTCCCTGGTCGTCAAACCGACGCAAGAGGGTGCCATCCCGGTAGACTGCCAGTGAGTCCCCCTCATGCTTGATCTCGTAGGTTCCTGTACTGTCGCCCAGCGGGTTCCCACAGCCCGCGGTGGTTCGATTCAGAACCTCGACAGAGGCACCACTGACGGCATCGATTGCCAGGATATGCCACCCCTGACATCCGGCACCCTCTTCAAAGTAGGTATCGACAAGGTCAAATCTCCACGCCAGCTTGGGCTGAATCGCCCTGACAATTCCGGCGCCTGTCCATAGGTTTGTGTGTCCCCATACTTGCAGCTGACTGTCTGCTTCCAGTACCTGGCCACCATAGTAGATAGTAGTGCTCCACAGGTCGGCATTGAGAGTATTGTTATCGAAATTGTCGTACTCCACCCATTGCGTAAGCGACGGGGCTGGAGGACAGGTAGGGCATTCGGATTCGTCCGAACACCCCAGCAGCGCTGCAAATCCCAGAGTTGGAATCAACAGGATCAATCGAAGCGTTTTCATTTAGGTCTCCTCTTCATGTGCTTCTCCGATCTTTATATATGTAGCATCAGTTTGGTTTGTCCGCGCCTGGACTCCGTAATTATGTGACGCGGCACTCGATTCTTTCATGACGATGAAATCGAACAGTTCAATCTTGAAGCCCGAGCGGGGAGCACGCCGATTTGCGTCAAGCCTGGGTGTCCGTCGAGTGGTCCACCCGCCTGCGCCATGTTCACACGTTTCGGTACAATGCCCCGCGCATTGAACTCGCATGGTGGTATGATAGCTCGGCGATCAAGCCGCGTCAATCGTTTTTGTGGCCCAAAATGAGCAGGCAGCCGTCAGGTCACATCCCGCCCAGGGGGCGGGACAGGACCCGACGCAACAGAGCGTAAAGTGTCGAAACCACAGGGGTTTCGACCTACTCCAAATCAGGGTGACAGCAAAGTCGTCGATCAAAGATACAAGGAAATAAACGTAGGTATTCGCGGCGGTTTTACGTATATTCACGGAGAGACTCCGTGTCCCTAATTGATCGTTTCTCAAGCTTTGTCCCGGCAACACAATCCTTGTCGAACCTTTAATCAGGCGACCATGACGCTATGGCGCGTCGGCACGGCCTAACCCGGTCGCGCAGCTTAGGGCTGCACGAACCGTGACAAGAGTAACAAAGGAGACATAGCATGAATATCTACGTCGGAAACCTGTCGCCCGCGACGTCGGCGGCGGAACTTCGCGGATGTTTCGAGACTTTCGGCCCGGTCGCGAAGGTCAGTATCAGCGCCTACACAGTCCACGGTGTCGCTAAGGGCTTCGGTCAGGTGGAGATGCCATCCGATGACCACGCCAATGCGGCGATCACCGGCATGGAGGGCAAGGAGATGGCTGGAAACCTGTTGAAGGTGCAAGAGGAATAAGGGCCGTTCTGATGGCGGGTTCGAAGCGGACCCGCCCTACCGGACTCCCGGCAGATGTGGACATCTGCCGGGCACAAGTGAATAATCATTTCGTAAGCGGCGTCCACTCGCCGATGTTCTCCACCACCACCTTGCACTTCCCCTTCGACGTCCACCGTTCATTGCCGTTGTAACCCCACTCCATATACTCCGACCCACCCCCGCCGACTGTCGTGATCAGACAACTGTTGGCCACAAAACCGAACGACCCGGCCACGTCCGCTTGCCATTTGCTGTCGCCCCGCGACGGATCCACCGGTATCCAGCCGTACCCCGGCAGGAACACCTCGACCCAGCGGTGAAAGACGTCGTCATAAGAGGCATCGTCGTTGCGCACCACGATCGCCCCGGCGTACCGGGCCGGTAATCCCGCTGCGCGACACATCGCGATATACACAAACGTGTACTCCGAGCAAGAGCCTGTCCCCCGCTCCAGCACGGCAGGAGCCACATTCCATCCGCCCACCCGCTCGTACTCGAGCTTGTCCACACAGTATTGCTGAATGCGGCGGGCGATCCAGTACGGGTTCGTCTCTATCCCGACCGCCTCCTGCACCGCCTGACGAATAGTCGTGCAGCCGATATCGAATTTGGTATCGTCGACCAGGTACCGATCACGAATTTCCTTAGGGATGTCGGTCAGCTTGCCAACTTTTTCCGGAAAGACGAAGAACTTCGTCTCGTACATTTTCGCCGACACGGTCATGCGCACGTCGGTGAACTTGTCCGGCCCCAGGTCGTTGAACCGGAAATGGGCCACTTTCTGCCCCCACTTGTCGGTGAGGATGTCTGTCACCGGCGGAACAAACTCGACCGTGCCCAATAACTCCTGATTGGCCAGGTTCTCCGGTATCGCCATATAGACATCAAGCGTCTTGAGCGTGTCCGGTCCGAAATTTCTCGCCTGATGCAGGAAATCAACCTTCTGAATCTTCTCTTTAGTGCGGGCATACGGCACTCCGTCGTCGAGCACGAGCTGGTAGATACGGTCGGTCTGATAGTCCACACTCCAGAGGTTCTTGCTGTCCCAGGCGAGGCCGCAGGTGTACGGGCCGGGCGACGCAAGGCTCAGCACGACATCGCCCCGCGCCGGGGTGACCATGAAAATCTTGTCGGCTATCCGGTCGGCCACCCAGAGATAAGTACCGTCGTACGCCAGACTCGAAGTGTGCGAGGTCGGCGTTGGAATCGAGACAATCGTGGTCCCGTCGTCGATGCTGATCAGATCGATCTTGTCATACCCCTCGCCGCCAACCCAGAGATGCTTCCCGTCCCAGGCCAGACCGGTCGGATCGGCCACAGGACAGGGGATAGACTTCTCGACAATTCGGCTGACCGGGTTGATCGCGTAGAGGCGTTCCTCTTCGGCGTCTGCGACCCAGAGCAACTTGCCGTCCCAAGTCAGACCGCGCGGCACATATCCGGGGGTCGGGATCGAATCGGTGACCGCGCCACTGGAAGGATTGACGGCGTAGATTTGATCGCTCAGGCGGTCGACACACCAGAGCTGCTTGCCATCAAAGGCCAGCCCCTGCGGGCAGCGGTACGGCGCCGGGATGGTGCGAACGGTGTCGCCCGGAGTGCCCAGGACGCCTCCGGCGAAGGTAAGTATTATCAAAACAACGGCGGTAACGGAACGGTTCATCGCATCCTCCTATGGATAACACATTGTGCACGATGGCTGCTGATTGCGGCAATCATGTAGGACAAGTTAGCGGTTGTAGCGGCGGTGTCAAGAGAGGGCGGGAGCTTGATCGCATGCAAGATGTCGAAACCGTCCGCCTGCGGTGGGCTGGTGTCGACCTGCTTTGGTCGAGAAAAGTAGGTCAGCGTGCCTCGGGCATGAGCGGAACGAATGACCGAGAAACCCGACCCTCGCTTTTCGCTTTGAGATGTCGGGACCATAAAGGTCCCGACCTACTCCGGCTGAAGCATCGTCTCGATCAGTACTTCTTCCGGCGTTCGATCATGTAGTTGGAGCCGTCTTTGGCCTTGCAGGCGCGCTTGAGATCGGCGAGCATCTTGGACAGTTCGCCCACATGTTTGAACTCGCCGTTGTGATTGATCACCACCGCAATTGAGATGGAGAGAAGAGGGAATCGCTCCAGTTCGCCGCGACGGTTCTTTGCTTCGTAGTAACCATTGGCGCGGTCGGTCTCGCTGTACTGGTAGGGCATGAAGGCGTCGAAGCTCTTGATGATCCACCGGCAGGCGTCTTCGGCCGTCTCGGCCGGCACAACAAATATGAAATCGTCGCCGGCGATATGTCCGACAAATCCCTCGCGACACAGTTCGAACACGACATCGCGCAGGATACGCCCGGTCATCCGAATAATCCGGTCGCCGTAGACATAGCCGTGATAGTCATTAAACGCTTTGAAATTGTCGAGGTCCGCATAACACACTGCGAACTGCTCACCGGCCTTCATCTGACGATTGATTTCTTCTTCGATCATTGCCGGACCGGGCAGGAGTGTAGACGGATTGACGGCCACGTCGCGGCGACTCCGGGCGATCACCCGCTCGATCCTCACCTGCACCAGCTTCTTGATCCACTCGCCGTAGATGAACTCCTCTACCCCGCTCTCGTAGGCCGCCACCATGGTGTTGGTGTCCGGATCAGGATGGTAAAGGATCACGGGCACGATCGACAGCAGGATGTTCTTCTTGATGGCGTGGACCAAATCGAGTTCGCGGAGGAACTCGCCGTCACCGGCTATAAGTATCGCAGCCATTTGGTGCCGGTGACAGATCGTGATCAGTTCTTCGAAAGTCGTGAAGTAGTGAAACTTGATCTGGCGGTCGCGGAAAAACGTAGTTAGGTAGAAATCGAGGTTGACCCGGGTCTGCCTCAGGGCGAAATGAATGGTGCGCTCGGATTGCGGCTGATCACTGGCGGCGGAAACCGGCCAGTTCTCGAGGGTGATGTCTTCTATGTTCGGCAACGATATAACCTTGGTCTACCTGCGTGTAAATCTCGGTAGTGGTAATATCGGCATGGCCGAGCATTTCTTGTACGGAGCGGAGATCTGCCCCTCCCGCAAGCAGATGCGTGGCAAAAGAATGTCGAAAAGTATGCGGCGTAACGATCTTGGTAATGCCCGCCCGGACAACCAGTCTCTTGATAGCCTTCCACAGACCTACCCGTGAGAACCTCTTCCCCCTGCCGTTCACCAGCAAGTAACGCGAACTGTCGCCGGGAAATCCGGCCCGCCCAGGACTGTCGAGATATTTCTGGACCGCTTCGCCGGCGAACTTTCCCAAAGGCACCAGGCGCTGCTTGTTTCCCTTGCCCGTGACTTTGACAAACCCGGCCTCAAACTCAAGGCTGCCGATCCTGAGGTCCAGCAACTCCGATATCCGCAGCCCGCAACCATACAGAAGCTCGATCACCGCGCGATCTCGGAGCGCAAGTTTTGGATTGAGATCGGCGGCCGTAAGAATCCGCTCGATTTCTTCAACTGAGAGATAGTCCGGGTGATACCGTGCAATCTTCGGAGCGCGATACCCAGCTGCCGGATTCTGTTTGATAGTGCCGCGTTCGATCAGGTAGTCGAAGAACCGCTTGGCTGCCGAGAGTTTGCGCGCGAGGGTCGCCGGTTTGCGTCCCAGTCCGGCCAGATGGTTAAAGTATTTGTTTAGATCGGCGGCCTTAATGCTTGTCGGTACTTGTATTGCCAAAGCGGTCATTAACTCGTTCAAATCGCTCCGGTAGGCGGAAATCGAGTTAGCTGAAAGCCCGTGCTCCAGTTTCAGGCTCTGCAGTAAATCCTCTATTGCAGTTCGGAAGTCCAACGCAACCGTCTCCTACAACCTGTGGGCAATGGCAATCGCCCCGACTACTTTGAATCCACCAGCCTGAAGCGTCCGGCGAGCCTCGAAAAGAGTTTGCCCCGACGTAACCACGTCGTCGACCAGAATCACGCGATGGCAGAGGTCGGAATCCAAGTCTGCCGACAGCGCAAAAACTGATTTAATGTTGGACGCTCTCTTGGATTTGCTCAGTCGGGATTGAGGCCGTCGTTTTCTTACCCTGAAAATGATGTCATCGACAACAGGTATGCCCACCAAAGGAGAGACGGCTTCTGCCAGGACTTCGGCCTGGTTATATCCTCGCAGATACTCGCGGCTCGGATGGAGTGGTATAGGCACGAGCAGAGCCGGTGACAGTTTCTGTATCTCCGCTCCGAACTGCGTCGCTATTCGCTCAGCTACAATTGGCACAACCGATGTGGCCCCGCGAAACTTGTATTGGACGACAACCTCACGCAACGGGCCGGTATAGCTCCCCGCAGCAAAGAGTTGAAACGACTCAGGCTCTTTTCCCCCTGAATCCGATATTGTTCGAAAATCGATATCGGTCAGGAGAATTGACTTGTCCCACCAGTCTATTCGTGCCAGACAGCGGTCGCAGATGCCTCCGGGTGTATCGGTGTACTCGCGGCAACCGGCACATAGTGGCGGGTAGACGAAATCGATCAGTCCCCGAATCAGCGGAAAACGGTCCATCAACCCGGTTAACATAACATACCATGCTAACCTACCCGTTTTGAGGCAACACTAAATTACTGCTGTGGCCCGATTCAACAAACGCTTCTTGAAATGACCGCTCTCAGGTCCCCATGTCCTTAAGGTACTTACGAGCAGCTTCGGCTGGCTGGCCATTCGGGTCAAGCTGCAAGTACTTCTCCCAGTAATAGCGTGCCGAATCCTTCTCGCCCAATCCTTGGAAGACAACGCCAAGGTTGAAATAAACCACCACATGATCAGGGTACCCGGAAATGACCTTCCTGAACTCATCCAGCGCGCGCTTAGGCAAACCCATGGCGTGCAGACAAGAGCCAAAATCGCTCCTCACATCGGGAGAACTGCTGTCGATGGCCAAAGCTCGACGGTAAAGCTCAGCGCCCATTGCGTAATTCCCCTCGTCCATAAACTGGTTGCCCATCTGCACCAGCGAGGGATAATCGGTCGGCAGATTCTCCAGCATTTCCGCCGGCATGGTCTCGTGTCCGGACATCGGGGGTGCAGTCTGAGTTTGCGGTGGCTCGGCTTTCTCCTTGAAGGCCAGGTAAGCAGCTACTACTGCAACAGACAGAACCGCTATGATGAGGCCATCTCGCCGCCAGTTGCTCCATCCTGTCGCTGTCTTGACTTCACTGGTCTCGCCTGCTCCTGTCGGGTTGCCGCATTTTGAGCAGAACCGCGCCCCGGGATCAAGTGTTTGGCCGCATTTGGCACATCTGATCATTTCCATAAGTGTCCTTCGCACAAGTGTTGAGGTACCTGCAAAACATTCTCAAATCGCTCGGCATAGAAATCGTCCATATCGGACTAATTTGCCTGACGCCGCTTAGCCGGTTACTTATATTCTCCACTAATTACTGATTTAGTGCCCTTTGGAGCAACAAACAATGAAGAGATTCCTGATTGCAGTCATCACCGTCGCGGTGCTCTCGCCGTCTGCCAGAAGCGCCGCGTACGTGATCTCCCCCGACTCGATTTACCGCCACGTCGCAATTCTCGCCGCCGACTCCATGGAAGGCCGCCAGGTAGGCGAAGCCGGCGAGTGGAAAGCGGCCCAGTATATTATCTCGGTATTCAAACAGGCCGGACTCGAGCCGAGAGGCGACAGCGGTTCCTACTTGCAGGCGTTCGAATTCGTCAAGCGGATCGATTTCGGACCGAATAATCGGCTGTCAATCAATGGCGTGCCGCTCAGAATCGACCAGGAGTACCAGCCGCTCGAACAGTCCGCCAGCAAAGCGTTTGAGTTTGCCGAGATTTTGAATGTTGGGTACGGTATTGTCACTCAGGACTCCAGTCACAACGACTACAAGAATCTGGACGCTAAGGGAAGGCCGGTGCTCGTGCGCCGTTATGCCCCCAAAACCGACGGAGACTCTACCGGCGCCGACACTACCTTCGACCGCTACAGCGATCTTTCCAGCAAGATTATGACCGCAATTGACCAGGGCGCCACGGGAGTGTTCTTCTATACTCCTGAGACCGACGACGACACAATGATAGCGATGGGGGTCACTCACGTTACACCCAAGGACGTCCCGATCATTTTCCTTCGCCGCACGGCGCTGCAAAAGCTCGGACTGGACCTGTCTGATCCTCACATCATAAGCGCTTCGGGCGTGACTGACCTGGTTCCGGTGCGAGACACCGGTTACAACGTGGTCGGCTACCAGCCGGGGGCAAGCGACACCGTCCAGATTGTCGGCGCTCACTACGATCACATTGGGTGGGGCGGGAGCGCTTCGCGTTACCACGGTGAAGAAAAGAAAGTTCACAACGGTGCTGATGACAACGGCTCCGGTTCTTCGGCGCTGCTCGAACTGGCCCGGTATTTTGCGTCGCGCAGGAGTGAACTGCACAACTCTATCTTGTTTGTTGCGTTTTCCGGCGAGGAAGCCGGTACGCTCGGCTCAGGGCATTATGTCCGCAACTGGACAGTCGAGCAGTCCAAAACGCGATTGATGATCAACATGGACATGATCGGCAGGCTCGCCCAGCAGGAAAAAGGGCTGGCGATTCTCGGCACCGGGACCTGTCCCGAGTTCAAGCAGTATTTCGACAGTGCGAACATGGGCGATCTGAAAGTTGTCTTCAACGAGTCCGGGTCCGGGCCATCAGACCATTCCGCTTTCTACCACGACTCTATCCCCTGTCTTTTCTTTTTCACGGGAGCGCACCAGGACTACCACACCCCGGATGACGATATCGAGAAGCTGGACATTCCGGGCATTGTCACCGTATCGAATCTGGTAGCAGGCATTCTTACTCATTTCGACAAACGCCCCGGAGCGCTAACGTTCCAGCGTACGAAGGGTGACGGCGGCGGCGGAAGACCGTCGCACCTTTCAGTCACGCTGGGAATCATGCCCGATTTTGTCTCTCAGGTGCAGGGTCTTGGCGTTGACGGTGTCACGTTAGACAAACCGGCCGACCGCGCCGGCATTCTCAAGGGAGATATCATCATCCAGTTCGATCAGCGCGTGGTTAAGGATATCTACGACTACATGAACGCCTTGCAGAAATATCGCAAGGGTGATACCTGTATGGTGCGTTTGGTGCGTGGCACAGACACTATGTCGATAAAGGTCGATTTCAACTGAGTTCGTTTCAAGGATTGGATTGCAATGCCCATAATAGATCGACTGCGAACGCTTCTTCCTGCTGATCAGATTTCCACGCAACTCGACCAGTTGCAGGTTGCTTCGCACGATGAATCCACCCTGCCCGGCGTAACGCCTCTGGCGGTGGTGTGGGCATTGGATGTGGAGCAGATCAGTTCGGTCGTCCGCGCCTGTGTGGAGACCGATACACCGATCACTACGCGCGGAGCCGGATCGGCTCTCGAAGGCTCGACTATTCCTTTGGCTAATGGCATCGTGCTTGACCTGACCCGCATGACCCGGACACTCAGCTTCTGGCCCGACGACCTTCAGATCGAAGTGGAGCCGGGGATCATCTACGACCACCTCAATGCGAAACTGAAAAACGACGGCCTCTTCTTCCCTCCGTCGCCGGGCGGCTCAGGAGACGTAGCCACGGTCGGCGGCATGGTCTCGACCAATGCCAGCGGCATCTACTCCGTGAAATACGGCGGCACGCGCGAATATGTGCTTGCGCTCGAAATCGTCACAGGTGAAGGCAAGATCGTACGACTCGGCAACCGGGCGATCAAAAGATCGAGCGGCTACAATCTGGTCGATCTGATTGCCGGCTCCGAGGGCACGCTTGGTATTATCTCGAAGATTACTCTAAGATTGGCCGGCCTGCCCGAAGGTCGCAAGCAAACCGCCTATGTATTCAAGTCCGACGTGCAGGCCGCCCAGGCGGTATCTGAGATGCGCCGCTATGGCCTCGACATCGCTGCTATTGAGTTTCTCGACCGCCATCTGACAGTAGCCCTGAACAAACTGAAAGGGTACGGCCTCGGCGAAGCGCCCATGCTGTTTCTGGAGTTTCACGGTCCCGAAGCGGTGCTTCTATCTAACAGTGAACTTGCTGAGTCAATCTGTACAGAGTTGGACGCTGAACCGCTCGTCCTGAGCGAAGGCCAGCGGCCGTGGGAAATACGCCACTGGGCGACCGATGCTATCAAGCACTATCGACCGGGCTTGAGCATCATGCGCAACGATGTCGCTTTCCCGATTTCGCAACTGTCCGAGATGGTCGCATTCTGCCACAAACTCGGCGATCAGCACAACATCCCCATGTTCACTTTCGGTCACGTGGGAATGGGTCTGCTTCATGCCCTGATGCTGGCCGACCCGAACGACAACACCCAATGGTCGAAAGCACATCAGATAAGTAATCAGATTATCGAGAAGACCATTGAGATTGGTGGCACGATTTCAGGCGAGCATGGTATTGGTCTGGGGCACAAAGACCTGTTTTCAAAAGAGCATGGTGACGCCGTAGACCTGATGCGCCGAATCAAGCGCCAGTTCGACCCGCACAATATCCTGAACCCGGGGAAGATTTTCGACGTGTAGTTTCGTAGGGTGGGCTTGCCTCAAGCCCGCCATCGTCCGAATTCACTGACAAGCCCAGTCAGCTTCGTAGGGCGGGCTTGCTTCAAGCCCGCCATCTACCGAATTCACTGACAAACCCTGTCAGTGATGCTACCTAAACTGCCCGCATGTCCAAGCTCTTGCGGTATTTTGCTCCAGAGCAATGCTGTTTCATTACATCGGTTGTCGCCGAGAGACAACCAATACTCCTGCAACATGCCGCGTTCCTGGCCCGCGCTTTGCACCGCGCACATCAGAAGTCTCTGTTTTCTCTCGCCGCCTGGGTCGTGCTGCCTGACCATTTTCACGGCATCCTGCTTGTTCCCGACGGAGACACATCGAGGATCGTTCAACAAGTCAAGCAGTCATTCTCCAGGCAACACCGTAGCCTAACCGGAGTTGGCGGCCCCGTCTGGCAACACCGCTTTTGGGATCACATAATCCGCTCGGAAAAGGATATGAAGCGACATATCGACTACATTCATTACAATCCTGTGAGGCATGGATTAGTGAATTCTCCGAGCAAATGGGTGCTGACATCGTTTCGCAGGTATTTGCGTCTGGGCATCTACCAACCGGATTGGGGCGAGAGCCAGAAGGACGATATCAGGAACGGATTTGGCGAATAGTGGCTACAAGTTCATGGCGGGCTTGAAGCAAGCCCGCCCTACCGGACTACCCAAGTCGTGGTACAAACAGAGTGAAACAAAAGATCCGCACAGAGGGACTCCACCCAACCAGACACTCATAACGACAGAATCAGTTCTGCGGTAGTCGAATTCCAGTGGGAGAAGCAAGTACCACCACAGTACTATACGAATTCGCTCCCAATGGGTAGTGCGCGTACGCGAGATGGATAGCGTCCTCAAAGTAGCGGATGAATACACATCGTTTGGATCTTAGGACATCTTCACATTCAGAAGGAATCGCCGAAGTGCCATAAATGTGATCTAGTTCTTCGCGCACCACTATCGGCACCGAAAAATCGATAGTGCGCAATAGTGAGTCTGAGTATATGTTCAGGATCGGAGCACTACTAGCCTTGAATGTAACAGATAGCACAGATGGTGCATATCGCAAGATAGGTACAAAAGCGTCGATCAAACCTTTTGCCGCGCCGCAGTATTCCCTGTACGCAGCCTCCAAGGGCGCACTGTCATTAAGTGTTGCCCCCTCTTGCGTAATGCCCCATCCAACTCCCAGTATGCTCAGCACTCGCGATTGTGTTGAATCGGACCAGCGGTAGATCTTGCTCACGAAGTCTTCCTGTATCAACCTATACTGCAGCAAATGCCACAAGCTATCGTCCTCCGAGTTAAACTTCGTGAACGAGCGCATTAGTCTGTTAGCATGTTCTACTGCTCTTGTTATCGAATCTGCAACTGAACGCAATTCTGTAGGTAGATAAGAGCGTAATGAATCCGTACCACGATCGATGCCAACCAATGCGGCGTTACCAAAGTCAAGACGAGGAGGCACGAATTCTGTTTCGGCCTGAATGCGAGAAGACAATAAACTGAAGCCGATTACCGGCGTTACGATCATCACTGTCCATACTCTACACATAATAGGTCTCATTCACTTGTCTTGTTCGAGCGGCTGGGAAGCCCACAACTCTGCCGCGGATCGTGCAATTCTCAGAGAAATCCCTCATAACTCAATCCGACCTGCAGAGAAGATATATCACCCTACCCACAAATGCAATCAAAATACCGAACCCACAGCAGAGCTGTGGGCTACCGATTTCCGAATCAACAATTGTCGATACACTCCGAGCAACTTCTCGAAGTACTTGTCCCAGGTGTATTCGTGTGATCGGGCGCGTCCCCTGGAAATCAATTCCGAACGATACACCGGATCGCTCATCAGATGCTCAATCGCTGCCCTGCTTTGAGACGGCTCTGCAGGATCGACCAGAATCGCGGCCGCCTCGGCTACTTCTTTCGTTGCGGAACAATTCGATGTGACCACCGGACAACCTCGGATCATCGCTTCCAGCACCGGCAGGCCGAAGCCTTCTTCCCAGGAAGGCTGAAGTGTCGCCACAGCATTGCGGTAGAGCAGGTCGAGATCGCTCTCACTGATTCGGTTGAGCATGTGAAGGCGGTCGGTCGGGACGGGTGGCTCAGGTAGAGGTGCCCCACCGCTTGCGGTGGGTTGAGATTCAGAAATCAGGTTCGTCCATCGCCAGTGGCACATACTCTCTGCTCTCATATCAATTGTAACTCGACCAACGCCAATTCGCCGGAACATCCACTAATCCTCGCACTGCCGGATTCTTGTAACAATACTAAACAAACCGACTCCTGACACTACAGGGAATATGCTCACAATCTTTTCCCACCGCAAGCGGTGGGGTACCCGGCGCCTGTCAGCTCAGCAATTGCCAATACACTCCAAGCAACTTCTCGAAGTACTTATCCCACGTGAATTCTTGGGACCTGGCGCGTCCTCTGGCAATCAATTCCGTACGACACGCCGGATCAATCATCAACCGCTCAATCGCTGCCCTGCTTTGTGACGGCTCCGAGGAATCGACCAGAATCGCGGCTGCCTCAGCTACTTCTTTCGTTGCGGAACAATTCGATGTGACCACCGGGCAACCTCGGATCATCGCTTCCAGCACCGGCAGGCCGAAGCCTTCTTCCCAAGAAGGCTGAAGCGTCGCCACAGCATTGCGGTAGAGCAGGTCGAGATCGCTCTCACTGATGCGACTGAGCACGTGAAGGCGGTCGATCGGCATTCTGGCCAAAATCTCCGCTCGGATTTGCTCACCGCAGTGCCCGTTCTCGCCGACGATCACAAGATGCAAATCGCTGACAGGAAGAAGTGCGTCGACCACATGTTCGAGATTCTTGCGCACTTCGATCCGTCCAACGAACAACACGAAATTTGTAGAGAGAAGCTCTGCCACGGTCGCGTTTTCTGCCTTCCCTGGCGGAAACGCTGGCTCGGACACGCCGCACGGAACAACATGGCACCGGGTCACTTCCACCAACTGCAATTCGAGCAGCTTGTCCAGCGTGGCCCGGCTGTCACAGACAATGGCGTCCGCCTGCTGAATCTCCGCTCTCATGCGTGCGCCCACGCGGCGTTGGAAGTCGACTCCCTGGTACGGGTTTGGATACAGCGACCAGGCGTCGTGCAGAGTGTACACTAGTTTCCTCCACCGAGTGGGCGGAATCCGATGCCCCAGCGCGTGCACGATGTCATAGCGAACCAGACCGAGACGGTCCACCCAGCCGATTTTGCGCGCGTTCACACCGCGTATATTGAGACGCGCTAGTGTTCCTCGCCGGTAGAGCGCGAAGGGTTTGATATGCTCACTTCGCCCGGCCTGTTCGAGCGTGTGCCGACAGACCTGCGCAATCCCGCCATACGGGTTTTCAGCCAAAGAAGTGACATCGTACGCGACGGATATCATAGCAAGGCAATGTCTGCTTTGTAAGCAGTAAGGCAGAACCCTTTAGTGGTTCTGCCATTATCAATTGGTGCCGGAGGCCGGACTCGAACCGGCACGGACCTTACAGTCCAAGGGATTTTAAGTCCCTGGTGTCTACCTGTTCCACCACTCCGGCAAACAACCATACGATATGAACTTACGTGAATTCGAATCGAGACGCAAGAAACAAATAGTCCCTGGTGTCTCCCCTGCACCTCGACTCAACTGTATGATTGTCATTGTGTTCACATTGGATAAGTGGAGGTCACGCAGTAGACACTATTTGGACACCTTGGAAATGCGCGCATGGAAAAGGCCGCACCCTTAGGAGCGGCCTTCATTCTTTTGTGAGGAACTTCTCTTGACAGATTTTTTCGGCAAACTCCTATCACACCACCGCTAAATGGGAACGCCAAGAGTTTCGTGAGATCAACAACGTTTACCGAGTTGTTATCGTCAACATCAGCTTCCTCTTTGCAACTGTAGACAGTGCCTATCGGCCCTCGGTTCGACAATTGCCCAAGCACCTGCATCAATGACGTCTGCACTGCTGGCACTGGACTACCTCATGTATGACAAGATTGAAATCGTGCTCGTCGGTAGCGGTACTTTGCGGGACAAAGTGGAGCACTCGGTACTTGTAGATATGTTCTCAACACAATCATTCTGTCCAGTGCGGACGGACAAGGGAGATCACCACTGTTTGAGGGAAGGGTTGCGTTTGACGGCCGAGTTCGCGCATATGTGTGTGTGAATTCTGCGTGCAAACTGCCCGCGAGTTCTGTTGCTTGTATGTCGTCACACAAGTCGGACACGTTGCTCCTTGCAACTACAAGCCGTGAGAACTCTAACCATAAAGGCCGCCTGAACAAAAACATGGATACACCAATTTACACATTTCTCTGGACATTACCCGAGGTGCTCAGAGAGCAACTATCAGCTGAACAACCAGTGTCGTCTGAAGTATGATGTATCACACGCGCCGGCAAAGAGAAAGGCGGTCTCGACTCGACCGCCTCCTTGATCCCGCGTGCACCGCGAAAGGGCCTGATCTGCATCCAAGATCTCGGGCCCGATTTGCGCTACAGTTTCCGGTGCTGACTCTTCAGACGAGCGCTGCGTCTGATGAAGTATGCGACGCCCAAAAGAATAGCGACCGCAAACAGGATGATAGTGGTCAGGTCGAGATTCATACTGATTCTCCTTTGTATAGAGGCTACTTAGCCACGTCCTGTAAGGTTCTAAAGATGTTGATCATTGCCGGCCCAACCAGAACGATGAGCAGTTCCGGGAAGATCAGCAGTACCAATGGAAACACAAGCTTCACGGAAACCTTGTTGGCCGCTTCTTCCGCGCGCTGACGGCGCTTGAATCGCATAGAATCAGCCAGCACACGCAAGGACGTACCGATACTGGTGCCAAGGCGATCCGCCTGAATGAGCGTAACTGCCAGTGATCGAAGCTCCTCGACTTCAGTACGATTGGCCAGCATACGGAGCACGTCAGACTTCGGTTTGCCGATCAGGATTTCCTGAGTAACGATTTTCAATTCCTGAGCAAGTTCCGGGCAGCCGTTACGCATTTCATCCGAGAGCTTCTGGATGCCAGCTGTGAACGACAATCCGGCCTCTACGCAGACCACCAGCAGGTCGAGCATATTGGGGACCGCCTGTCGAATCGCCTCACGCCGCTTCGCAATCCTGTGGGCAACGTAGAACCGCGGAACCAGAGCACCCAGGACCGAGCCGCCAACCGCCATAAGCACGATCTTTATCGTGGAAAGGTGCAATTGCATGCCGGTCACAGTCGCCACCAAGAGACCAACCAACACGAGAATAAGGGTTATCAAATAGTAGTCGTAGACAGCGCTATGCCGAAGATAGCCGGCGCGCGCAAGCCATTCGCGAGTACTCGTTACATCCTGGACATTGGCTGCAAGCAGATCGACGCCCTTACGGAGGAGCGACGCACGCAAATCGTACCCGTCTTCGGTACTGGCACCGGCTGTACCGGCGAGCTGCTCGAGTCGTGCGCGGATCGGGTCGCGTCGCAAAGCCAGCATGTACAGCATGGAGAACACCAGCAGGAAGCTCGCCATGAATACTATTGCTATGATCGCAGTTAACATGCGCGCACCTATAATTTGATGTTAATGATCTTCTTGATGACGAAAATGCCGATGATCTGCATAATGATCGCCGTGGCAAGCAGATACTGCCCCGCCTTATCATGGAGCAGCAGGAGAAAATAGTCCGGCGCCAGCGTCAGCAGGATTGCGATCATGCCAATCGGCATCATGATCAACACAAATCCAGAGAATCGGCCATGGGCGGTCTTCGTGCGTACTTCTCGTTTGAGGCGGAACCTATCGCGGATCGTACCAGCGGTTTTTTCGAGCACTTCGGCCAGGTTGCCGCCCGTCCGACGGTGCAGTACCAGAGAGATGATCAAGAGATCGAGGTCGTCGCTCGGAACACGGTAGCGCAAACCGGCCAGAGCATCGGTAAGCGGCACGCCAAGGTTCTGCTCCTCAAACACAACGGCAAATTCGTAAGCAAGCGGATCAGGAAGCTCCTGTGCTACCATCTTGATCGCCAATTCGAACGTGAATCCCGAGCGAAGCGCGTTGACGATCATATCGAGGGCTTCCGGGAGTTGTTCTTCAAACTCACGCAGCCGCTTGGATCTTCTATAGACCAAATACAGGTACGGCAGGGCTGCCGGTCCTGGCGCGATCACCGCACTGAGCAGAACATTGTTGGTCATGTAATGGGAGACGAGGAATGCCAGCATTCCGAGAGAGCCCATGGCCAGGACGACGGTTCCGGGATTCGTTCGAGTGCCAGATTGAACGATGAGTTTCTTGAGATAATTGCCGACCGAGAATTTCTGTAGCAGCCGATCAACCAGCGGAATGGTCGAGAGCTTTTCCTGCTGCCGCAAGATCGAAACCACTTCTGTTTGCTGCGCCGCAGTGCCTGACAGACCATCCAGGCGCTTCTTGGTAGCACGTGATTGCCAGTTCAAGCGACTCTGCACTACATAGTAGACGGCCAGGGTAGCACAGAAGACGGCAGCAAATACCAGTATAGCGATATTCAGTAGCATGGCAATTACTCACTTGACGGATTAAAGATCTCAGGTGAAAGCTGGACGCCAGACGCCTGCATCTCCTGCAGATAGCGAGGGCGAATTCCGGTTGGACGGAAGGTGCCAATCATCTTCCCGTCAGCAGCAATACCCTTCTTTTCGAGCAGGAATATTTCCTGCATCGAGATGGTTCCCTGCTCCATGCCTACGATTTCAGAGATACTCGATATCTTGCGCGTACCGTCGCTAAAGCGGCTGGTCTGAATGATGATGTTGATCGCTGAGGACACCAGCTCACGAATGGCTTTCTCCGGGATCTCGATCCCGGTCAGGAGCATAAGGGTTTCAAGTCGAAGCAGCACATCGCGCGGACCGTTAGCGTGGATAGTGGTCAGCGAACCGTCGTGGCCAGTGTTCATTGCCTGAAGCATGTCATAGATCTCCGGACCGCGAACTTCACCGATGATAATACGGTTTGGCCGCATACGGAGGGCGTTGCGAACTAGATCCCGCTGAGTCACCGTGCCTCGTCCTTCGACGTTGGGGGGGCGCGTTTCCAGGCGTACCACGTGCGGCTGCTGCAGTCGCAATTCCGCCGAATCTTCGATCGTGACGATACGCTCACCCTCTGGAATATACCTAGACATAATATTGAGCAGAGTTGTCTTGCCGGCTCCGGTGCCGCCGGAAATGAGAACGTTTAGCCGCGCACGGACACAGCCCTGCAGGAACTGAACCATGGGGAAAGAGATAGACTCGTTCTCAAGCAGATCATCCATGCTGAGAACGTCAGCACGAAACTTGCGGATTGAGACCATTGGCCCGTCCAGCGACACAGGTCGAACGATGGCATTGACGCGTGAACCGTCGGCCAGTCTCGCGTCGACCATCGGCGATGATTCATCTACCCGCCGACCAACTGCGGACAGTATGCGGTCGATGATCAACATGACGTGGTTGTCGTCTTTGAATTTAGTCTCAGTTAGCTCCAGCTTGCCGTGTTTCTCGACATACACTTGGTCATACCCGTTGACCAAGACGTCAGTGACCTCAGGATCGGACATATGCTGTTCGATCGGCCCCAGCCCGAGAGTTTCGTTTAGAATCTCGTTTATCAGGCGTTCCTTAGCGTCCGGATTGAGAAAAACTCCTTCTTCCTGGATCAGCACTTCGGCTGCATCTCTGATCTGCTGACGAAGCAAGCTCCGGTCGAGCGAGGCAAGCGCAGTGAGATCGAGTCGATCGATGAGCCGACGGTGCAGTCGTACTTTTAGCTCCTGAAATACATCGCGCCGCTGCGTCGCCGCTTCTGGTTTCGGCGTGGCGGTGTCAGCAGGTTTGCTATTCGGACTCTTGTTGACGATCTGGTTCTGCTTGAAGTTGAACATGCCTCATCGTTCCTTACTTAATGGTGGCCGTTGCTGCTGATGCGATTGACGGCTGCGGCCATTTCCAGAATACTCTTTGCGATGTTGGTCAACCGCTTCTGCGTCACCAATGGTGTGCCGGTGTTGAGTGCATCAGACGTAGCCACGTAATTATTCGGCAGGGTCCAGAATATTTCGTAATCGAGCGTACGCGTGATCTCTTTGGTCTCTATCCGGTCAACTTTGCTCACCCGGTTGATCACCAACTTCACTTTATCTGAGGAGTAGCCCAGCTCATGGAAGAGCTCCAATATCTTTCTTGAAGAGCGTAACGCGGGAATAGTGGCGACAGTAGCCAGAAGAATGGTACTCGAAAGATCAAGAGCCGCCATGATGCGAGGCTCGAAAATGTGCGGCGTATCGACCACCACAAACGGATAGATCCCCCTGAGTTGCTGCAGCACGGACTGCACCTGCAGGGCAGATACTTCGTCCGACGCGGATGGATGTGGTGGCTCAGAGAGGATCGATAATCCAGAAGGATGCGGCGACATACAGCTCTGTAATTTATCGCTGTCGACATGATCGCCGGATTCGCACGCGTCGATAATGCTGTAACGCGGCTCCAGGTTGAGGAGACTGGCCGCATCGCCATGCTGGAGATTCAGATCAACCAGTGCAGCTCTCTTGGAGTCGCCCTGAGCCAACGCGACTCCCAAATTGACCGCCAGCGTGGTCACACCAACACCACCGGTCTTGGAAAATACGGATATGAGCTTGCCTGGATGGCGACGGCCGGTGGAAACGTCTTTGCGCCGTCGGCTCCGTTCCACCGCCTGGTTCAATTCATGCTCGTTTATCGGCTTGGCAAGAAATTCCTGGGCTCCGGCACGCATTGCGGCAATGATCAATTCCGGCGCTTTGCTCGACGAGGTGACGAAAATTGAAAGGTCAGGGAATTCTGATCGTACTCGCTCGATGCGAATCAGGGAAGAAGTAAAGTCAGCCTTCGGGCTGAGCTCCACCACCAGAATATCCAGCGCATGTTTGCGCAGTGCCTCGGACCAGCCGTCGGCTTGCAGACTGGCAGCAGCGAGTTGCGCGTCGGGAAGTTTCTCGAACTGGCTGGCGGTCTCGGCATCGCTATTGAGAATAAGAATTGACAACAAATCGGACATCGGTTCCTCGCGTTAATTTATTCTACTAACCGGGCGGTCAACAGAAAACCTTCCGGGCACTCGGGACAAGGCTCTCCGGAAGACGCATACCGTACAAATCGCGCCGTCACTGGCACCGAATTGCCGCTTGCCGGAGGTGCTTCGACAAACAGAAATGCGATCTTGGTTACTACAGTGTATTTCTCGGCTCCACCGCTGCTGCTGTTGATGACACCTATTGTGGGGTCATACAGCGCAACCTTGATCAGACGGGGACTAACCGCATGGGCTGAGTTCTCAATAGTACCGGTCGCCGTGTTGAAATATGCATTTGGGTCGAGAGCATAAAGATGGGACCAACCCTGCCGGGTAGGGCCGATCATGTTACCCATTTCAAATTCCATGGTATCACCGACAGTAACCAGGTACGGTTCGCATTCGGAGATATAGATTCGATAGCAATCGGCGCCATTACAGTCGGGACCGCCACGGTTCACCGGACCGAACCGGATCGGTTGATACCACCCCATTTTTGGAGTGGAGCCGCCAGCGTCATATTTCAGGGTGATCAAGGTACCAACATCCTCGGGCACGCGATACCCGGTGGTATTTGGGTCATAGTATTCCCCGGGATCCCACAGGCTATCATTATCCAAATCATTCCATCTATCCGGGAGGATCCATGGCTTCAGGCAGTTCGTGGCGCCGACTGGGGTCAGCTCGGCAGTAGCTGCTGCCCGCATGTTGCCAAGATTGTCACTAGCGGCCGAAAGCACTCGCATGAAATAGAGTCGCACCGGGTCACTCGTAGCTTCTGTCCGGTGCGTTTCAACCCGGACACGAGAGGCTGCAGGAAAACTAACATCTGCTTCAGTGATCGTCACCGGCTGCTGGGTAGTTTGAATGGCTCGATTCAGTCCGGCCATTCGGATCGCTTCGTTGGTGGCTGCGGCCTGATCGCCGTTCGAGATGCCATATTCGATCGCCGCGGACAGGGCCGCAGCGTCGGCAGCATTTTGCAGTTGGTTTTTGGCAAGTTGGATCAACGACATATCAATGACGAGCACCGCGAAGGCGAAGATCGCAACGATCGATACGGCAACCATGATTATGGTTGCCCCACGCTGATCTTGTCCGAATGTTCTCAACTTCCACATACGTGGTCTAGCCTATTAGGGCTTCTCCTCTGACGAACCAGGAAGGGGAGGAATCGTCTCGTTAGCCACCGTTTCGATGATTCGCGGTGTCACTATGATCACCAACTCGTTTTCCGAGGTGGTCTTCTGTTTCTTGGTGAACAAAATGCCGAGTATCGGTATATGTCCCAGAATCGGGACTCTGCGTTCTATTGATAAAGTTTCACTTGCGGTCAATCCGCCCAGTACCACCGACTGCATCGAATTCAACTCAACCGTCCCGGCCGCGCGTCGCGTGCGGATCGCCGGAATATCCCAACCGGCGAAGGAGACGGTGTTCGAGTAATCAAGGCTGGATACCTCCGGTGCGATCTTCAGACGAACCAGATTGGAGTCGACAATGACCGGCGTGAAATTGAGCTTGACGCCGAATTCCTTCCATTGAATGGCCACACTCATACCACCGCCAGCCGAGGCCTGAGTCGGGACCGGTACCGGGATCTCGCCACCGACGAGGAAGCTTGCTTCTTCACCTGACAGACAGACCAGTCGCGGGTTAGCCAGAAGGCGGATGATGCCCTTCTCCTGCAGCGCTCGGATCGCCAGCTGAATAGTCTGTTTGTTATCGATCCACTTGACAATTCCGGTGACCCCTTCCTGTGCAAAGATATTGCGAACCAGCGGATCCGGGACAGTGACCTCGCCTGCATATGAGCCGATCGATTTATCTCCAGGAGCGATATGCCTGTCATCGGTATCTCGCATCAACAGATCAAAACCGATATCGCTGAACTTGGTGCGGTTGAATTCAGCCATCTGGACGTCCAGCACAACCTGCTGCGACTTGACGGCACGGTCAACCTTGGCTTCGTATGACTGGTAGCGTCCCGATTCACCCCAGATGTACAACGACGTAGTTCCTTCGGCCTTGCCGATCACAACGGCATCGGTTGGTGTGATCGAAACCACATCGATGATCTCCTGATCCGCGATCGACATTGTCTTAATTCGTTCGGGGAACGTCACAACCGATGATTTCCCTTTGACGATCCGAAGGACCTGCGGAGCGGGTTGGTTCTGTGCTCCTACGTTACTCAGCGCCAGCAGAGCGATGAGGCCAGCCTGGCTGAGACTCCGTTTCATGATCGTTCCTGCATATTTCAAGTGTACTCTCCTGCGAGAAACTCGGCGTTAGTTTGACTTGGTTTCCGACTCACTACTGTCCTTATCGTTGGTGATAGGCGGCGTTTGCGTATTCTGTTCACTGCCTTTAAAGATGGTGACAGTGTTGTCGATCGGTTTTGGCGCTTCTTTGACCGGCTCCGATTTCTTTTCAGGCGCCTTTACATAGACCTTGTTGGGCGACTCTTTCTTCTTCCTGCCCTCGATGATCTGTTTGCGAGTAATACCGGCAATGATCGTCGTATCAGTATCATTCGGGTTACGCAGCGCAAGGCTCATACGCGCCTGGCGAGAAGCCAATGCCAGAGCCTGGGCGCCGGCGGCGTCTACCAGGAGCGTAACTGCCTGTGATTGGATCACCTTGTCGCTCTGCTGCTCGGTCTTTTCACCAGCCGCCAGCACTTCAACATTCTGGAGTACCGTGGTGGCGATAGCATCATTGTCGGCGCCATATCGATCGATAGAGGCGATGACGTCAACACGGTCACCCGGCAGAACAAAACCGGATACGCCGGAGACCTTGTCCACTTGAATCGAGACGGCTCTCATATTGTCGGCAATGCGCAGCGAAAGTCCGCCGCCTGCAGAGGATAGCTTGGAGGCCGTGATCGGTTCATTCTCCATCGCAAATACTTTGGTGACCTGACCTACCAGGCTATCCTTCACCGAGTAATACCCTTTTGGCAGGCTCGATTTTGGATAGTTGACGATTTTCATCTGTTCGGGCGTCAGAACATTGCCGAAGGTCAGGTCCTGCACCGCCACTACAACCGGCATCATCTCATCTTCGGCCCGCAATGGTCTGGATTTGAGATATGAGAAGATCATCAACGAGGCGATCGCTGCAAAGACCAGCGCCAACCCGGCCGTTAAGAACAGAGTGGTTCTCTTCATATCATCGAGTCTCCAAAAGACTTGTTGTTTCTGCCTTTGCCGGATGTGTGTGACTGCTTCCTGCTCAGCATCGTGCAAGCACTCATCCTTCGAACCTGAACACTGTCTGTCCGCTCAGTTCGATCGAACCCCGCAAACCAAGGGGAAGAACTGAACGACTGAGAATCTCAAAAACCGTGGTCACCTGCACTCTGACACTGTGTGCCGCAGCATCATACTCGACGACGATAGAACTGGGCTCAATTCTGGCCGCGTTCAGTACTTCTGTCACGCGGGCCTGAACAGACAGGCTGTCAGACATTGGGCTGACCGCAGCGAGCCGTGCACCTTCACGCGATGCTGTGTTCAATACATTCGTCGTCATGATCATTCTGCCAAGTTCCGTGATGCCGAAGAGCACTAGGAGCAGAATAGGCAACACCAGCGCAAACTCGACAACCGCGTTTCCTCTGGTATTGCTTATTTTCGGCAATAATTCTCGTTTGAGCAGGCTCATACTACATTTCCCAGTATCAGATAGATCAGCGTGCCGACGGCGATCGCCAAGCCATACGGCATGGTAACGGCTTGCTCCGACTCTGATTCCATGATCGGCGCTGTTCGAAAAATGAGCAGTCCCTTAGCGAGGTGCCAGGTACGACGAAGGGTATTGAAACCCTCCCTGCGGTATAGGGCAAATCCGAAAGCGAGAAGGCCGCCCGCCAGCGTAGTGTACAGGAATACATTCATAATGGCGTACGCACCAAGCAGTGACCCGAGGGCCGCCATCAACTTGACATCGCCGCCTCCCATCTGCCCGAAGACAAAGGGGATCATCATCAGGCCAAAACCTGCGGCAAGTCCCAGCAGCCCGAACGTCAGGCCGGGCCAGCCACTGCCCAGGAAGTGCAGAAGCAGTCCAAGGGCAATGGCTGGAACGGTAAGTATGTTTCTGATAAGACGCCAGCGGCAATCGGTATACGTTGCGATCGATATGACGGCGATCACAACCGGTACCACCGCTTGCTGAGCGTACAGGGCTATGTCATTCATAATTACTACCTAATTATTCATTATCGGCAAGAAATGAACGACCAGTAGTAACCTTCAATTCAGCTCGTCCAGAACATTCTGGAACATAGCGTTGATAGGAGCGCCAACGATGCGCAAAGTAGCTATAGCCGCAATTGAGATGAATGAACCAAGCAGTCCGTATTCGATGAGATCCTGTCCGCGTTCATCGTGGATAATAGCTTTGAACATACTACCTCTCGAGGCCGGTTAGGTATGTGCCTTATCAGGCATCTACTAAGTCAGAGCGTCTTCGATGTCCTGATAGATACCATCGACCAGCGGGCCGATGAGACGAAGGGTCGCGATGGCTACGATAGAGATAAATGACGCCAACAGCGCGTACTCCACCATGTCCTGGCCTTTTTCGTCGCGGATGAGTTTGAACAGCATGATAACCTCCAAAAAGATTAGAGTTAATACGTTATGTCGTCTCCTCACTTGAACGCGAGGATTCGACTCATTAAGATCGTTCAGAACCATATATGCCTGTTAGCGAGAAGCATGCCATGACCTCTTGCAATTTGATTGGTCCATCCGATGGAAGCTATCGCTTATGATCGATGATGGTTCGAGTTGCTTTGGATGGCTGGGATTTACCGTTCGACCATCGATTGTGTACTCAGCAAATGGCGGGCCCTGATGTCAATAACTCTGTATCCGACTCTTGGACAAAGGCATCAGCGCAGACTGGCGATTCACCGTGATATCGGGAATGCACATTTTTGTCGACAGGAGGGTAGCTCCGTGACAAGGAAGTTGGGTCGGAGGTCTAGAAGAAGATCTGATCACGCGTCATAATGTTCAAGAATTGCACAGAATCTCCGATCTCCGTGTTGGTAATACTCAGAGTTCCTTCCGGTAGTTCCAGGACACCTGCAGCCCTCAGCACAATCTTCGAAATGCGATTCGGTTTGAGACCGTGATGTAGTGCCAGTACTCTCCCTTCTGCGGACAAAAAAGCAACATCAATGGGAAACCGCATACCGAAAGTGTGCAACCATTCGCAGGGGGCCAGATAGATTCCCTCCCCAGTGCTCAGGCTGCTGCGACCCAGGAGACCACGACGCCTCTCCGCGCTGGTTCCTGCCCACGCGACTCTTGGAGCAACTAATACACCATCCTTCGAGACGTTTACCACCTGAAGGAATCGTTCTGGGGAATCGTGCATTTCCTGTCCTGACTGCATTTACATGCTCTTCTATAGTATTTCGGACGCCTGTGCCCGATTTTTCAGCGTCCAGAACTGCCAATTCAATTCCGACGCTATTAGCGCTCATCTATGCTGTGATACCGACCTTCGACGCGCGAACCGTCTTTAAGTCGACGTATATTGAGGAAGACTCAAGAACGAATCTGTTCATTGGGGTTTGATGCCGCTGAGTCCGGGTCTTAGCCAAACGGGAACGATTCTTGCTCTGATAGTATGCTGAAAAAGTCGATCCTGCGTTCCTGTTGCCAGTTACAACGACGAAACGCAGAAAACACAGACCGTTTGCCGTCGGCAAGGAACCAAAGATGCAGGAAACTGCAGTCTCGAAGACCATGCCCGGCGGCGACTGAGGTAATTATGGCAAGAATCCTACTACTCATCGCAGCTTGCCTGGCAGGGATCGTCGGGAGTGTCTGGTCACAGGAAGTGGTGATTTCCGGTTTTCCGGTCGGGGTCGGCGGAGGTATTGAGCCTCAGTTCTTCCAGGCTTACCATCCGGAGCTTCAGGCAATCGCTGATGCCTTGCGCGCTAATCCTGCCACGCGAGCAATTGTGACCGGCGGAGCTGACGGTATCGAATATCACGAATCCCATGATGCCAAAAACCCTGGCCTTGCGCTCGGACGTGCGCATGTTCTTCGCAATCTGCTGGTCAACGAGTTCGGAGTTGACTCTGCTCAGATCACCATCGAAACTCAGGACACTCCACTGGAGGGCGATAGTTATCGCTTTGCCAGTGTCCGGCTGGTGCTCGCGCCGGCATCTGATGTCGATGCTCGCCTCGACGCGCTTGAGAACCGTCCGCCGGTAGAGAAACACTTCACGGAGATACAAGAAGTCCCCACTAACTTCGTCGAACATCTCGGTCTCCAGGTGAGCGCCGGGGTGGCGTCGTCACCATTCGGGGCCATGCCGGTGGTGGCCGGAGCGGTGACCTGGAAACGAATCGTTTTCGTTGAGGCCGTTTTTGGGCATACCGTCTGGGACAACACCTATCGGTTTATGGGTGTCGATCTGGACACCCGACTGCGTGAAGCGGGATTTCTCGGGGCGTACTATCCTCGGCGAGATCTGCCGATTGGGGTAATCGCCGGATGGGTGCGTATCGAGGAAATTTCGCAGCGATATTATGACTATGTTCAGTTGTCCGAAGGCCCGATGTTCGGCGTTCGGGCTATGCCGCTTGACTACCTTTCCGTGACCGCGGCTTACAATCCGTCCAAACACCGGGTGGCCGGTTCGGAAATATCTCAATCAAAGAACAGTCAGTTCCTGGTATCCATTATGGTTCACAAAACGTTCGGAGGCGGAAAATGAAAAGGGCTGCCTTACTGGTCATCGCCGGGCTTGTTATCCTGGCGTTTCAGATCATATCCAACTGCTCCCAGCCGCTGGAAAGCAGCGACCTGAACCCCTCGCCCGGACCGGGTTCACCGGGGCGGGTCGATACCCTGTACATATTCGACACGACCTACGTCGTGCACGATGGTCAGGTTGATACCGTCATCGTCGTTGACACGATTATTCAGATAGACACCACTGTCGTGACCGACACGATTATTGATACTACTATCGAAGTCGACACAATCATCTTACCTGATTCGACTATCGTTGATACTGTCATCGATACTATCTTCTTACCTGACACCACCCTTGTCGATACCGTGATCATTGTCGAGCCGGGTAACAGCCCGATACTCTGCGACCGGCTGTCATCCGCCCAGCAGGAGATAGTCTGGCTGTTCCGCAATCCTGAGGGGTCGTACCATCTGGAGTTCGTGGCTCTGCCGGAGCGAGAACATCCGACGCACACATTGGCGGTGACCATCAATGGTCAGACGTATGACTGGAGTCTCTCGGAGAGCCTGGAACTGGTCCTGGATCATAACCTTGGCTCGAACGCGATGATCCGTATCGAAACCAGCAAGCCGCCGTCATTCGGCCACGCGATCGATGTGTGCGTGACGGTGACGAAGAAGTAGGCGAGAACGACGGGTGAACTAGTAGTAGACGCCTTCGCTGGTGATCCACATCGTGGCCCTACCGGCGTCGGCCCGGAACAACGCACGCTCGTCCCACTGGCCCATGTTCTGAGTGAAGGCTAATGGCATGGAGGTGAGATTCTGTGTGACCCATGCCTGGTCGACATTTTTGCTCGCCTGAGCGTGCGACACTCCCGCGATATGTCCGAACAGCATTACCGCGCCGATTGTGAACAGTCTTCTCATGTAACGGACCTCTGGTCTCAGCGAGACCATGCAGGTATGTAGATCTTGGTCTTTGTCTCTGTCGAACTAATTGTATGTCGTCAAACAACTCGGACACGTTGTTTCTTGAGTTAAGACACACTTTGCCTCATGGCAATGGCTTTCCGGTACTCAATCACTTGCGGTTCATTCCCATTGATTGCCCTTCAATGACAAGAGTGGACTTCGGTCCAATGTAGAGTGGACTTGTCCACGTTTGAACACATTTTGGGTGTCCAAATAGTGTCCATCAGACGTCCAAAATGCTCCGAAATGATCCAAAGTGATACTTGCAATGAGATGCGATATGTGCCTATACAACAATGGAGTACAGTGATTGATAAAAAGATGTGATATTTGGCTGGTCGGTTTTTAAGTCCCTGGTGTCTACCTGTTCCACCACTCCGGCAATGGCCGATGCGGCAATATGTTAGAAGATTGAAGGGACGGGCGCAAGGGAGTTTTTGGCCTCCGCTCCCCGGCACAGCAGTTCTATGTTGCGGGAATCCCCAATAGCCTTGCATCTTACTTATGAATGAGGATTGGGCTGTCAAGTCGATGTCACTAAAGAGCCGTTACTTGAAGTTTGAGCACCGCCGACAACCCCTACTGTCGCGCGGGGATTTTCTGTGGCGCTTCGCGCATTCGCTCCTGCTGGCGCTGCTTTCGCTGGCGGTCTGGCTCCTCCTGGGCATGTACGGTTATCATTGGCTTGCCGGACTGCCGTGGATGGATGCTTTTCTCAACGCATCCATGATCGTAGGTGGCATGGGACCGGTGGATCTGTTGACAGCACCCGCTGCCAAGCTCTTTGCCGGCCTTTACGCGATTTTCAGCGGCGTTGTTTTCCTCGGTATCTTTGGCCTGTTGCTTGCGCCCGTCTTCCACCGCTTCCTACACCGCTTCCACCTGGATTCCACAGAAAACTTGTGAGCCGTCTACGGCTCTCTCAGGCGGAATCGGGACCGCAAGAATCGCCTTTACACCAAATTGGCTGACAAGTACTTTGCACGCGATTCGTGCCGATCAACTGGCGGCAGCGCATAACATATGTGTCCGAACGAGAAGATTGATCCGTGCCTTCGTGGATAAACATTGAGAGCCTCCCTTGCGCCATACTAATGGCGGTTGGGGCGGTCCTGCTGTTTGTCAAACTGAATGAGCGGACAGCTCGTTTTGCCTGGAGCATTCTGTTAGTCATCGGCACGACCCACGCAGTCGGCATGTGCCTGCTGCCGGAGAATCTGCTGAGCCGGAATGCCGTTCACTATTACTTAGGAGCAAAGTACCATTTCCTTTACAGAAGTTTCTACGCCCTGACTAGTGCTGCCACTGACCGCCCTCAGATCGTTATGCATGATCTCGATCACCCGCCGGGATTTATTCGGGACGATCCTTCAGAGCAGCGAGCATACTTCATCGACCTGTTGAGAGCAGAGAAGATTGGCTTCGACCCATCGGTTCCTCTTGAGGACCTGCAACGGCTGGCTCAGGAAAGCGGCGCGGTACATCGCGAGGCTCAGAAGATTCTACAAGAAAACTTGCCGCCCGATCAGATTGAGAATTTCTGCCGTGATGTAAGAGCCGCCCTGATCACTGAGAATCCCGATCGGGACATTGAAGGGATCGGCAATGACATTACGCTGGATTTTGGCTATAACGGTTCGCCGTATTACACTCTCGTGCGACACCTGGACCCGACCCTCTATTTCCCGTTTGGTCGCGCCACTGCCCTGCTCAATCTCTTCTGGCAGGTAGCGGGCTTGCTCGCTTTTGTCTGGCTTATCGGCCTGGCGCTTGGTCTGGGAACAACTGCTCGCATTGCGACAGCGGCGCTGTTTTTTGCGTCCTGGGACTATGTGGCGTGGGACCTCCCGGGCCTCTCCTTCGCCGGATTCTGGCTACCGATAGCGCTCGCACTCTGGGCGATCAGCCGGAATCGTCCAATTGTTGGCGGTGTCGCCATTGCCTGGGCAGGGTTGATCAAGTTGTTCCCTTTTGCGTTATTATTCCCGCTCGCTATCGAAACGGTTCGCGCCGGTTGGCAGCGAATGCTCAAGTCGCCTAAGAAATTCGAGTGGAAATTCAGCTTAACCCTGATAGCGACCACAATTCTCTCTGCGCTCCTGCTCGGTGGGATTGCCGAATTGTCGGCTCGGTCATGGGCCGACTTCGTCGGCAAAATCTTAGCGCAATTTGGTTCCGACGCATTCGTGGCCAACAATGTAGGTCTTAGTCAACTCCTGCTGGTTCTCGGGATCTACGGATCACCGATCACAACATTGGTGTCACTGACCGCGTTGGCTGCTATGTCCTGGTTCATTTGGAAGTCAGATTCGGCAGAGTCAAGAGTTCGCGTTCTTCTGCTTCTGCTCGCGGCCATGCCGTGGTTTGTCCAACTATGGTTCAATTACTATGCTGTGGCGCCGCTCATCCTGCTTCCGTTGGTTGCGAAGAAAAATCCGCTGGGGGCGGCCGTAGGCGCAGCCTCGCTTGCAGTTGTGTTCTTACTGCCGGCGTTCGACGACCCCATTCTAACCGAGAATCGGTTGCGTTGGTTGGTGAAGACTGTCCCCTACATCGCTATTCCGGCCTGGCTGGTCTTTGTCGAATTTAGGTCACTCTTTCAGGAGAAGTTAGTGCGTCGATGGGGATTCGTCTTATCTGTGGCATTAGTGGTACTCATAGGTGGTGAAGCCTTCAGGCAATCGATGATCCGCCAGTATGACACCGATGGTGGGCGGTATCTTGACCAGGGTCAGGCGAAGGCTGCTCTCGGCTGCTACAATTCCCTTCTCGGGATAGCGCCCAGAAACGCGATGGCTTACATGAGCAAGGGGATTTGTCTGGCCGGGATGCGACAGTACGACGAGGCCGAAGCGAGTTTCCGTCGTGCTTCAGAGCTGGCGCCCGACCAGCCACACGCATTCTCGAATCTTGCTCATTTGCTTTGGATGCGAGGCAATTTCATGGAAGCTCAAACTGAAATCGAGAAGGCCGCCGCCCTTGCTCCATATGATGATGCCATCTGGGTGGAGCGGGCACGAATTGTCACAACTCTTGGCGACCACACAACCGCAAAGCGATTGCTCACTCGCGCGCTCGAGTTGAATCCGCAGAACCGCGACGCGCAGGCAATGTTACATTCTGAACCGTGATCTGCAGAATACTCGTGAACCTAAACGAACCTCAGGCGGACCCGAAACCGGATCCGCCTGCAGGCCTTGTATGCGTTGGGCCGAAGAACCGGACAACCGACGTTTCGGTTTACGTCTGGCTGAAAACACCCATCGTCGCCATGGATGCATCGGTGTGGTGATGGACTATCTTCCATCTCCCCTTTTCATTGCGATAAATGTTCGTGACGCGATGCTCGATCGGGAACGGCTTGCCGCCAAACTTAACCTGCCCGTGTTCCACGCCTACTTCGTAGGCACCATCCCCGGTGACTTGAATTATCTGGTCACCCAATTTTACCTGCCCTTCGGAAGCTATCCGGGCTACCTCCCCGAACAATTCCTGAACTTTGTCCCACCCAACCTGTCGACCGCCGAGCGGGTGCATGGTCGTTACGGCCGCATCGTGCGACCAGATGTCCGCCAACGGCTTGGCATCGCCATTAAGCATTTTGTTTATAGCCGAATAGAACTGGTCCGAGGCTTTGCGAATTTGGTCTTCCGGTGACATAAGATGTTCTCCTTTAGGAAACAGGGTTAGCTCGTGATTCATTGTATTGATGCTTGATTTCCATAGATCAAGTGAGCTCAGCACAAATCAGGTCTTTCGCCTTATTGACACTTAGTCCTCTGCCAAACCCTGACAGGTGGCTGACAGAGAACATAGACCGAAACCGTCGCCGTTGTAACGTTGCTATTCCCGAGAAAGTTCCCTGGCATTCCAGGCATTACTGCCGCATCCCCTCAGATTCTTCAAGTCTAAGATTATGAGTTCGACCAGACAGAAACAAAAAAAGGAGACCGCCCTAAGGCAGTCTCCGCGAGCTCTATCTCAGCCGCTACAACAGTGAGCGGAAACTAAATCGCCGTCTTGTTGTGACACTGGTCGCATCCCTCGCCGCCGGGGGTCGGACTGAACACCAGCCCAAAGGCCCGATCGCTTCCGTGCGCCTTGTGACAGGAGAGACAGAAAACACCGTTGCTGGCGGCGACCGTTGCGGCCGCGGCGAAAGTCAGAGCGCCCCGCACTACGAAATGCACTCTCGGGGTCTCTAGAAAACCGGCTCCGGTTCCGCTGATCCAATGTGAAGACACCGTCGAGCCTTTGGCATCGCCTTGTGATATCGTATTTCTCTTGGCATCCTTAGAATAATAGACGGGGTGCTTAACGTGCGTCGTATCAACATCAGTATTGTTGAAAATCGAATGATGACAGTCGTAGCACATGTCGGTTACTTCAACACCCTGAGTGCTGTTGGGCATTCCGCTCGGGGCTCCGTAGCCGATATTGGCCGATTCGTAAGAAGCCAGTCCGGTTGATCCCGGTCTGATATAGTAGCAAAACGGATACTCGCTTCCGGGAGAACTAGCCCGCTGGAGATTGCGCGAGCGACTATTGCCATGAGGATTGTGGCAATCAATACACGAGACCGAAGCAGTCATGAAGCCGCTCGCATCTCTGAAATCCGGGAGGTTGGAGTGGCAGCGATCGCACAAATCGCTGGGTTCAAGACCAGTCGCTATCTTATGGCCGTTGTCATTGGGCATATCGACATTGCCGAAAAAACCGGCAGAACGGTCATTCAGGTTGTTGACATCCGCTCCGACCACATCGGGAATTCCTGTTTGATTGTCGTGACAGGTCAAACAGAGCGTGACCGGATCGGCGGCCTTCAACAGCTTTGGCTGCGGGGTATAAGTGCGAGGATACGCGCCCGGCTCGCTGGGAAGACCGGCGTGACTTTCGCTGGCGTGCATTGTGTGACACTGCGAGCAAAACAGGTTGGCTCCGCGATGGTACGTGCCCCCGTCAAACGCTGCAGACGACCCAGAAAACAAAAGTACTGCTGCAATACCCAGTGTAAGGGTTCTCTTAACCATGAATTCCCCAAGGGAAATGCGTTCGTCTCTCTATTTGAAAATCAGGTAAGGAGGCACAAGGCCTCCTTACCGTGAATTCAAGCCAAAACCAGGGTCAGATTAGAGCACGCCCGGAAGCAGTGTACCCATGCTGTGACACTGTTGGCACATCTGAGCGTAAGTAGCACCGGTGTTGCCGTTCTCAGTGAGTTCGGCCGAACCATTGGCATAAATCAAGCCAAACGGATTCTGGTTACCGTGCGACTTGTGACAAGTCATGCAGCCCGGAGTCAGATCGCTGGTGAAGTTAGCTGTCTGTGTCAGCAGGGCGTTCTGCGCACCCCAGGCGCCGGTGGCGCTCATGACTTTCGGGCGATACAGACTCTTGGCGAAACCGGCAGCCGGACGGGTGCTGTTCGCGGCCCGGAAATAGGTGCTGCCGTTCAGATTCACATAGGCAGCAGGGTGACGCTCGAACCCAAACCACCGAACGCCGCCAGCTGTAGTGTCGGCATCGTATACAGTGGTACCGTATTCAGTGCCGCCAATGTTGCCGTGGAAATCGGTATGGCAACTCTTGCACATAGTGGCATAAGCTGAACCAGAGTTTCCGGGCTCATTGTAGTCGATATTGCTGGTCGCGTAGTGGTTGGTACCACCTTCGAACATATGGGCATTATTGCGCTGGTAAACGTCCCTTGTCAGGTCGTTGGTACCCGGCACAACATTGTTATAAGTGACCGTGAAGGTCGTGCCGCGGGCGCCAAGGTTCCGGTAGTTGGCCCCTCCATGCACGCTATGGCAACTGGAGCATTCCAGCGTATCCTGTATGGGAGGATTGCTGCCCGGAACGTTCCCTTCATAGCCGAGGGAGTGACCGCCGGTGTTGGGATAACCGGCAACTGAATTGTCCTCTTCGTTGAGGGAGCCGGCGTTGCGAGTGTAGCCATTGAAATTCTCGCCCAGAACGTCGGGGGCTCCGGCAACGCCATCGTGGCAGGTAAGACACAGATCATTAACGGGAGCACGAAGCAGGGCTTCATTGGGACCGGAGGTCAGCGCCGGCGCTTCATAGCCACCGTCACCATAGTCATGTGACTGGCTAAAGTGCATGACATGGCAATCGTTGCAGATGAGCGTGGCGCCTCTATGATAGTCACCGGCGAATGCGGTAACACCCAGAAGAGCGACAAATGCAGCTGCGAGGAAGAAGAGCTTCTTCATACGTTACACCTTCTTGTTAAATACGTTTGATCGTTTAATGCTTGCAAAATTATCATCAGAAGTGTCCTGTGAAATGCTTCCTGTGGAGTCCTCCTTTGAGTTATCTAAGTTGTTAGAGTGAATAAGTCTTGATTCCAAAGTTCTCGTCCCATTAGGAAAATAATTACCGGAGCAATTGCGTGCGTCCTCTAAAACCATCGTATTAGTAGTATTAGTCCTGTTTCGAGTGCAGGTCATATGGCTGATTCGCAATCTGTTGTCTCACTGTATGTTCGTTCCAAGTCAGGCAAGTTCGATCTCATACAAAAGAGACCAATACCAGCCATTAAGTTTGTGAAAAAGATAATTAAAGCGGAAAAATTGTCAAGAGGATTATATTGATATGTCTGATATTTTTTGTGCGCATTCGATGCGCAGCAACGCATCAGATTGAATCCCCGTTTTGTCAGCGGATTGAGAAGCGCTGGATGCGGGCTCCAACCCGCTCAACCACAAAGAATTGGCCGTTTCCGGCGTATGCCAGACCACTCGGATATGAGAGTGCCCCCGGGTACCTGCCGTACCCGCCAAAACTGGCGATCAGGGAACCGTCAACCGCAACTCGTTTAATAACTTGCCGAAGTGCATCGACGACAAAGAAGCTCAAACTGCCAGTGGAGTCGCGATAAATTGTGGCCGCAACGGCCATGGAAAAATCTTCCTTGGCTATTTCCCGGCCGCCGAAGCCGCCCAGATACCGCCCGGTTGTGTCAAACAGCTTAAGCACTGGAGCTTCCCTAAACTCCGTCAGCAGAATCAAGCTGTCCGAGACAGCCATAGCCAGCGGCCCTCCGATGACGGTTGTGGAATCGGCGGTGCGCTCGATGATCCGACGCTTTAGGTTCAAGTCACGGTCCAAAGCCAGAACGGCGGTAATGTCCCCAACGACAGCAAGATAGACGTTATCGTTGTCATCTATTGCTATAAGATCAGCCTTGATCTTCAGGGTCGTATCCCCCAGCAGGCGATTAGGATACAGTTGCTGAAACGACTTTCCCCTGAAATCCAGGATGTCAACATAGTCGGCCAGGTTGTCTATCACCAGCATGTCTCCCTGACTGTTGACCACAACCGCCTTCGGCTCGCCAAGAACCATCCTGCCTCCCTTTCGGTCTCGGACGAAGTGCCGGAAGGCGAATTTGGGAATCAGGTCAAAATCATATATGACAATTCGACGATTACCGGTGGCGGCTACAAATAACTCTCCGGCGCGTTTGTCAAAGAAGGCGAACCCAGGGCTGCTTAGAGAACCATCGGCGCCGTTGTCATATGTCATGGCGGTGAAGATGGCAGCGTCGGGATCCATTTTTAGGGCTGCCCCCTGAGCGAGCGCTACTGCGGGCAGCAGCATGAGAAGAATGCCGGAAAGCCTCAAGAGGAGCAACATTTCGCTTACCTGAACAGGGCCTGGAGGTTCTGAACCATCGACTCAACCATTTTCCTCGACAGTTCATCAGCCGATTTGATGGCTCCAAGCCCAAACAGCGACTCTTTGCGATCGCCGCTGTCGTTGGAGACGCCGGTCCAAACCGTCGCGCCAGTCTTTCCGTCGATCAGACGAGCATTTATCGAGACCTGCGGAATCTTGATAAGGAACTTGTCTCCCACTTCTCGGTATTCAAGCACAGAACCGGCCAGGAGATAATCGGCCTGCAGCGCCTGGGCCAGGGAGTCAATCTGCCCCTTCCGCAGCACGGTAGCCGACCGGATTCGCAGACGGCGCAAGGCTTCGAAGGTTGTGCCGTTCTCGATAACGGTAAACCCGGGTCGACCGGCCATAGTGACCTGGAAGTACTCTGTGATCTTCGCGGAAACCATATCCTGATCGGTGTAGTTGTCGAACGGAAGAACGGCGATTTTCGGATTGGCAGAGAATACGGTTCCCTGCGTATGCCGAGTGGCCAGAGGTGCGCCACAACCCTGCATAATCGTTGCTATGGCAACGATTAGTCCAACGGCATGCAGAGCGTGCAATTGCGCGCTACTCATTTCAAAGTCCTCTTGAAGGCGTCAGCAACCTTTCGGCACACTTTGGCGGTCATGTCACCCAGGGTATGAGTTTCACCGAATGAGAAAATCGGGAACTTGGGCCCCCCCTTGCGGGTGATCTCATAGGTCCACACGATCTTGCCGGTCTGGCAATCGATGAAGCGCACAGCAATTGAAACCAGCGGGAAATCGGCCTGTCCCGAATGGACCTGGGTATAGTCCCGGACAACGCCGACCAGAAGCCCTTCAACATTGGCATCCTTACCGAGCGCCTGGGTTTCCTCAGCCGTCAACTGCTCCGGAAGATTGGAACGTTCATCTTTGATGACATTTCGATACGATTTCAGCATATCCCCCATCGTCGCGATATCGACGCGGCTATCGATAAGCAATTCTGTCAGAAAGCTGGATGTGACCTTCTCGGTGGCGTTGCGGTCACCGCTGAGATTGGAGAACGGGAGGACGCCGATTCGCTGGTAGAAGCCGAAATCCGCTTCTTCGTTGACGTACAAGCGGTAGCCACCGCAGGAGACCATTGTCACTGCCAGCAACAAGATGATAAGAAACCTTGCTTTAGTTACCATAGCCCTAATATATCCTCAATTTAGAATTGTCCATGAAAGATTATCTGCATCGTATTCGCCTTGCTGGCCAGACTACCCGAGACAAAAGCGGTAGACCTTGAGTAGCTGAATATCAGATTCGCTTTTGGAGATAGCTTGACCTGTAGTTGACCGGTCCACGACCGGGGTGTGCGGACAGCGTTTTCAATAGCGGTTGCTCCGGCGGTAGGTATTTCCTGACGGGACCGGTTCATGTAAATGTAAAGCGAATAAGTGCTTCTGAAAGAATAACCAATGTACCCGCTCATCGCGCTGTTGGCTTGTCTCGGAACGGTATTGATGCTGTTGCGGGTAAAGGTCAGGTTGCCGTTCAGGTTTGCTCCCTGAAGATAGGTCATTCCGGCGCTTAGACTTCTCGCGTAACTGTTAAGCAGATCCAGGGAAGCGCCCTGGTTAGCATAGGTGACCGACAAGCGACCGTCAATGTGCCGAGTCGCGCTTACTGAGAGGCTCAACGAACGTGCCGAAAGATATCGCTGCGACTCAATCCATGGGCGGTTTGCCCGGGAGACCGAAATATCCGCGAGCAATTTGGAGCGGGGATAAGGAGCGGTCGCCACAGAGAAGTAGAGTCCATCAGAATAATTGGCGCCGCTGGGGGCAACAACTGCTCCGGTGGTCAGAGAGCTGTCAGCATCCTCTTCCGCTCTTTGGATATACGTTCTGGTCCAGTTGAGCCTGCTGTCCACGCCGCGTCGGATGAAGCGCGAAAACGAAGCTGAGAACGATAGATATTCACCGATCTTGTGGCCTTCTGACTGGGAAGTAATGTGATAGTTCTTGGTTGCTGTGAGGGCGAAGTAGGACAAAGGCGCAAACGAAAGTTGACCGGAAAAATCCTCGTCACTCACCTTCCTTTTTATTTCGGCGGATTGCGAGGCCAGAAAGCGACCGGAATAACTTCCTGTAGCGGACAATCTGTGCCACTCACGGGAAGCTACCATAGCAGCGACAGCATGGACATGAGACGTAGAAGCCGGAGATAGCGTTGCGGTCTGTCTGCTGGCTCGCGAATCCAGATACGAATATGATGCCGAGAAACTCCCTAATGCATCGATCGTGCCTGTAAAACCGGTCGATCCCTGCCAGGTGCGTGAATTGTCTTTGGTGCGGGAATTGGTACGCCGATTCTCGCCTTGCGTGTTGGAATAGATAACATTAGCCGAAGCCGGTCCGAAGGAGTACGATGTCTGAGCGCTGATATAGCGACTGCGTCGGTCGACATCTCTCTTCGGCTGATCGTCGAAATTACGCGAAGTATTGTAAGTACAGGTGACAGGAGGCAGACTCCTGTAATTTAGCATCAGCGAATTCCGCCAGTCACGAAAATATGTCCGGGTCTCTACATATGTGCCATCGGGGATTCGCAGGCGGCTGGTCTGTTTGCGGGGTGAATAGGAGCTGTTGTACTTATAACCGGCGCTGCTCAGATCAAAGTTATAGATGGGACGGATATTCCAGCGCCGTGCGATTTCGTCCCGCTGGATGAAGTAGTTGGCGCCGAGTCGCATCAGATTCTTGGAAAAGACTACGTCCTGGTAGTTGATCAGAATGTTTGACTGCTTACTTTCAGACGTAGCCTCAGGGGAAATAACCGAATCGGCGCTGTTACGTATTTCCTCGCGAATATTTCGCTGGTACGTGGCATTTACCGTACCGGATAACTGACCCGCGTGGCCGTTTCGGGGGGACAGAACGCTCACGACAATCACGCCAGCCAGGCAAACGATGCCACGCCGCAAATTCACCGATCTGCTCCAGTCGAATCCACTAGCGGATTGTGCACGTTATAGCTCGTCGAGGAGGCGTAATCTCGACCATGGCAATCATAACAATGCGATGTCGCCAGTGACGAATGATCCGGAACCGAGAGCGACAGAGCCGGCAAGGTTATGCCTTCTACTGAACCGCCGCCCAAGCCATCCGATGCCTTGTGGCATCCAAAGCAAAACCGACGCACTTGAACGCTGTCGTTCTTGATGTCGGTCAGGTCATACCAGCCGGGTCGCTGATCGCTCAGCAAGAACCCGTTTGCGCCAAGCTTGCCGTAGCCCTGTGATCCGTGCGGGTTGTGGCAATCATAGCAGGGGAGTCGAGCGCCTGCCGTAACATAACCGCTGCCTCTGAGAACGCCATGTCCGCCTGATCCGCTCGGATTAAGGGACCGGTCATAGTAATCGGCAATATACTTCGCAGAATCATTCATACCGACCGGACCGTTTCTTGAATGGCATGACAAACATAGTTCCAGATTGGCAGCGAGCGTCTCCGTGATTGACTCAGTAATGCCTCCGTAGGTCGTGTCCAGCATATCATGTGATGAAGAACCGCCATGGACGTCATGGCAGTTGTCACATGAACCATTGCCAAAGACATCCTTTATCGGTATATCGGGGTCACTGAAATGTGCCGATCGGGTTACTTCTTCCCAAACCTGTTTGCCTGGCCATCGCACCAGATTAGCCAGGCCCGGAAGTCTGATACCGCCATTATTGTATTCAAAGTACCCCGGATCAGTTGATCCATTAGGCATTCGATCACCCTCTTGCGCCGGATATCCCGATGTCGCTCCAGTCGGTTGGTCAGCGTGGCAGCCACCCTGCGATGCCGTCATGCAGAGATCGTTCGAGTTTTCGCGAAACAGAGCATATGGATAGTCGGCCGAGATTTCGTGAGTCGAATGACACTGCGCGCAGCTACCGCGCGGATAGTCGGCCGAGCGATACACGCCCGTCTGAGACGAACCGTGTGGTGAAGTTCGATACCGACCGCCATCAGCGTCCAACCCCGATGAAAACACCAGAATCAATGTAGCGCATAACATGACGGCAGCGAAGCGGCGTCTAATTGTCATTCTGTTCCTGATCATATCGCAGACACCGCCTACTTGTTGTGACACTGCTGACACCCGGACAGGGCGTTGTCGTTTTCTTCGAGATACGGCCACACCATACCCTTGCGATACGACGACCCGTGGGCCTTATGGCAGCTCACACACGAGACCTTGCTTTCTGCAGTGGCGGTTCGAGATGTCTTAAAATCGGTCGCTGCAGAAGCGAGAAACGGCAAGCGTGGCGTTTCCTGCGACTGCCGGATTACCGCAAATCCCTCACCGGTGCCGCCAATCCAGTGGGCCACATCAGTGTGGCGTTCGTAAGGATAGGCATCTAATGCCACGTCGCTCGGATGGGCATTAAAGTGCGCCGGCGCCGATGCCAAAGAGTTCAACGCGAGTTCATCGTGGCAACTGGAACACCATTCTATCATCCCCGACACATACCCGATATTGTCTCGGCTGTACGCTGCAATTGATCCCCCAGAAGTCGGAGGGTTAGCCGGCCGAACGCCGACGAATACATTTACCCCCTGTTCGACAAGTAGAGACGCACCTATTCCCGCCGGGTCGACAAGCAAGTTACGGTAGTTACCATTGCCATGGGCCGAATGACAACTCACACAGTTCAATTCCCGCAATGCCGGAACTTGCTGCAAGGGCGGCGGCAGTTCAAGGCCAATAGTATGCCCGTTCGGGTTATCTACTCCCGCCGCCACCAGCGCCCCTGCCCCGCTCTCTCCGGAAGGAGTCGAACTATACATGGGGGTCGGGACTATTACATCCGGTGCAGAGGGATCGGTACCGTCGTGGCAAGACATGCAGAGTTCGTTGATGGAACTTTTTTTCAGCAAGGAGGTGAAGGCACCTTCAACGGTGGGGTCCCTTTGGTTACTACCGTGTTGAAGATGGCAGTCCCCACAATCGCTGGAGCCGGCGACGTGCCAATCCCCCGCCAGAGCAAGCTCAGGCAAGCACAGAAGGGAAGAAACAATCAACACACCAAGTTTCACAGCGTCTCTCTTCTCACGGCAGTGACACCACGATGATTGCGCCATTATCGTCGGCAACAAACATCCGTCTATCCGTCGTAATGGCAAATGAATTGGGCCTGAATAATGGTTCCTCAAACGGATATTCTGCAATCTGAATTCCGGCGCGATTAAAGACCCGCCAATAGAGATTCGTGATGTCGGCAACCCATATAGTCTCCCCTGGCCCCATGCCTGCAGTCGATGAATTCCACGACCGTTGTGCATCGCTCAGATTCCACGATCCGCAAAACAACGATCTTCCGTCAGACGTAAACGCCTGCAGCGGGCAACCGCTTTCATCCGACACAACAATGTTGCCGGACAGATCCACGGCAATATCCGTAGGCGACCAGAGCCGACCCTTGCCGGAACCTTGAGAAATCAACTTCTTATCTATTGACCACTCGGGCGTGAGTCGAAACACCGCACTCTTCTCTCGGTCGAGAACCAGAAAGCCTTTCAATCCCTTTTCCAAGGCTATCACGCGGTCGAGACTGAGCTTGTCGAGCACGGAATCAGAAATTGCAGCGACCGTATCGGGAGTCTCCGGGTTTGATTCCCGGGCTCGGAAGATCGTCTTCTCACTCTTCACATAGTATAGCAGGGCATCATCACTCTCGAAGAAGATCAATACCGGCTGCACCACAACGGAGCCGGCGCCTATTGTCCAAATCGGATTGCCGTCAGTGTCGATTACGTATATTCGGTTGCCTTGCTGGTCACATATAGCAACACGGCTGCCGGATGGGGATAGTGCCACCTGGACCGGTCGGATCAGCGGTCGGGTACCATCGATCGTACGAATGACCTGGTCAACTTGCTGAGCCTGCGCATTAGCACACCCGACCGCTGTAAGGGCCAAAACAGAAAAGACATCCGTTACCTTCAGACGCACGTCGAAACCTCTTCAGTGCCCGGATGGGTCATGGCATCCGATGCAAAGGCCGCGACTCTTGTCGCCGCGCAGGAGTGACTTAACATCAGACGAATGTGGCGAATGACAACTCACGCAGGTCATCGGCTGTCTTGTGCGAGGGTCAATCTTGTCCTTCAGCGGATGGTAGTGGGTCTTCTCTGCGTCATCATGACAGTTCATACAGAGGCCGTTGATATCAGGTGTGCTCAACAATCCCTTATAATCTGCGGAATGAGGCTCATGACAGTTGCCACAGTCGTCAAAGGCGATTTTGTGCTGGTACGTCCCTTCGAATTCCCTGCCTTTGTGACAACTCAAGCAAGTAGCAACTCCGTCCTTGTTCATGAGCTTGCTCGTAAATCCGGCGTGGGGGGCGTGACATTTGACGCAGCCGTTATCTTCGGTGACCGGAGGGTGTTTGACGGCTTTGTTTAAGCTTGGCTCGACCTTCGCATGGCATGAGAGACAGAGTGTCCTGACAGGTGAGATTAGCTCTCTTTTGCCGGTCGGCTGATGGCACTCATCGCAAGTGCGGGCAGCAAACGGCGCGTGAGCTTTGGGAAGCAATAGACCTTTGCTCGTCTTGGAAGCGACATGAGCGGCATGGCATCCCTGACAATTGGCAGTGGTCATATCGAATCCGCGGTGCGCAGTAGTCAGAGCCGCACTGGCCAGATCGTGACACCGACTGCAGAGTTGGCTTCTTTCGCTGACCAACAGCGATTTTACCGGACCACCATGCGGCACATGACATGCCAGACACTTGCCGGCACGAGCCGGGCTGTGGACAAGCCCTTGGGCCATCTGGTCCTTAAGTCCTGTATGGCAGCTAAGACAAAAACCTTCAGCCGGCTTAGTCATCAGCTTTTCATACTGTGAGGCATGCGGTGCATGGCAATCAAGGCACTTTCCGCTCACAAACGGTTTGTGTGTGGACTCGGCCTTCTGCAGATCCTTGAGGTCGGTGTGACAGGAGAAACACAAATCGTTGCCGTTACTCCGCAGCAAGTGAGCGAAGTCTGACGCATGGGCACTGTGGCAACCTGTGCACTCCCCACCCTCGAATGGGGCATGGTGTACTGGTTTGGCCAATTCCGTCTGCACCATGTCATGACAGACGCTGCAAATCTCCGAAACCTGCCCGGTCAGCTCCAGTTTGCCATCGGGCCCCGCCGTATGACAGCCCTCGCACGATTTCTCCTCAAAGGGAGGATGTTCGTTAGTACGCAACAATTTCGGTTTAGACGACACGTGCGGGTTGTGACAATCTGTGCAATTGGCATTGGTAAGATCATACGAGCCGTGCATGGCGGCGAGAGTGGAGTCGATCGTGTGGCAGCCACCGCACAGTTTGGCTTGAGTATCCTTTAAGAATGCAGTCTGATCCGAGCCGTGAGCGGCGTGACAAGCATCGCAATTCCCCTGAGCTACCGGCTGATGCATGTTGCCCGTTTGGAACTTATCCTGCAAAGTCTCATGGCATACATAACAGAGGTCCGCTCTGACGGCGCCGATTTTCGGCGTAAGAAGCATGGTGACGCCGCCGGATGTAACAGGTCTGGCGCGACCGGTCAACAACTTTGATTGCACTGAGCCGTGGGGATTGTGGCAGCCGGTACAATCCCCCTGGGCCGCTGGAGTGTGTACATTCGCGGCCGTGGTTCCAAGGTCTGCAGGGTCATGACAGCCGACGCAGAGTTCCTTTCCCGGGGACGAGAGCAGGGACTTCTGCTCAGACCAATGCGGGCTATGACACGTGCTACAGTCCTCTTCCGCCGGCGGATGAACTGTTGTCATCCTCAGTCGCTGACCAACCTCGTCATGGCAATTGAGACAGAGTCTGGTCCCTTCCGCACGCACGAGGTGGTTTGTCTTGGAAAAATGGGGATCATGACAAAGCGAGCAGTCCCCATCAGTATACGGCAAATGACTGGAAGCTGAGACAAGCGCCTTGTCGTCTATAGCGTGGCAAGTTCGACACAACTCCTTGCCCGGCGCTTTGAGAAGAAACGGCTGTTTGCCCTGGTGTGGGTCATGGCACTGGAGACAGTCTTCCGCGCCCGCGTGAATTACAGACGCAGAGTCGCGCAATTCGGCAAAGTCCTGATGGCAGTCCAGACACAGTTGACTGGCGGATTTCTTAAGCAAGTGCTCAGTGTTCGAGCCGTGCACTTCATGGCAAGAACCGCACGCATTGAGCGCTACCGGCGCGTGGACCGGCAAAGTCGTGTCCGCCGCGATGTCGTCGTGACACTCACGGCATATCTTCCCCTGTTCTTGTTTCAGAAGCTTCGCGTTTGGAGCTGAGTGACCGTCATGACAATTGTCGCAATTTGCCGCCTCAACCGCCGGGTGAGGGAAGGCCCGGCCGGGGGCCTCGGCCTGATCGCTGTGGCAATCACCACATACGCTTCCCGCTGTAACACCTTCCGCAAACATTACTTTACCATCGGCTCCGGGAAGCGAATGACAGGCGTCACAACTGCCTTCAGCATACGGTGCATGTGCGTGAGAAGAGATCAGACCTTTGAGATCGGATGAATGGCCGGTGTGGCAGTCCGCACAACTGGTCCCGGTTGTGAATTTCCCTTCGTGGGCTTCTTGAACCTTCTTGTCGTCCGGCTTATGGCACGCACCGCAAAGGGTGGCCGGTACATCATTGAGCAATGCCGCTTGGGTACTGTTGTGAGGATTATGACATGAAACACAAGCGAGCGACTCATAAGGGGCATGTTTGAATTGTGACTTGCCGACGGCGGCAATGCCTTCGGAATGACAAACCAGACATCCGCTCGGATCATCGGCACCCTCCGATCCTTTCCGGATCAGATCTTTCTTGTCGGAGGCGTGCGGATCGTGGCAATCCCAACATGACCCATTCTCCACAGGATAATGAATCTTGCCTGAAGCAAACTTCTCTTTGGAATCTGGGTGACAGGTAAAACAGAGTTGCGCCGAATTGTCTACGAGAACCAACTGGTTGGCAAAGCCGTGCCTCTTATGGCACGATTCGCATTTCACCTTCTTGACCGGGTCATGTACGATTTTGTGCGAATTGAATTCGGTCTTGGCCTTCTTGTGGCAGTCATAGCAGGCTTTGGCAGCCCATGTCGAATGAGGAACAGCTACAAGCCAAGCCGCGGTGATAGCCGCACTCACCAGAGAGATTCTGTTGATCTTGCGCATATTCTTTGCTACTTGCCCTCGGGAGATTTCACGTATTTGGGGTTCTCAACCTTGAAATCCAACAGCATGAAAGCGAAAAAAGACTGACGGGAGAAATGGGGTGAGCTGCCATAATAGAAAGCCCAGCTCTCCTGCAAAACTGAATCCATTTGAGTTGCCGAATCGGGAACAAAAACTCGGATCAGAACCGCCGGATTGTACAGCGTGTCCGACATCTTGGTCTTCTCGCCTTTCATCGTCACTTTCAAATCGGCAACGAACTTGACGACTTCCGCGAACGGCCCGTCTTCGCCGAGTTGGAAGCGTTGCTTCGGCTTGACGGTATCCACCTGAAGGAACCCAGGAAACATGCGGTGGTGGCTTTCAATTATCATCCAATCCTTCCGGCCAAATATGGTGTCTGTGTCCGGACCCGATGGGGCCACGGCCGAGTCAGCCGGTTGGTGGCTTGGCAGCATGACGTGAACGGTATCTGGAGATAGCACTTTTGCGGTATCAATTGTCTGGGCCCCTACCATCACTGGTGCCCATACAACTATTGCAAGAAAGAGAGCCCGTAATTGACGTCTCGGAAGCATCGCAACACCTCTATTCAAACTACATCTTACACATCGGACAAAAAAGTAACAAGTTTGGTCCGATTTGTCAACACTGACTTGGGAAAAACGTCACAAAGCAGTAATGATTGATTACCCTTGCCCGTCACGATTATACGGTGACTTCTCTGACCGCTAATGAATTGACTATTCGAATTCGTGGCACCCGAGACAGAGCGCCTCAGGCGAACCTAAATCGACCAGCCGGTTCTTGTCGAGATTTGTCAACTGGTGGCAGGTATGGCATTCGATCCGATTGTCGTAGAGCCGCAGCCGGGGATCAAGAACTTGGCGAATCCTGGCCCCATTGCGAAAATCGCCGGTGCGTTCAATCGGCCCGATTGGATGCATCCGGTGACTGGCAAAGCGGGGCACAATTGTCGGATCCAATCCCGCAATTGGTACCGACTGTTCTTCGGCATGGCACAGGAGACAGCCTTCCGAGGAAGTCAGACCGATCATTTCAGGAAGATTCGAATGGTACAGGTCGGCGGCCATTCGGTGTCCTTCCGACAGGAAAGCTGTTTTCTCGCTTCCGTAATGACAAGCGATACACGATCCCGGTCCGCCCGACTGGACCGGAGCAAAAACATTCCCCTGCGCGGAGATCATGCCGGGATCGTGAAACTGATGGCATTCGCCGCAGGTGCGATTATCGTCTTCATGAAATGCGGCTGAAATCCCGCTTTGATTCCCAGTCGGAACGGCATGACAGGAGAGACAGCGCTGCTTGGGCGACGATGCCGTGACGGTTTCTTCGAGCGATGCCACCAGGCTGTGGCATAGAGTACAATCGATATTTGCGTGCGCGTCGTCGGCCGGCGTCGGCGAGCCGGCCTCGTCGGTCCGACCAAAGACCACCACCGCGCAACTCATGAGAACGATTACGCCATGCCGCCAGAGACGCAATTTCTTCATACGCCTCATATCGGCGCACGGCGCGCAGAATGACGTTTCCCGATCTGTTTTTGCAGCGGTCATCGGCCAGGTTGTTGAATCCCTGGACACCGTGTTCAGAAGTGAACGGAATCGGGCTTTGAGCGTCTCCCCCAAGTGAAATCATGCCAAAGCTACATCATGCCACGAATACCTCGGCTCTCCGACAAGATCGAGCCATAGAGGTACAGAAAAATCAGTGCTTCCACTGACCCCACGGGATCACTGACTGCGAAAGCGTCTGGACTGCGTGATTGGCCCGTTTCACGCAGTCGTTCAACCCGACTCCCGAATATGCATTTCCGATCAAGTGTACGCCGGGGTAGGACTGAAGGATCTCTTCTATCTGAAGCATGCGTTTTCCGTGGCCAATCTTGTACTGAGGTATCCCTCGACTCCAGCGATACACCCGCGTGACTGCGGGCGCGCCGGACAACCCGAGAATCGGCGCGAGTTCCTTCAGACTCAGGTCGACCAGTTCCTGCTCACTCATTTTGACGACGGTGTTGTCACCGTCACCGCCGATCATGGTCCGGAACTGCACAAAGTCCTCTGGAGCACGGTCGGAAAAAATCGAAGATGTCCAGATAGACCCAAGGATGCGCGGGCCTTCAATTCGAGGCACCACAAATCCAAAGCCGTTCAGATCATGCCCCACCGCCTGTCGGACAAGGCCGGTGCAAACAACGGCGATAGGAGCATATGGTATCTCAGTCAGAAGCATGGCAAGAGGGGCCGATAGCGATGTGAGGATCTGTGCTGCTGAATACGATGGCACGGCAACAATCACAGCATGCGCTGTGTGTACCGCCCGATCACCCAACTCAAGTCGATAATCTTGGTCGCTTCGACAGATAGCAGTTACCGGCGCCCCAACTTGAATATGCTCGTTATAACGCCGTTCTAGCCGCTCTGTCAACCGATCCACGCCGCCGCGAAACGAAGTCAGCCAACCGCCCGGGCCGGAGGGTCCCCCCGCCCGCTTCCCCGCCCGTTTAGCGGCCCTGGCTTTCGCGAGCATGGCTTTGAACAGCGAGCCATGTTCCTGTTCCATCTGTCGCATGATGGGAAAACAAGACCTCAGAGATAACTGATCGGCCAAACCGCCGAAAATGCCCGAAACCATCGGTTGCACCAGATAGTCGGCCGCCTCACGACCGATCCGCCGCTCAACGAAGGAGTAAATGCTCTCGTCGTCATCCCGGCTGGCCGGTTGCAGCGGTTCCGTCAGTAATCGGAGTTTGCCTCTGAACGAGAGAACGTCTGATCGCAGAAACCGACCGGGTGACATAGGTACTTCGCGTAATCTTCCGCCACGAAGAATGAATCGCTTGCTGACGTTCTCGTTGGCTCGCTCCAGTTCCGACGTCAAACCAAGCTCGTCGCACAACTGGAGGGTCAGCGGCTCCCGATCGAGGAAGCCGTTCGGTCCCCAGTCGAAACTGAACCCGTCGACGTGATCCGTCCCCAGCGTTCCACCCAGATGCTGCTCTGCTTCAAACAAGCGCACCGAAAGATCGGGCTGCTTTGTTCGAACGTAATGCAACGCCGTGAGACCGGATATCCCACCGCCGATAATGGCAATGTCAACGCTTGACGTACTCACCAACCTTGTCAGTGACGACCGCCGCGAGCGCCTTCGCAAATGCGGGATCGTCGTTAAACATCGGCATGCGACGCACTCGTGACATGACCTTTTCGCCCAGTCGCTCGCGCAGATCGACGTCCAATTCGAAAAGCGTCTCGATATGATCACATACAAAACTGACTGGTATCAAAAACAACTTTCTACCACCCTCGTTAACCAGTCGACGGATTTCCTCCAGAGTGTCGGGACCGATCCAACACACCGGCCCGGTGCGGCTCTGGAAAGTCACCACGTATTCTCGTCCGTTCGCGGCGAGTTCAGCCGTACGACGAACCTGGTCCACGTACGGGTCTCCCTCGGCTACCAGGCGCTGCGGCACCGCGTGGGCGCTGAAGACAAGCAGTTCATCCTCGCGCGCGTTGCGGATGATATAGTTTCGGAGCACATCGATATACGCGGGGTGATCGTAAAAATCGTTTATGTACACCGGCGTGATCTCACTAAATGCGCGCAACGCCTTCTCTATTTCGACAACATTCGATCCGGTCGTAGCAATGCAGTACTGCGGGTACATCGGCAAGAAGATCACCCGTTGCGCTCCGGTGCGGTGGGCTTCGCAGATTGCGTCCGGGATCGACGGTGCCGTGTACCGCATCGCAACATCACAACTCACACCGGGAATGGTCTCATTCAGTTCGGCCTCAATGAGACGGGCCTGTGCCTGCGTCCAACGCAAGATCGGCGAGCCGCCACCGATTTTCGCGTAGTTCCCGGCCACCGATTTATGTCGAAGCATTGACATGATTCGCGCAAATGGGCGCTGAAGTACTGCCCCGCCGGGGAGGCGGATCAGCATCCGATCCGAAAAGACATCATACAGATACCTGCGAACATCGCCTATTGTCTGCGGTCCCCCCATGGCGAGAAGTATCACTCTGGTCTTCATGCCGGACAGAGCGCCTCTCTAAATGGTTCGCGAAAAGGTCGCGGTTGTCTTGCGGCGCTCGCCGTTGAGATAGGCGTCGAACGTCATAGCAATATTACGTACGAACGTTCGACCCACGGGCAGGATTTCCAGTCGATCCGGATGAATTGCCAATAGTTTGTCTGCCACGAATTCGCCAAGTCGATTCTGTTCGTCGGCAAAGTATCGGTGATATTCCACCCCAAAACACTCGGTGAGATCGCTGAACGACAGAGTGAAATTGCACATGAGCGTGGTGATTACATACTGGCGAATCCGGTCGTCATCGGTAAGTTGTATTCCGCGATAGGTGGCGGTCGAGCCAGTGAGGATGGCCTCCCTGTACGATTCAATTGTTGAGTGATTCTGAAAGAACCCGCCGGAAACGAAACCAATCGACGACATCCCGATGCCAATCATGTCGGGAGCGGTCCTGACCGTGTACCCCATGAAATTGCGGTGCAGCCGACCGTCTTTCAATGCCAGGGCCAATTCATCCGAGGGAAGCGCAAAGTGATCCATGCCGATCTGCTGATATCCGGCAGCGATCAATTGATCGAGCGAGGTAGCGAAGAGTTGGTACTTTACGTCGACCGTGGGAAGGTCGGCGGCATCAATCTTCTGCTGGTGTGACATGGCCTGGGGCAGATACGCAAATGAGTAGAGCGCAATACGATCTGGGCGGAGTCCGATAATCCGGTCAACCGTGGACCCAAAACTCTCGATCGTCTGTTTGGGCAATCCGTAGATCAGGTCAAAATTTATGCCGGTGAATCCAACCGCCCGACTGTCGCGCAGAGCTTTGGCGACCATCTCAAACGGCTGAATACGTCCCACCGCTTCCTGCACCGCCGGATCGAGGTCCTGAATTCCCATCGACAGGCGATTGAAACCGAACTTCTTCAGATCGGTCAGCATCTGACTAGTGATAGTGCGCGGATCGAGTTCTATCGACATCTCACAATCGGATGCGAGTCGGAACGCCTTCTTGATGTGATCCACCAGCGCCGCCAATCCATCAGGTCCGGCCATCATAGGTGTGCCGCCGCCAAAGTGAAGCTGGTTGACAGATTTGCGCCCGCCCAACAACTCGGAAACCCGATCAATCTCAACGTGCAGCAGATCGATATAGGTATCAATGACACCGTGATTTGACGCAATGAACGTTGTGCACCCGCAATACAAACATCGCTGACGGCAGAAGGGGATGTGACAATACAACGCTAGTGGCTGATCAGTTCGTTGAGATGCCTTTGTCAGGGCTTCCCGGTATTCGATCGGTCCCTGCGTTTGTGACCATATCGGCACGGTGGGGTAACTGGTGTAGCGCGGACCAGGTCGGTCATATTTTCTTAGTAGTTCAATTGTGGCCTGCACGCTGGACCGGGGAGAACTCATGATTGGCTCCGGTAGCTGTGAACTGTCTCCACCAGAGCGTGAACCGATTCAAGCGGAGTTGCCGGCTGAATACCGTGCCCGAGATTGAAGATCAGGTTGTCATGGTGTTCCAGCGAATCCAGAATATGCAGTGTGCGCTCGATAACTCGGGGAACCGGATCGAAAAGCACCGAGGGATCGAGATTCCCCTGCACGGCGCGATGCGGAAGCTCCCGGGCGACCTTGCTGAGATCGACACGATAATCTACGCTCAGCACTTCGCAGTCCACCTCTCCCACTACATCCAGATAAGGAGCAATGTTGTTTACAAAGAGAATACGCGGCGCCTGATAGGATTTCAGCGTGTCAAAGATGCGTCGAACCGGACGCACCGTCCAGTCATGAAAATCATCACTGGACAGGATACCATCCCAACTACAAAACAACTGCACCGCATCGGCCCCCGCGTCCAACTGAGCCGCTAGATAATCGGACATCAGATCGGCCAGAAGGTTGATTAACCGTTCGGCCGCCTTGTGATGACAGTGCATAAATTGCTTGACCCGGTCAAAGTCCCGAGACCCTTTTCCTTCGATGAGATAGCAGGCCAGCGTAAACGGTGAACCGGCAAAGCCAATGACCGGCAGGCTGGGCAAACGTTTCTTGATAGCCCTGATGCCATCGAGGACAAATGGCAGATGGGTGGCGACGTCATAGGTATGCAGGCGCTCAATATCAGCAGGTGATGTAATCCTGGATGCCAGCACCGGGCCGCCTTCGGGAAACGAAACACCTACCCCAAGCGGTTCGAGCGGGATGAGAATATCCGAAAAGAGAATGGCGGCGTCGAGACCAAACCGATCTATCGGCTGGGCCACGACATCAGCAATCAACTCGGGCGACTTGCACAATTGGGTAAATGATACGCGTTCTCTGAGTTGTCGATATTCCGGCAGATATCGACCGGCCTGCCGCATGATCCAGACAGGTATGCGTCCGGAGTTGCGACCCCAGCAGGCATCCAGAAAAGAACTGTCATTTACGCCCATGAGTGCGCCTCCGTTCCAATTGCGTCGACAAGAACTTTGGCCGCGTCTTCAAGCAGAGCATCAGTATGAGCCGTGGAAATGAAGCATACCTCGTAGCCCGAGGGAGGGAGATAGACCCCACTGTTTAGTACACGCTCGTGCATACGGTTGAAATGGGCGATGCCATCGGGACTAATCTGATGAGCCGCCCTCGGCATATCGGACTGAAACACGAGCCAGAAGATCGACCCCACTCCGACTACGGTAACTTGTAAACCCTCTAACTGTCGGGTGAGCGACCGCACGAACCGCCGATTGCGGTCTTCCAGAGTGCTGAAAATACTTCCCGACGCCAGTTTCTTCAGAGTGACCAGACCGGCGGTCATAGCGACCGGATTGCCCGACAGTGTCCCGGCCTGATACACCGGGCCAGTAGGCGCAATCATCTGCATAATGTCAGTCCGACCGCCAAACGCACCCACTGGCATTCCGCCGCCGATGATCTTACCAAACGTCATCAGGTCCGGGCGAATACCGTAGTAGGCCGCAGCTCCACCCAGACCGATCCTGAATCCGGTGATAACCTCGTCGAAAATCAGCAATGCACCGTGTCTTTCGGTCAGCGAGCGGATCAGTCGGATATATTCGTGGCGCTGTATCAAGAGTCCATTGTTGGCCGGGATCCCTTCAATAATTACGGCCGCGAGACGGTCACCGTTCTCCGCGAAAAACCGGACCAGTGCTTCTTCGTCATCAAGAGACAGAACCGCCGTGTCCTTAGTGACGGCGGCCGGAACTCCGGCCGAAGACGGTTGTCCGAAAGTCACCAGCCCGGAACCGGCTTTGACCAGCAGGCAGTCACTATGACCGTGATAACACCCCTCGAATTTGAGAATCATATCGCGACCCGTAAAGCCACGGGCCAGACGGATGGCCGACATAACCGCCTCGGTTCCGGAGGACACGAATCGAATCTGCTCCACCGGATCAACGAGGCTGACAATTAGATCGGCAAGTTGATATTCGAGTTCAGTGGAGGCGCCGAATGTCATTCCCTTTTCGACCTGCGCTTGCACTGCAGCTACGACGTCCGGATCGGCATGCCCCAGAATGAGAGGACCCCACGAACAGCAAAAGTCGAGATAGCGGTTGCCATCCACATCGAATAGGTACGGCCCCTCACTGCGCTCGATCACGCGCGGAGTCCCCCCCACCGCCTTGAAGGCGCGGACTGGAGAATTGACGCCGCCCGGAATTACCTGGCGAGCGAGCTTCGCAAGTTGTTCAGATCGTTCAATCTTAGTCATTGATACCATCCATGTTTCAGTATATCCCGGAGATGATACGTGAGAATGATATCCGCGCCCGCTCTCGTTATTGCCGTCAGATTCTCTATCACCATTTGGCCCTCGTCGACCAGGCCGGCCTGGGCAAGCAACTTAACAGCCGCGTATTCTCCCGACACGTTGTATGCTGCAACCGGCAACTGACTCTTTTTGCGGAAAGCCGCAATAATGTCCAGATAGGCCAGAGCCGGTTTGACCATCACTATATCAGCCCCTTCGGCCGTATCCAGCCGGAGTTCGCGCAGAGCATCGGTGCGGTTACGGAAATCCATTTGATACCCTTTGCGATCCCCCTTTCCCGGGGCCGACTTGGCGGCTTCCCGGAAGGGACCGTAGTAACTCGACGCATACTTGGCGGTGTACGCCAGAATCAACGTATTCATGAAACCATTGTCATCGAGCAAGTCCCGAATCGCGCCCACCCGGCCATCCATCATGTCAGACGGCGCTACGCAGTCGCATCCCGCCTTAGCCAGAGACAAAGCCATCCTGGCGAGAATTTCAACCGACCGGTCGTTGTCGACCTGATTGCTGACAGTCACACCGCAGTGGCCGGTGTCGGTGTAAGCACACAGACACACATCGGCGCTCACAAACAGATCTTCGCCAAAACGATCCTTCAACAGACGCACAGACTGCAAGACCGGATTGTGAGCATCATAGGCGGTTGCCGCCATCGCATCTTTGCGGTCGGTAACGCCGAACAGCATTACTTTGCGAATTCCCAACGCGAGGTCGGATGTGACTGTCTCAACCAGGCGGTCGACAGATTCGCGCGCGATTCCCGGCAAGCCAGCGATGTCTTCGCGAATTCCCGTACCTTCGCACACAAAATACGGCTGAATGAGCCGATCAAGCCTGGGACGACATTGGGCGACCAGGTCCCTGACAAGTGGCGTTTGCCGCAAGCGACGCGGCCGTTCTTTCATATGCATGCTAACTGCTCCAGAACTGTTGATACGTCCGGCAGAGTCAGAAACAGCGGAGTCGGCCAGCCGAGCTGCGCCATCTCCATGGCTGTTGTGTTTCCCATTGCAATCGTGCGCATTTTGGGAATACCAAACTGCCGGTGGAATGTTCTTACCGCGGAAGGCGCGGTAAACAGCACATAATCGTTTGATGAAAAACTGTCGACAACCGCTCGCTCGACTTCCAGAGGAACTGTCTCGTAACAGATCACGGGGAAATACCTGATCTGGCTCGAGGCGAGCAGATCAGTTGGATCATAGCTGATCTCCGCGCCGCGGGCATACAACAACGTCTGGTCGGGGAGCACATACCAGGCGACAAGTTCCTCAAACAGAGCCTGCCCCTCTGCGCGTGAGGAAACTACTCGTGGCGATATGTTCGCGTTGCGCAGAACCTCGGCGGTCTTGTCTCCGATAGCGGCGTACGTGAAATCAAGGTAGTCCGTTCGCTTGAGTTTCGAGCATCCTTCCATAAACGCCCGAACCCCGGCGGCACTGCTGACCACCACCCAATCGGGGGACTCGACGAGTTCTTCGGGCCAGCAAAAGTCGAGCGACCGGGTTTCGATAACAGGCAATGGTACAATAGTAATCCCTCGCGAGGCGGCTTTAACAGCCAGATCGCGAAGTTGCTCGGCTGAACGGGTGATTCCTAAACGCATAGCCATCAGTTGGTGAGTCCCCGGTAAGCCTCGGCCAGGATTTGTTCCACATCCGTTCCGGTAACTTCGATTCTCCTGGGCGTCAGCCATTCGGTGCCGTTTCGCACACCAAGAACGGCTTTGAGGCGATAACTGTTCTCGCTGATTTCGGTAAGAACTCCGAGCGGGAGCGAACAGCCGGAGTCAAACATCGCCAGCAGACCGCGCTCCAGTCGGGCTTCAAGTTCGGCCCGGGGATCGTTTAGTTGCGAAACGATAGACTCTATCTCCCGGTCATCGCTGCGAATCTGAATGCCAAGTATCCCCTGCGCCGGTGCGGGTAGAAATGTCTCAGGATCAAGATAGATTACCTCAAGTTCGGACACATCAAGTTTCAACCGTTCTACTCCGGCCGCAGCAATGACAATCGCGTCGTATTTCCCTTCACGCAGACGTTTGATTCGAGTGGGCACATTCCCGCGCAAATCCACGATCTGTACATTCGGATTGAGCGCCGCCACCTGCGCTTTTCGCCGTGCGGCACTGGTCCCCACTACTGCGCCCGCTTTCACGGGAAAGGCCCCGTCACCTGCTCTGAAGTCGCGGCAGATCATCAACAGTTCGCGACGATCCACGCGAAAACCCACTGCGCCGAGTTTCAAACCCGCAGGCTGAGTTGTCATCAGGTCCTTGAGTGAATGCACGGCTACGTCGATTTCGCCGCTCAGAAGAGAATCCTCAAGCTCCTTGGTAAAGAATCCCTTCCCCTCCATCTGATCGAACGGAGTGGAGTCGATCCTGTCACCGGCAGTTTTTATGATTTTGATGCTGATGTCACGCTTACTGACAGCAGCCAGGTGAGACTGAATCAGGTGTGCCTGATACAGCGCGAGGTCCGAACCGCGAGAACCAATAACAATGTGCCCCCGCATTGTCACACCGCCATTTTGCAGGGAGTCGGTGATTCTACATTGGCTGGAACGGGAGCAGCGCCATCGTTGCCGGCGAGATGGTCGGACAATAGACGCGCCGGAAGAAATGACGAGTGGTAGACGATCTTCTCCACCAGTTCGGCAACCGCTTGCCGATCGTCATCCGACAGCGAGCTGAGACGTCTGTCAAAAAGATCGTTCAAGGCCTTATGCGCCATCTGAAGGGACTCCGCACGGCACTGATGGAAGAGGGGCTTCATACTGGTCTGAACCTGGCTGGCAAAGAATTTCGCGACTTCCTCGCGAACAATGTCGTTCGCCTTGCCGGACTCGACAAATTTCTCGCGAAGGTTCCGGTCGCCCGCCGCTTTCAACGAAGGAATATCAACCAGCTTGATGCGGTCGTTGGACGCACATTCCGGGGCGAAATCGCGCGGTATTGCCAAATCAACGCACAGGACTGCCTGGTCGGTCTGAGGCAATCGACCGCAAAAGGCACCATCGAATAACGCTTCCGGCGCAGCCGTGGCGGATACTATCGCGTCCACGCGCGGCGGAGTCGCCAGAAACTCGTCTAACGACATACACGGCGAGTCGAAAGACTCAGCGACCGACCGTATGCCGTCCAGGGTACGATTGACGAACAACAGATCTTTGAAACCTTCCTCAGTCAAATAGGTAGCCATCTTGCGCGTCATCGGACCTGAGCCAACTATCGCCACTCGCGCACCCTTGCTCTCGGCAATATGCTTGCGGATGGCGTCGAAAGCAAGTGAGGCCATCGACACGGCCCCGGCGCCGATATTCGTTTCGCGGCGCACCCGTCTTGCGGCCAGGAGCGCTTTCGTAACGACGTCTTCGAGCGTCGGACCGCAGACGCCGCACTTCTGCGACTGGGCCAGTGCTTCGCTCAACTGACCCGCAATTTGCGTCTCCCCCATGACAACCGACTCAAGCGAAGAAGCCACGCGGAACAGGTGCCCCACGGCCGCCCGTCCCTGAAAAGTGAAAAAGTCGTTGGGGAAAAAGCTGATGTCCGAATTGTGCCGAAAGAAGAAATCGATCAACCGATGCAGGATTCGCGTGCTGTTGACCGGACCTGAAGTTGTATACAAAAGCTCCACACGGTTGCAGGTCCCCAGGTAAACCAACTCGTTGACCTTTAGGTACTTCTTGAGTTCGGGCAGTACCCTCTCAATCTCGTCACGATTTATTGTAAGCCGCTCCAGCAGGGCCATATTCTGCTGCCAGACTGAAGTGCCGATCAGGCCGATGTGGTGTCTTGTGGCAAGTGCGTTCATTACTATTCAGGTCTCCTAATATCTTCCGGCACGTAGATAGCAAAAGCTCCAAATTGAATGTCATAGAATTGTCATGGCTTGTGAAAAATATAACCAATTGCCGGTTAATCCCCCTAACCCATACCGGCGAGTACTGATTGATAGACTTATGAGAGAATAACCCCTGTGACTGGCAACGAGTTGCGAGGATTCAATGAGGAGTTATGAAGGGGTTTCTTATCCCATTGTTTACCAGAAATTTTGGCTGCAAAGTGTAGATTTGAATGAGAAATCTGCCATGAATTGTTGGCCAGCGTCTCTTGCTCAGCTACATCTTTCTCGCAAGTTCATCCAACCTTTTGCCGATCAGTTCTGTCCGGCTGCTACCAGCGCCGGCGTCCGCTCGTAAGTATGGCCCAATCTGCGTGAACCGAGCTTGAAATATGACATTATCGGAATGCTGCATCCTCTGTATTGCCTCGCGCAGTGTTCTTAGAGCTTTTGTGCTGAAATGCCCCAGATAGTTTCTTACGGCAATAAGGTAATCGTAAAACTGGTAGTCGCGTGGCTCTAAAGTGAATTTCTTGGCGTATTTGCCGGAGAGTAGATCGTTTGCACGGGTAGCCAATTCGCTTGCAGACTGCGCCGTGATATTACGTCCTCTGTCGTCAGCCATCGCCGCGATCATCTTCAGCGATGGGTTTCGAGGAAATGTGAGGTGCACATGACGCGAGCAAATCTTTCCAAATTTCTTTTCTACTGATTGCAGCACCCGTGTCTCGGCTGATCGTATCAAGCGTCTTGGGTCACTCTGCGCGTACGCCAGAATTATGTCACTGACAAAGTTCTCCCACAGCACAAGAAGGCTTAGTGTAGTCTGCATGGCAAGTTCGTTGCCGAGGCTCGCCTCGTTGCGCTTGTTGTGAATCGCAAGGGAGAGCTCGCTATAGTGTTCAACAAGCTTCTGTGCTGCGACACAGAAAGAATGGACTACCTTCTCGTGCTGTGACATGACTAGCCCCTACTGGACTTGATCCTTGAGAAGGTCACGCAGGATTTCTATTCGTGCCTTGCGTTTTGGCAACTTGTTCGGTCCCTCGATAACGGTCGCTCGATACTGCGCGTAGACCCCGGAAAGCACTGTTGGGTCTTCTCGCTCAAGCTCCTTATGGAGCTTCTTGAGCGCGAATAGCGCAGAGGTCATGTCACATGTGCGAGTCCCGTTGGCTGTTAATTCTAAGAGAGCACCAAACAGACCGTAGAAATCTGCCTTCTTCGTAAACCGTGACGATGAAAGCAACTGTCTACCTGTTGTCAAAGTGGCTAGGACATTGTGAAATCGCTGCAAGAAGCGTTTTTTCTTGGGGAATTCAACATCGTAATCCGCGTAGAACGAGTCCAAACTGCTCTGTTGATCCTGTGGACCATCAATGACCATAGCAAATAGCTCACTAATGAACTCGATGTCCTTCATCCGCTGCGACTCTCGCCGGCTGAACAACGCTACTTCATCCCAGAAAGGAGCATCTGCAAGCTTCTCAACTGCATTAACAAACTCGCCAAAGTACTGGGAGTGACGCATCTCCTGTTTGTTAAGTCTCTCAACCACATAGTTGAGACGTCGGAAAAGAGCCCGAATCTGTTCATCTGTCCAGCCGCGCAGTTCCTGGACTGCAAGAGGATAGTTCCAGATTTGATCCTGTAAATGTGGCGGTAGCCCCGAGAAGAGTTTACCAATATGCGGCTTATAATCATCGGAAACAGGATATGCCTTGGCTGCTGTCGCAATCAACTGATACTCATCGTTGATGAATTCGAGGATAGCTCTCAGGCGTTGTTGGCCATCCACGACCTCATAATTAGTCTTCCTTCTACTGCCACCGCCCTCGCTGACGATATTGATGAAAACTTGGGGGATGGGACAACCGGAAATTAGGCTGTCGATCAAGAAACACTTTTGGCCTAGGGACCAAATAGGATTGCGCTGATAGCGGGGCGTAAGCTTCAATGTGTGGTTCTTATATTCAGCTACAAACCAGCTGAGGAACTGCGTATTAGGTTTGGGTATCTGTGACATCTTATCCTCTTTTTATTTCCGCCGAACGCGATGCGCCAGCCGATATTCTGTTCACTTTGACTGCGATCCGAAATCCCAGGCAAGAGGAAATCGTGCACAACAGGATAACAGCGAGAGACGAGATTATCCAATGTCGAAACAGCCAATCTGACAACAATGTCGGACCTTTGAGGACATCAACTACTCCTCGGCCTTCGGAATGCGATAACCGAATGCGCTCGAAATCCATCGACTCTGGATATGTGGGGGTCCACGCATATACTATCACCCTTTCCCCCGGCTGCAATTCCCAGAGATCAACAAATTCGTTGATCGACCGCCCAAAGGGATCCCCGGCCTCGGGATAGATATCTGCGTAAAAGGCATTGGGCAACAGTAGCTTAACCGATTGCAGCGCTTTGTCTCCTCGATTGGCAATTGAGGCGTACCAATACCCATGCATCCTAGCGTAGGTGTCCGCGGCTTGACAAGCTGTGCTGGGATCGAAATAGCTGCTCATCATTGTCCCGGCAATGTAGTTCCAATGTTCTGATTGCGGTGTAACGTGGAGAGAGCTCTCGGATTCATTCGGCGAGTATGAATTCCAATAGAAGCTTATTGAGTCCGTTATGTCACTGAGATTCTCAATCCATTCATGGACATTATTTGGCACAACTGTTTGATTGTACCACACTTCAGCGTAGAGATCAATCGATGGGTCTGCTGGCTCCGTAGACCAGTCCCAGATTTGCGTCAATGCCACAAGTGTTATGAGAACTGAACCAGCGATCTTCAAGTACTGCAATAGTTTCTTGTTCATAGCGGCAATTCCTTCTCAACCGATGTGCGGTTTGTAGATGCTACCCCACAACTCTTGCTCTGGGTAGTCAGAATTCTCCGATACGTTTCTCATAACTCAATCCCGTCTGCAAACGAAGATATATCGCCCGGCCCACAAAAGCAATCACAAACAGGTTTCACTCACACCCGGCGAAGGCAGCAAGGCTGTCAGGCAGGGTCACCTGACAGCACATAGAATAGCCGTCATCGCGAGTCGAGGCAAGCGACGACAGTCGGTTCGCCGAGACGTGGCGATCTCAACTCCGTTGGCGGCAGGCCTCTTTGTGGGCGGCAGACCTCCTGGTCTGCCCCACATACGGGGCACACGGGGACGTGTGCCGCCCACAAGAACATGAGATTACCGCGCTACGCTGTCCCGCCTAACGGCGGTCATCTCCGCTCGCAAGGACGTGCTGGAGATTTATCGCAAGGCTCTCAGGCGGAGACGCATGACAGCACGCAAAAGCCGTCAGGCAGAGACGCCTGACAGCACCATAAACCGGCAGCCCGCGCCTATCGGCGGCGGCCTTTGGTCGATTTCGGTTTCGTAGAGCGGCCAAAGGCCTTTTGTGGCTTCTGGGCCCGCGCTTCTTCTGCAACAAACGCCGGCAGGCGGCGCGGAGCACGATCGAACGGCAGAGACGGTACCGGTTTGATCGCAAGCCCCATTCTTATCAACCGTTCGATGTCTTTGATATCGTTTCGCTGATCGAAAGTGGCAAAAGAAATCGCCCGGCCGGCCATACCGGCGCGAGCGGTCCGACCGATGCGGTGCACGTAATCCTGCGAGTTGGTGGGCAGATCGTAATTGACCACCAATTCGATGCCTACCACGTCGATGCCTCGCGCGGCGATGTCGGTGGCGACCATCACACGGTATTTACCCGATTTGAAGCCGGCGAGGGCGGTGGTGCGTTGTCCCTGAGTGCGGTCGGAATGAATCTCCACCGCTGAATGTCCCATATTGCGTAGAAAGCGGGCGAGTTTGCGGGCCCCGTGCTTCGTGCGGGCGAAGACCAGCACCGCCCCGTGGTATTGAGCCAGCAAGACTTCAAGCAGCCGGCTTTTCCCTTCCCTCTCGATGAAGAAGACTTCTTGCACTACGTTTTCGACGGCAGTTCCGGACGGAGCGATTTCGATATTGATCGGCAGCTTCATGTGACGATGGGCGAGCCCCATAATCTCCGGTGGTATGGTGGCGGAGAACAACATGGTTTGCCGATCTTTGGGGACGACCCGCAAGATCTTATTGAGTTGTGGCGCAAAGCCCATATCGAGCATCCGGTCGGCCTCGTCCAGAACGAGAATCTGGACAGACGACAGGCTCAACACCCTCTGGTCAAGGAAATCCACAAGACGTCCCGGGGTGGCGACTATTACCCTCGGGTTCTTTTCCAACGCACGTTTCTGCGGTCCTTCCGGCGCCCCGCCGATCAGCACGACGGTGCGGAGACCAAGGGGCGCTCCCACCGACTGAAGCGCTTCACTCACCTGAATCGCTAATTCGCGCGTCGGCAGAAGCACCAGCCCACGGCCCTTGAGTTGGGCCAGTCGCTGAATCATGGGAATGCCGAAAGCGAGAGTTTTGCCGGTGCCGGTCTGGGCGATCGCGATCAGGTCCTTGCCTTCAAGTCCGACCGGAATCGAGCGACGCTGAATGGGGGTTGGCTCGGTGAATTTGAGCTTCTTGATCGCAACAAGCAGTCCTGGGGCGATACCCAGGCCGCCAAATCCTGTAGGGTATGAATCACTTACCATTGCATCATGGTACTGCAAATCTGCGGCAAAAGATAGTCTGAACTCGCGAGAAATCCTTGCTCGGCGCCTATCGCTTGCTCTTCATGCCGGGCGGCTGCGTCTCGGCGGTTCGACCGTCGTCATGGCAATCGCTGCACACCGGGTCCGCTTCGTACTGCCGGTTCGGGTGACAGTCCGTGCAGTCCAAATCGGCATGGGTATCGTCCAATTTCAGGCCGGTGACAGCGTGCGTAAAGGTTTCCTGATTCCAGCCGGCGTGGCAGTTGACACACATCCGGCCCAGACGCGAAATCGGTTTGCCAGTAGGATGACACGACCAGCAGTCCAACGTCATGTGATACGGATTGAGCGGCCAACCGGTCGTGCTGTGAGAGAAACCGGGACGCTCCTTGGTGTCGTGGCATTTCGAGCAGGCGTCGTGCAGATGGCAGTCGTTGCAAATAGCGTGAATCTCCTGCTGTGTCTTCTTGGGACCGACCGGGCGTTGCAGATCATGGCAGTGGCCACAGTTTTCATCGCGATGGCAGTTGACGCACTTGAAACCAAAGAGATCAATGTGCTCTTTGTGTTGAAAGGTGACAATCGGCGCCGGCTTGTACGGCGTGTCGTAGATTCTCGTTACGGGGACGTTGATCACCGGGTGGGATCGCCCGAGGATATCCGTGGCATCAGCGCTTTCTGCTGTCAGATTCTGACCTGGCAAGGGAAGATGACAGATAAAGCACTTGGTATCATGACTCCACTCCCGATGACATGAAAGGCACTGTCGATGATAGGCTCCCTTCAAACTGGGGCGAGCCAGGTTTTTCGGATCGGCCTCGCTGGTGTGACATTCCTTGCACGGAGGAATCTGACCCGGAGGACTGAAATGATGACAAGCGGCGCAACTGTCCTTCATCTCCGCCATGCTGGCGTGGAGTTTATGATTGAAATGTACCGCTTGATAGGACTCTTTCAGTTCACCCAACAGCAATGAATCGGGGGCTTCGTTCAATTCGTGATGTACTTTGGCCTGACTCATGGTGTGGGTCGGGCATTGCTTGAGGCAGGGGGTCTTGGCCGTAGGCACTTCGCAGGTATGGCACGACTTACAGTCGATCTCTTCCAAAGACTCTATTGCATTCTGCCCGGATACGGTCAGCGCCATTAGTACTGGATAAAGCAGAGAAATAAGAATAATCGCCAACAGCTTGTTCATTTTACTTCGACCTGGGAAAAGAATTTGGACTGGAAATTGCGGTCATCGTCACCCGTGGCTCTTGATGGTTGAGCATCGTAATCACCGGAAAATTCATGACAATCCAGCGGTACACCAGTACCAGGGCTGAAATCAGCCCGGCCGTCACGAGGATTTCAAAAACGGAGGGGAAATAGGGCTTTCCCGGATAAAGCGGCTCGTAGGCCACCAGGAAAACGTTTATCCGGTTAAGCGCGACTCCGAATATCACAAGACATGCTGACAGGAACAGTCCATTGACCGATTGCCTCACCCGGGTCACGCTCAAGAGCACCAGTGGCAGGACTACGCCCAGTATCATTTCGACGATGAACATGAACGAACGATAACTTCCTTCGAATACGTATGGCCAGGCATCGCGCAGAGTCAAATCAGCGATTTTCACAGCGAGATAGGCCGCCAGAAGCACCGGCGTATAGCGCGCGATAGCCGACAGAATCGGCAGTTCCGGTTTGAGTCGAAACGACCGCGACGCCAGGATCGACTCGAATATAACCATAGGGAAACCGACGGCAATCGCGGACATGAGAAACAGCAACGGCGAAATCGGCGTGTACCAGAGCGGGTGCATCTTCGATGGTGCAATGAGCATCAGGGTTCCGAGCGACGACTGATGCAAACAGGACAGTACGACCCCGGCGATAATAAATAGCGAGATGAATCGGCCGAGGTATCTCTCACAAACATCCAGCCATGATTCGATCAAACGATTGAACATCGACAGCGGCCCGGGAAGTCTGACGCGACCCTTGAATCTTTCCGCGACGATCGGCAGGAACTCGATGTAGAGGACGGTCAGGTAGATCATCACGCACAGGCCTACCTCGAACAGGACCGAATTCCCCTGCCACATGCTGGGCAGTATCGGGTGCCAGACATTGTAGTATCTCCCCAGGTCGGCCAGTAGTCCGATAACAACGAAGGTGTAGCCAAGCATCGCCGTCAGGAGCGCCGGCCTGACAATGACATGGTACTTCTCTTTGTGGAATACGTCGGCAAGAGCGGCGGTAGTGAACCCGCCGGCCGCCAGGGCCACTCCCGAAGCGACATCGACCGCTATCCAGATGCCCCAGGGGTATTGGTTATCGAGATTAGTCGCGGCCCCGATCCCCGCAATCAATCGGTAAGCGTATGCCGCCAGACCGGCCATCGCCAGGCAAAACAATACTTTCGTCCCGGTCGTGAAGAACCTTACCCTGACAGGAGCGGCACCTGCATGATTACTCATCCTTTGCCTCCCGATCATTGCGTTGACGCAGCGAACTCATCACCAGGCCAAGCAGCCCGTACAATGCCAGAGGCGGGACAAAGGACTTGAAAATGCCATGCTGGATTGGCTCGGTCTGATGCGACGGCGGCTCCTCACTCAGTTTCGGCAACCCGGTGGCAGCGAAATCGACCCCCGCCAGATACATCCAACTGGTTCCGCCAACTTCTTTTTCGCCGTAGATGTGATCGACATAGCGACCATTATGGGCCTTGATCCGACTCTGAGCCAGATCGATCAGATCCGCGCGAGAGCCAAACACTAGCGCTTCGCAGGGACATATCTCTACACAGGCCGGTCGCCCGCTCTGCTCCAGCACGCGTGTGGCGCAAAAAGTGCACTTCCGCACCTGCGGATCAACTGCGTTTTGATACTCGTAGGCCGGAACCTGGAACGGGCATGCGATCATACAGTACCGGCAACCAATACACTTCCAGGCGTCGTAGGCTACCGGCCCGCGAGAGTTCTTCTTCATCGCGCCGACCAGACAAGCTGACGCACAAGCCGGATCGTTGCAGTGCATGCACTGTATCTTGACCGTGTATTTCTTCTCCGGGTCGGCGCCATCTGCAAATGCGTTGACCACAGTGAGGGCTTTGTCAGTGGGGCGACGCCGCTTTGCGAATACCGACTTGTCCTCGAAAGCCTTCAGGTCTTCGGTAGCAAGCGAGTTGGCGTTGTTACATGCCCATTCGCACTTGCGACAGCCGATACAGATAACCGTGTCTACCAGGACTGCAAGGACTTTGTCGCAGTCGATGGGCTCGGTTTCAGATTCCGCCCTCACCGCACCAGCCACCAGGGAGGTCGAGGCCAGGGCGGTCAACTTGAAAAAGTCTCTTCGTTTCATGCTCATATTGCGAGTCCAATAATGGTCGTCTCGATTGGGCCAGTTGCCGAGCGACTATGTGAAAGTTTTCACACTACAATCCACACTAACCACATTCTATTTCTCTGGTATATAGTTTAGCAACTTCCTAAGGATCTGTCAATGGAAATTGCACCACGTCTTGTCGGCTTTAAGGAACTACTCGTAACTGATTTCCCCATAATCATTTACGTAAGCACTCACTCGCAGGACTAATGCCCCAATTGGGACAAAAACTCCCGTTTAGGTCAGGAAACGAATATCCGCAAACTGAGGCATTTTTTGGAGAGTATACCTATATTTGACGAAGCTGAGCTGGAGTCGTATTTACGCTTCGCTGACTTTCTGGGTGGTACCCCCAGCACTCTTCACAGAAATGCGGCGCTGGGCGTAAAGCTGACCTATTTCGGCAGAGATAATTAACACGAGCGCCGAATAGTAGACCCAGAAAGCGGCGACAACCAGAAACGTGTAGACGCCGTAAATGTGTCTGATTGTCGCGACGTGTCCAATATAATAGCCAAATATCTCCTTCGCAATCAGCCAGAGGCTCGATGCAAACAGCGCGCTTACGAGAACAGTTCTAATACCTGGCTTGCGTAGCGGCACTAGCCAGTAAATAGCAGCGTATGTTACGACCAGCGTGACAAATGATATCCCCAGCCACATTGTCCCATGTCCCAGACTGTGATCGACTTGCCGAAGGAATTCAGCTCTCTTGGCAAGTTCGACTGTGGTTTCAATCGCTGGTAAAGCGAGTATCAGGAGCACGAACAGCACCAGGACAATTACAATCAGAGCAAAATCCCAGAGTTTGCCAAGTACGGCAGGTACCGAACGTGCCGCGCTGAACACGGCATCGAGTATCGTTCTCAGGCTGCTGAACAGGCCGGTCGAGGCAAACAGCAGACCGATTGCGCCAATTATCCCCGCTGTTTTCTGGAGTTCGGCTGTTTGTTCCAAACGCTCCGCAATAAACTTCTTGACCGACGCTGCATACTCCGGATAGGGCACAGCGCGGTCAACAAAAGCCCCTATTTCAGTCACAACGGCGGGACGCTCAAAGAAACTGCTCAGCACTGCAAACACCACCAAGACGAGCGGTACCACACAGACAAACAGCGAGAAAGCCAGTCCGCCGGCCATCAGATAAACGTGATGCTGCCCAGCCCGTCGATAAAGTCCGCCCAGGTAATAGCTGAGAAACTCGATCACTCTCCGCAAGAACCCCACTGTGACGCCGGTTATGCCACTAATGAATGCCATCCCGGACTCACCTGCCTCGCCTGCTACTCACAACCAACGCCTCCTATGGAAGAACCAGAGCAGCCCGCCCGCAACTGCCGCCGCCATTCCCCAGAACACCAGGTAACCAAACGGCCATCCCAACTCCGGCATGTTGAAGGGGCCGGCCTGTGTATCGAAGTTCATCCCATAGACGCCCGCCAGGAAACCCAGCGGAATGAAAATAGTGGCAATTATCGTGAGTACCTTCATGATTTCATTAAGACGGTTGCTCACCGCGGTATGATACAGATCAAGCAAACCGGCGATCATGTCGCGATAAATCTCCACCGTCTCGATCACGTTAACGGTGTGCTCGTAAACATCCCGCAGGTATGGTAAGGTCGTTGGCCTCACCAGGTTGGATTCAGTCCGTTCCAGTCCGCCGATTACCTCACGAAGTGGCCAGACCGCTCGCCGAAGCACCAGCAGTTTCATTTTCAATTCCCGAATCGTGCTGAGGCTCTCCGGTCTGGGATGATCGGCAATGTCGTCCTCAAGACTTTCAATCTGGTCGCCAAGGTTCTCAAGAATCACAAAATAGTGATCAACCACAGCGTCAATCAGCGCATGGGCCAGATAATCAGCCGCCAGGTATTTCCCTCGTGGAACGGTCTTTCTCAGTCGTTCTCGGACCGGATCGAACACATCGCCTTCCGGCTCTTGAAATGTGATAACCCAGTTACGTCCGAACAGCACGCTCACCTGCTCGGCAATCAGATCGCCACCCGGGTGAGCGGCGTAGATCATCTTGAGAATTATCAGAATGTAGTCGGCGGCCTCGTTGAACTTGGGACGCTGACGGCTATTGACGATATCTTCAAGAATCAGGGGATGAATTCCGTAGTGCAGGCCGAGCTGTTCCACCAGTTCCGGCTCGTGGATGCCGTTGACGTTGATCCAGGTGACAGTGGCCGTGTCCCTGAAGGGGAAACACTCCTCCACACCGGACACGCACCGCTCATCGAGGCGAGAATCATCGTAGTCAATGACCTCGATGCTGACTTTCTCGGTCCGCTCTTGCCCCACATACACTACACTGCCCGGCTGGAATCCCGCTTTGCGAGAAACCCGATGTACCGACCTGTCCATGACCCTCGTACCTCCTTACATAACACTGAAGGCGGACGGCCACAACCCAGGCCCGCCTAAGCGCCACAGGAAAATATAGTGTTCTGCTGACCTGTTGAGAATGAAAAAAGCTTCCCCCGAGATCCTGCCCCGCGGCGGGGGGTGCCCCCGGCCTCCCCCCTTTTGTTGTTGCCAACCGACCGGACGAGGTGCAAATTGGGCGATGTTGACTATTGCACCATATGATCAGGTAGTGAAATGACGAAGGAAGAATCAGGGGAAGCCCTCCACAACAACGACGCCAATCGCCGCGAAGCCGCCGCCCCGCGGGATTTTATCAGACAGATTGTCGACGCCGACGTCAAAGCCGGCAAACATGACGGAAAAGTGATCACACGCTTCCCCCCGGAACCAAACGGGTATCTTCATATCGGACACGCCAAGGCGATCACCATCGACTTCGGTATCGCCGAGGAATACAAAGGTGTATACCACCTGCGTTTTGACGATACCAATCCGGTCAAGGAAGATACTGCGTTTGTCGAGTCAATCCAACGCGACATACGCTGGCTTGGTTACGACTGGGGTAACAAGCTGTTTTACGCCTCAGACTATTTCGACCAATTGTACGACTACGCCACTCAGCTCATCAAACTGGGGAAGGCCTATGTCTGCGACCTGAACACCGATGAAATCCGCGAACATCGCGGAACGTTGACCGAACCGGGCCGCAACAGTCCCTGGCGTGACCGTTCCGTGGAAGAAAACCTGGACTTGTTGGAACGGATGCGAAAAGGCGAATTCCCCGACGGCTCTCGCACCCTCCGCGCCAAGATCGACATGGCCTCAGGCAACCTGAACATGCGGGATTCGGTTATGTATCGTATCCTGCACGCCACGCACCATCGCACCGGCGACAAATGGTGCATATATCCGATGTACGATTTCACTCACTGCTTTTCGGATTCGATTGAGGGTATCACGCACTCCTTCTGTGATCTCGATTTCGAAGATCACCGGCCGCTTTATGACTGGTTCCTCGATCAGCTTGGAGTTCACCACCCGCAGCAGATCGAGTTTGCGCGACTCAATTTGAACTACACCGTCATGAGTAAGCGTCGTCTGATGGAGTTGGTCAGGCAAGGCCACGTCGACGGATGGGACGACCCTCGTTTGTCGACTCTCTCCGGCCTTCGCCGCCGTGGCTATACGCCTCAGGCAATCCGCCGCTTCTGCGAGGCTATCGGCCTGGCCAAGCGGGCCTCGGTGGTGGACATCGCCCTGCTCGAACATGTCCTGCGGGAAGAACTTAACCAGACCTCGCCACGAGTAATGGCGGTGCTCAAACCGCTCAAAGTTGTCATCACGAACTATCCCGAAAACAAGACCGAGGAACTGGATGCTGTCAACAATCCGGAAAATCCGGCCGTCGGCTCCCGCAAGGTCCCGTTCTCGCGCGAGTTGTACATTGAGCAGGAGGACTTCATGGAAGACCCGCCCAAGAAGTTCTTCCGTTTGGCTCCGGGCCGTGAAGTCCGCCTGCGATACGCTTATTTCATCAGGTGTAACTCGGTAATAAAGGACAACCGGACGGGTCAGATTACCGAGTTGCAATGCACGTACGATCCGACCACTCACGGCGGGTCGGCTCCGGACGGCCGCAAGGTCAAGGCCACGCTTCACTGGGTGTCGGCGCGCCACGCAATCGATGTCGAGGTCCGTCTCTATGAACACCTGTTTACCAAAGAAAATCCGATGGACGTCGAGGAAGGCAAGCACTTCACCGACCACATGAACCCCAGCTCACTCGAAATCCTGGCCGACTGCAAGCTGGAACCATCGGTTGGGAACTCTCAACCGGGTGATCGGTATCAATTTGAGAGAATGGGCTATTTTTGCGTTGACAGCAAATACTTCCAACCGGGAAAGCCCGTCTTCAACCGCACGGTGACATTGAAAGACACTTGGGCGAAGATTCAGAAGGCTGAGAGTGCTTAACAAACGTAATGTGATCGCAGTAGTAATTCTGAGTCTTGCATTGGTGATCGATACGAGCGCCAGTGAAATCGCGACCCTTGCTGAGGCAAAACAGCTTTCGACTCAGACCGGCAAGCCGATTCTGCTGGAGTTCTTTCACGACGACTGTGAATACTGCGACCAGGCCGCTCGGGATGCTGAAACGGATGCGTCGCTTAAGCTGGCCTTCGCCAGGGTTGTCCTCTTTAAGCTGAGTGTCTTGCAAGGTCAGGGCACGGCGCTGGCAGCCACATACAAAGTCGGCGACTACTACCCCGTGTTCATATTGACAGATTCAGCCGGACACACGATTTCACGTTGGACCGGCTATACTGGTGTGGATCGGTTTATCAAATCATTCAATCAGTCCATGTCCGACGTAATGACCATTGACGCTCGTGTCGCCCGATGCCAGGCCAATCCTACCCCCAAGGATGCACTTTTCCTGGCTGACTTCTATACAGACACCCGGGAATACCTGCTGGTTCGTGAATACTTGCGCTTGCTCCAGCGATTATATGCAGGGGGACTTGATTTCTCCTATCGCATCTCTACCTCCACCGCCGAAGCCGTCTGGAGCGATCTTCTCCCGTTTGACAGTCTTATCGTGGCAGCCGACGATGTCCTGGCGAAGAGGCAAATGAACCTGCACAACCTCGGTCCGATGGCGCAGATAATGGCCAATGTCGCCCGCAAGACGGGCCATACCAACAGACTTGAAAGCTATCTAATGACGGGAATTGAGGCGACCTCGCTCCGGACCGACGAGGCCGGGATAGAATTGCACCGAGACCTGCTGGCCGATTATGCTCTGCATGCCATGGGAGATACCACCGAAGCGTTGTCAGTAAAGAAGAGGGCTCTCGGAGATCGGTGGGAGCAGGACATGGCCAAGTGTTTCCAGTTTGGAGAATGGTGTTTCCGCCGAAATATCAATCTCGCCGACGCGGAACACTACGTTCGGCTGGCCACCGATAAAGCCAGCGGAGACAAGTTCCGCGCGACCCATCTGCGGATGCTGGCCGAAATTTGTTTCGCCCGTGGCAAAACCCAGGAAGCCATCCAGTTGGCCAACCAGGCCCTAACTCTTGACCCGGCAGCCGTCTGGTTTGAAAAGAAACTCAACGAATGGCGGACAGCGAAGAAATAGACAAGAAGAATCAGCCCTCGTTTTTTCGTCTGACTTTGCGAACCGTTGACTGATACCATCATATAATACGTATTATGGATTTTCTGTGCCTGGCCTTCAGACTTCCAGACCTTCTGCTGTCGAAAAGACGGGAAATTCCCGATATCAACGTTATCCGGGACAAACATCCGGCGCCTTTGCGTAGGAATGTTCACTTCGCCTCGCGGGCAAATGAAGATAGATCATGAGAAAGGATTGATTTAGCGATGAAACTGCGTGGTACACTGGTAATGATGATACTGGTCAGTCTTCTGGGATGCTCATCGGGAGACCAAGACATGCCGGCTCTCAAAGAAGCTAAAGAGAGGGCGAAAGAACGCCGCCAGCCACTGTTGCTTGAATTCACTTCTGACAATTGCACCGAGTGTGCACGGGCAATAGAGATTTCTGCATCGGACGCCGATGTGCGCGCTGCACTGGATAAAGTGTCGTTCCTCAGAATTGATGTCAAATCTGAAGACGGCAAGCGTCTGGCGGAGAAGTACCTGGTTGGTATTCGACTACCGGCTTACGTTCTCGCTGACTCTGATGGCAAGGAAATCTCTCGCTGGACAAGCTTCAACGCGCCGCAGTTCTTTGTTCGCCAGATGAATCGAGCGACCCGTGACCTGACCACTATTGAGGCACGCCTTGAACGCATGAAGACCGCTCCGAGCGTCGCCGACGCAGTTGCACTGGCTGGTTATTATATGTCGATACGAGAGCCGGCCAAGGGGGCGGAGTGCTTTCATAAGGCAGATCTTCTAAATGCAGGTTCAAAGAAGGATAACTTCAAGTTCCAGGTCTTTGATGCCACGGCGAATGCCGTCTGGTTTGGACAGGCCGAATTTGCAGAAGCTGAGAAAGCCGCCGACGACGTGATTAACTCTAACTTTAAGCCAAAGATAGACCCTGTTCGCGTTGCCAGTGAACTGGGTGATCTGGCACGCAAGACAGGACATACCGACCGGATAGAAAAATATCTGCGCATCGCGCTTGAGAGAATGGGACAGCCCAATGATGAAAACACCACCAGAATACGCACGAACCTTCAGGCTGAATTGCAGCTTTATGGTGATCATGACACAGCGCAAGCCATAGAGACCAAGAGAGCCAGCTTTGGTCCTGCTTTCAGAAGACAACCTATTGATGAAGTCGATTTTGCCGACTGGTGTGCGAACAGAGGAATCAATCTGGACGAGGCCGAAACAACGATGAAGCGGTTTCTCGAAAGCGGTCCCCCTTCGGGCCGTTCAGTTTCAAACCTGTATCAGGACTTGTCGAGAATAGCGCGTGTTCGGGGTGACCATGAGGCGGCTCTCTCCTATGCGCAGAAGGCAGCAGAAAACGACCCGCAGAATCCCGTTATGGCTGACTATCTCAAGGAACTCCAGGAAAAGCAGTAGCCTGCAGATGGCACGACCTGCCGTTCTAGTCCGGTGGATGATAACTCAGAAATGTCCATTCCTGGGCCGCGACTGGTCCCAGGACCCACCGTGAGAAGCGCCTTTTCACCACGCCCACCCCTGGCACGAGCCAATCATCGACACTCCAGAAGTCGTTGAGCCACAAGCCGCTCGCACGATAATGGAAGGCAGAACTGAAGTTGCGGGCCGGAGTCGAGACCGGCGCTTTATCATCGACTTGCGGTATCGGCGCAAACGTTGCTATCCCCCAATGTCGCCCAACCGCCATAGGGAACTCGTACGGCCAAGCAACGAACGGCATCACAGCCAGAGTGTCGAAAAAGACTGAAACTATGGGGCCGTTTGTACCTACGAACACTGTATCCATGTACTCGCGCCCTTCGTATGCCCATACCATCACTGAATCGAAAAACTGACTCTGGAACTTGCCGACCACCCGAACCGTCACGGTATCCACCAGATCAATAAGCGTATCGACCAGCTGATATACCCACTCAGACCCGATAGAGTTCGGGAACTGGCTGAGTTTGAAGGTCGACAGATCATAGTCATACAACTGCCAGGTCTGATTCATCGTCACTATAAAATTCCCATCACCGGGGTTGGCGCTGTCAATAAGATGACGGCTGACCACTCCGACATTAGGCGCGATCCAGGTCGCGCTCCTGTCGCAGCCGCCTTCGAAGTCTCTGTTCCATACCCTCTCCACTCTGGCAGCATCGGTGAAGGTCCCGGCGGGAACTTGTATCGTCCCGACCTCCGCCACTCGGCTGGTGTCGACACCGAACGGCAACACCCATTCCCGGCCGAGTTCCAACGGGAACACCAGCCGTTCATATCGATAAGGCACGGTCTGAGAAGTATCCGTGTGAATATCAACTGTGTCACCTCTGATGATCACATTTCCCCAAACCACGCTGTCTCGCGTGGTCCAGTATGATCCCCAGATGAACATGGTCGATCCGGCAATTGACCGGTGATCTAAGTCGGTGACTGAGATCCACACGGTATCAGTAGTTTCGGCCAGACTGTCGTACACCTCGTACTTCCAGAGCATGCCAATCTGGCTGGGGAGTTGCTCGATGGAATGACGACCCCCATTGATGGGTGAATCGTCGCCACAGGAACAGAGAACGACGAGAAAGACACCCAGTAGCGTCGAGAGCGTCAGTTTTGTGGACATAATTAGCCTCCTTAGCAGCGGTCACTGTGGCTGGAGTTGCCGCTACCGGACGGGACACTCTTGGAAGTCGGTGGGATGAGATAGCCGCACCCGCCATCGCGCGGACCGCGTTTCATGATCTAAAGGAGAGACGGAAGAGTCAAACAGAATGTGCAATGGGCGCCTTAAACGGGTAGCCCGCAATTCGTGGCATAGTAGGGCGGGTTTGCTTCAAACCCGCCACCTGCACGCCATAATCTACGCCCACCGCAAGCGGCTGGGGCACCCGGCGCGGCACAGCCGTTGACAATCCGCCGGATGCAACAACTCATCACCGCGTCATCAGCGCGAACACACCCCAACCTAGGTATTCACGTGTGTAAGCGGCGTAGCGCTCGGGTTCCGAGGTCAGTTTGGCTCGAACATCTTTCGCGAACTCGTCGTCGGGATTGGCTTCAAGCCATCGGCGCATGGTGAGCCATTTGGCCGCCTCGTATCTGTCCCAGCCGTCTTGGTCAGCCAGAACCATTTCAACGACGTCGTAGCCAAGGTGGCCGAAAGACGCGAGAAGTTCTGGAAGCATGAGAAAGTCGGAGATTGAGTTGGCAAGACACCCCTTGGCAACATCTTCCGTCGGCGGTAACTGCCGCCAGTAGGGCTCGCCGATGAGGATGA